>OFFW01001792.1_pt1 | contig 12533 bp, 10 predicted proteins | sample 1521501 | NCBI WGS metagenome assembly OFFW01 (sample SAMEA3504107, study PRJEB24116) | mouse gut metagenome | biome: mouse gut; feature: mouse-associated habitat; material: faeces | place: Denmark | collected 2011
TAGTAAAACCCCCTAAGTTAGATTCCTTTGTCCAACTTAGGGGGTTCACTTCAGTCAACTTTTAGCTGACTAGGCTCGCTTTTTAGTATTCCATTAAGCATAGTGTATCATAATCTTTGATACGTTTTCGTCCATTTAGATCTTTTAATTCGATGATAAAGGCACAGCCAACTACTTCACCACCGAGTTGTTCAACTAGATCGATCGTAGCACCGATCGTTCCACCAGTTGCTAATAGATCGTCAACGATCAAAACTTTTTGTCCTGGCTTGATCGCATCTTTATGCATGTAAAGTGCAGAAGTACCATACTCTAGATCATATTTTGCTTCGACCGTTTCTCGTGGTAACTTACCTGCTTTACGTGCAGGAGCAAAGCCAACACCTAATTCATAAGCCACGGGACAGCCTACGATAAAGCCACGGGCTTCAGGACAAGCGACCATTTCAACGCCCTTATCTTTGGCAAATTGAACGATCCGATCTGTTGCTTGGCGATAGGCTTCACCATCAGCCATTAGGGGCGTAATATCGCGAAAGATGATCCCTTTTTCAGGATAATCAGGGATACTTTCAACATAATTATTTAAATCCAAAGCCATTTTTTAACTCCTTCTCTCGCCACTAACCTAAACGTTGTAGTAACCAGTCAGTCAACTCTTCATCTGAACTAGTCGAAACTAGCTCTTCGACTTGTATTTGCTGGCCATGTGTGCGATAACTATTTGTATCTTCTAATCGATGTGGACGTGCATTTCTCACACCAACTAAAATTCCATTTTTTATTGTAACAAATCCTGCCTCAAAAAACATCTTTAAGGCTAAAACTAGTTGAGATTTTTCTAGTCCCACTTGAGTTGCAGCCTGATCAAGGTCTGTCTTTAAATTCAAATGTCCTACTTGAAAAATAAATTTATACACTTTAGTAAGCGCTGTTCTTTCAGGTAATGGTGCGCTTTTAGCCTTAGTGTATAAAATAGCCCGGACTTTAGCGCAATCAAGTTTACTTAAAACAAATTCCAATTGAGCAAGGTTTTGTGGTAGATCGACTAAAACTATTTCATCTGCTGTCAATTGAGATAGATTTTGATCAAAAACGACACATTTAGAACCGGCTGGCAGATGATCAGCAAAACGTTGGGCTAAGTTTGCATTGAAAAAGCCATAAAGAGCTGGCCTCAAAAACTGCTCTTTTTGTAATCGTTCGCTTCGCTCAATGATCACTTGTGGCTTTGGCTTAACTGCCTGAGCTAAGTCCTTGATCAATAATTGTGGACTAACGTTACCACGCCATTCATTTTTATCGACTGAGGCGACAAATTTTAATGACTTAGGCTGAGCTAGTAATTCTGGTAATTTATCACCAACACCAAAAGCTAAGGCTGCTAATTGGGTCTTACCAGTACTTAGATCCAACCGCAAATGATCATTTGTCTTACCTAGAGCTTTAGCTTGCACAACTTGGTAGTCTATGATCTCAAATAATGGAACTTCATTATCCGTCCCAAAAGGTGCTAGTTTATCTAACGAAGCGATCAGATCTAGCGTAACTTCACTGGCCTTAAGTTTAGCTGACACCTTCAAAACAGGTTTCTTTGTTAAATCAAGTTCTTGGGCTTTTGCCTCTTCATCCAAGATCGCTTGAAGTTGAGACAAATTGCTAACTTCAAGGGCTAATCCACATGCCATGTGATGACCACCAAAGCTTGTCATCAGTTCCCGATGTCCATCCAAGGCATTAAACAGATGGAAGTCCTCGACCGACCGCCCAGAGCCTTTAGCGATCCCTTCATCTGAAATATCGAGCACCAAAGTCGGCCGGCCCGTTTTTTCGACCAAACGACTCGCTACGATCCCTAAGACGCCTTCGTGCCAATCAGAACCGGCTACAACATTGACCAAATGTTTTGGTTCTTGTTCAAGCTTATGCAATGCTTGCTTTGTGATCTCTTCAACGATATTTTGTCTTTGGATGTTCAAGCTCTGAGCTTCTTTGGCTAGATCTGTCGCTAACTCATCATCTAATGTCGTCAACAGCTCAACACCACTTTGGGCATGTTGCATTCGGCCGATCGCATTTAAGCGCGGTCCTAACGAAAAACCGATCGTTTCTGAAGTGATCGCTCGTTGGTCAACGCCCGCAACTTCATATAAAGCAAGTAATCCAGGACGCAAGGTATTTTCCAGAGCCGTCAACCCAAATTTGACCAAAGCACGATTCTCATCTGTCAATGAGACAAGATCAGCCACTGTTCCGATCGTCGCTAGATCCAAGAGCTCTTGTGGGATCTCATCTAACAGCGCTGTTGCCACTTTAAAAGCTACCCCCGCTCCTGAAAGATCACCAAACGGATATTTTCCTTTAGGATGGCGAGGATGGACCACCGCATAAGCATCTGGTAGCGTTTGGGGCAATTCATGATGATCAGTGACGAGCACATCAACACCTTTTTCATTTGCCAAAGTGATCGCCTCGTGACCTGAGACACCATTATCAACGGTCACGATCAGTTCAGTTCCATTAGCGATCAAACGTTCATATGCGTCTTTATTGGGACCGTAACCATCTTTGAAGCGATCAGGGATATAGTAATCAACATCAGCACCTAACTGTGTCAAAGTCTCATACATGATCGCCGTACTAGTCAGTCCGTCGGCATCATAATCACCATAGATCGTGATATGCTCACCTGAAACGATCGCTTCTTGGATCCGATCAACTGTTTTTTGCATATCATATAGTAAATATGGATCGTAAAAACTCGTACTTGATGGCTCAAGAAATCTGCGAACCTCCTCGACGGTCGTATATCCCTTCTTCACTAACAGCTCAGCCACTAGAGTAGCCAAGCCAAATTCATCTGCGATCGCTTGGCTAGCTGGAGTTGGGGCCAGGTTTTCTTCTTGCCATCGATATTTTGCTGAAACCAATATTTTTCCCCCTACATCTAACTACTTTTCTTCTGTTTTTGTATCGTGTTTTATCTCTTGTTTAATGTTTTTATCTGCCCGGCGCATTGCTTGATTAGATTCTAATTTACTCTTGACCTGTTTTAATTCCTGCTTTTGTTGCAAAATAGTCGTCATCGAGAAAAGAACTGCTAAAATAACACCTAAAAGTAATGAGATCACCAAGATCACAACTAACGGCATCGTAACTTGGGAAAAGCCAAAATTAACAGTCACAGGTTGCACATTTAACCATGAAAAGATCACGATCACCAAGACTAAAACTAAAATTCCGATCAAACTCCATTGTTTTTTCATAGATCTTACCTATCCTTTATTATTTTTTATTAAAGATCCCGCCAGCCAGATGATCACCTAGCCACGGAAACATTTGATACCCGTGATGCGCTAGTTCCATATAATATGGCAAATTGAGCTCGCGTTTACGTGTCCCGATCGCCTTAACGATCTTTTCAGCAACGATCTCTGGATTCAATGACATTTTCTTGACCCGATCGATATATTCGCCTGTTTCATCGGCAATTTCAAAGAAAGCTGTTCTGATCGGACCTGGATTGACTGTCAAGACTGCGATCCCCAAAGGTTTTAATTCTAAACGCAAAGCATTTGAATATGCGATCACAGCTGCTTTAGTAGCTGAATAGATCGATGATTTGGGAGTTGCGATCTTACCACCGATCGAGGCTACATTGATGATCATGCCTCGTTTGCGCTTAGCCATATATAAAGCTGTATATTTAGTTACATACATCAAGCCTAAGACATTGACCCGAAACATTCTTTCGGCAATATCCATTCTAAAGTCCAGGGCTTGACGCATAAAACCAAAACCAGCATCATTGATCAAAACATCGATCGGACCGACATTTGCTTCTACTTCATCGATCACTTTTTCGATCTGATGCGGATGAGAAACATCTAATTGGTAAGCATAGGCCAATCTCCCAGAGATCGCCCGACAAACAGCCATTACTTTTTCAAGCTTATCTTTGCGCCGAGCACACCCAACTACGATCGCCCCTTGCTTGGCAACTTGATAGGCAACTTGTTCGCCTAAACCAGAAGAAGCCCCTGTGATCAAAACAACTCGATTCGTTAGATCTTTTAATTGCTTATATCCTGTCATTAGCTTTTTTCACCTTTCTTTTTGAATGGAACATCGATCACATCAAAATCTTTGACTACCTTGACATTACTGAAGATACTTGCAGCATCTTTTTGCAGTTGCGTTGCTAAAGGTCCAACATAACGTGCCGAAATGTGATTCAATAGTAATTGCTTGACACCCACTTTATTTGCGATCTTAGCTGCTTGAATGCACGTCGAGTGATAATAGTTACGTGCTAGTTTGCTCTCGCCTTTACCAAAAGTGCTCTCGTGTACCAACACATCTGCACCTTGCGCTAATTCTAAGATCCCAGGTGCTTGTCTAGTATCACCTAAGATCGTGATGATCCGACCCTTTTGGGGTTCACCGATGTAATCTTTACCATCAAGCGTACGTCCATCAGGTAAAGTCACAACTTCGCCAGCCTTGATCCGACCATAGATCGGCCCCGAAGGAACATGTTCAGCCCGCAACTTATCGATCAACAGTTCACCTGGATGGTCTTTTTCTTCGATCCGATAACCCACACATTCGATCCGATGATCTAGCCGCTGAAATGAAACTTTGAATTTATCATCCTCAAAAATCACACCTTCGTCTGTTAATTCTACAAATCGCAGTGGGTATGAAAGATGTGTTTGCGAAACTTTCAAACTTATCCTCACAAAATCAGCGATCCCTTTAGGTCCATAGATCGTCAGTGGGTGTAATTTTTCTCCCCCTTGAAATGAACGACTACTTAAAAAACCAGGTAGTCCAAAGATATGATCTCCATGTAAATGCGTTATAAAGATTTTATCGACCTTACGTGGCCTGATCGTCGTGTGTAAAATCTGATGCTGCGTTCCTTCGCCAACATCAAATAACCACACCGCATTTTCCTCATCTAACAGTTTAAGGGCGACCGATGATACATTGCGAAATTTCGCAGGTGAGCCCGCACCTGTACCTAAAAATTCTAATTCCATCAATTGATATTCCTATTCTAATCGGCAAAGCCGAAGTAGTTTTTCATGTTATTCCTTTTATATTCTATCATCATTTCCCCAAGTAGACAAAGTACCCTCTATACAAAACCTCAGCCAAACATCTCTTTTTAAGCATTTGATAACGATTTAAATAAAAAATATTACATTTCTTTATTTGCAATAGCATAAAAATTTTGTCTTTATCGAACAAATGTTTTATAATACGATTGAGGTGAGTCCATTGCGTATCAGTGATTTTTTACATTTGACCACAGAACTCGATCTGACTTTAAAAGTTTACTTCACAACGCCCACGCAAACTTTGCCAATAGGAGTAGTACGCTTTTTGCCGACTGAAGTTGTTTTATTGCCAACTAAAAAGCCCCTAACACTAAAAGAACTTCAGCTAAAGTTAGCACCTATAGCTCCAACTACAACACTAAGTTTAATGTCTAATGATACACTCCAACCACTTTTTGGGATCAAGATCAGCCCTCCAAAATTATTACTTAAGTAAAAAAGATGCCTTCAAAACCTGAAAGCATCTTTTATTTATTTTAGTATCTGTTTGGCTACAAAAGGTCCATAGTATTTGAGTCCTTCTGGATTTGGATGAACATTATCACCATAGAACCAATCGGCATGATCTTTACTGTAAGCATACCAATCAATTATCTTTAGATTGTGATATTTCTTAGCAGCTTCCTTTAGATCATCGTTGACCTGGTCTTGCCAACGTCGTGTCGGAACATGGACATTGATCCAATACACTTTGCGTTTATCACCTAAGATCGTCATGATCTGTTGCATCTCATCTTCCGTAAATGGGCCATTAGTACCTTCACTGATCAAAACTGTGTCAGATAGTTTACCCATTTGAGCTAACGATTGTAAGACTGGGATCGCTTCTTTGACCTGACGTCCGACTTTAGCATCGACATACATATTAGGGAAGATCCCTTGGAGTGTTGCTGAAGCATCAGCAAGGACCGAATCACCTACTGCTGTGATCGGTAAAGTTTGTGCTCGAGTAAGCTCAGCTTGGGTCAATGAATCACTTGAACTAGATTCAGATCTACTTGTTGGTTGCTCAGAACTTGCTTTTTGAACACTTGAAGCTTGACTACTTTTCTCAGCTTGGATCTCCTTATTTTGCGTTGCCACTTTTTTGTTATTTGACTCGATCGCTTTTTCTAATGCTGCATTTTGCTTACTTTCAGAACCCTGAGCCGGGGAAATGATCGCACCCGTCAAAGCTAATAAGATGATCACACTTGGTACAGCTAGATACCAGCGTTTTTTACCATAGCGTGATCCTGGTGCAAAAATTTCCTTGATCGTTATCCATGTCTTAGAATAGTCAAAATGTTGCAAGGGCAATTCAAGATAACGATAAGAAAGATCACTGATCACTAAGATCAAAGCTACTTCGATCACACCGTATAAGAATGGATGGTCGGCGACATTGACTTTGTCTTCAAAAAAGACCAAGACTGGATATTGATATAAGTAGATCCCGTAACTGCGCTTTCCGATCCAAGTAAATAATGGATTTGTCAACAAACGGTTGAGGTCAGCCCCAGGATGAGCCACAACTGCGACTAAGATCATCGATAAAACAGAGAAGAAAAACATCCCGCCCCGATAAACCAAAGCACTTTCACCCGTCATACGCATAAACATCCAAAGTAAAAGCACCATTGTGACGCCACCGATCACATCTAGGGCTAGCCTAAAGTTTGGTTGTAAATTCTTTTTAAGGGCTGTACTTGGCCAAATAACTGCTAACGATGTCCCTAATAAGATCGAAAACATCCGTGTATCTGTACCGTAGTAAACACGGGAGGGATCTTGACCACTCCGATACAAGATAGCCATCAATAAAGCCGAGATAAACGCTAAAATGATCATCGTATCAAAGATCGGTTGTTTCTTTTTGACAAATTTTAGCAATAATAAAATAATTATCGGCCAAAAAAGATAAAATTGTCCTTCGATCGATAATGACCATAGATGGGTAAACGGTGACTGGGTACCAAACTTATCAAAATAAGATTCATGATGCGCCACTTGGAACCAATTATAAACATATAAAAAATTGGTCGCGATTATTGCCCGAATATTTGTCAGTAGATCACGGGCAAACAAAGTAATGTAGGCAGTCGTTACTAATACCAATGTAACTAAAGCTGGATACAGGCGCTTCATTCGTCTAATATAAAAGCCCTTGATATCGATCCGTCTATTTTGTTGCCATTCTTGAAACAATAGATCTGTGATCAAATAACCAGAGACCACAAAAAAGATCGGAACCCCTAAGAATCCACCTTGAAATTGATACGGTGCCAGATGATACAAAATAACACCGATGACTGCGATCGTTCTGATACCATCAAAACCTGTAATATATCTACTCTTCTTTAACCTTTTTCCCATTTGTAAATATTTCCTTTAAATCTTATTCAACAAATTCAAATGTAAAGTTGCCAATTCTTACAAGATCACCGTTCTTAGCTCCACGCTCACGCAAGGCATCATCAACGCCCATTCCACGTAATTGACGCGCAAAACGCATCATGCTTTCTTCGTGATCTAGGTTCGTCATCTTGAAGAGTTTTTCTAACTTAGCACCACCAAGGACCCAAGTTGCATCTGCATCACGTGTAAGCGTAAATGGTGCTTGTGTCGCTTGTTCCTTAAACTCATAGACTTTAGCTTGTTTATCTTGAAGTTTTTCAGCTTTAGTCTCAAACGCTGGTGTCTCAGCCAACAACTTAGCAGTCTTGTGTAATAATTCATCTAAACCTTGGTGTGTCAAAGAAGAGATGGCTAACACTTCTGGTTTAGTTGCTAAAGTATCATCTTGAGCAAGTTGTTCTTTAAATTTAGCTAAGTTTTCAGCCGAAGCGGGCATATCCATCTTAGAAGCGACTACGATCTGTGGTCGCTTCAACAATGCTGGATCATATTTCTTTAGTTCAGCGTTGATCTTTTGATAATCTTCAAATGGATCGCGCCCTTCTGTCCCTGACATGTCGACCAAATGTAAGATCACTCTTGTCCGCTCAACGTGACGTAAAAATTGGATCCCTAAGCCAACGCCTTGTGAGGCACCTTCGATCAAACCTGGCAAATCAGCCATTACGAAATCTTGCCCGTCATCTAAACGTACCATCCCTAAGTTTGGCACAAGTGTTGTAAAGTGGTAATCAGCGATCTTAGGTTTAGCACTTGTTACCACCGAAAGTAAGGTCGATTTTCCAACTGATGGGAACCCGACCAGTCCCACATCCGCTAAAACCTTAAGTTCAAGCTTTAGATTTCGTTCGATCCCTGGTTCACCATTTTCAGCGATCTCAGGGGCTGGATTCTTAGCTGAAGCAAAATGAATATTGCCACGACCACCACGACCACCTTTCGCTACGACTAATTCAGCGTTATTTTCGACTAGATCGCCTAAAACCTCACCAGTATCAGCATCCGTTACGGTCGTACCCTGTGGAACTGCAATATATAAGTCTTTTGCTCCACGACCATACATCCCTTTGATCATTCCATTTTGGCCAGGTTTAGCCTTAAAAATACGGTGATAACGAAAATCCATCAAAGTCCGTAAACCTTCATCGACTTTCAAGATGACACTGCCACCTTTACCACCGTCTCCCCCAGCCGGTCCTCCATTAGGAACATATTTTTCGCGCCGAAAAGCTACGGCACCGTCGCCACCTTTACCAGCTTTGACTTGAATTTTAACTTGATCTACAAACATTTATTTCACCCTTCTAAATAATCCGACAACCTCTGCTGTCCAGGATGTTTCTACATAGTCTCTAACTATTATTCAATATTACCTAAAATTTTTTTAAAATATTGTAACACTAAGCACAAGTATAACAGTTTCACGCCTCATTCTTCAACCAAGAATAACACTTAATTATCTAAACTTAACTTGATCGTTTGTGCGACCTTTTTAGAGATCCCTAACGCTTGAAGCTCTTCTAATGAAGCTTGCGCGATCCTCTTTAAAGATCCGTAATTACGCAAAAGTTTGATCCGCGTTTTTGGTCCCACACCGGGGATCCGTTCAAGCTTGGATGAAAGCGAATTTTTCGATCTAACTTGACGGTGAAATGTCACTGCGAATCGGTGAACTTCATCTTGGATCCTTTGCAACAGATAAAAGCCCTCGCTCTTTGGATCTAGTCCGATCCGTTCGCCGGTTTGGCGTAAAAGATCAGCCGTCTTATGGTGCTCATTTTTTACCATCCCAGCTACTGGGATCGCCAAGCCTAACTGATTATGCAAAACATCGACCGCCGCTTGAACTTGGATCTCGGCTCCGTCCATCAAGATCAAATCAGGTAACGGCTTTTTTTCTTTCAATAACCGGCTATAACGGCGATAGATAACTTCTCGCGTGCTTGCAGCTTCATCAGCATGATCAACTGTTTGTAATTTGTATTTCCGATAATCATTTTTCTCTGGTTGCCCATCGACAAAACAAACCATCGCTGAAACGAGGTCTGAACCTTGCGTATGCGAATGATCAAAGGCTTCGATCCGATGGCCCACCGGTAACCCTAAAGCATCAGTGATCTCTTTCATTGCTCCAGTCGTTTTGCGATCATCTAATTCTAGTAAACGAAACTTTTCTTCTAAAATTAACTGGGCATTTTTGCTAGCAAGATTGAGCAATTCCTTTTTGGTCCCACGTTTTGGTGTCCTAACTGGTGTTTGTAAAATATCAGCTAAGATCTCTTTATCGATCGTTTCTGGAACTAAGATCTCTTTAGGCAAGATCCGGTTTTTTTGGTTGTAAAACTGTAAGATAAATGAAGCTAGTTCGGCCTCAGGCGTATCGATACATGGGAAAAGCCGTTTTTCTCGTTTCATTAACCGAGCCTGACGAATGAAGAAAACTTGGATCGAGATCCACCCCTTATCCATATAAAAACCAAACAGATCTCGTGGTGTATTATCATTAGAAATGATTTTTTGCCGTTCAACAGTCATCTCAACATAACGGATCTGATCTCTGATCTCACCGGCACGCTCATATTCGAGTTGTTCGGCAGCCTGTTGCATCTTTGTGGTCAATTCTCGCTTGATCCCACCAACATTACCACTTAAAAAAGATTTGATCTTTTTGATATTTTTTTCATACTCAGCTGGATCGACTTCTTTAAAACAGGCCCCTAAACATTGGCCCATATGATAATACAAGCAAGGACGCTTTTGATACCCATTGCAGCGTCTTAACGGATATACCTTTTGCAATAACTGTAATGTTTCTTGAGCAGCGTAAACATTAGGATAAGGGCCAAAATAATAGCCCCCATCTTTTTTGACTTGACTAACGATCTTTAGTACGGGGTCTTTTTCGTTAGTGATCTTGATATACGGATAACCCGTTCCCCGTTTCAACTTGATATTATAATGAGGTGTATACTTTTGGATCAGCGTTATTTCTAGCAAGAACGCTTCTTTATCTGTCGAAGTAATGATCGTTTCAAAATCATAGATCTCAGAGACCAACTTAGCTGTCTTACCTTCATGACTACTTTTAAAATAAGACCTGACCCGGTTTTTCAAATTCTTAGCCTTCCCCACATAAATGATCTTGCTATTGATATCTTTCATCAGATAGCATCCGGGAAGATCAGGTAACAACTTTAATTTGTTTTCAATATGTTCTGATGCCATCCCACTTTTCCTTTCGCTACTTCCTCTACATTAATTATACAGCAAAAATTAGTTTTACAATACGTAAAAATACGCTTGCCCTCAAATGACAAGCGTATTTTTCTGATCATTTATTCTATAAAACTTTTGCTAAAAAATCTTTGGCACGAGCAGATTTTGGATGTTCAAAGATCTCTTCTGGACTACCGATCTCTTGAACATAGCCATCTGCCATGAACCAAACTTCATCAGCCACCTCACGGGCAAAGCCCATTTCATGTGTGACCACGACCATCGTCATCCCACTATCAGCAAGATCTTGCATAACTTTCAAAACTTCGCCGACCATCTCAGGATCTAAGGCACTAGTTGGTTCGTCAAATAAAATAACTTCTGGATCCATCGCTAAAGCACGTGCGATCGCCACCCGTTGCTTTTGACCCCCAGATAGACTATCTGGGAATTGGTCAGCTTTATCTAAAAGTCCAACTTTATCAAGCAATTCTTTTCCACGCTCTGTGGCTGTCTTTTCATCCACATTTTTGACTTTCATCGGTGCTAACTTGATATTTTCTAAAACACTCATATTTGGGAAAAGATTGAAGCCTTGAAAGACCATCCCCATCTTTTCACGTAAAACATTTAATTGTTTTTCAGAAATATGTGCCAGATCTTGACCATCAAAAATGATCTTGCCACTTGTTGGTTTTTCTAAAACATTTAAGCAACGTAAAAATGTACTCTTACCTGAACCTGATGGACCAATGATACTAATAACTTTTCCCTTCTCAACATTTGCAGAAATATCTTTGAGGACTTCTTTTTTTCCAAAACTCTTCTTTAAATGTTCAACCTTAATCATTGTCATTACGCTTCATCCTCTTTTCAAAGTGATTCAATAATCTCGTTAATGAGAAAGTCATAATAAAGTAAATAATCATGGCAATAAATAATGGTAGAACACCCTTATAAGTTGAAGTTTGAACTAATTGTGTTTGATACATTAGTTCTGCAACTCCAATTACTGAAACTAACGAACTATCCTTTAATAAAGTAATAAATTCATTGCCTAAAGCTGGCCAAATGTTCTTAATTGCCTGCGGAATAATGACATATCTAAAGGCTTTTTGACGGCTTAAACCAAGTGAGCGAGCTGCTTCCATCTGGCCTTTTGGTAAAGAATCAATTCCTGACCTAATATCTTCAGCCACATAGGCTCCAGAATTAAGTCCAATCGCAATAATACCTGCAACTAAAGCGGAAAGATTAGAAATCAAATATCCAATTCCGAAGTAAACAAATAAAATTTGTACCATTTGCGGCGTACCACGGATAAATTCAATGTAGCAAACAGCAAGCCAGTGTAAAATTGGATTCTTTGATAAACGCATCAAAGCTAAAATGATACCTAAAACAATACCAATAATTACTGAAAAAATAGTAATTACGATTGTGTACCAAATACCCTTAAAGAAATATGGAATGTACTTGGCAAAAGTATTACTTTTCTTTTCTGTCTTCATATATTTAGCAGCCGCTGGTAAATATTCTTTACTAATCAAATCTTTCTTCTGAACTTGATCAATTGTCTTATTTACTTGAGCTACTAAATCATCTTGTCCTTTAGCAATTGCAACTGCATTTCCCGCTTGAGTTTCTTTTAAGTTTGAATGAACTGCAGCTAAGCCACTATTATTTTCGGCATATGCTTTAGCAATTAATTCTTCTACTACTACTGCAGAAACCTTGCCTGATTGCAAGGCTAAAACAAGATTGTTAATTTTCCCAAGACCCTTTAATTTAGAA
>OFFW01001793.1_pt1 | contig 12530 bp, 13 predicted proteins | sample 1521501 | NCBI WGS metagenome assembly OFFW01 (sample SAMEA3504107, study PRJEB24116) | mouse gut metagenome | biome: mouse gut; feature: mouse-associated habitat; material: faeces | place: Denmark | collected 2011
TGCTTTGTCTCTTATTTCTGCTTTATTGTTTGCCGAAGTTGCGGAGCAGGCCCTATATTACAATAGAGAACAACAATTCCACTACACCCCCGACCAAGTAGAGTCTTATACTGTCGGTGATTTTGACCAGATGCAAATTCGGAAGATTTACCAGCTTAGTTCCACAGATGATCCGGCCTATATTTCCACAAGGGATTTTGAATTAAACGGTTGGAGCTATCATATGGTGGAAATGGACAAGGAAGAGCAAGACGGCCAGATTACCTATACAGTAATTTTTAACGGAACGAAAATTCGATGATAGGAGGTGCATTGAATGGAGCAGTCTTTGCCCACGGAGCGGGATCTTGAGGCCATGCGGACTGTGGATGTTCATAAGGTTGATCCAGAAACCCTGCATGATATTAGGGATGTGCAGATAAAAACAGAACTTCCCAAGCAAGAGAGGATGCTGGACTTTCTTCGGCAGATTGGAAACCCTTACTGTTACCGGCACGGAAAGTATATCGTAAAAATCAGCTTTTCGGAAACAGATGTTACACTGGAAGACCGGCTGCTTAGCTACATACGGTCTAAATGCTGAAAATTTTTCTGGACAAACGGGGGACGGGCTGATATAATAGAAACACATAGGTGAATTGAATCAGTACCTCCCGCTTGTCCAAGGGCTTACTGTGCCTTTAGACAGGGAGGTTTTCTTATGCCTGAAAACACAATGAAAGTATGGAATACCTACGGGTATGTCCGGCTCTCCCGCGAGGACGGTGATAAAGAGGAGAGCAACAGCGTCAGGGGTCAGAAAGAGTTAATCCGTGACTATCTGCGCCGCGCCCCGGATCTCCGGGAATGCGGAATGAAAGTGGATGACGGTTATACCGGCTCGAATTTCGAGCGGCCCGCGTTCCAGGAGATGATGGCAGACATTAAGGCGGGAAAGATTAACTGCATCGTCGTTAAAGATTTATCCCGTTTTGGCCGTGACCATTTGGAAGCAGGAACGTACATTGAGAAAATTTTTCCCGTCCTCGGTGTGCGGTTTATTGCTATCAATGACCACTACGACAGTCTGCATCGCAATCCAGAGTCGGATGAACTGATTGTTCCTTTCAAAAACCTCGTGAATGAGGCATACTGCCGGGATATTTCCATCAAGACACGTAGCCATTTGGATATCAAACGCCGGAATGGGGATTTTATCGGAGCTTTCCCTATGTATGGATATAGGAAGGACCCGGAAGACCACAACCGCCTGCTGATTGACGAAGAAGCTGCCAGTGTGGTACAGGATATTTTTCAGTGGAAACTGGATGGAATTAGCACACAGGATATTGCCGATAGGCTGAACGCCGCCGGTGTTCCAACGCCGATGGATTACAAAACCTCTCAGGGTATGCGTTACCAGACGAAATTTCGTAAAAAAGCAGACTCCGCCTGGTGTGCCAAGACAATCCTGCGGATATTAAAAAATCCTATTTACATCGGGACACTGGAGCAGGGGCGTGTGACGACCCCAACTTATCGGGTCAAACGTCAGGTCAACCGTCCACGGTCAGAGTGGGCTATCGTGGAGAATAACCATGACGCAATTATTGAGCGCAACGACTTTGAAACTATCCAAAGAGTGCTGGCTCTGGATACACGTACCAGCGTTGGTGGAGCGGCGGTTGAGTTTTTCTCCGGCCTCTTGTTCTGTGGGGAGTGCGGTGCCTCTATGGTACGAAAAACCGTGTCATCGGGAAAGAAAAAATATGTGTACTATATCTGCTCTGCCCATAAACAGGACAAGACCTGCTGCTCAGCCCATCGCCTGCGGGACATTACCCTGAACGAGATCGTGCTGGATTCTTTGAAACAGCAAATCAGTAACGTAATTGACTTGTCTGACCTGCTGAAGATGACCGATACGGCGCAGCTCCGACAGGCTGGTATGCAACGGCTACAAAAGCGGCTCGACCAGAAACGCAAGGAAATTGATCGAGCCCAGTTACTTTTGCAGTCTCTTTATGAGAATCTGGCTGATGGCATCATTGATCGAGACGATTACAAGGACTTGAAAGCGAAGTACACCCGCCGCCGGCAAGAGGCCGAGAATCAGGCGGATGGCATCCGAGAGGAAATGCGTCAAGAACTGGCCGGTTCTTCTGAGAACCGCGAATGGATGAAACAGTTTCGTAAGTACCAGAATGTTACAGAACTGGACAGGGCCGTCGTTGTGACATTGATTGAGCGCATTATGCTGTGCAAAGATCATACCGTTGAAATCGTATTCCGCTGGCAGAACGAGTACCATTGGCTGGTTGACTTGGCTACCCGTCAGGCACATTCCGAACAGGAGGTGGGCTGACGTGGCACGGACGAAACGCAAGGTCAACTATGTGCAGCCTGCAATAGAAGAACCCTCCGCTTCTGCGGCCCGGGTCTATCGGACTGGCGGCTATATCCGCCTTTCCGTGGAAGACAGCGGCAAGCCGGGAGCAGATACAATCTACGCACAGAGAGACCTTGTTTTGAAGTACATTGAAAGCCAGTCGGATATGACCTACTGCGGTATGTACTGCGATAACGGACGGACTGGTACAAATTTTGAAAGGCCGGAATTTGAACGGTTGATGCTTGATATTCGGGAGGGCCGGATTGACTGTGTGGTTGTCAAGGATTTATCCCGATTCGGGAGAAACTATTTAGAAACCGGCAACTATCTGGAACGGATTTTCCCCTTTTTGAATGTAAGATTTGTCGCAGTCAACGATGGTTTTGACACTCTGACCGCTGAACGGAATGCCGATGGCTATATTGTACCGCTGAAAAATATCATCAACGGTGCTTACAGCCGGGACATCTCCAGAAAGTCCAGCTCAGCTTTGGCAACGAAACAGCGTAAAGGGGAGTTCATTGGGTCCTGGGCACCATACGGATACCAGAAGTCCGCCGCAGACAATCATAAGCTGGAATTAAACGCAGAAACCGCCCCTATCGTCCGGATGATTTTCCAATGGCGGGCATCCGGCGTCAGCTATCTGCAAATCGCTCGCAAGCTAAATGAGATGGGGATACCATCCCCATCTCGATACCACTACATGAGAGGGGAGGTTAAGGCAGAACGCTATGCCAATTCAGTTTGGCACGTTCCTATCATTAAGATAATCCTTCAAAGTGAGACCTATCTTGGACATATGGTGCAGGGGCGTACCTACAACAGCCTTCCCGAAGGGAAAAAGCTGTGTAAGCGTCCAAAGTCCGAGTGGGTCATTGTCCCCAATACGCACGAACCGCTTATTGATGAAGAAACCTTCCGCATTGTTCAAGAGATGGCTGAGCAATGCCGTGCTACTCACCAGGAGCGAATTGGTCGCTTTGATAATCTGGGACATATTCCCCACATCCTCCGGGGACTGGTTTTTTGTGCGGACTGCAAAAAACCGATGATCCGTTACAAGAACGTGTCAGAACGGTGTGGGCATCGGTACTACTCCTACATCTGTCTGACGCATTCGGAAAACCCGGCCTCATGCCCCAAAAAGTACCTCAGAGAAACAACTCTGCTGGAAATTCTGTGGGACACTTTACAGCGAGAGATTGCGTTAGCTGGGAATTTGAAGATGGCAACGGAAAAGTATAGCTGTTCCTCCAAAGCGGTTGACCATGAAGATGCGGTCAAACGGGAAATTACTGACGCGAACAGTGCGCTGGAGCGGGCTAAAATGCTCTACGAAAGCCTCTACCAAAACTATGTAGATCACCTGATGTCGGAAGAAGAGTATATGGAACTTCGGTGCCGTTATAAACGGGATATAGAAAACGCAAAAGTCCGCTTGGCTGCCGCCGAACAGCAAAAGCAAAATGAACGGAAGAAAGCCGCAGAAAATCCATGGCTGATTACCTGTGAACGGTATGCGTGTGAGCTGGAGCTGACGAAGGAAATGGCCCATGCACTGATCGAGCGGATAGAGATTGATAGGGACAGCCACGTTTTTATTACACTGCGTTTCCGGGATGAATATGGTGCTTTGCTTCGTCTTTTGAAGGAAGATGGAGAGGCGGTGCTGGAATGAGCATTTATGTGATTGCGGAATATCTGCGGCTGTCCTCTGAGGACGTGGATTTGAAGAACACTCAAAAAACAGAATCCAACAGCATATCAAACCAGCGGGATCTCCTGAATGCACATCTTAAAAAAATCCCGGAGTTTGCGGATGCGGAGGTGGTAGAGTTTTGCGATGACGGCTGGAGCGGAAAAAACTTTGAGCGTCCGGCTGTCCAAGATATGCTTGCCCAAGTACGGCAGGGTAAAATTCAATGCGTGATTGTCAAAGATTTATCTCGTTTGGGGAGAGACTATCTGACCGTTGAGAACTATATCTCCCGTATTTTCCCTTTTCTCGGGGTGCGCTTTATCTCGGTCAATGACGGTATCGACAGCATACGGCCTATGGACGTGGACAATCTGGATACTTCTTTCCGGGCATTGCTGTACGACCTCTATAGCCGGGATTTATCTCGCAAGGTGCGGAGCGCGCAGCGACAGCGGGCGCAGAGAGGCGATTTTGTGTCTCGTTATGCACCGTATGGGTATGTCAAAGATCCGCAGAATAAAAACCACCTGCTCATTGACCCTCCTGCTGCTGAAGTTGTGCACCGCATCTTCCTGATGGTAGGGGATGGACACTCCGCAAGGCAGACAGCGAAAGCACTGAATCGGGATTGCGTGTTGACGCCCATGCTTTATAAAATTGCCGCAGGTTGTACGCAAAAGTCATGGAATAACGTGCAGGCAGAAAACTCCTGGACAGACGCTGCTATTATCCGAGTTGTTCGAGATGAACGATATTTGGGTAAAGTCATTTTTGGGAAACGCTATTATGATATCATAGGTCAAAAACACAGCGTTAAGGTCAGCAAAAAGGACTGGATCATCACGGAACACACCCATGAGGCCATTGTCACGCAAGAAGAATTTGATCGGGCGCAGGCCGCTCTGAAAGAGTATGTGGAGCGGAACGTCTCTTCTGCCTACCGGCCTTTGCGAAAAAAAGTTCGGTGTGGTATCTGTGGCCTTGCCATGATGCGGGTAGAAACAAAGAACCCTTACTTTTTTTGCCGCGCTTCAAAGTGGACGGATGCAAGTCCCTGTGCAGAGGTACAAATATCAGAGCATGATCTTTGGGAAATTATTCTGAATGGCATCCATCTGCGGGCGGCTCTTGCGGTCGATGCTTCGTTGGTTTGGGATGCACAGCATCACCAGGATAAAAGAGATCCCCATGCTATCCTCAAACAGATAAGTAATCTCCGGGATGCACTTGACCAGCAAAAGCATCTGACAGACCAAATTTATGAGTCGTTTGCTTTGGGAGAGATTGACAAGACAAAGTATATCTCTCAAAGGGCCAGTATCAAAGAAGTCATCAATGGTTTGTCCGATAAGATTGCTTTATTGAAAGCAGAGTTAGAATCCAGCAGTGATGGAGTTCGGTTGCAGAACCCCTTTGTAGATGCTTTTAAGAAGTACACTGCCGTTCAGGAACTCACGGATGAAGTTGTTGCAGATGTCTTGACTGTGATTCACATTTTCCCGGATCATAGAGTAGAAATTGAGTGGAACTATCAGGATGAGCTACAGGCACTTATTACTGCTGGGTATTTAGGAGGTGATTGGAATGGAGCAGAAAAGAGCGTGGATTTATTGCAGAGTTGCGTACCCTGATGCCCATGCACTGGCAGTTCAGCAGACCACTTTAGAGGATTATGCTGAACAGCATGGCTTTGAGATTGTGGGAACTACCGCTGAACAGGCCAGTGGGTTTGACTTTTTCCGTAGGGGGCTGTCCGAAGTTTCCAACGCAGTAGCTACTGGTAAAGTTGATGTTCTGCTGATGGCAGACCTCTCCCGCCTTGGGCGAGATGTTGTAAAGGGAGACGCTTATCTGCGCTGGCTCGAAGATCAATTTGTGGAAGTGATTTGTGCTGATGGTACAGTCGCACAGACCACGACAGAGATACTGTACCAACTAATGAGAGCAAGCAGAGAATGAGATAACTCCTCATTATTAGGATGTAGACAGTTGGCGCGCTCAAAACACTGTATATCTCCTTCGACATTACTCCATGTAAAAGCTCCCCAATTCTTGCTTATTCACAAAATGTTTACAAAAAACTATGGGTCCATGCTTGACAGGAGCGAATGAGAAATACATGGGAGACTGCCTGTTTCAAAAAACATTCCATATTGATCCGATTTCCCACAAAAAAGTTCCCAACAAGGGCCAGTTGCCCCAATACTATCTGGAGGACTGCGTTCCCGCCATCGTATCCAAGGAGGTCTGGAACCTTGCGCAGTTGGAGATACAGCGCCGCCAGACCTGGAAGCCCATGTCCTCGGCGGAGCTGCCCTTCAAAAACCGAATCGTCTGCGGGTCCTGCGGAAGCGGTGTGGTCCGGTATTACGCCAAGCACAAAGGCGGCGTTCTCGATACCATGTGGCGCTGCGGGAGTTGGCGTAAGGGGAAAGCCAAGGGTGAGGGCCTGCCCCTCTGCGCCCAGATAAAGATCCCGCTGGACGCCCCGGAGAAAGCCTTCGTCCGGGCGTGGAACCTGGTGGTCAGCAAGAAACTGCAATACGGCGCGGCTCTGCGCCGAAGAGCGGAAATCGCCGAGGACGTGCTTATCCGCTACCGGACAAAGGAGATGCTCCGGTTTCTGGACGAGGTGGGCAAACTGGAAACGTTCGACTACTACTTCTCACTGAAGGTGCTGGATCACATGGAACTGATGCCGGATGGGAAACTGGCGGTGGTATTTCTGTCCGGGGTGCGGCTGACGCTCTGATTGCGTTCAGCGTGGGAGAAGGATCACCGACACTCCGCACCGCCTTGCATATTCTATCGTATTCCGTGTCCCGCTGGGCTGGCCATTATAGACGGCGATAACCCGCGCAGAGTGGTCAACCATCCATTCATTTCGCCGCTGGAAACAATCCCTGCTGTAACCAGGGCAAATGAATCGCACCAGATCGGACTGCTCTATTATTCGGCGGTACCGCTCCTGCCATTCCAGACTCCAGCGGCTCTCAAACCCTCGATAGGGGCTGGCGCAGATCAGCCGCACTACCGCTCCCTCGTCCCGGAGGGCCAGCACGATCTCCGCCGCCCAGAGGTCTACCCCTCTTGCCATCCCTGATATAAATGTTTGAAATCCGTCAGTGATTGCTGTACGGATTTCTTCTTTTAGGCCAAAAAGAACCTCCATTTCCGGCATTCCCAGCCGTTCCGGTCTATGCCCGGTGAAGCAGCACCGATGCCGCCTCAGCTCCTGTTCTGACATTTTACCGTCCTCCTTCGTAGGTTGATACAGTTTAATATAACGGTATATTCCGTACAAGTCAACTGTATAAAACCGTTTAAGTGAACGGTAAAATATTGATAAGAGGGAGGTGGCATCATGGACACACATTCCAGGCTGCGGCAGTTGATGGCGGAGCGGGGCTGGACAGCTTACCGTTTGGCGAAAGAGAGCGGCCTTTCCGAGTCCACGCTGGCGAATATCTTCAAGCGGAACACCGTTCCCTCTATCGCGACCCTGGAGGCCGTCTGCTCCGCCTTTGGCATCTCCCTGGCCCAGTTCTTCGCCGAGAGCGAAATGGTGGAATTGACCCCCGAACTGAAGGAACTGTTCGATAACTGGGTGTCGCTCACCCCAGAGCAGAAACAGGCGGCGCTGCAGATGATCCGGGCGATGAACACGAAATAAACTCAGTGCCAGAGATGATGGTAGGCCATCACCTCTGGCACTGTTTTTTACTCAGGGTTTTCTGCTTTTTCCGTGTTTGGCAACAAAAATTACGTCATGTATTGTAAGAAAGTTAGAAGTGATGTATAATCTTGTCAAAACCTTTAAGGAGTTGTGGCCATGATTGATTTGAGTTCAACCCTGTTTTTTAAAGCAAAATTCGAAATCACGGCAAAACAAGCCGATTTTGATTTACTATGGTGTATTGTTTGTCATATTCGGAATTGGATGTCGTCGAAATGGAGAAAGCGGGGGGAAAATATCCCTACGGATAATGCCATTTGGTCGAGATGGAAATTAGGAAACAGAATCACTTCTCAGAATGACATGGTTCATTTCCAATCCATGTGTTACCAATCTGAGAGCCAGGGGGTTTTCTGGGCTTGCAAAATTCATGAATCCTTTCCCTCCCAAAAAGGTTGTGCCCCCAGGTCATGGATAACAGAGGTGGGGTTTCAATCTCCGTTATCGGGCAAGGCTACTATTTCCATCATCATTTACTACAGTGATCGACCTGGCTTTATTGGCCCCTGTGAACCACCTACTCCTGCATCCATCCCGAATTTGATTCGTTGGCTATGCGAAGACACGCGAATCCAATGCACACTGGATTCGCATAATCTCACACTCCAGCCAATCCATCTGAAACCTGGGGATTTTCCTCAATTCTGGAATATCGTTTCCAACTCAGAACGATCGGTTCCCATAATTTATATTAGTCCTCGTGGGACAGATGGGGAAACTCCAGTAAACTTGGTCGATCCGAAAGAACTTGCCAGTCGCATCCTCGGCCCTAACGCTCTGGTGTATTACGCAACTGACTTAGACTTTTCCCGTGAGATGACTCAGATGTGTCCCAACGATTACGGCTGTTATTCAGGAGGCATACGGGTTTATGCTCCTCAACCTCGTATTGGTGATGAGGGAGAACAGTACCGCCATCGGTTTATCCCTGCGCGTGATATCCTGGAACTGGGTACAGACCAGACCTGTGAGATGCTTCGAAGAGCTTTGGCACAGGATGTACATTTTTACGATGAAATGTTCCGGGTAGAAGACTGCCAAAAAATGAGAGACCGCCAGGTAATTGAAAAGCGTCTGGAAACGCATAAAAAAGAAATTGAGGACAGCTTTCTGGAAACGGCGGTGCAAACACAGGATGAACTTCAGGCCAAATGTCAAGCTGCCGAAAGTGCGCTTTTTGAGAAGGAATTTGAGTTTGAGCAGTACAAGGAAACAACCTTAGATGAAATCAAGGAACTGAAACGGCAACTTCACAACTGCCAGCAACAGATGGAAATACATCAGAAAGCTCGGATTCAAGAGGGGACTCATGCACTGAAAACCGTACAGGACAGCATCAGACAATATCCTTCCAGCCCTATTGAAATAGCAAGGTTTTTTATCACGCATTTCCCTGGACGCATCGATTTTACCGATAAAGGGTTTGCTTCACTTCGTGATTGTGAGACAGATGTCGAGATTCTCTGGGATGCGCTTTATCAAATGGTTACGACTTTGTATGATTTATATATGTCTGAGGATGTTGCTACTATTACAAAAGACTTTAACAATCTCAGTAGCAATTTGACTATGGCGCGGGGAGAGGGAAAAATGACCCGTCAAGACCGCAAACTCATGCGCCAATTCCAAGACACTTACCACGGGAAACCCATCAACATCGAGACACATATCAAGACATCGGAGACTAAAGAAACCAGTAGAAAGTTCCTTCGTATCTATTTTGACTTCTATAAGCAAAAAGATGAACGCACGGGTAAAGAAACAAACACAATCGTGATTGGTTCCTGTGGTAAGCATTTGGAAAATTACACTTCACAAAAGATACACTGATTAGAGACCATAGATAATGAAAAATGTGAGCGTGGAAATTCATGCATTTTATAGTCACACCCTTGGAATTTGGGTTCCATTCTCAATTTCACATACCCAGGGGTTGATACAATTTTCGTGGCGAAAAAGAAAGTTACATCCGGTTTTTGGTCGAGTGGATTACCACACTCCACGCTATCTGACCAATTGCGCATCTCGCTTCTATAGTTTCCCACAGAAACAATTCCATCTTAAAAGCAGAGAAAAAGCCCCATATTCAGCGGATTCCCGCCCGTTGCACCCTCCCTAAGAAATTTGAACCCCCTTGCACCCTGGCACGAAGGAAAAATTGAATTGTATCGGTGATTGGGTTATAACGCAGAAATGCTACACGATTGATTTCCTCAATAAAAAGCGGAAGGTCAACGAGGGCGAGGTTCAGCAGTATTATATTGAGAAAAGCCACCAGCCCATCATCCAGCCCCACGAGTTCGATGTTGTCCAGGCCGAGTTCGCTCGGCGCAAAGGCATGGGCCTCCACTACAGCGGCGGCGGGGTATTCTCCTCCCGGCTGGTCTGCGGCGACTGCGGCGGCTACTACGGCCCCAAGGTCTGGCACTCCAACAGCAAGTACCGCCGGGTGGTCTGGCAATGCAACGGCAAATTCAGCAACGAGGAAAAGTGCCGCACCCCGCATCTGATGGAGGAGGACATCAAGGCCCGGTTTCTGGCGACATTCAATCAACTGCTGGGCGGCAAGGACACTCTGCTGGAGGATTGCCGCGTCATGCAGGACCACCTCACCAACTGCTCTGCCATTGACGCGGAACTGGACGAACTGCTCCGGGAGATCACGGTGGTGACGGAGCTGACCCAGCGGTGCATCCAAGAGAACGCCCGGAGCGCCCAGAGCCAGGAGGCGTATGCCGAACGGTACAACGGCTATGTGGCGAGGTACGAGAAAGCCAAGGCCAAGGTGGACGCCCTCCAGGAGCAGAAAAAGCAGCGGCAGGCCAGAGCCGACATCATTGGCGGGTTCATGTTCGCTGTGCATGAACGGGAGGCTGGTGTCACGGAGTTTGACAACGCTCTCTGGCTGACGGTGGTGCAGAAGGCCACAGCCTACCACGATGGGCTGCTGGTGTTTACCTTCCAGAACGGGCTGGAGATTGAGGGATAACTGAATAGGAACACACATCTGGCCCGCTGGCTCATTTGGAGCTGGCGGGCCTTTTTTGCCTTGCGCACCATTCAATTAGATGGTATAATGCTGTGTAGAAATAACACTCACTATAGCATTCTTGGTGTGGGAGGAATAAGCTGTGGTAACTATGGGTAGGTTGGAAGAAATACATGATCTGCGAACCGTCTGGCCGCATGAGGCATTGGATTTTACACCGTGGCTCTCACAGGATGAAAACATAACGCTTCTTGCTGATGCCGTTGGCTTGGATATCACTGTGGAAGAAACCGAATCTTCTGTGGGAGATTTTAATGTCGATATTTTTGCGTTGGAAACGGGGACGGAGCGAAAAATTATCATCGAGAACCAGTTGGAAGATACTGACCATGACCACTTGGGCAAGCTAATCACTTATGCCTCCGGCAAATCTGCGGATGTCGTTATCTGGATCGTAAAGCACGCTCGCGAAGAGCATAAGGCTGCAATCGAATGGTTGAACAATCATACCGATGACAAGATTGGGTTTTTTCTGTGCGAGATAAAGCTGTACCGCATTGGCTCGTCCGCCCCAGCCGTAAAGTTCGAGGTCATTGAAAAGCCAAATGGCTGGGCAAAGGAGATCAAGAAAAACGAAACAGCAAGCCCCACCCAGCAACTGCGCTATGAATATTGGATGGCGTTTATGGACTATGCGTTCGGCAATGCCACCTTCGCAAAAGAGTTCAATCGGCGCTCTCCCAATCGGGACAGTTGGATGAATTTCAGTATCGGTTCCTCCACCTGTTGCATTTCGGTGTCGCAAGTACGCAAGCGCGGTGTTGCGGTGGTCGAGTTGTACATACCAGACGACAAAGGGTTCTACAAACAGCTTGAAGCAAAAAAGGCTGAGATAGAAAACACAGCCGGAATGCCGCTGGATTGGCAGGAACTTAAAGAGAAAAAGGCTTGCAGGATTTGTGTAGAGGAGCCATCCGATTTTGAGGATAAGGCCGCATGGACCAGCCAGTTTGATTGGATCATGGATAGAATGCTCCGAATGAAAAATGCGTTCAAACCACACATTTGAGTTTTACCCAATTTTTGTTCCTATTTCACTCGTAAAAATTTGTGTACAGTATAAAAATCCTACAACGGAGATTATCATATGGATATACCTAATTTGATAGCTAATTTTCAGCAGCTTGCTCCAGAATTTGCATCCTCATATTGCATTGTAAATGGAGCAATCATGAATCTTAATGAAATACAGAACATGGGTTATGATGAGTTCTCTTTTCGTTCAAAAATCAATATGCCACTACGACTTTATCGATATTACCCCAACAAAAAGGACATAGATAAAGAAACCGGCGAAGAAATCAATTACTCCATCCAAGCATTGGAGCATAATACAGTTTTCCTTCAAAGTCCAACTGCATTTGATGATGTATATGATTCGGATATTAATATTGATTATCCTGCGTATGAACATCTGCGACTGATTGAATATTGTAAAAGATGTGGAATAGAAGTTAATTCAGACCAACCAAGCCAGGCAATTGGAGATGCTTTGGTAAAAGCATTATGGGAGCATTATATTGCAAATGGAAACCTTAACAATGTATTTACAAAAACGCCAGACTCGGAAATTGAGCAACTGACGAATCAGATTTTTGAGCAAAAAATTCTCATAGAATTATCCTCTTACTGTGAGAAGGGATGGGGAAGATAATTCTTTGATGTGACTGCC
>OFFW01001797.1_pt1 | contig 12514 bp, 10 predicted proteins | sample 1521501 | NCBI WGS metagenome assembly OFFW01 (sample SAMEA3504107, study PRJEB24116) | mouse gut metagenome | biome: mouse gut; feature: mouse-associated habitat; material: faeces | place: Denmark | collected 2011
GAAAATAGAATTATTATATAGAACCACCAACAATAAGTTTCCGGTTATTAGCATATATGTATCAAAAAAGTAGCCGTCCATTCATGAAATGGACGGCTTAACTTAACACATAAAACTCTTAACTAAATGACATTGTGTGGTTTTCAGTTTGTTTTTTTCGAATGTGGGTTTGGTAAGGCTGTATGTATAAAATGGGTTCACAGTCGCTATACTATAGGCAACGACATTGCAGATTTTGCATATGGTTCCGGCAGGAACCGGCAGCAGCCATTTGCTGTGTCATTTACGATAACGGCATGAAAAGGATTCGGACAGAGGAAAACAAGTTATGTCAACTATAAGTGCGACGATCTATATCAATGCGGAACAGAATGTAGAGCTGCAGTCAGAGGATGTGTACGTGAAAGACATCGGCAGCCTGACATGCAGTGACGCGCATGTGCTGGCTAAGGTAAAAGCCATCAAACTGCATCATTTTAAAAGGGACGAGCAAAAGCGACAGGTAATCAGTCTGTTGAAGGTCATAGAAGAGATTGAAAAAGTCTACCCTAATGTCAGTGTTCAGAGCATAGGTGAGCCGGAAACGCTGGTGGAATATATCAGTGTCAACAAACATAAAGGCTTTGCTCAGTGGATCAAGCTGCTTTTTGTGGCGATGGTCAGCTTCTTTGGCACGGCATTTACGATCATGGCCTTTCACAATGATATCGGTATCAACGATGTTTTCTCCAAGGTGTACGAAATGGTAATGGGACAGCCGGGAGACGGATACGGGATTCTGGAACTGGCGTATTCGGCCGGGCTGGCGATTGGTATCATTGTATTCTTCAACCATATCGGCGGCAGGCGGATCACCAAGGATCCGACACCCATCGAGGTGGAGATGCGCATTTACGAAGAGGATGTGAATAAGGCGCTGATCGCGACAGCTGACAGAGAGGGTAAAACAATCGACGTGCAGTGAGCAGGACAGTGGAAGGGAGGTGCAGACAGATGCTGCTTCAGCAGATTTTATTAGGGGTTATCGGTATAAGCAGCGGTTTGATCGTGTCGGCCGGGGTATTTACGGTGTTGATCTCGGTCGGGCTGATTCCGCGTTTTGCGGGTAAAATGCATGTGGCACGGAAGATTTTTGTACTGGAAGAGATGGTAGTGTTTGGAACGCTGTTCGGTGGATTTCTCAGCGTATTCAGTGAGTGGGGAATGGTCGGCGCGTTTGTGAGGAAACATGTGCAGCCTGACAGTAGTGCGGCGGGCGCATGGCATCTGATCGGGACAGTCTTTTTGCTTGTGTTTGGGGTGTTTGCCGGTATCTTCGTAGGATGCCTGGCACTTGCCATTGCGGAGATGTTAAACACCATACCGATCTTTGCGCGGCGCATCGGGTTCCGGCATGGACTGGGTATCGCGATTCTGGCGGTGGCGCTGGGGAAGTTTGTCGGCAGTTTGATCTATTTTACGCAGCGGGTATTTCTGTACGGGGGATGATGCGGCAGATTTAAAACAGTGTCCTGTAGCCGGCAGGACGACGAAATGAGAAAGGAATGGATAGTATGGCACAGAATCAGGACAGACCAAAAACAGCACAGCAGCAGAAGGAACAGGAGTACAGACAGCATGTAGAGCAGGTGACGCCCAAATACAGCCTGCCGGTACGTATGGTCAAGGCATTTGTGACAGGTGGTATCATCTGTCTGCTGGGGCAGTTTATTTTGAATTATGCGACAAATACGATGGGGCTGGACAAGGAGACGGCGGGTTCCTGGTGTTCCATGCTGCTGGTGCTTCTCAGTGTATTGCTGACCGGATGGAACATTTATCCGAAGCTGGTGGAGTGGGGCGGCGGCGGTGCGCTGGTGCCCATCACGGGATTCGCCAATTCGGTGGCTTCGGCGGCGATCGAGTACCAGAAGGAAGGTCAGGTATTCGGGATCGGGTGTAAGATCTTTACCATCGCGGGTCCGGTGATCCTGTATGGGATTTTTACGAGCTGGGTGCTGGGGGTGGTGTACTGGATCGGAACGCTCATTGGGATGGTTTGAAAACAGCCATCCCAATGAGCGTTTTTCGCGTTTGCCGGTTCACTATTGACAGGATGATCCTGTCAGGAGATTGGGTAAACGGGGAAGCATGGATGTGGCATGAGTCTTCCGGGAACCGGGATTTTGCTGGAAAAATTAAGAAATATTCAGAAATAATTCAGAATTAAATACACTTTTTATTCTATAATATTACTGTCATGTTGACGGATTTGCAGATTAAAAGCAAAAGTGTATTTAAGAAAACGGAAAGGAAAGAGAGCCAATGAAAATGAGTAGAAAAATAATGTGTCTGCTGGGCAGCAGCCTGCTGATCGTGGCACTTGCGGGATGCGGCACGACAGAGAGGACACAGCCGCAGGACAGTCAGCAGGAAGACCAGCAGCCAGGAGATGAGCAGGGACAGGCAGGACAGCAGCCAGGAGACGGGCAGGGGCAGGAAAGCCAGCAGCCGGGAGACGGGCAGGGGCAGGAAAGCCAACAGTCGGAGGAGCAGCAGCCGGCAGATTCACAGGGACAGGAGACACAGGCGTCCGCGGAGGACACGGAACAGCTGCCGGGAGACATTGGGCAGGCGGGTGAAAATACTTCTGTCAGGATTTGGGGACCGATCCTGCGGGTCGAGGATGGCAATGTGGTGATTGATAACCGTTCGGAGGTTTCATTCCGCGGAGAGATGGTCGTAACGGTGGATCCGGAACATACCAGAATTTTGGACGGGGAAAACGGTTATCCTGTGGAGGTGTCGGAGCTTAACGAGGGAGAAGCAGTATTCGTCTATATCGGTTCGGCGGCAACGATGAGTGAACCGCCGATGGTGAATGCCTCTTTGATCCTGTGTAAGATTCCGAGTGATCTGCGGGTTCCTGATTATGTGCATGTAACGGCCATGGAAGAACAGTCGGACGGCAGTTATCTGTTATCCGGCGATAACGGCATACAGTATCTGGTACCGGCGGACTGCGAGATCCTGCCTTTTCTGACGCGGAACGTGGTGACGCTGCAGGATGTGCAGGCAGGTGGAAGCTGCCTGATCTGGAGCGATGAGAGAAGGACGGCACAGAAGATCGTGCTGTTTGCGGAGTGAGAAAACAGGCTCCATTGATAGAATCTCAAGATTTTAGAATCCCAAAGTTTTAGAAGCTCATATTTGTAAAACGAAAGCCTCCGTCTTCCTTTTTTTAATGGGAATACGGAGGTGGATTAAAATAATCCTTTTGAAAGATGATGACTGCGCCAGGCTGCCTTTTATAGACGGGCGCAGTTTTTTGTGGGAAAATTGTGGATGCGTTTGGCAGCAGAAAAGAGTATACTTATGGTATAAGACTCAGAATAAGCCCGGAGTACAAGCGAAAAGAATCAAAGGAGGACATCAATTTGAGTGAAACAGCGGGAAAAAGAATAGCAGCATTTATTATAGATTACATGATCCTATGCTGGGTGGCCTGTTTGACAGGCGTGCTCGGCGTTTTTGTGGTGGCGAGCCGTGGGGTGCAGGAGCTGGCAGAGAATTTTCAGTGGATGATGCCTGGTATGTTTTTATACTGTGTTCTTTTAATGGGAATCTGGTTTTTTATCCTGGACATCTTCGGAAATCTGGATCCTGGCAAAAGGCTGGTGAAGATTGAGTTGTTAAGCAACGGCCAGAAGTTTACTGTCAGTACGGCTATAAAGCATTCTGTATTGAAGACGCTCTTCTGTTGTATCTGGCCGATATCATTTTTGTATTATATCGTTAAGCAGGAGATGATCTATGACAGGATTTTGAAGATCAGTGTGAGCAGCCGGCCTTAAAACAGCGTCGGGCAGAACCGTGTAAGTGGACATTTTACGGCTGTGGTCGTGACAGGTATTATTATAGGTGACAGGCCGTGTGATTTACGCAGCAGATACTTTGGGCACAGGATGAGGTATAAGGGAGAACTGTAGAAGGACGAATGACAGGGGGAATATTTTCATGCTTTCGAAAAAACTGTTATTAGATATATTTGGAGAAAAGATAAAACCCTATGGCTTTGAATTAGCCGGATATAAACACCGCAGGTACACATTCAGCAGGAAAGTGGATGGAACAGAGCAGACACTTGTGATCCAGAATGACCCGGGCGGTCACAGTTTTGAACTGGAGATCAATGCAGATACTGACCGCAATCTGTATTTGCATGGGTTTGGGGATCTTGACTATCACTTTTATAGAAATGATGAGGAATTGGAGAAGATCTTAAATACGTTGGGTGATCATGTGGTGAACAGGGTCATCCCCAGACTGGCGGAAGTGAGTATGATGGAGGAGGAAGTGGACTACGAGGACATGCTCACAGAGGAAATGTATACGCCACTGGGAACGTTTCGGGAGTGAGGTCTTTTTGCATACACATCAGAAATATAAATGGGCATATGGAGAATGGAAGAGGCTTTGTCAGCTGGCAGGTATAGAAATACGGGCAGAAAAGAAATTGCGGTGATCTCATGCAGGACTGACAGGAAATATGCCGTGATCAGGAAAGGAATTATTTGAACAATGGAGAAAAAACGGATACTTCTTATCGGCACAGGCGGGACGATCGCTTCGGAAATGGGGGATAACGGGCTGGAGCCGGAACTGACAAGCAGGCAGCTGCTTCGATATGTTCCGGATATTTCCGGCATCTGTGAGGTGGACTGTACACAGCTTTTCAGTCTGGACAGTACCAATATCCGTCCGGAGCACTGGCTGCGCATAGCAGGATCGATCCAGCAGTGCTATGAGAAATATGACGGCTTCGTGATCAGTCATGGTACGGATACGATGGCTTATACGGCGGCAGGGCTCAGTTATCTGATCCAGAACAGCCGGAAACCGATCGTGCTTACGGGCGCACAGAAGCCGATCGGATATGACACGACGGACAGTAAGCAGAATCTGCGGGATGCTTTTACGGTGGCTGCATCCGGTATGTCTGGTGTACTGCTGGTTTTTAACGGTAAAATAATCATGGGAACCAGAGCCAGAAAGACCCGCAGCAAAAGTTTTGAGGCTTTTTCCAGTATCAACTATCCGATCGTAGGGATGGTGCAGGATGGCCGGTTGATTCAGTATATCAGGCCGGAGAACAGCGCACCGACCAGATTTTATCATGAGCTGGATGCCAGAGTGGCCTTGTTAAAGCTGACGCCGGGGATTGAGTGCGGAGTTTTGGAGTACCTTTTAGAGCGCAGCAGTGCGGTGATCATTGAGAGTTTTGGCGTGGGTGGCCTGCCGGTTTATGAGACGGGCAGCTTTTATGATACGATCAAAAAGGGACTGGATGACGGCAGGACGGTAGTCTTGACTACGCAGGTGGAAAACGAGGGCAGCGATCTGTCTGTTTATCACGTTGGCAACAGTATCAAGCAGAATCTGCCGATACTGGAGGCTTATGACATGACAACCGAAGCGGTGACGGCAAAACTGATGTGGATCCTGAGCCAGACAACCGGGCGGGAGGAGGTGGCCAGACTGTTTTACACGCCGGTTGCCTGCGATATCCTTTCTGTATCCTGACGCTGGTCAGTACTGGGCAGGCATTCCACAGGCTGGTTTTGATAAACACAGACTGTTTTATACACAGGGCGATTATGGATTGTGGCAATGCGGGGAGCCTTGTCACGATACGACTTACGATAATGAAACCATTATCAAGAAAATGGTTGCCGAACAGGAAAATATGCGTATTCCGTCCGAGCTAATCCCCCATTGCCCCGTATGCGGTGCGCCTATGTCAATGAATTTAAGGGCAGATAGTACCTTTGTTGAAGATAGCGGTTGGCATACAGCGGCTAAGCGGTATCAAGACTTTGTACGCCGTCATAAAGGATTAGACATTCTATATTTGGAATTGGGCGTTGGCGGCAATCAACGCAAACCAAAAAGAAGAACTGATTCTGCTGCCCGCAGTTGGTATGAGAAAGAGACATATGAGCAGACTTAGAGTGTGTGCACTTTAAGGGTGATTTTGATTTTTGTCAGGTTGTGGACGTAGTCTGCGGTATGATATACTAAATAGAACAGGTCACAAAAGGAGGCACAATTTTATGGGCGAACAGGCGGAGGAAAAGAAGTCCCAAAAACCGGCAAAGCATAAGCATATATGTGTAGGTCTCCTGGCCCATGTAGATGCCGGGAAAACGACGCTGGCGGAGAGTATTCTGTATACATGCGGGCAGATCCGCAGGCTGGGGCGGGTGGATCACAGAGATGCCTTTCTGGACACCGACGTGCAGGAGCGTGACCGGGGCATTACCATCTTTTCCAAACAGGCGCAGGTGCAGTGGGAGGGGATGGATATCACGCTGTTGGATACGCCGGGACATGTAGATTTCTCCGCGGAAATGGAGAGGACGTTGCAGGTGCTGGACTATGCGGTGCTGGTCATAAGTGCGGCAGACGGTTTGCAGGGGCATGTGCTCACGTTATGGCGGCTTCTGGAGCGCTACCGGGTGCCGGTATTTCTTTTTCTCAATAAGATGGATCAGCCGGGCGCCGACGGGGACAGTCTCCTGACAGAGTTAAAAGATAAGCTGGACGGAAGGATCGTGAGGTTTGGGCGAAAGGATGAGGCGTTCTATGAGGAAGTTGCGGTCTGTGACGAAGCGCTGCTGGAGCAGTATCTGGAGACGGAAGTGCCCGTCGATGATTCCGTGACCGCCGGGCTGGTCAAGGAGCGCAGGCTTTTTCCGTGTTACATGGGTTCGGCGCTGCGGGTGGAGGGAATCGACAGTCTGCTGGACGGTCTGTATACTTATACGAGAATGCCGGAGTACGGGCAGGCGTTTGGCGCGCGGGTCTACAAGATTGCCAGGGATGGACAGGGAAACCGGCTGACTTATGTGAAGGTGACGGGCGGTACGCTGCGCGTAAAGCAGATGATCTCTGTCTGCGACAGCCGTGGAAGTTCTGTCGGCAGTGTATCCGGAAGCGGCGATGACAGCGGAAACAAGAACGCTGGCGGCACAGGCGAAGTGCGGGAGGAGAAAGTAGACCAGATCCGGGTGTATTCCGGCAGTAAATATGCGATCGAGCAGGAAGCGGCTGCGGGGACGGTCTGTGCGCTGACGGGGCTTGTGTCCACTTTTTGCGGCCAGGGTCTTGGAGCGGAGCGCGGAGCGGTGCTGCCGGTAGTGGAGCCGGTCATGACTTACCGGATCGCATTGCCGGAGGACTGTGATGTGCATCGAATGTATGAGAAGTTATGTCAACTTGAAGAAGAGGAACCGCAGCTTCATCTGGTCTGGAGAGAGCAGTTGAACGAGATTCATGCCCAGCTGATGGGTGATGTACAGATCGAGGTGCTGCGTAATCTGATCCGGGAAAGGTTCGGCGTGGAAGCCTCTTTTGAAGAGGGCAGTATCGTCTATAAGGAAACCATCCTCGACCGGGTGGAAGGTGTGGGACACTTCGAGCCGCTCAGGCATTATGCGGAGGTGCATCTGATCCTGGAGCCGGGAGAGCCTGGCAGCGGGCTGCAGTTTGCTTCGGCCGTCAGCGAGGACGATCTGGACCGGAACTGGCAGCGGCTTGTGCTGACCCATCTGGAGGAAAGGGAGCATCCGGGGGTACTGACGGGTGCGCCGATCACGGACATGCGGATTACGCTGGCCGCCGGGCGGGCGCATAAGAAGCATACCGAGGGCGGCGATTTCAGGCAGGCCACCTACCGGGCAGTCAGACAGGGGCTTTGCCGGGCGCAGAGTGTCTTATTGGAACCTGTTTATTCGTTTCGGCTGGAACTGCCGCTTGCCCTGATCGGAAGAGGTATGACCGATCTGCAGAGCCGGGCAGGGAAGTTCGAGGCGCCGGAGACAGAGGGAGAGTATGCCATCCTGCGGGGAACGGTGCCGGTGTCGGAGATGACGGGGTATCAGGCGCAGGTGCGCGCCTATTCCGGCGGAAAAGGCAGACTCTATACGGCATTAAAAGGATATGCGCCCTGCCATAACACGGAAGAAGTGATCGAAGCCATTGGCTACGAGGCGGAACATGACGTGGAGAATCCATGCGGATCTGTCTTCTGTGCGCATGGGGCGGGTTTTGTGGTGCCCTGGGATCAGGTGGAAACGTATATGCATCTGGAAAGCGCGCTGACAGGCAGCAGCAGTGGCGCCGGAACGGGTGACGGGGAGGCAGTGATGCCGGCTGCCGGATACGCGGTGCGGTATGGCAGCAGGAAAGCCGGCAGTGATGCCGGTCCGGCGTCGGATGTGATCGGGCAGGATGAGATCGACGAGATCATGACCCGTACCTATGGGACGAAAGAGCGGAAGAAACAGGGCTGGGCAAGGACCATACGGCCTTCCGGGACTTCGGGAAAGGACAGGAACGGTGACAGGGCGGCGATGCTGCGGAGCGCATCCGTGTCCGGTGCGGCAGAGCAGGAACCGGATCAGGGCGAAAACGGCAGCCGGCGGAAGCATACAGGCGGCAGGGCAGACGCCCGGTCCCAGGAAGAATACCTTCTGGTGGACGGGTATAATATTATTTTTGCATGGGATTCTTTAAAAGAGCTGGCGCAGGTCAATCTGGACAGCGCCAGAGGCAGGCTGATGGATATTCTGAGCAACTATCAGGGTTACCGCAGGATGCATCTGATCCTGGTATTCGACGCTTATAAGGTAAAAGGAAATCCGGGCAGTACGGTCCGCTATCACAATATTGATGTGGTCTATACGAAAGAAGCGGAGACTGCCGATCAGTATATTGAAAAAGTGACACACGAAATCGGCCACAGACATCATGTAAGGGTAGCCACATCCGACGGACTTGAGCAGTTGATCATTATGGGCGCCGGGGCAGTCCGCGTCTCTGCCAGAGAGCTGCAGGAAGAAGTGATGGAAGCGGGAGAAGAGCTGCGGCAGATGTTCATCAGTCCGCAGGTACAGATGTCAGGAGGGAAGAACTATCTGTTGGAAGGCGCTTCCGAGGAGGTGACGGCTTATCTTGAACAGATGCGGGATAACGCTGCACATTGACCTGCATCCTGCCAAAAGCCGTCCGGCCGGGAAAAGGAGCGCTGGTATTTTGGTATGGTTTATGATACGATTATTTTCGTTACATAATGCAGCTTTGGACAGTGGCTTTGCACCGCCGCAATGTGACGGGCTGCGCTGAACGCATCCGCACAAATTTTTAACCTGAATGAAACTGTGCGGCGGAAGGCTGTTTTCAGGTAAGGACAGCCGGCGGCGGTTTGACAGCTGACGGACGGGAGGTTCCCTCCATGGCAGATTGATTACAGAATGGAAAAATACGATACTATGGGAAGAAGACACGCAAGACGAACGAAACAGAATGATCAGAGCAATTATCATGAGCAGAACGGGCACGGCGCCCAAAGTGAAACGGCGGCGCAGGCAGCAGAAGAAAAAGATTTAAGGCCGATGGACATTCCGGAGACTGTCTGGGCGGTCTATCAGCAGACCTTTCTGGAGTTTGACGAAAAGGAACAAAGGCGGATCGTAAAAGGCTGCGAGAAGCAGATCGGACAGCTGGAGCGGCGTATTGCCCGCAAGAAAAACCAGGAGAATCATCAGGTGCTGGCCGATATGAAGGAGCTGCACAAGAAGGCGGCAGCGATCGGTTACACGGTGGCAGTCAGGGAGACCAGGCTGTTAAAGAAGTACAAACACGCTCTGCGGATGCTGGGCAGACTGGATATTACCTTTTTGCACAGGATGGCGGCGGGCGCCAATCCGGAGGATATCGTGCATATGCCGAAGGCGGCACAGCTGCTGCGTTCCAGATCGCTCTACGAGATTTATAAAGAAGAATATATGCAGTACCTGGTGGGCCAGCGGATTGAGGAACTGATGGAGGCGGAGCCGGAGAAGCAGTATCCGGAGGCGAGGGGTATGACGCGTCATTTTATCCTGCATATCGGCCCCACAAACAGCGGTAAGACCCATCAGGCGCTGCAGCGGTTAAAACAGGCTTATCACGGCATTTACCTGGGGCCGCTGCGTCTGCTGGCGCTGGAGGTCTACGACAGGATGACGGCGGCGGGGATTCCCTGCAGCATGATCACCGGTGAGGAGGTGATCCGGACACCGGGCAGTTTCGTGCAGGCATCCACGGTGGAGATCATGGATATCCGGGAGATTTACGATATCGCCGTGATAGACGAGGCGCAGATGATGGCGGACGAGAACCGGGGCAGCTTCTGGACGAGAGCGATCCTCGGTATCCGTGCGGAGGAGATTCACGTGTGCTGCTCCGGCACGGCAGAACAGATCCTTGTAAAGATGATCAAACGGTGCGGCGATACTTATGAGACTGTCTATCATGAGCGCAATACCAGACTGGAATTTATACCGAAGCGTTTCGATATGAGTAAGGATGTGGAGCCGGGGGACGCTCTAATCGCTTTTTCCAAGAAAAATGTGCTGGCGATCGCGGCTACGCTGGAAGGACGGGGGATTAAGGCCAGCGTCATTTACGGCAACCTGCCGCCGCAGACGAGACGGGAGCAGGTACGCCTTTTTACAGAAGGCATCAATCAGGTGGTGGTGGCCACGGACGCCATCGGTATGGGCATCAACCTGCCGATCCGCCGGGTGGTCTTTATGAATACGTCGAAGTTTGACGGCACGGACAAGCGGCGTCTGGAGGCGGAAGAGATCCGGCAGATCGCCGGGCGCGCGGGACGGTATGGTTACTATGATGTGGGCTATGTGCAGTCGGCGCTGGATGTGGAATATATCGGTAAGAAACTGGAGGAACCGCTGCAGCCATTGACAAAGGCGAGAACAGGATTCCCGGAAGTGCTTCTGGACATTGACATGGAGCTTGATGAGATCATAGAAGCCTGGGAAGGAACGAAGAATCTGGCGTTCTACGACAAGATCTCCATGACGGAGAGCGTCAAGAAATACCGGTATCTCAAGAACTACCGCAGGAAGCTGTCCTATATGGAAGACAGGAAGTTCGTACTGTCCCTGATCACCTGTCCCTTCGACGTGAAGGACAGGGAGGTGCTGCGTCTGTGGCTCTGGTACTGCGAGAATCCGACGGAAGATCATAACTGTCCGATGCTGCCACAGGATTTCACGCTGGAAGGCCTGGAGTCTTACTACAAGCAGCTGGATCTGTATACGCAGTTTTCCGGCAGGATGAACTGGGAAATTGACAGGGAAGAAGTGGCGGTCAACAGAGAGTGGGCGCAGTCCGTGATCGGAGAAATGCTGGAAGATGATAAAGGACAGTTCGAGAAGAAGTGCCGCGGCTGCGGCGTTGTGCTGCCATGGGATTATGATTACCCGATCTGTCAGGAATGTTATCACAGCGGCGTCAAAGATGACAGGGTACGGCGCTCCATGCACAGGTATCCGCATGACAGGAACAGAAGGTAGAGTATAGACATATTTTGAATGGGGCTGACAGATTAAGAAGGTATGGCAGGTAGTCTATGAGATTGCCTGCTGCAAAGATACTTTTTGCGCTGAAAAACAGTTTGAAATGAAATATTATTCATATACTTATATTAAAATCCATAAAGTCGATGATTTGAATGGTAAATTTGCATAAAACCAGCAAAATGGATTGACAAAACGTTAAGAGGGGAATTAATATGAGGATATATAAAGCGGAAGAGGTGTCAAAGATGTTATTGGAGTTTAAATGTTCAAATCATAGATCAATCAAAGAAAAGGTGAATTTTTCTTTGATCGCAGGAAGTGATAATACATCTGAGGAGCTTTTAAAAGAATTTGGTAATTACAGAGTTTTGCGCTCAGCAGTTATATATGGTGCAAATGGATCTGGAAAAAGTAATTTTATCAGTGCTTTGTCGTTCATGCGTGATTTGGTCAGCAATAGTATTAATCATCAGCCGGGGCAAAGAGTATTTCAGGTGTGTCATAAATTGAGTGCAGAAGAGACTCCGAGTGAATATAGTATTCAATTTGTAAGAAATGATATAAGATATGCATATGGCTTTTCTGTGAAACAAAATTTGATACAAGATGAATATCTGTATTATTTCCCAAAAGGAAGACAGGTAAAAATCTTTGAGCGTGATGGAATGGGGGTTAGACCCGGAGACAGATACAAGGGAGCGTTTGATGTAAGTATCGGCATATTGAAAGATAACAGGTTGTTTTTATCTTGTGCCGCTAATTATAGTAATATAAAAGAAATTGAAGAAGCCTTTATGTTTTTTAACATAGATTTGGTGATATATAATCCGGAAATTAATAACTGGACGGAATATTCGATTGAGTTAATGCAGAATAACGACATGATTAAAAAAGTGTTTGTGGATGTTCTGCGGGCATTAGGAACCGGAGCGAAGGATGTAAAAGTGAAACTTGAAAAAATAAAATTGCCTGTAAAGGCGCTTGAATAAGGAGGATATTCAAAATGGCAAAAGCTAAATTTGAAAGAACAAAACCACATTGTAATATCGGTACCATCGGTCACGTAGATCATGGTAAAACAACTTTGACAGCCGCTATCACGAAAG
>OFFW01001799.1_pt1 | contig 12506 bp, 10 predicted proteins | sample 1521501 | NCBI WGS metagenome assembly OFFW01 (sample SAMEA3504107, study PRJEB24116) | mouse gut metagenome | biome: mouse gut; feature: mouse-associated habitat; material: faeces | place: Denmark | collected 2011
AATCGTCTTTGCCATTGTCTGTTACCTCCACATTCTTTTTTATTTTGAATGTCCGTAAAATCCGTCCTACATCTTTCTACCAGCTGGTAAGAACTTTAGCTGCTGGGAAAAGGTTAATTAAATACGCTGTATCTGATGTGTCAACCTGACACATCTAAAAAGGCGACAAGCTCATAAAAGATTTGTAGACTTGGGTGCTGTCCACTGTTCTCAATAGACGCGATATAGCGCGGCGCAATGTTCAGCTTGTCCGCTAACTGGTTGCGCGATATGCCCTTTGCCTTTCTTTCTTCTTTTATGGCTTGCCCGAAAACCATAAAATCATATTTCACTTTATCCTGCTTCATATTTTTCACCCTATTACATTTTACCGTTCACCTTTCCATCTTGGGTATGAGTACACATATCATAGTATTGACTGTAATAGAACATATCATTTGTAGCCTGTCTATTGCTATTGTTCGTAAGTCCGTATATAATGTGATTTAAGAAAGGGCGTAGATAATATGACAGAGTACGTTACAGCTTCCGAAGCAGCAAAAAATTGGGGCATTTCAGAAAGACGGGTACAGAAGCTATGCGAAGAAAACCGTATACCCGGTGTTTCTAAATTTAGTTATATGTGGCTAATACCAAAGAACGCAATAAAGCCTGTTGACGGCAGGAGAAAAGGCGGTGTAATCAATGGATAGTAAGATATTGTTAGTAGATGATGAAAAAGACATTGCTGATTTAATAGAAGAAGTATTGCGTCAAGATAGTTTTGAAAACATTAAGAAAGTGTACACAGGTATGGACGCTGTACAGGTATGCCGGGAATATCAACCGGACGTGGTTGTTTTGGATATTATGCTGCCGGACATTGACGGTATTGAGGTTTGCAAGCAAATACGGGAGTTCTCGTTTTGCTCTATCCTGTTTCTTTCCTCAAAGAATGATGATATTGACAAAATACTTGGACTGTCCTGCGGCGGCGACGATTATATCACAAAACCCTTTAGTCCACGGGAGATTGTCTATCGTATCAAAGCGCAGCTCCGCCGCCAGCAATACCAGTCTGTCATGCGGACAGACGTAAAAGGGCTGCTGACTGTCGGAGGACTTGCGCTTGATAGAGAAAGCAGCCGGATTTATAAAAATGAAAAGGAAATTGATTTGACCGGGAGGGAATTTCTGCTATTGTCTTATCTCATGGAAAATGCAGATAAAATTATCAGTAAGGAACGACTATATGAACAGGTGTGGGGGGAATACAGCAGCATTTGTGATAATACAATCATGGTACATATTCGCCATATTCGGGAAAAGATTGAAGATACCCCGTCAACCCCGAAACAACTGATTACGATAAAAGGCTTGGGCTATAAGCTAAAGAAAAGGACTGATTAAATGAAGCAATCCGGCTACCGTACCACCTTTCACATATATTCCATATTCTTCTTGTCGCTGTTAGGGATGCTCCTTATGGTGTGCTGCCTTTTTGCCATGCTCATTACCGCGCCAAACCCGAACGGCAAAAATGTTCGCAGCGATTGGGCTAAAAATTTTACTTTAGATTTTTCGGACTACATTATCTTTGTAGACGGAAGCCCCACGGTAAAACAGACAGGCATAGAACGATTGCAGGATAACCATATCGGACTGCAAATTTTGAACACCGCCGGAAATGAAGTATATGCGTGCCAAAAGCCTGGCAATGCACAGAACACTTACTCTAACGCTGACCTTTTACAGCTTAATCAGACTGGACGCCTTGATACAGAGGATATGACTTCCTTTGTAGGTATTGTAACAGAGTGCAGAAAAGAATATGCCTATATTCTCCATTTCCCTATGAACATTCAAAAAGTAACCATGTACTTAAACGGGGAACGGTTTACAGGCGGGAAAAAAATTGTTTTCTCAACGATTGGCATTTTATTAGCAGTAATCATTTCTTTAGGGTTGGTATATGGTTTTCTTATGACAAAAACCATACGCAAATTGGTAACGTCTATACAGGATATTTCTAAACGCTGTTATCTTCCTGTTAAGGCAAAAGGCGCATTTAGGGATCTATACAATAGTCTGAATGAATTGGACGCGGGTGTAAAGACAAGCGATAAGCTGCGGGAGGAAACGGAAAATATGCGCCGGGAATGGATTGCTAATATTACCCATGACTTAAAGACCCCACTATCCCCGATTAAAGGCTATGCGGAAGTTTTATATGATGATACAGAAAAAACAGCAGTTGAGTACAGGCGGTATGCGGGCATTATGCTAAAAAACGCGGCATATATGGAAAATCTGATTGACGATTTAAAATTAACATGGCAATTAGAAAACGGCACACTTCCGGTAAACAGGCAGGAACGGAATATTGTCCGCTTCTTGCGGGAACTGTCCATTGATATATTGAACCGCCCCGAATACGAAAACCGCATGATTTTGTTCGAGTGCAGCGATAATATTACAGACGAAACAGCACTCTTATCCTTTGACACAAAGCTTTTTATAAGGGCGTTTCAAAATCTGATTATCAATGCGTTTGTGCATGGAACGAAAGATACGGAAGTAACCATAAAAATCGGGGCTTCTGAAAGTGAGTTGACTATAAACGTATCAGACAATGGCGGCGGCATGAGTAATGTGGTGGCAGAACGATTATTTGAGCGATATTACAGAGGGGCAAATACGGAGAGCAAAACCGAGGGGACAGGCTTAGGGCTTGCAATCGCAAAGAACATTGTAGAGCTTCATGGCGGTACAACTTCAGTTCATAGTACCCACGGTGTTGGGACTTCTTTTCTTATCCGTTTTCCCGGCAATTAAGGTTAATTAAGGCAGGATAAAAATTTAATTAAGGTTGACCGTTTACTATGTTAAGTGTAGGGACGGTCAACCTTTTTTCTGTTTATAGACGAGGAGGTGGAACATGAAAAAGAAATCTGAAAGCAATCGAAAATTCGTTGAAATGACGCATGGAAAGTAGGTGTGGACTTGAAAATTATTCTAAAGTATATCTTAACAAACGTAAAAGAGCGTAAAGCAAGAACTCTCGTTATGCTTCTTTCAATCCTGCTGTCTGCTATGCTGCTGTTCGTTTCCTTTTCTATTGGCGTTTCTTATGAAAGCGCACAACGGAAAATGGCGCGCGGCATGGCGGGGAGGGCGACTGTTTCTGTTCAGAGTGTGGAGGGCGGTATTCATGCAGACGATATTCCCGCCTTGCCAGACATACAGACAAAAGCAGGCATTGTAGAGGGTACTTCCCTTTACCATGAAAACGGATACTATGAAACGGTTGACCTCTTGGCGGCTGATATGGAAGCATTAAATCAAATCAATAAACCGCGACTAATTGGTGACGGCGAAGTTACCGCATTTTCCGGCAATCAGATTATCTTGCCGGACAGGTTTACATCAAAATATGGCATAGAAAAAGGCGATACTGTTACATTACAAATAAATGGTTCGCCAGTGGATTTTGAAGTAGCGGAAATTGCCGCTTATGACACAGTTTTCCTGCGTCACACAAGGGGTGCAACAGCACTTCTGCCTTTGGAAACCATAAAAGAAGTTTTGGGGTGGGAGGACGGTTATAGCGAAATTCTGATTGAACCCGCCCCAAATAGTACAACAGGAAATCTTATTTCTGAACTGAAAAATGCTCTTGATAACGGAAAATACCGGGTATCGGAGGTTGTCAATGAATCGCAGACAGCCGCCGACGCAAGGCAGAAATCCCTGCCTTTCTTTCTAATCAGTTTCTTTTCATTAACTATGAGTATTTTTATCATTTACAGCAGCTATAAAGTCATTACCTTAGACCGTTTACCGATTATTGGCACATTCCGCAGTATCGGCGCGACAGAAAAGACCGTAACCCGTATTCTGCTTTTAGAAAGCCTGTTTTACGGCTGCACAGGCGGGTTGATTGGTATTCCTGTTGGTATGATTGTATTAAAAGGCATCTTGCAGGGAATGGGCAAATCATTATCGCAGGGAATTGTAATCCCTGTTGTTATCTCTGTTCCCGGCGTTATTCTTTCTTTTGCAGTTGCGGTGATCGTGTCTTTGTGTTCGGCATGGCTGCCTGTCCGCAGGGCAAGCCGGCTACCGATAAAAGATATTGTCTTAGGTACGGTAGAGGAAAAGCATATTCCGCGTCCTCTGATTATCGGAATAGGGATTGTATTGTTTATCGTGTCCGCTTTGTTGCCGCACTTTGCGTCCGGCACTATGCTTTATCTTGCGGGTGGTTTTTCCCTGTTAGGTCTGATTGCTGCTACTATCCTTGTGATACCGATTTTCACAAATATAGCAAGCGCAGGATTGGAGCGCTTCTATGGTGCGGTAGCAGGAAATGAGGGCAGGATTGCCGCCCGCAACATGAAAGATAATAAGAATGTCACGCAGAATATTACGCTACTGTTCATCAGCATATCAGCGATTATTGCAATCCGTGTAGTGGGGAATTTTGTGACAACTTATATCAGCGACGTATTTCATGGCGCAGAGCTTCAAGGTTTTGCCGACGGACACATGAAGCCGGAATTTGTGGAACAGGTAAAAGAGATGGACGGAGCAGAAAAAGTATTACCTCTTTATGTATTTAAGAACAATGTACAGGGGAATCGTGAACCCATTTCCCGTTTAGAGGGAACGGATAATTTGGAATGGTATAATTCCATGTTTGCACTTCATTACACGGATCGTCACATGAGTGAACAGGCTGCGCTCTCTTTTGCTTCTGGTGAACGGGCAGTAATTATAAACGAAGATTGCATGAAGCGGGGCGGTTTTTCCATAGGCGATACGATTACGCTGTCAAATGGAACAAACGGAAATTCCTATGTAGTGGCAGGCAGTTTCAAATCAAGGGCAACTGATGTGGAAGCAGTCATTCCATCTATGTACGCCGTATCTGACTTTGGCGCGTCTGACTATGACCTTTTAGCTTATACCGCCGCAGACCCCGACGCAATCATGGTACAGATACGGGCTTTGTTTGGGGAAACCTCAAATTGGAGCCGTACCGTGGAGGAATTTAATAACGACGCGCTCGCAACTGTTGGCGCATTTTTACAGCCAATGCACAGCATGACCTATTTTATCCTGCTGCTTGCGACTGTCGGCGTTATCAATAATCTTTTAATCAACTATATACAAAAGCGGCGTACCATTGCCATGTATAAATCCATTGGACTAAGTAACCGTCAAAACAGAAAGATGACACTGATAGAGGGCTTTTCTTCCGGGCTTATCGGCGCTGTCATTGCTATTGTTGTTTCTTACATGGAAATACAGACTATTTTCCTTGTTGCGGCACCCAAAATTTCAATGACACCGGAACTGGACATTTGGACATTTCTCGTTGCGGGAACATTAGGAATTATCGTCACCCTGCTTGGCTCCATAGTACCAATTTTTAAAAGCCGAAAAATGAAACTGGTGGAAGAAATAAAATTTGAGATAGGAGGTCTTGCCAAATGAACATATTAACAGAGGAAGTTGCCATTGAGGGCAAAAATATAATTAAAGACTTTCAGCTTAGTGATACCAAAACAAGAGTGCTGAAAAACATATCGCTGAAAGTGATACAGGGTGAATTTGTTTCCATCATGGGAGCATCCGGGTCTGGGAAATCAACCTTACTCAATATATTGGGAATTCTCGACAACTACGATACTGGAGAATATTATTTGAATAACGTACTCATCAAAAACTTAAGCGAAACCAAAGCTGCCGAATACCGGAACCGCATGATCGGATTTATCTTCCAGTCATTCAACCTGATTTCCTTTAAAGATGCCGTAGAAAATGTAGCACTGCCTTTATTTTATCAAGGGATAAGCCGTAAAAAGCGAAATGCACTTGCCTTGGAATATCTCGACCGTCTGGGTTTAAAAGACTGGGCACATCACATGCCCAACGAAATGAGTGGCGGTCAGAAACAACGTGTGGCAATCGCACGGGCTTTAATCACCCAACCGCAAATCATTCTGGCAGATGAGCCTACGGGAGCTTTGGACAGTAAAACTTCCGTGGAAGTGATGCAAATTCTGAAAGATCTTCATAAACTGGGAATGACGATTGTAGTTGTCACCCACGAAAGCGGAGTTGCCAACCAAACAGACAAGATTATACATATCAAAGACGGAGTCATCGAACGCATTGAAGATAATATCGACCACGATGCCTCTCCGTTCGGCAAAGATGGTTTCATGAAATAAGTATAAAAAAAATGATTGATATTTGGCAAGAGATATACAGTACCATCAAGCGCAACAAGCTAAGGACTTTTCTCACAGGATTTGCTGTGGCATGGGGTATCTTTATGCTAATCGTCCTGTTAGGCGCAGGCAACGGATTGATCCATGCATTCGAGCAATCGGCCTCCGAACGTGCCATGAACTCCATCAAGATTTTTCCGGGATGGACCAGCAAATCATACGATGGGCTGAAAGAAGGAAGACGGGTACAACTGGATAATAAAGACGTGGATGCTACCGACCATTATTTTCCGGACCATGTCATTAAAGCCGGGGCAACTGTGCGGCAAGGAAGCATTAACTTAAGTTTCGGACAAGAATACGTCAGTTTGAATCTTTCCGGTGTATATCCCAACCATACGGAAGTAGAAGTGGTAAAACTCTTCAAAGGACGTTTCATCAATGAAATTGATATTAAAGAGCGCCGGAAAGTAATTGTGCTCCATAAAAAGACAGCAGAGATTCTTTTCGATAAAACGCATACCGAGCCTATCGGGCAGTTTGTCAATGCCGGCAATGTGGTTTATCAGGTGGTAGGGCTGTATAATGATAAAGGAGACAGCGGAGACAGCGATGCTTACATCCCCTTCACCACCCTGCAAACGATTTACAACAAAGGAGACAAGCTGAATAACCTTGTCATGACTACCAAGAACCTGGAAACGATAGAGGCGAATGAAGCATTTGAAGCTCATTACCGCAAGGTGCTGGGGGCTAATCATCGCTTTGACCCGACAGATCATAGTGCCATCTGGATCTGGAACCGGTTTACCAACTACTTGCAACAGCAGCAAGGCTCGAACATGCTACGCATTGCTATCTGGGTGATCGGCATCTTCACACTGTTAAGCGGGATTGTAGGAGTGTCCAACATCATGTTGATTACTGTAAAAGAACGTACCCGTGAATTCGGTATCCGCAAAGCTCTGGGTGCCAAGCCGCTTTCTATTCTCTGGCTGATTATCGTAGAGAGTGTCACCATTACCACGATATTCGGATATATAGGTATGGTGGCGGGCATCGGAGTGACCGAATGGATGAATAACGCCTTTGGCAATCAGACAATGGATACCGGAATGTGGACGGAAACTGTTTTCCTGAATCCGACAGTAGATATAAGAATCGCCATACAGGCTACACTCACATTAATAATAGCTGGTACGTTAGCCGGATTATTCCCTGCCCGAAAAGCAGTCAGCATCCGACCAATCGAAGCACTTAGAGCAGATTAAGACTATGAGAATAGACATGGATACTTGTGAGGAAATCCTCATTACCATTACAAGAAATAAAACGAGAAGTCTGCTGACTGCATTCGGTGTTTTCTGGGGAATCTTTATGCTCGTCGCCCTGATCGGCGGCGGACAAGGACTGGAAGGCATGATGAAAAAGAACTTTGAAGGATTCGCAACCAACTCCGGCTTCCTTGCCGCACAGAAAACGGGTGAAGCTTACAAAGGGTTCCGCAAAGGCAGATGGTGGAATCTGGAAGCTATCGACATCGAGCGCCTCCGTTCGCAAGTCAAAGATGTGGAGGTCATTACTCCTTCCATTGCCCGTTGGGGTTCCAAAGCTGTATACGAAGATAAGAAATACGATTGCAGTGTGAAAGGATTATATCCGGACTATCTCCACATCGAATCACAGGAAATGGCGTACGGCAGGTTTATCAACGAAGTGGATATACAAGAAGCGCGTAAAGTATGTGTGATCGGAAAGCGTATCTATGAAAGCCTGTTCAAACCGGGAGAAGATCCTTGCGGAAAATACATACGCGTAGACGGAATTTATTATCAGGTGATCGGCATGTCTTCCTCCGAAGGGGATATGAACATACAGGGACGGGCTTCGGAAGCTGTCACCCTGCCTTTCACCACGATGCAGCAAACGTACAACTTAGGGGGACGGATCGATGTCATCTGTTTCACCGTGAAGCATGGAATCAAAGTGTCCGACGTACAACCGGAAATGGAACAGATTATTAAAGCTGCGCATTATATCGCGCCTAACGACAAACAGGCACTTATGTACCTGAATGCGGAAGCAATGTTCTCGATGGTAGACAATCTGTTTACCGGTATCAACATACTGGTTTGGATGGTAGGATTGGGGACTCTGCTGGCAGGTGCCATCGGCGTATCTAATATTATGATGGTAACCGTGAAAGAACGTACCACCGAAATTGGCATCCGCCGGGCAATCGGCGCACGCCCCAAAGATATCCTGCAACAGATTCTATCGGAAAGTATGGTGCTTACTACCATTGCAGGAATGTGTGGAATCTCTTTTGCCGTCATGGTGTTGCAACTGGTAGAAATGGGAGCAAACGCTGACGGAGGAGACGTCCGTTTTCAGGTTACCTTCGGACTGGCAATCGGCACTTGTGCTCTTCTGATCGCATTGGGAATGCTGGCAGGTCTGGCACCTGCTTACCGGGCTATGGCTATCAAACCGATTGAAGCTATCCGCGACGAATAAGGAGATTGGACGATTGGACAATTTACGATTTACGATTGGAAGATCATTGTAGAGTAGGTGTTGTTCAGTTGTTGAGAGATATAAGAGAGTTCAATCATCAATCGTAAACAATAAAAATATAAATAAAGTCATGAAAAAGTATCTGAAAATCACATTACTGGTAGTCATTGCTATCATTCTTGTCGGAACATTCGTATTCCTTTATCAGAAGTCTAAGCCCAAAGTAATCACTTACGAAATAGTAAAACCGGAAGTCACTGACCTCCAAAAGACCACAGTGGCTACCGGAAAGGTGGAACCGAGAGACGAAATTTTAATCAAACCGCAGATTTCGGGTATCATCGACAAAGTGTATAAAGAAGCCGGACAAGCTGTGAAAAAAGGGGAAGTGATCGCCAAAGTAAAAGTAATCCCTGAACTCGGACAACTGAATTCTGCAGAAAGCCGTGTACGCCTGGCAGAGATTAATGCAACACAGGCAGAAACAGATTTTGCCCGTGTAAAGAAGTTGTACGAAGATCAGCTGATTAGCCGGGAAGAATATGAGAAAAGTGAAGTAGCCTTGAAGCAGGCTCGTGAAGAGAGACAAACGGCTAAAGATAATCTGGAAATCGTAAAAGAAGGGATTACCAAAAACAGCGCATCGTTCAGTAGTACGATGATTCGTTCTACCATTGACGGGTTGATTCTGGATGTACCTGTAAAAGCCGGTAACTCTGTAATTATGAGTAACACGTTCAATGATGGAACCACAATTGCTACGGTAGCCAACATGAGCGACATGATTTTCCGCGGTAATATTGATGAAACGGAAGTGGGACGTATCCACGAACAGATGCCGATCAAGCTGACCATCGGAGCTTTGCAGAATCTGACATTCAACGCCATTCTGGAATATATCTCTCCGAAAGGGGTAGAAACCAACGGTGCCAACCAATTTGAAATCAAGGCTGCAATTACCATTCCGGATTCCGTTCAGATTCGTTCCGGATATTCGGCTAATGCGGAAATCGTGTTGCAAAGGGCGAATCAAGTATTGGCAGTGCCCGAAAGCACTATTGAATTTAATGGCGACTCTACATTTGTGTACATCATGACAGATTCAGTGCCTGAACAAAAGTTCCGGCGTACACAGGTGACTGCCGGAATGAGCGATGGAATCAAGATAGAAATCAAGAAAGGAATAACTGCACAGGACAAAATACGGGGTGCAGAGAAAAAAGATAAATAATTGAATTCGATGAAAATAATTCGTAAAACCATATCAGCCCTTCTGCTTGCCGGGGTCGGAATCACTTCTATCCAAGCGCAGAACAACTCTCCGCAAGCATGGACATTGCGGCAATGTATCGACTATGCCATCGAGCATAATATAGAGATTCGTCAATCCGCCAATAGTGTTGAAGCCAATAAAGTGAGTGTAAACACTAGCAAATGGACACGTCTTCCGAATTTGAGCGGTAGCGCCAGCCAAAACTGGAGTTGGGGACGTACCGCTTCTCCGATAGATAACTCGTATAGTGACATTAACAGTGCCAATACCAGCTTCAGCTTGGGAACCAATGTACCTATATTTACCGGTTTGCAACTGTCTAACCAATATTCACTTGCCAAGTTGGATTTAAAAGCCGCTATAGAAGATTTGAATAAAGCCAAAGAAGACATTGCAATCAATGTCACTTCCGCTTATTTGCAGGTTTTATTCAACCAAGAATTAAGTAAGGTTGCTCATAATCAGGTAGATTTAAGCAAAGACCAGCTAAAGCGTATCCAAGGGCTTCACGGAGTAGGTAAAGCATCCCCTTCTGAAGTGGCCGAAGCACAAGCCCGTGTCGCACAGGACGAAATGACTGCTGTACAATCAGACAATACGTACAAGTTGTCATTATTAGACCTCACCCAGCTTTTGGAATTACCTACGCCTGAAGGATTCGTGCTCGAAAGTCCTAAGGAAGAACTAGAGTTCGAATCTCTCACCCCACCGGATGATATATATACACAGGCTCTTGCTTATAAACCAAGTATTAAGGCTGCTGAATACCGTTTACAAGGTAGCCTTAATAGCATTCGTATTGCTCAAAGTGCATTCTATCCACAACTCTCTTTCAGCGCCGGTTTGGGTAGCAATTATTATACGGTGAGCGGAAGATCAGGAAACAGCTTCAGTAGTCAGATAAAGAACAACCTGAATAAGTATGTAGGGTTCAACTTGAGCATTCCGATCTTTAATCGTTTTTCTACACGAAACCGGGTACGCACCGCTCGTTTACAACAAATAGACTTATCTTTGAGATTGGATAACGCAAAAAAAGCACTCTACAAAGAGATTCAGCAGGCTTGGTATAATGCTCTAGCTGCAGAAAGCAAGTACAACTCCAGTGAAGTGGCAGTGAAAGCCAACGAGGAGTCTTTTCGCCTGATGAGCGAAAAGTTCAATAACGGTAAAGCTACCTTTGTAGAATATAATGAAGCCAAACTTAATCTGACTAGAGCTCTTTCGGATAAGTTGCAAGCAAAATACGACTATCTGTTCCGGACTAAAATTCTGGATTTCTACAAAGGACAAGTCATTGAATAAAAAGAAATATATTCGAGTTTAGTATAGTAGTTCATTCAAACATATCCGTTGGTTCATTCGTTATTATAGAAAGAACTAACGGATATGAAGTATTTTATCATCATAGTGATCGTAGTGATTAGTAATACATTTTTAGGAGTTGCTAAACCAATGAAAAATCAAGCAGAAATCTATTTTGCAGGAGGATGCTTCTGGGGAACAGAACATTTCCTGAAACAAATTCGAGGAGTAGAAAGTACTCAAGTAGGATATGCCAACAGTAATGTTGCCAACCCGAGTTATGAACAGGTCTGTTCAGGAAAAACCAATGCACCGAAAACAAAAGTGTATCAAAAACCGAATGAGCACCGCCCAGGCATTTATGTTGATATTACCACCACAAATCAATATAAGCTGTTTATCAGATAAACAGAACGGTGGATTTCCTCATAGGGCAATCCACCGTTTTTAATGCAGTTAAATTAAGAGAGAGAAGGAGTTTCACAACTCCTGTTTATTTTTATCTGCTGGCAGTCAGCAGAGTTGCTTCATTCGTTGCCGGAGTAGTCACGTTCATAGCCCAGTTCACACTAGATTCTTCAATCCATTTAGCATTCCATTTATAGTTCATATAAGCTACCGGCATGTTAGCATCGTTCAATTCGTACACGCTCTTTTCAACAGCCGCATCGTAAGCTCTGTGAGAATCATTCCAACGTGCGTATACCAGAGTGATTTCATTAGAAGAATAAGTATACTCAATCTTGAAGTACGGCAGCCATTTGTCAGTGGAAGCGTCCCATTTGAAAGCCTCTTTGGTAGCCATTCTCTTCTGATCGTCATAGGTAAAATCATATTTCATGTGGCGATAAAGAGAGCCATCTAATCTGTAAATCACCTTCGATACTACAAGATCACCTACAGTTTCTTCATTAGTAATGAAGTTATTGTTTTGTGCCTTCACTGTTGCATTAGAGATACCTGCAAATACCATAGCAACTAAAACGATCATTCTGAATAATACTGTAGTTTTCATAATTGTATATTTTTTATTTGTTCAACATTCTGTTTTTTTGTTCTTCTGTTTATTAGACGGATCAAGTGTTTCAAACGGTTGCAACATTCTGAACTTTTTTTCATTTTTCTTCGTTATCCGCTTGCGACTATAGATTGTGTGATTAATAGAGAATAATTACAAACATTTCGCATAGCAA
>OFFW01001804.1_pt1 | contig 12468 bp, 4 predicted proteins | sample 1521501 | NCBI WGS metagenome assembly OFFW01 (sample SAMEA3504107, study PRJEB24116) | mouse gut metagenome | biome: mouse gut; feature: mouse-associated habitat; material: faeces | place: Denmark | collected 2011
ATATGGCTGCCGTGTGCGCCGGAAGGCGCAGGCTGTAGCATTTGACGGGATTTGCTAAATTGATTTTACAAAATAAGGGAATCTTGTATGAGGTTCCCTTATTTTTTATGTATTTTGCATTGAAAAATGTGGAATAGTAAGGTATAATGTTATGGACGAATGGAACATGAATCCTGGGGTGTGCGATACCCTGTTATTTTGAACCTACATTTTCTTTACGGGTTCCCTATATTGCCGATTGGATGCCAGGCAGCGGAAGACAGAAAGAGAGGCTGCGGTTACCCACCTGGCTTTGGCTAGGACTCAAAATTGCAGGAAACGGCATTTTGGGATTTTCAGGAAGATACCTATTACTCTGGGCATATATGCCATACAGTAGTTTAGGCGTATCAAAAGACAAACTCAAAGGACACAAAAGACCCTGGTATACAAAAGATGTTATCTATGTACAAAAGATTTAATCCGCACAAAAGATAAGTCATAAAAGTACAAAAGATAACATACAAATGAAAGAAGCTGCTATTTTTGCAGCTTCTTTTCCTTATAACTTCTTTGTTTATGGAAAAAGCGTGAAGGGAGTGCGTCATGAAAGGCAAAATTAAATTATATATAGCGGTAATTGGTCTGGTTGGGATATGTTGTTTAGTTTTGTATCAGGGCATTGGAACAAAACAGGAGGAATCATATGAATATTCCGATGACTATGTTCAGGTGAAAGAGCTTCCTGCCATGCTGGATTTTTACTATTTTACAAAGGAAGAATGGGAAGAAAAGATAAAAGAAGAAGACTTTGGAGCTATTGTTACTCCTGAGGCTGTCGCTTGGATTTTAAAGCAGACCGGGAGTGAAAAATATATTACATATGATGCAAAAGCAAAGAAACGCATTAGCAGGGAAGAATGGAATCAGATTTACGAGCAGTTGTTGGACTTGCTTGACGAAGAACATACTGTACAGATTGCCGACGAAGTGATATTGAAAACAGATGCGGAAACGATCTATGGTTCTTCTAAAACATACCAGTGTAAACTCGATCAGATGAAAATAGAGCCTATGACAACAATGGGGTTTTATGTAAAAGAAGACGTCATTATTGGAATACGGAGCATGAAAAGCAAATCCGTCACGCTTTCAAATGTTTATGTCAAAGAGGCGGGCGGCGGCAAGTTAGAGTTTTTGTCGAAAGGAGAGTCTTATACGATTGAACTTGAAATTCAGGAGCCGGAAAAAACAGGGGGCCATGTCTGCGATCTTCTTTGGGAAGACGGTTCTTTAGTAAAAGTTCAGGTGAAAGAAGACACGATTCAGGGAAATCTGATTGCAGTAGACGACGCCACAATCGAAATCGAAGGTTATGGGCAGCTTAAGCGTTCCCAAAATCTTCCTGTCTATAAAACATATGGCTCAATCGAAGAAAAAGACCTTTCCAATATCGTGATTGCAAATATGAAAGTGGAATATGTCGTGGCAAAAGATCAGGTAGAGGCCATACTTTTAGTGGAGCCTGCGCAAATGAGCAGGATCCGCGCGCTTTTGCTGGCGGAGGACGGCAGTTCCTACCGCAGTGAAGTTTTCCTTGGCGCAAACTGCGCATATCAGGCAGTAAAAAGAGAAGAAACGCAAGATTTGCCTCCGGAAGCCGTTTTAAAAGCAAGTGAATGGTTTGCAAACGAAGGGGAGAACAGTATTAGGGTGCAGCCCTTAGAAGAAGATGGGTTATTGTTTTTATGTGATGAAAAGGGAGCGAAAATTTCAAACGGATACCAAGGCGTTTTAGAATTGCGCCGTTATCCCGAAGGATTTGCCGTTGTAAGCGAATTGCCGATCGAACAATATCTTTGCGCGGTCGTGCCGAGCGAAATGCCGGTCACTTATGCGCCGGAAGCGTTAAAAGCGCAAGCGGTCTGCGCGAGAAGCTATGCCTATATCCAGCTTCAGAATGGCGATTACGCAGCATTTGGCGCGCACGTAGACGATACGACAAATTATCAGGTTTATAATAAACAGGAGAGAAACGACGTGACGACGGCGGCGGTGCTCGATACGGCGGGAACCGTTTTAAAATACAATGGGGAAATTGCGGAAGCTTATTATTTTTCCACTTCCGCAGGCGTCACGGGAAATGGCGATGCGTGGAATCTGACGGCCGATCCAAAATTTGGCTATTTGAATGGGACGTTGATGAAAGAAGGCGGCGGAAGCATGGATTTGTCTTCCGAAGAAGCGTTCCGCAAATTTATAGCGGAACCGGATGCGGCGGCATATGAGAAGGAGTATCCGTTTTTTCGCTGGACGGCGGTTGGGGATTATACGCAGCCTGTGGTTTGGGAGCGGATTGCGGAGATTTTAAATGCCCGTAAAAACCGGACCCCAAAGGATATTGTTTATTCGGATAAACAGGGAAATCCGGTGGAAACGCTTCAGGATTTCGGGGCGCTTTTGCAGATTCGCGTGACAAAGCGGGGGATAAGCGGCGTAGCGCTACAATTACAGTTAGAATATGAACAGGGAATCGTCACTGTAGGCAACGAATACAATATCCGCGCCCTGCTTGGCGCCGGAATAACGGAACTGACGCTTTTAGACGGCAGTAAACGTAAATCTGCCCTTTTGCCAAGCGCATATGCCGTTGTCGTTCCATTGGAAAACGGCGCATACCAGATTTCCGGCGGAGGTTACGGTCATGGGATTGGCATGAGCCAAAATGGGGCGCAGGCAATGGCGTTGAGTGGGAAAAATTACGAGGAAATCCTAAAATTTTCGTTTCAAAACATTGAATTGGGAAATGGAGATGCGACATGATTTTTAAATGGATCAGATCGGTGGCTTGTTTTGCGGATAAATGTAAAAAAGACAATATAGGGGCATTTGCCGCGCAGTCAGCGTTTTTTCTTCTGCTGTCTTTGATTCCGTTTTTAATGGTATTTAGTTCGCTTTTACAGTATACAGTTGTGTCGGAAGCGACGCTGTTAAAATATGTCAACAGCCTTGCGCCAGAATATATTGCGCCGTTTGTGGTATCCATTATCCATGAAGTGTACCATAAATCTGTCGGTATCGTCTCCGTAACGGCAGCTGCCGCCATATGGTCTGCGGCAAAAGGCGTACAGAGCATGGCGGAAGGCTTTAACTGCATTTATGGAGTGAAAGAGACAAGAAACTGGCTAGTGCGCCGGTTTTGGGCGGTTGTGTATACGCTTGTGTTTATGGTTTCGGTGATCGCCGCGCTTGTCTTATTAGTTTTTGGCAAAAGCATACAGGGGATATTGGTTGAGAATGTGCCGATTTTATCTCAGGCGACGCAGGTTTTTTTCCGTCTGAGGGGTCTGTTTGCGTTATTTGTGTTAAGCCTGGTGTTTACCGTCTTTTTTAAAACGCTTCCAAATGAAAAAGGGATAGAGGAATACAAATTGACCTTAAAAAACCAATTTCCGGGAGCTGTTTTGTGCGCGCTGGCATGGTATTTGGTTTCGGCGGGAATATCGGTTTATCTGGATTACTTTAATGGGTTTTCCATGTATGGGAGCTTGGCGACAATCGCGCTTGTAATGTTATGGCTGTATCTGGGCATGTATAGTATGCTGCTTTGCGCCCAGATAAATCTATTAATTGGCAAAAAAATGTTTTCGTAAAAGCGGCGGGAAGATGGCGTTGCGGAGATGGACGTAATATATGAAATAGAAAAATGCAAGGAAAATTGCACAAAAATAGGGCTGCATAATTGTATTTTTTAGATGATTGTGATATAATTGATTTGTTTAATGACGTTATGTGCGGCTGAAATCTCTTTTGAGTCCGGCAATTTGGCGTGGCAATCGGCAGATCTATAAAAATTGCAGGCATATGTTCAAAGGCGGGGGAGGTTTGAGGGCGCAATTTCAGTGGAGGGAGGATACAAAATTATGTTAGGCAGGAAATTCAAAAGGCTGGGAGCTTATATGCTTGCGTTTTGTATGGCATTTGGGGCAGTGCAGTTTCCGGCGGCAGATGTAAAAGCGGAAGAAAATATTGCCCGTTCTGCGACAGCGACAGCATCAAGCCAAGAGGCCGCTACTGTAAGGGCAGAGCTTGTAGTGGATGGTGACAAAACAAGCAGAAGTTCAAGGTGGGGTTCCGCTCTTTCAGATGGACCGGAATGGATACAGCTTGCGTGGAACGAACCAAAGACAATAAAAAATATTGTGATTTATTGGGAACGCAAAAATATTAAAAATTATAAAGTGCAGATATCAAACGATGGAAGTGATTGGACGTCAGCGCAAGAAATCTATTCGAATGAAAGTTTCCCGACAGTCAGGGATGAAATCATTGCTTTAGAGGAGGCTGTTACGGCTAAATTTATACGAGTGACGATTGGGACGATACAGGGACAGGGCGAGGACACAAGCGAGGATAATTATAAAACAGCTTCCATGTATGAAATTGAAGTTTTTTCAGGAGAGATTCCAGATAGCAGAAGTGAAGCGCAGAAAATAGCAGAAAGCATTAGAGAAGCTTCCATTTCAACTGATGGCGGCAGCCTTATAATGCCAACGGCGCCGGAAGGGGTGGAGATACGTTTTTGCGCGGATTATGAGCAGGTCATTGCTGATGATGGGACGATTTATCAACCTGTAGCGGACAAAGTGGTCAAAGGCGTTTTTGAGGTGGTTTGTCCCGTAAGTGAATCTGAAGAAAACGGTTCGAAAGCAAATTCACAGGAGTTTTCTATTACAGTTCCGGGAAAATATACAGCAGGGGAGGGCGCAAATCCAAAACCGGCTGTGATCCCTGAATTACAGGAATGGCATGGAACGTCAGGAGATTTTCTTGCAAACTCTGCCAGCAAAATTGTAGTAGGAGGGGGGAATGAGCTTTCTGAAATGGCAGGCGTTTTTGCTGAGGATTATAAAACGATTACAGGATGGGACATTCAGGTTGTTTCAGGGACAAAGGCAGACGCCAAGATGGGTGATTTTTATTTTGCTTTGTCGGCAGATCAGCCAGAACTTGGAAAAGAAGGATATACTATGAGTATTGAAGACGCAGTTTTTGTGGAAGCTGCGCAGTCAACGGGAGCGTATTGGGCAACGAGGACGATTCTTCAAATCATAAAACAGAAAAATGGCGTGATTCCAAAAGGCATCATGCGGGATTATCCGAAATATGAAGTCCGTGGATTCAGCTTTGACGTAGGACGGAAACCATTTACATTAGATGCGTTGTATGATTTTATGAAGAATATGTCATGGTACAAAATGAATAATCTTCAAATGCACTTGAGTGATAACCTGATCTTCCTTGAAGATTATCCTGACGAAGAAACGGCTATTGAAGAAGCGTATGCAGGTTTTCGTTTGGAATCTACTGTAAAAGGAAGTGAGACAGGAAAATCAGCTACAGCAGAAGACGTATATTATACAAAAGATGAATTTCGGCAGTTTGTAAAGGACAGCAGGGTAAGTGGCGTGGAAATTATACCGGAGTTTGACATGCCGGCGCATGCGCTGCCTTTTACAAAGGCATTTACGGAGATCATGTCGAAAAATACCCTTAATGGACAAAAAGGCCGTTACCGCATTGATGAGATAGACTTAACGGATATGGATAAGGCAATGGAGATTGTGGAGAGAATCTGGAACGAATATTTTGAAGGCGATGATCCGGTCTTTGATGAAGACACGATAATCCATATTGGAACAGATGAGTACCATGGGGTGGCAGGACAGGCCGGAATTGAATATTTCCGTGAATTTTCGGATAGAATGATTGAGTTTGTTCAGGAAAGCGGAAGGACAGTGCGTATGTGGGGCAGTCTTTCAAATAAATCAGGCGCGACTCCGGTTCGTTCAAAGGACGTTCAGCTAAATATTTGGAATACGGGATATGCAAATCCGAAAAATATGTACGATATGGGATTCGATTTAATTAACACATTAGAGGGGCCAAACTATATCGTGCCTGCCGCTGGATATTACAATGATTATATTAATGCAAGCAGTATCTATAATAACTGGCAGCCAAATGTGATTAACGATTTTACCGCAAATCCGGGCGATGATCAGATGTTAGGCGGTTGTTACGCAATTTGGCATGACAGCATAGATACCCGCGCAAACGGCATTTCCCAGTATGATTCTTTTGATCGTTTTTATCAGCCTCTTTCTGCTTATTGCGCAAAACTATGGGGAGAAGCGGAAGATTACAAAAATGCTTCTGGATCTAGGGATTATTCGGCATTCAAATCAGTTGCAGACGAGATGGGAACAGCTCCGGGCACTTCTGTCTTTGGAGAAGTTGCGCATACGTCTTCCACGATAGCGGATTACTCATTTGATGAGACCTTAATGAAAGATTCCAGTGTTAATGAAAATCACTTGACAAATAAGAATAATATAGAGCTGATTTCTACGGGCGAGGATACAATGGCGCTTCGTTTGATGGGCGAAAACAGTTATGTGGAAACGCCGTTGAATATGATTGGATCAAATGCAGTCTTGAAGATGAAGGTGAAGAAAGACGCGGGCGCAACAGGAGAACAAATTCTCTGTGAGTCGAAAGATGTATTTGGGATAAATGGAACGTATTCCTTTAAAGCCGCGCAAAAGATTACAGGGAATGTCGGCTTTTCAAGAGAAGGGTATGATTATTCCTTTAATTACACGCTTCCGGACAATAAGTGGGTAGAGCTTGAATTTCGCAGTGGAAAAGACTCTGTTGAGTTATATGTAGATGGGGAGTTGATTGACAATAAGCATTATAATGAAGACGGAACTCTGGCAACAACCCAAAAAGGCCAAAGCACAGTAGTGATTTCAAGTAATAATAATCCTGATATCCGTTATTTCAACCATGAGGAAATAGAACTAAGTGAAAAACTTGCCAAAGAAGGAATTACGAAAGTGGCGACCAGCATGATTCCTCTAGGGCGAATTGGAAGCAATACGAAAAGTTTTAAAGGACAGATCGAGTATGTGAAAGTAACAGATGCGAAAACGGAAATACAGGACGGAAGCGATAAAGTTGCGCAGGATAGTATGACGGCTTCGGCATGTTCCGCTGCTGGGACAGCCGGCGTAGAAGGTCCGGTAACTTTTGCGATTGACGGCAATGATAATACATATTGGCACAGTAATTATGGCAATGACCTGGAAATTACGGATGAGCACCATTGGTTTAAAGTGGTTTTGGATCAACCGCAAGAAATTTGCAAATTGACCTGTCTGCCAAGGCAGGTTGGAGTGAATGGCCGGATTACTGAGTATAGCATTGAAGTAACCAAAGAGGATAACTCTAAAGAAACAGTAGTCAGCCATGGAGAATGGGCGTCAGATGCAAGTAAAAAAACGGCTGTTTTTGAACCGGTTACAGCAAAAGAAGTAAAAATACAAATTCATGCCGCTATAGGAGATAATACAGGCGTTCATGCATCTATTGCAGAATTAAATCTGCATAAAGTATTTCAGTATACGGCAGACGAGTTGAAAACTGCATTAGCTGCATATGAAAACTATGATTCGGGCTTGTATACCGAATTGAGTTGGAATGTGTTTGCAAATGCATTAGAAGCGGCAAAGAAGATGGCAGATAAAACAGATGCTACTGCGGAAGAATATTATTCATCTTTAGAAAGAGTGCAAAATGCAGCGGAAGGTTTATGTGAAAAGACGGTTGAAAGCAGATTAAATGAGGCAATTAGAAGCGCAGAACAATTAAACGCTGCGGATTATGCCAAAAATGGATTTGATGCGCTCCAGACAGCTTTAAATACAGCGAAAAATCTTGAGGAGAGCGCAGATGACGCTCAAAAAGTAAATGCTGCAAAAGCAGTGGAAGAAGCGATGAAGGCATTGGCGGATCTTCGTGTATTGCGCGCAGCAGCGCAAGAACGGCCAAGCGATGAATTTTTAGCAGACTGTACCACAGCTAGTAAAACTGCATTTGAAAACGCTGTCACAGCAGTAAATACGGCGATTGCAAATGACGCTTTAACGAAAGAAGCGGCAGAAACGGCTCTTGAAAACTTAAACTTGGCATTGAGGGGGCTTGTAGATTTATCTGACTTAAAGGCGGCAATAAACGCAGCGGCTGATTTGGATATGTCTGATTATTCTGATGGAGTGGAAGGGTTCACTTCCGCAAAAAATGCGGCAAATACGATTTTGCAGAAAGCGGATGCGACGCAGGCGGAAGTAGACAGAGCATATGCTGATTTTTGTTCAGCGAAGGAAGCTCTTGTTTTGTCTCCATTAGCTCAGAAGAAAAAAGAACTGCGGAGTTTAATTCGTGAAAAGGAAGAACTTATTCAAGAAGAAGCGGAGACATATACAGAAGAATCCATTCAAGAGTTACAGGATGCATTGGATGCGGCAAAGACTCTTTTAGAGCAGGCTGACGTTACAATAGAACAGTTAGATGCTAAGATAGCAGAAGTTCAGGCTGTTTTGTTGGTGACAAAAGTAGAGGCGAAGAAAGAAGATCTGCAGACAGAGATCGCAGCAGCGGAGCAAAAAATTAGCAGCGGGGATTATACGGAGAGTTCAGTCGCAGAATTGCAGGAAAAAGTAGATGCTGCAAAAGAAGTTATGGAAAAGGCGGATGCAAGCTTAACTGAAGTGGAGGAGGCATTGCAGGCGCTTACCGGAGCGCAGTTAGTGACGAAAGTGGATGCAAAAAGAACGGAACTTCAAAATGCGGTAAATGCGGCAAAAGAAATCATACAGAATCGGAATGATTATACAGATAATTCTATAGAAAGCTTAGAGGCGGCAGTGGATGCGGCAGAAAAAGTTCTTGCAAAATCAGATGCAGATCTTTCGGAATTAACAAAAGCGCTGGAGGATCTGACAAAAGTGGAACCTGTGACAAAGGTTCAGGCTGCAAAGAATGAGCTGGCGAAAATGCTGCAGGCTGCAGAGGATCAAATCAGCCGACCGTCAGAATTTGATGCAGATTATTTAGATGCGTTGAAAGAAATTGTAGATAGAGTAAAACCATTATTAGAACAAGAGGATGTAACATTAGAAAGTTTAAATGAAGCGATACAGGATCTTGGAGATAAACTCGATATAAAAGAGGAAGATGCGGCGAGAGTGGAACTCAGAAATAAAATTCAGGAACTGGAAGATAAACTTCAACAGGAGAGTGAGTTGTATACGGACGAATCTGTCAAAGAACTTGAAGATGCCATAAAGACGGCAAAGGCTGTTCTTGACAAAACAGACGCATCGGCGGAAGAATTGAAAGAAGCCCTCAAAGATCTAAAGAAAGTACAGCTTGTGACAAAAGTAGATGCGAAGAAAGAGGAGCTAAGAAAAGCTATAGACAAAGCGACTTGGCTGATAGAGCATCCGGAAGGCAAAGATGATTTAGATTTGGATGCATTAAGAGAGTCGGTTGATTCTGCAATGTTACTTTTGGATAAAGAGAATGCCACGCTTGAAGAATTAGAAAGCGCTCTGTCAGATTTGGAGAGTAAGATGCAGCTTACAGAGGAAGAGCATAAACGGATAGAAATTGAAGTGTTAATTCAGGAATTAGAAAAACTTCTGCCGGAAGAAGGCGTGGAAACTGATTATACGGAAGAATCTATTGAGGCGTTAAAACAAGCTGTAGCAAGCGCAAAAGAGTGGCTCGCAAACAATAAGAACGCTACATTAAAAGAGTTGGAAGAAAAACTGGAAAGCCTGAAAGAGTTAAAACTGGTAACAAAATTAGAGGCGAAACGGATAGAACTTACAAATGCAATCGCTTCTTCTGAAGAAAAACTCAGCGATTCCGGCAAGTATACGGAAGATTCCGTAAAGAAATTAGAAACGGCAATTTTTGCAGCGAAAGAACTTCTGGAAAACGGCGAAGCGACATTGGAACAGATAGAAGCGGCTTTAGAAGCTATTTTAAAGGCAGAATTGGTGGAAAAAACGAATTCATCTGTGAAAAAGAAATACAGCGTTACGTTCCATTCTAATGGCGGCGCGCCTGTAGCGGCGAAAACGAATATACTGGAAGGGACAAAAATTTCGGAGCCGAAAACAACAAGAAAGGGCTATTTGTTTGCGGGATGGTATACGACGTCGAAACTGACAGTTAAGTTTAATTTTAACACGCCAATTAGGCAAAATTATGACTTGTGGGCGAAATGGACGCCAGAGCCAAAGAAAACCCCTTCTGCGCCTGCAGTTCCTGCGGTAAACAGAACACAGCCGTATGGCGATGTGCTTTATCAGGTGACGGCATCCCATGCGACAAATGGAACAGTAAAAGCGGTAAAACTAACGAAAAAAGGCGCAAAGAAGATTACAATTCCTTCTACAGTGGAAATTGACGGTTATAAATTTAAAGTTACGGCAATAAATGCGAAGGTATTCCAGAAGGCAAGTAAGCTTACAAGCGTTGTAATTGGAGAAAATGTAAAGAATATTGGCTCGAAAGCGTTTTTCAACTGTAAAAAGTTAAAGAATATTAAATTTATGGGAGCAAAAGCCCCGAAACTTGGTTCAAAAGCGTTTAAGGGAACTGCATCTAAGAAATGTAAAGTTGTAGTTTCAAAGAAAATGAAGAAAAGCGCATTTAAAAAGTTTAAAAAGGAACTTGTAAAGAAAGGAATCAGCAAGAAGGCAAGCATAAAACAGAAATAATTTTTTAGTTGCATTTCCGGAAATGCTATGCTATTATGTTAAAAAATGCAGGGAAGGCGATTTGTAGGTTTTTTCACACATGACAGAGAGAGGGAGACGTCGGCTGGAAGCTTCCTTATGTAAGGAATAACTGAACGTTCACGCTGGAGCAGTATAGGTGAACCTTAGGAGTAGCCTATAACGTTTTGTGCGCGTTACGCATAGAATGAGAGCCTGAGAGATTCTCAGGAATCAGGGTGGTATCGCGGAGTTCTCCGTCCCTTATCGGGATGGAGGACTCCTTTTTAATGCTTTCTTATGCTGAAATGGAAAAGGAGAAATATGATGAAGGAAAAATTGCAGAAAATCAAAGATGAAGCAATAAAAAAAATTGAATCATCGAATGATTTGGGAAAATTGAATGAAGCGAGAGTTGCGATTTTAGGCAAAAAAGGAGAATTGACGGCGATTTCGAAAAGCATGAAAGAGCTGCTTCCTCAGGATCGTCCGGCATTTGGACAGTTAATCAATGAGGCAAGAGGAGAAATTGAGCGAAAGTTAGAAGTGGCAAAAGCGGCTTTAGAAGCAAAAGAACTGGAAATGCGTTTGAAAAGGGAAGTAATAGACGTAACGCTTCCCGCCAAAAGAAATAAACTGGGCCATAGGCATCCAAATACCATCGCGTTGGAGGAAGTGGAGAGAATTTTCATCGGCATGGGCTATGAGGTGGTGGAAGGGCCTGAGGTGGAAAAGGATTATTACAATTTTGAAGCCCTGAACATTCCTGCGGATCATCCGGCTAAGGATGAGCAGGATACCTTCTATGTGGTCAGCGGCAGCAGCGAGGGCGGGAACGGCGTCTATGACATTTTGCTGCGCACCCAGACCTCAGGGGTGCAGGTGCATGAGATGGAGAAGGGCAGACTGCCCATCCGGATGATTGCTCCGGGGAGGGTCTTCCGCTCGGACGAGGTGGATGCCACCCATTCGCCTTGTTTCCACCAGATTGAAGGTCTGGTCATCGATAGACGCATTACCTTTGCGGATCTGAAGGGAACTCTGGCGGAATTCGCCAGAGCGCTGTTCGGGGAAGAGACGAAGGTGAAGTTCCGTCCTCATCATTTCCCGTTTACGGAGCCCAGCGCCGAGATGGATGTGACCTGCTTCAAATGCGGGGGAAAGGGATGCCGGTTCTGCAAGGGCAGCGGCTGGATCGAGATCTTAGGCTGCGGCATGGTTCATCCTCATGTGCTTGAGATGAGCGGCATAGATCCGGAAGAGTACACGGGATTTGCCTTCGGCATGGGACTGGAGCGGATTGCCCTGCTGAAGTATGAGATTGACGATATGCGCCTGCTCTATGAGAACGATATCAGGTTTCTGAAGCAGTTCTGAGGCCTTGAGGGGCATCGTGGTGCAAAGATCTGAAGGTGCATGACAAAACTGCAGAACAGTTTTTGGGCGAAGGCGCCGGGACTGCATATAGAAAGGGAGAAACACATGAATACAGCATTGTCGTGGATTAAGGCATATGTGCCGGGACTGGAGTGTACGGATCAGGAGTATTGCGATGCAATGACTCTGTCAGGCACGAAGGTGGAAGGATATGAGAGAAGGGACAGGAATCTGGAGAAGATCGTCGTAGGACAGATCTCTTCGATAGAAGGACGTCCCGATGCGGATAAGCTTATTGTATGTCAGGTGAACATTGGCACCGATACCATACAGATCGTTACGGGAGCCCATAATGTAAAGGTAGGGGACAAGGTGCCCGTGGTCTTAGACGGAGGAAAGGTCGCAGGGGGGCATGACGGCGGTCCTCTTCCGGAGGAGGGCATCAGGATCAAGGCAGGGAAGCTGCGGGGGGTTCCCT
>OFFW01001822.1_pt1 | contig 12381 bp, 8 predicted proteins | sample 1521501 | NCBI WGS metagenome assembly OFFW01 (sample SAMEA3504107, study PRJEB24116) | mouse gut metagenome | biome: mouse gut; feature: mouse-associated habitat; material: faeces | place: Denmark | collected 2011
CAGTTCCCTCCCCTGCCGGAGCTGGGCAGCCGGCTGTACCTGCTGGGCAGGGAGAGCGCCGCCCAGCGGCCCTCCGCCGCCCAGCAGTACGCGGCGGAGGCCCTGGCGGAGGAGCCGGTCACCGTCACCGACGTGCTCCTGGCCCCCGCCGGGGAGGGCCGGGTCCGGGTAACGGTGCTGCTGGACTGCCAGGGGACGGCGCTGTCCGCCTCCATGGACATATAGAGGGAGAATCGACCATGAACAAGACCTTGGACAACATTTACGAGGAGATGCTCGCCGTCTTCGCGGAGGTCAGCGGCTATCTGCCCAGCACCTCCTGCGATCTGGCCGCCCGGCTCTACGCGGCGGCGGCCCAGATACAGGGGCTGTATCTCCAGGCCCAGTGGCTGCTGGACCAGAGCTTCCCCCAGACCGCCAAGGGGATCTGCTTAGACCAGCACGCCCAGCTGCGGGGCATCAGCCGGGGGGTGGCCACCCGGGCGGCGGGGACGCTGCGCTTCGGCCTGTCCTCCGCCGTGGGGGGCGATCTGAACGTGGACGCGGGCACGGTGTGCATGACAGGGGAGGGGGTCCGGTTTTCCACCACGGAGGACGTGGTGCTCCCCTCCGGCGCGCTGTACGCGGACGCCCCCGCCATGGCCCTGGAGCCGGGAAAGCAGGGCAACGTGGCCGCCGGGTCCGTGACCATCATGGCCGCCATGCCCGTGGGCATCAAGGCATGCACCAATCCGGAGGCGTTCAGCGGCGGCGACGACGAGGAGGACGACAGCTCCCTGCGCCGGAGACTGCTGGACAGCTATCTCCGCCTGCCCAACGGCGCGAACGCCGCCTATTACGAGCAGACCGCCCTGTCCCGCACCGGCGTGGCCGCAGCCCTGGCCGTGCGCTGCCCAAGAGGCGTGGGGTCCGTGGACCTGTACGTGGCCACCGACGCGGGCATACCGGATCAGGACCTGCTCCGGGAGCTCAACGACTACTTGCAGGAGAAACGGGAGATCTCCGTGGACCTGCGGGTGCTGGCCCCCAGGCCGCTGCCCATCAACATCAACGTGGCCATACAGCGGGCAGGCTCCGCCACCTTTGAGAAGGCACGGGCCGACGCGGACGCGGTATTGCGGTCTGTCTTCACCGGCGCTATGCTGGGCAAGGAGGTGACCCTGGCGTTCCTGGGTAATCTGCTCTACAGCCAGGAGAGCATCCAGAACTACCGCTTCACCAGCCCCGCCGCCGATCTGGCCGCCAGCCCCACCGTCCTGCCCTGCCTGGGAAGCGTGACCATCACAGAATGGAGCGGAAAATGAGAGGTTACAGCGACTTCCTGCGGGATTTTCTGCGGCCGCTGGGGATCTATGATCTGTCCCCGGGCAGCCTGAGCAACAGCGAGCTGGAGGCCCTGGGCAGCGGCTTCGACGGCGTCAGCCAGCGGATGGACTACGTGGAGCGGGAGAGCGCTCTGTCCACCGCCGAGGGCGAGGGGCTGGACCGGATGGAGGCCCTCTTCGCCCGCACCCCGGTCCACTACTCCGTCCCCCTGCGGCGGCAGGCCCTGGCCGCCCTGCTGCGCATCGGCGGGGACTGCTTTACTCTGACGGACATCAATAACACCATCTCCGGCTGCGGCATCAAGGCCGTGGCCCAGGAGAAGGAGCAGTTCGGGTACATCCGGATCGTCTTCCCGGAGGTGGCCGGCATCCCGGAGGGGTTCGAGCAGATCCGGGACATTATCCTGGATATCATCCCTTGCCACCTGGACGTGGAGTTCTATTTCCGCTACCTCACCTGGGCCGAGTGCGAGGCCTTCGGGTACACCTGGGCCATTATCCACGAGCGGGAGTATACCTGGCACGGGTTCGAGCTGGCGGTGTAGATGGGGCGCAGGGGAAAATGCGCTTGACAAACGGAAAAATCGGCGTATAATAAAAAATGTGGAGCCCCTTTAAGACGGCTGCCACTTCCATCAGGTACACAGTTTTGATCGAGGCTATGCCTCAATCAACCGTGAGCCGTCTGGTGCTAGCAGACGGCTCACTTTTTCTTTCTGTTGGTATAGGCAAATGCAAAAACCGCGAACAACAGTCCGGCGATGCTGCATACACTACCCAAATCAGTTAAAGTGATTATGTACCAGCCCTCCCCTCGGAAAAGATTTCCCGCGAGAGCTGAACACATGCCTCCCCTCCGCTTATCGCGGGATACAAGGCAGCCGTCTTAACCGTCACCGGCAGGATCAACCCACCGGCGGGACTCCACATACCTTATTATAATAGCACTCTATCCGGCTGTCAACGAAAATCCGCTCTTTTCGCCGGAGGTTTCCGCCCAATGCGCAACCCGCCCCCCTGTGCCCACTATTATATAAATGTATACGCGCCCAATGTTACGCTTCTGTTACAAACCCCGAGGTCCCATTGACAAATGAGAGACCCCATGGTAAACTCCTAACTGTAAACCAACAGACCGCCCACCCGGCTGTTCTCCCCGGAACAGATACGGGACCGGCTAGCCACGGTATGTGCTCCGGTGCGGACAAATGGGTGCACATCTGACGGTTTACAAAATTAAATTGGGGTAAGGGGATTGACACTGGCCGGATCTGACGGAAAAACCGCCGCTTTTGGCCCGAAAAAGTTCTCATTTGCCCCGCATCAAAAAAGGAGGAAAGATCCACCATGAGAAATCTCAAGAAGATTCTCGCCCTGGTACTGGCCCTGGTTATGAGCCTTTCCCTCATGGCCACCGCTGGTGCCGCGGACTTCTCGGACAAGGATCAGATCAGCGACAAGTATTCCGATGCTGTCACTGTCCTGAACGGTCTGGAAGTTTTCAAGGGCTACGACAATGGCGCGAGATTTGAGCCCCAGGGCGACATCACTCGTGCCGAAGTCGCGGCCATCATCTACCGCATCGCCACTGGCGACGTGAGCGACACCCAGAAGGACATCTACTCCACCTGGGGCCTGTTCACCGACGTGGCTGACGGCTCCTGGTACGCCGGGTACGTCAACTACTGCGCCAACGCCGGCTACATCAAGGGCCGCGGCAACAAGATCTTTGACCCCAACGGGAAGGTCACCGGCTACGAGGCCCTGGCCATGATCCTGCGTGCCATCGGCTACGACAAGAACAATGAGTTCTCCGGCAGCAACTGGCAGGTCAACACCGCTTCCATCGCGAAGCAGCGCGGCATCACCAACAACATCACCGACACCCTGCTTGGTCAGGCTGCCACCCGTGAGGTTGTTGCTGAGATCCTGTTCCAGGCTATCCTGGTTCCCACCGTCACCTTCAACACCGCTACCATCAGCTACACCAACAACGCCACCAGCCTGGGCAAGGACGTTCTGAACCTGGACAAGGTGACCGGCGTTGTGGTTGCCAACGAGTACGCCAACGTGCAGGATGACGATCTGAAGGTTCTGGCCGAGGGCAAGACCCAGCTGCGCGTCGCCGCCGGCGACGTCCGCACCCTGGACCTGGGCACCGATCTCAACGATGTCGGTATGTCCGAGAACGCCTACATCCAGGGCTCCAAGGTCCTGCTGATCTCCGAGGCTGACAACACCGTCTTCGACAACACCGACAAGAAGGGCGAGCATGTGGACATCAGCTCCGCTTCCAAGTTCTCCTCCGTGTCCGGTATGTCCAAGAACGACAGCACCGAGTTCTTTGTCAACTTCGATCACGCCACCCGTCACGAGGCCAACCGCCGCATCGAGCTGAAGGTCACCTTCCGCGATGCTGACGCTGAGGCCGAGTTCCAGCACTACGCTGACAACATCGACATCTCCAAGGTTGCTGCCGACAACGGTTACACCGTTTACGTGAACAACGTTGTGCTTCCTCTCAACAGCGCCCTCGATTACGCTGATCTGGCCGGCTACAGCTACGCTGGCGGCGCCACGATCACCTATGAGAAGGTCTTCCGCGTTGACGAGGAGGTCAAGGACAACGATCTGTCCATTCTCCGCGGCATCTTCGGCATGGCTGACGATGATGAGTACACCAAGTACGGCGTCAACGGCAGCGTGTATGTCGGCACCAACAGCAAGGACGTCACCAATATCTATGGCTACTATGCCGGCGATAAGTCCAACGAGATGTCCTTCAAGTCCTTCAAGGACGAGTACATCAACGACACCGTTGATAAGAAGTGGGATACTTCCAATGACGGCGAGTGGGTCAAGATCATCGACAACAACGGCGATGGCGTTGCCGACTACGCTTTCAAGACCACCTTCACCCTGGACAAGGCTGTTGATACCTACACCAGCGGCGACAACAGCACTCTCCGCTACTACAGCCTGGACCTCATCAACAACAAGGACAATGTTGAGCAGGTCAAGTACCTGAACACCGTTGCCGAGGGTGACATCGTCCTGCACACCACCATCGACAAGCAGGCCCTCGTTTGGAAGGCCAACTCTGCCGAGGACACCGTCACCAAGATCAACGACATCTACAAGCGCTCCATCACCGCTACCACCAGCTCCGGCGATGTCTACAACCAGTCCGAGATCGGCAATGCCACTCGTCTGGATCAGCGCATTGAGCTGATGAGCGAGAATGTCAACTACCGTATGTACCTGGATGCCTTTGGCCGCATCCGTGCCTACGAGCCCGTTGACGGCAACCAGTACGCTCTGATTACTGAGATGTACTACGGCAACTACCGCAACAACCGCTACGTTCTGAACGACATCCTCACCGCTGAGATGAAGGCCGGTGACGAGGGTCTCACCGAGCGCGTTGTCAACAACCCCTACAACAACAACTTCCTGCTGAGCATCAGCAACCTTCTCCCCGGCGGCCGCAACAACTGGGCTGACCTGAATGACAAGATGGAAGCCCTGCGTACCAGCGGCCTTGCTGCTGACTACGAGCGGGATCTGTACCAAAATATCGTTGACCGTGTGAACTGGGGCGATACTGTTTACAACACCCAAGCGACTGACTGGGCCAAGAACGTTGTTCTCCAGCCCGCCACCGCTCACCTGGGCTTCAACACCCAGAGCACCCTGGCCGAGGGCATCTTCCGCAACGCCACCACCAACATTGCCCGCTACGTTGTGAACGCTGACGGCACCGTCACCCTGAGCACTGCCGCCCAGCAGAACTACAACGCCAACGGCAGTCTGGCCGCCGGCTTTGCCATCGACTACGTGCAGCTGACCAATTCCAGCGTCCGCAAGGGCCAGAACGTCTTCACCGGCGTTGTGGAGTCCGGCTTCAATGCCAATGTTGACGCTGTGAACGAGACCGAGTTCTACATTGTTTCCGACAGCGGCGTGGAGCACTTCGTTGGCTTCAGCAATCTGCCCGCCGTCTCCGACATCCGCGCCATGTACGCTGTCGCCCGCAACACCACCCGCGACAACGTCCGCCAGAACTACTGGGTGGCCGATGTCATCGTCATCGAGAGCGACACCTACTCCGCTCAGCCTGATGATTACCTCCTGGTCCTGGGCCGCGCCGACTACAACGGCAACGTTGCTCTGTCCAACAGCCGTCAGGCCGTGGGCACCCAGAACATCCTGGCCATCAGCGCCAAGCAGGGCGGCGCGATCCGCATCCTGCCCACCTCCTACAACTGGGGCACCAACACTGTCACTCCCGGCGTCTACAAGGCCTATGGCGTTGCTGAGCAGGAGAACGGCGTGTACTCCGTTGCCAACCTGAAGCGCGTGACTCCCAGAAATGTGAACAACGCGCTGGATCCCCAGAGCGTCAACACCTCCGCCTTCAATCTCCGCGTTGGTACTGTGACCAAGGTCATCGCTCTGAACAACCGCGTTGAGGTTGAGTACGCTGGCGTCGGTGTGAACACTGTCCGTCAGATCAACCTCCAGGGTCAGGCTCTGGGTGTGACCCAGGCCAACAACGGCTACATCACCGTTGGCGACCGCATGAACGGCGACTGGAGCTCCAACCTGGTTACTGTGGGCCACCAGATCATCTGGGTGGAGGACAGCAGCGCGAACGCTCTGTTCACCATCGACCTGACCTACAGTGAGGCTAACAGCCAGCTCAAGACCGGCATCATCCAGACCCTCAAGGATATCTACAACGACGTTGCCTGGGCTCAGGCCAACAGAGTTGACGCTGGCGACCACAGAGTGCGTATCGTCTATACTACTGGCACCACTCACGGTGAGGCTGGTAGCGAGGATCGCCTGGTCAACAATGAGACTGAGGTCCGCATCAACAAGGCCCCCGCTGGCTTTAAGCTGATCGCTGGCATTCTTGGTAAGCCCACTGTTTATGCGTACAACGATGGTACTCCGCTTACTCCTGGAAACGGGTATTATGTAGTCGAGGATGATACCGATAACGGTTTTGCTATCCGGAGAGTTACCACCGATCTGCGCATTGTTGTTCCCGTGACTGCCGAGACCTTCACGGTTAACATGAGCAGCACTGCTCCCGATTGGACCAGCAACGGCGTAAGCGTAGCCACTCGGTGCCCCGTTACTGCGGACAGCGCTCCCGATACTCCCTATACTATGGGTGACAAGACTGTTCACGCTGGTGATACCGTTAAGGTTACTCTGAGCGGCGCGGCTGCTCTGACTGGCGCTAACTACAGCCTGAAGGCTACCGACAGCAACGGCGCTGAGCTGACGGTTACTAAGACCACTGTTGGCAATGGTACCGCCACCTTCACCTTCACCATGCCCGCTGGCAATGTCACCCTGGCTCCCAGCTACAGCGCTCCTGCGTATGATGTTATCTGGAAGAACACCATTGGTGTGGACTACAGCGCTATTGATGATAACATCCCGGGCGAGTATTTCACCTTCAAAGCTGCCGCTCAGAAGGGCTACAAGCTGAACGGCATCACTGCCAGCCGCAACGGTATCGTTCGCAATCTTGGCAATGGCGTTGGTGGTATTTACACTGTCGGCAAGGACGTCACCGGTACTGGTCTGACCATTACCTTCGACACCGCTCCTGTGGAGGGTAGTCTGACTGTCTCTGCTGTTGGCAAGGATGGTGTTGCTCCTGCGATCTCCACAACCCTGGGTGCGGTCACTCCCTCCAGCGCTGTGACCTTCACCAAGACCAGCTATGCGCAGACTATCGTTATCACCGTGAACGATAACTGGAGCAATCTGGACATTAAGGCGGTTGGCTGCGATGTTTCTACCTCCGCCAACAACACCAATAACGTTACCACCCTTGAGGTTAAGGTGTATCAGAAGGATGCTACTCTGAGCATTGGCCTCCAGTAATCTCCGATCTATCGCATAACTCCTGACCCCTTCTGCGGAACGCAGAAATCAGCCCCCAAGGCCATCTGGCCTTGGGGGCTTCTTCTGCTTGTAATATGCGGAGTTTTGTGGTACAATGAGAACATCTAAAGGCGTTACTATGCGGTGGAGGAGTGATACAATGGCATTGCCATCGAAAAGAATGCGTTATACCTTCGCGGATGCTCTCACCTGGGAGGAGAACCAGCGGATCGAGATCATCGACGGAGAAGCGGTTATGATGGCCCCGCCAATTAGAATCCACCAGGAAATCAGCGGCGAGCTGTTCTTTCAGCTTGCAAACTACCTGAGAGGCAAGGGGTGCAAGGTCTACGCCGCCCCCTTTGCTGTCCGGCTGTTTGAGAAGGACGGCGAGGACCCGGAGGACGTGGACACCATGGTGGAGCCGGATATTGCCGTCATATGTGACCCCGCCAAGCTGGACAAGTACGGCTGTAGGGGCGCGCCGGACATGGTGGTGGAAATCCTGTCCCCCTCCACCCAGCGGCAGGACCGGTTTACAAAATTCAGCCTGTACCAGCGGGCCGGCGTGCGTGAGTACTGGATCGTGGATCCGGAGAATAAATTTGTGCAGTCCTTCTGGCTGGAGGACGGCCGCTACGCTGTGAAGGAGTTCGGCGCGGCGGGGGACAAAATGCGGGTAAATATTCTGGAGGACTGCGTTATTGACCTGTCAGAGATTTTTCCCGAGGAATAAAAAGGGGGACGGACTGTGTCCGCCCCCTTTGCTTTAGATAAATGCCGCGCCCCAGCTGTACAGGGCAATCCCGCCGTTGGAACAGCGCAGATCCAGCCGGAGTGTGCTGTTTGCCGGGACCGCCCAGCTTTTGCGAAACTCCATCTCCTGGAACGTTCTCCCCCGCTCATCGGTGATGGTCCGCGTGGCATGGACAGGGACACTGGCGTTGTTCCAGCTCAGGGTGATGGTCCTGCCGGTGCCGTAGGGGAGGAAGCGGACCAGCACAATGCCGCCGCCGCAGGGCTCGCAGGGCACAACTCTGGTGATGGAGGCGGAGGGCAGGTCCAGCAGCTCCACCTGAAATTCATTGTCAAACATGGGCACATAGCTGAGGGTGTAGTTGTTGCTGAGAGGTTCGATTTTCAGCCGGTAGTCGTAGCCAGTGTGGAAGGGCACGTTCATCTCTACGGTCCTGGGCCCGCGGCCGTCAAAGCCCACGCCCATATTCAGGGAGAAGGTGTAGCTGACCTCTGTTTTGTTGGTGGACAGGTTGTGGAGGGTCACCCGGCACAGCCCCCCTTCCACCACCTGCTGGGGGCAGAAGTAGCGGCCGGTGAGCCGGAATTTTTTCAGCACGCCGGGCATGGTGGGGGTAAAGCGGACCGAAAGGGGGGTGACGGAGGAGTTGTTGTTTACGGTCATGTTGGCCTCCACGGTCAATGCGTCATAGAACTCCTTCACGGTCACGTTTTTGGTCCCCTTCCCCATGTAGCAGAAGCCGTCCCAGCGGGTCATGCCGGGGACGGTGACGTTCTCCGGCTCAAAGCTCTGGTGAAAAACGCCCATCTGCCGGGGGAAGGGGTCACACAGGGCGGCCAGATGGTAGTGGTTGTAGGCGGCGCGGCAGAATCGCTCAAAGGTGGCGCTCTCCGCGGCCTTGCCGGAGATCTGCTGGGAGAGGGTGTTGGAGACGTTGGTGATCTGGCCGGAGAGGTTGTCCACGGTCTGGTTCCGCTCGCTGAGCCCGTTTTCGATGTTTCGGCACATCTCGTTGAAGTCGTCCATCATGATGCGGTCCGATTTGATCCACTGGGGCAGGTGATAATTTTTTGTATAATTCATCCTCTCAATTCCTTTCTGGATTGATTGCACGGTAAAAACCGTTACACCCTGGGTGTGTAACGGGCGGAAGTTGCCGTTGGACGTGCAACGTCAAATGTTACAAAGATTTTGGAGGATTTTATTGTATTTTGGCTCCCTTTGTGGTATGCTGAGAGCAGGAAAGAATCTTCTTTCAGCGCTGCCGGCAACGGGTTCCGTGGGGTTCCCCACGGAATCACAGCAGGCGGGTGGCCCCTCTATCCCGGAGGGGGTCTTCTTTCCCCTCCGATGAAAGGAGGGGATGCCTATGCTGACATACTCAGAACTGTTTCAGTTCTGTCTGGTGATCATCGGCATTTGCGGCCTGTTCTTACAGGTACATAACGGCAAAAAGAAGTAACCGCCCACGGCTCCAACCAAGGCGGTTACTTCTGTAACCAACTAGGGGCCAGCCGTTTCCCGGCAGCGCCCTTTCTGTATTCAGTATAACCGCTCCGCGCGGTTTTGTCAACCCTCTGCGTGCCGCCAAATCCCGGCGCGCTTGACATTGCGGCCCTGCAAGGGTATACTGAGCACCTGTATTCACACAGGTTCTAAAAATCGCGGGAGGCCATCCCGCAGGAAGAGGCGGTAAGCGTACATGCGAATCTATGAATCGGCGGAGGACTACCTGGAGGCGATCCTGGTGATCGGGCGGCGGCGGGGCATGGTCCGCTCCATCGACATTGCCAACGAGCTGGGGTTCTCCAAGCCCAGCGTCAGCGTGGCCATGAAGAAGCTGCGGGAGAGCGGGTACATTGAGATGGAACCCGACGGTTCCATTAAGCTGCTGCCCGCCGGAGCGGCCATTGCCGGGCAGATTTACGAGCGCCACCAGACCCTGACAGACTTTTTTGTCTATCTGGGCGTGAGCGAGGAGACCGCCTCCGCCGACGCCTGCAAGGTGGAGCACGATCTCAGCCCGGAGACCTTCGAGAAGATCAAGGCCCACGTCCGGCGCACCATGGAGCGGGGCGATTCTGAGAAAACGGTGGGGAATCTGCCAGAAAATTGAAGCTGACCAAGGCGGTTTCCCTGGTACGCAGCGCTTAAATTATCCTGTTTTGACAAAAAAAGACACGCCGTCCTCTCTCGGGACAGCGCGTCTTTTTTCTGCGAAAGGCGCAATCAGACGGCAGTAACGTCCACCGCACGCATCTTGCTGCTGTTTTTGGGGTCAGGCTCTACGCTGTAGGTAACCTTCTGACCCTCGCTGAGTGTACGGTAACCAGTGCCCTGAATGGCGGAAAAATGGACGAAAACATCGCCGCTGCCGTCATCGTTGGAGATGAAGCCGTAGCCCTTCTCCGCGTTAAACCATTTCACAGTTCCAGAAATCATTGGGAAGCCTCCTAAAATAATTAGTCCAGTGCAAAAAGAAGCCCCGCAAGAAGGCGGCGTAGAGTGCCCGTCCACTAGCAGTGACCAATTTGTACAGTTTCGAACACATGGATAGCATACCATCCGATGGGGAAAATGTCAAGTGCGGATTCTGTCAATTTCCGCAAAAAGTTAGGGATCAGGCTATAACAAAGATTGATATCGCCATATATGCCCCATCTTCCCCGGATTTTGCCGGATGCTTACCGCAGGAGCCGCCGGCACGCCCTTGCCAGTTCGTCCAGGGTGCTGCACGGGAGCATCTGACACAGGGCGGACATGGTCTGGATGCTGCGCACATAGGGCCACTTGCCCTCCGGGATGGGGTTGAGCCAGAGGACCTTCCCCGCCTGACGGCGGGCCTCCAGCAGGGACCGGGCGGCCCGGGGGATGTCGATGGTCTTTGTGTCGGAGAGGATGAGCAGGGTGGTGGAGGGGCCCAGGGCCCCGGGGCGGCGGCAGACCTGCTCCAGGGCGAAGCCCAGATCGGTACCCCGGCCGTAGAGGCCGGAGGTGCGGACGCAGTCCCGGAAGGCGTCCATATTTTGCAGGGCAAAGGGGTCCACCAGATGGACCTGCTCGGAGAAGAGGAAGATCTGGGAGGACTCCGACACCTCGCTCATGGACTTGAGGAAGCGCAGGGCGAACTCGGAGAACTGCAGCATGGACCCGGACACGTCGCACAGCAGCACCAGCCGCCTCCGCCGCCTGCGCTTGCGCCGGTAGGACAGGCGGTAGAAGGCCCCGCCGGTCTCCAGCCCCCGGCGGATGGTGCGCTTGAAGTCCAGCGTTCCGCTGTGGCCCCGGCCCTGGCGCTGGCGGGAGAGCTCGGCGTCCAGCTGCCGCGAGATGGCGGCGATGAGGGCGGCGGCCCTGGGCACGTCGGCGTCCTTGAAGAGGGAGATGTCCCGGTAGAGCAGGGCCAGGTCCGGGTCCGTCTCCTCACAGTCCACCGCCGCGTCCTCCATCACCATCTGCTGCTCCAGCAGAAAGCGCATGAAGACGGAGCGGATGAAGTTGCCGTAGAGCTTGTCGGGGCTGCGGCCCATGGTGCCCCTGGTCCGCTCCAGCATCTGGTGCAGCTGCTCCCGCTTCTCCTGGCCCATGCGGATGTAGACCTCCTCCAGGTCCTCCCGCAGCTCCATGGGCTGGCCGTTGACCTGCAGCTCCCGCTGGGCCTCCTCCAGCCGGCTGCTCAGCTCCTCCTCCCTCCTGCGAAGGGTCTCGATCTGCTGGTTGGCCCCGTCCAGCTGCTCCTGAAAGCGCTGCTGCGCCTGACTGAACTGCCTGGACTGCTCCTCCAGAAAAGTGAGCACGTCCTGTTTATTGAAGCCGCCTACGGCGGCGGAACGGAAGGGATGATCCATGTTCAGCACCTCATCAATACGGCCCTTCGGCCTTTCTTCTTGTCGTTACCCGAAGTATTTTATCACAGATTTCCGCAAATTACAATCACTTATCCCATATTTCATTGACGGCCTCCCCTCCGGATGGTATACTCTCCTGGAGAACAAAACAAGGAGGACGCAGAACTATGTGGCTGTCCGACAAGTGGAGCGACTATGAGCTCATCGACTGCGGCCGGGGGGAGAAGCTGGAGCGCTGGGGGGACCAGCTGCTGGTCCGGCCCGACCCCCAGGCCATCTGGAACACCCCCCGCTCCCACCCGGGCTGGAAGAAAAACGCCGGACGGTACGCCCGCTCCTCCACCGGGGGCGGCCAGTGGCAGAACAAGTCCATGCCCGAGCGGTGGACGGTGTCCTATGGAGCCCTCACCTTTAACATCAAGCCCATGAACTTTAAGCACACCGGCCTCTTTCCCGAGCAGGCGGCCAACTGGGACTTCGCCCGGCAGCAGATTCGGAACGCCGGTCGGCCGGTGAGCGTGCTGAACCTCTTCGCCTACACCGG
>OFFW01001833.1_pt1 | contig 12321 bp, 12 predicted proteins | sample 1521501 | NCBI WGS metagenome assembly OFFW01 (sample SAMEA3504107, study PRJEB24116) | mouse gut metagenome | biome: mouse gut; feature: mouse-associated habitat; material: faeces | place: Denmark | collected 2011
AAATGCGATACCCACAAACATCCTGGGCACAAACCTGGACAAAACCAGGGCGATCAGATAACCGGGTATGATGATCCACTGAATGGGCAGCCCTGTGAGAACGCGCATCATGGACAAGCCCACGCTGGCCGAAACCCCCAGTGACATACAAAGATTCATGGACTTTGCGGACACTGATCCGTTGGTCACACTCTCCACCTGACGGTTCAGCACCTGGATGGCAGGCTCTGCCTTCACAATATAATAACCGATGAGCATACCGATGGGCACCAGCAGCCATTTCCAGGGTTCCGATGCGATTTCGTTTCCCATCAGGGAACCCACCGGGGCAAATCCCACATTGACGCCGCACAGAAAGAGCACCAGACCGATGTATGTATAGGCGAAACCCACCGACACCCTCTTTACCTGTCTGCGCGGATACCGATGCGTAAAAAGCTGAAAAAAGATGAATACGGCTGCCACCGGAACCAGGGAGATGAGAACCTCCCGCACATAGGGCGGCATACTGAATAAAAATTCCCTGACCACATCCCGGGTGGTGCTCACGGCAGCCACGCCCGCCGCCGCGTAGGCAGCCTCGCTGGGACTGAAAAACATTCCCAGAATCAGTACCGCCAGAATGGGCCCCACACTGGAAAGCGCCACCAGACCGAAACTGTCGCTGGACGCATTCTTGTCACCGCGGACGGAAGCAAGACCCACACCCATTGCCATAATAAAAGGAACTGTCATGGGGCCTGTGGTCACACCGCCGGAGTCAAATGCCACCGCCAGGAAATCCCTGGATACCAGAAAGGACACGCCGATCAGGACGGTATACAGCACAATCAGAATGGTAGAGAGATTGATTTGAAACAGAATTCTGATAATGGCCACAGCCAGAAAAATCCCCACACCCACAGCCACTGTCAGAATCAGGGTCAGATTCGGAATGGAGGGCACCTGTTCTGCCAGCACCTGAAGATCCGGTTCCGAGATGGTGATGATTGCACCCATGGAAAATCCGATCAGGAATATCAGTGGAATATGCCTGGTCTTGGATATCTGCACACCGATACCTTCCCCCAAAGGGGTCATGGACATCTCCGCTCCCAGCTGGAAAAATCCCATGCCGATGACCAGCATAATGGCGCCCACAATGAACATTACCATGGTTCCCAGGTCTATGGGAACCAGCAGAATGCTCAGGAGAAGCACAATGCCGGTTATGGGAAGAACAGCAGAGAGAGATTCCAGTATCTTCTCTTTCAGTTTCTGGTTCAATCCGCATCACCTCTTTTTCATTTTATTTTTCATCTTAATCCACTTCAGTTACATATTGTTCCCCGGCGTTTCATAACGCCCATTGTCCTTTACCGGCCCTCCTGCCCTTTGTTTTCCGTGGCCACAATATTGCTGCCAAACACATCTTTCATAAGAATATCCCCGATGGATACCGGAAGCGCCGCAACATGGGAGTTAATCCGCTCCATGCAGTCCATAAGCCTGGCTTTGGGGATGGGGCGGTCAGTTTTTACCGACAACATTCTGCCGTCCTCACAGCGCATGGTAGTGGTCAGCGTCCTCTCCGGATGACGGATTTCCGACTCCGCATAGGCGGCTCCCCGCTTACAGGTATTTCCGCTGATCTCTGTTATGTTTCGTCCCTCCATTTTTACGGTAATAGAGCAGCCCATGGGACATATGATGCAAGTCATGTTTTTCTCTGTCATCTGTTCAAGCCTCCATCTCTTCCAGTTCCAGCCTTATCCGGGAAATATCCTGCAGAAGTTCCCCTTTCAGCCGGATGCTCTCCATCTCCCCCGGCGCCATTCGGAGTTTTCTCACGCTGTGAACAACCCTGCCATCTCCCAGAACCGTGATCTTCACATTCCGGTATCTGTCCGCCACCCGGAAAAAAATGGTGAGATCCTTTCTTTCCGTAATCCGCTGCGGAACAGTATATCGTATTTTTTTATCGCAGGAAACAGGGATGTCACAGCTCCTCCCCCTCTCCCCCATGATATATGCGGCCGCATTTTTTCCGGCAGTCTCTGCCTCTTCCGACACAAAGTCCACCAGATCATGCACATGGAGCACATTTCCGCAGGCGAATATGCCCTGCCGGGATGTCTCCCTGTCCTGGTCCACCACCGCGCCGCCGGTAACGGCATCCAGTTGGATTCCCGCCTGCACGGAAAGCTCGTTCTCCGGTATCAGCCCCACGCTCAGCAGCAGGGTGTCGCAGGCAATGTATTCCCTGGTCTCCGGAATGGGGTTCCGGTTCTGATCCACCTTTGCGATGGTGACACCCTCCAGCTTCTCTCTTCCGTGAATTTCCACCACCGTGTGGCTCAGCTTCAGCGGAATGCCAAAATCGTTCAGGCACTGCTCAATGTTCCTGATAAGTCCCCCGGAATACGGCATCAGCTCACACACCGCTTTCACCTCTGCCCCCTCCAGCGTCATGCGCCTGGCCATGATCAGGCCGATATCGCCGGAGCCCAGGATCACCACGCTTTTTCCGGGGAGATACCCCTTCTGGTTCACCAGCTTCTGCGCCGTACCTGCGCTGAAAATACCCGCCGGCCGGGTGCCTGCAATATTCAGCGCCCCCTTTGGCCGCTCCCGGCAGCCCATGGCAAGCACAACAGCCTTCGCTTCTACGGTAAAAATACCCTCTTCCTCATTGGCGGCAGTGATGATCCTGTCCGGTGACACCGCCAGCACCATGGTCCTGTATTTCACCGAAATTCCCAGTTCCCGCACCTTTTTTTCATATTTCCAGGCATACTCCGGCCCGGTCAGTTCTTCCCCGAAACGGTGCAGCCCGAAACCGTTGTGGATGCACTGCTGTAAAATTCCGCCCAGATGCTCGTCCCGCTCCAGAATCAGGATATCCCTGACTCCCTTTTCATAAGCGGCAACCGCCGCGCTCATTCCCGCCGGCCCGCCTCCGATAATCACCAGATCAGTCATTTTGCCTTTGTCTCCTTTGTTCTGCCTGCCACGATTTCAGATCCCTTTCCCGACTTTGTAACCTCTTCAAAAGGAATCTGCATTTCCCTGGACAGCAGTTCCGCAATGTAAGGCATGCAAAATCCCCCCTGGCATCTTCCCATCTGCGCCCTGGTGCGGCGTTTGATCCCATCCAGGTCCCTGGCCGGCGGATTGGTGCGGATTGCCTCCAGAATCTCTCCTTCCGTCACCGTCTCACAGCGGCACACCACCCTGCCGTAAGACTTATCCCTGCGGATCATCTCATTTTTCTCTTCCACGGAAGCATTCCGGAAAGCATATGCCGGCCTGCGCACAGGATGAAAGTCTTCCTTTTTCCGAAGGACAAGCCCCTGGCTTTTCAGCATCTCCACAATATATTCTCCTATGGCCGGGGCAGCTGTCAGTCCCGGGGACTCGATTCCCGCCGCATTGACAAATCCCGGCTCCGGAGAAGTGATGATAAAATCTCCCGTATTTCCCGCAGCCCGCAACCCGCAGAAGGAAGTGATGACCTTCCGGAACGGAATATTTTTCACATTCTCCCTGGCCTGTTCCACAATCCGCGCAAATCCCTCCTCTGTGGCAGACCGGTCCTCCTTGTCTTCCATGTCCACGGATGTGGGTCCCAGCAGCAGATTACCGTCAACGGTGGGCGTGATCAGAATTCCTTTTCCCCGGTGTGAAGGCGTCCTGAAAATCGTATGGGATACCAGATTCCCGCAGTCTTTGTCCAGAAGCAGATACTCTCCCCTGCGGGGATGCACCTGAATGGAATGATCTCCCGCCATTGCCGCGATCTCGTCCGAATACAGCCCTGCGGCATTGACCACAAATCTGGCCGAAACCTTCTCTTCCCCGGAAGAAATCTCGTAATAGCCTTCCTTTTTCTCTATTTTCCCCACTTCAAAATGCAGCTTCAGGGACACGCCGTTATCCATGGCATTGCCAATGGCGGCAATCGCCAGCTCATAAGGACAGACAATGGCGGCGGTAGGGGCGTAAAGGGCACAGACAACACTTTCGGATAAGCCCGGCTCCAGTTCCCGGGCTTCCTCCCCTTCCAGAATTCTGAGATCCCTGACCCCGTTTTTGCAGCCCCGGGCATACAGTCCCTCAATGGTTCGCCGGTCTTCCTCTCCAAATCCGATGACCAGAGAGCCATTGTTCCGGTAAGGCACTCCCAGCTCCCGGGTGATTCCCTCCATCATTTCGGCGCCCCTCACATTCAGCCGCGCTTTCAGACTTCCCTCTTCCGCGTCATATCCGGCATGGACAATTCCGGAATTCGCCCTGGTGGCGCCCATTGCCACATCATTTTCCTTCTCCAGGATGCAGATGGAGAGATCATATGCCGCCAGTGTTCTGGCCAGCATTCCTCCTACCACACCTGCCCCCACAATTGCTACATCGTACATTTTTGTTTTGTTCTCCGTTCCTTTTCTTCCGGTCTGTGTCTATAACCGGCTTTTCACCGGCCCCCGCGGATTTCTAATTCCTGAAATACCGCCTCCGTCACCACGCCGTTTCCCGTGCCATGCCTTCTCCGGCCCGGCACCGCTTCGCCCGGTGCTTTTCCAGCCCGGTGTCAGTTTCTATCTTAGCATGCCCCTGCAATGAATGCAATGACCATATTTGCTTCCCGTTTCCGCACCGCTTTCTGCCCATGAGAAGCCTGCGGCAGGCAGCGCCCAGGCACTAATCCCGTTTCCCCTGCCCTTCTTCCTTCCAGATCCCCGACACAAAATACATCAGGGCAGCCCATGTGTACATGGAGTAAAAATTTCCCCTTTCATCGCGGCCTTTTCCCAGAGCCTCCAGGGCGTCCGACCTTGTCAGCAGGGCAAAACCGTCAAACTGCTCGGAACCTGTGGCTCCCTCCTGGGAAAGCAGTCCCATGTCCGGGGCGCGCAGCACCACACACACCAGCGCATTGCTCTCATCCGTCATCCCCGGTGTGGAAAACAACAGCGGGTTTACCACGGTAACCTGATCCGTCTCCCGAACCAGAAGTCCGGTCTCCTCCTGAATTTCCCTGACAGCCGTGGTGACAATGGGATTTTCCGCATCCTTATCCCCGCTGTCTATCAGTCCGGCCGGTACACTGAGCAGGAAACGGCCTGCCGGATATCGAAACTCATAGGAGAGTAAAAGCTTCTCCTCCTCTCCCGGCGCTGCAAGAATCACAATGCAGCTTACCGCGTCCGGAAGCATGACCTGAAATTCCTCATCCGTCTTTACCGCCGCCAGATCTCCCGGCTTCCTTCTGGTGGCATTGTAATAATGCTTTCCCGGCGCATACTGCAAGTCCGTCACCCGGATATACGGGGAACCAAACAATTCCTTCACATTTTCATTTGTTATCCTCTGTCTTTTTTCCATATATTCTGCTCCTTTTTCTCCTCATCCTATCTTTCCCCGGTTCTGCCGGAAAATATCCCCCTGCCCTTTTCCGCTTTGTTTATGCCGGCGTCCCGTTCTATTTCCCGGTGTCAATGCTTTTTCTATGCTGTAGATGTATGCCGATATGACCGATGCCTAAGATAACCGCCGCGATTAACATACATCCCACTTTTCCGTACACACCCAGCATAAAAAACGAAATAACCGGCAGTGTTGCCCCGGCAACAGGTATGCCCAGGAAACTGCTGTAAAAGTCCGACAGCCTGCGCCCGCTTCGAAAATAACGCACCCACCATGCTTCATACATGATCATCAGGGCGAAGGCTCCCAGCAGCCACAAAGACCAGAAAGTCCATTCATGTATGTTAAAATCCGAAAATATCAATGAACAGCAGCAGGTCAGCGCTTCCCCTGCCCTTTCCAGAAACAGCAGAACTTTATTTTCATTTTCAGACGTATATCCCTGCGGCATTTTTCGTAACCAGATGATATTGGGAAGAAACAACATCCCCAAAAATATGAATCCTGTATATGAAAACCCCGGATTACCGAACATGCAATATCCTCCTGACATGATTCCGAATATGACCGCTTCGCCTGTGTCCCGGATTCTGCCGCAGGAAAATGCCCTGCCGCTCTCCGGACCTTTATTATAAACCGGAAAAAGCGGAATAACCTTTCTAACCGGGTCTATACCGCCTTTTCGGAAATCATACTATTTGGTTTTAGCCATTGTATTCTTGTTTTATTCCCTGCCTGCGGCTTACTTTCCTGCACCGGCGTCTCTTCTTTCACCGGAGTGGGTTCCTGTAGCTGAAATGTTTCAAAATACACGGTATCGCAATATTCACATTTTCCCTTATCACCGATATCGGCCCCACAATTTTTGCATATCATTTGTATGCCCCCCAATACGCAATTTGCATTTGAAGTCAGCTTCTTCCTTACTAATATACCTTATGTGTATGGCAAAGTAAATGCTTAATCACCGAAAATTTCTGGAAACCATGAAAAAATCCCATGAACCGATAACAGACGCGAAAAGCCGCCTGTTCCCTCCGATCAGGCGGCTTGTGGCTTTACAAATATTTTGTAAGATCTTTGCAGAGCTTTTCCTCCATGGAAATCAGTTTTGTCCCAATGTCCTTCGACTTATGATCTGCCATTTTATATTCATTGAGATATTTGTTGAGGGATTTCACCCCCATATTGCAGCCGTCCGTAATCAGCCCTGCTGCCGTGGCGTCGCTGTCATCCATGCCCATTTTCACATTTGTCTTCATCCAGGACATCCCCTTCGCCACAAGGGACGGATCCTTTTCCTCTGTTCCGTGGCTGATCAGCAGGGAATGAATTTCATCCCCCAGTTTTTCATGATGCTGTCTGCTCTCCCTGAGCAGCTGCTTCATATCGGAATCCCGAACACTTTCCAGGACTTCGTCAATGGCCGTCACTGCCATTTTGGTCCCTGCGTCACATTCCTGAAGTAACTTTACCGTATCTGAATTCACCATGATTCTTCACCCTCTGCAGTGCGGTTTTCGCCTTACAGATTTCGCCCTTTCTTTCTGATATAAAATCTTCCGGAAAATACCCGGTTCTCCCGGGCCAGACATTCCGGATTTCTATTTATTATGTCAGAAAGCTCCCATCTTATACGGGCTGCGGCTGCTATTTGCCCCTGTCACTCTGCCGCCGGACGATTCTGTCCAGAATTCCTTCCACATCCACACCCGGATGTGTCAGGTACATCCGGCAGACCTGCTCCGCAAAATCCCTGTCCACATGATTCCGCTCCGCAATCTGGGCGACGGTTTTTCCGGCATCAGCCTGCTTCATGATCTTTTTCACCAATTCATGCATATCCTGATACGGTAAAGCGTTTTCTCCTCTGTCTGCCTCCGGGCCGGCAAAAACACGGTCTGTCCCCTCCGCTTTGCTTCCCTGCCCCGCGGAAGCACACTCCGCCCTCCCGGCAGAAGCCAGGTCTATTTTCTCCGTCTCCATCCGGTGTTGCTCCGGGTAGAGAGTGAGCACCATCATGGCCGGCTTCACCCAGAATCTTTTCGGCCCGCAGCTGCCCGGATTCAGATAAAAAATATGATCCCTGCTGCTTTCCTCGTATTTATGGGAATGCCCGGAAATCACAACATCCGTGCCCTCCGGAATCCTCCGGATCTCTTCCCGGTTATGAATCATGAAAATCCGGAAGCCAAAAAGTTCCAGCTCCCGCTCCGGGGGAAGATGCCCGGTCTGGTTCTGGTCTGCATTTCCCCGGACTGCATACACCGGTGCCACCTCCTCCAGCTGCCTTAAAATTTCCGCCTGACCCACATCCCCCGCATGCAGAATCAGTTCACAGCTTTTCAGTATTTCCGTCACTTCCGGTCTCAACAGCCCGTGTGTATCCGAAATCACTCCTATCCGATGCGCCTCCATGATGCCCTCCTCCGTCTGCCGCTTTATGATCAACTTTTTGTATGACGCCATAGTGGGCAGCTTCTTGTTTCCATGCAAAAACAGCTGTTTACGGCAGGGTCTCCCTTTCATGCGGCCTTTCCCAGGGCTGGCTCCGCCCTCAGCCGGGCGACCGCCGCAGCGGGCAGCGCGACATGGAAACCCGGTCTGTCAGCCCATCCAGTCCGTTGTCCCTGAGATAATCCTGCAGAATGGATTTTGACTGTGTGGATTCCGGTCCGATCATGATCTCTGGCACCAGTTCCTCCCAGCCAATTCCCAGTTTCCCGCACATGGCCTTAAGATCCAGGGGATAATATTTCTTAATCCGTTCTTTGGTGACATGATAGCAGGGCTTTATGGCAAAATCATCCTTCACAAACGGAGAGACTACCAGCCTCACCTCCCGTTCGGACAAAAAAGAGGGATGCTTAAATGCCGCGGAGCAGCTCCACGCATAGTTCATGGCTTTTTTGATATCATCGCTTTTTCCCGACAGCTCTTTCTTCCTTTTTACCAGACGGTAAAACACTCCTGTCAGATTATGTTCTGTCATACTGTCCTGATAGAATACCGTCTGCAGGGACAGCGCCCCTTTGGCCATCTGCTGGAGAAATCTGCCCTGAAACGCAATGCATACACCCCTTCCCCGGTTTCCGTACCGCTCCCACTGGGCGGCGTCATCCCGGTGGAAAGAAAAGCATGCAGCAAAGGCAGAATATTCCTTCTTCAGCTCCTCCTGGAACAACTGCCTGACCTGTCCGGCCTGCTCCCCGTCACTCTCCAGCCGCTCCGCCACCGCAGTACACAGCCGGTTCATGAAGTGGCGCATTTCTGCTGAGTCGTTCATGCGCAGAACATTGTTTACCCGGAGCTGGGCCTGACGCAAAATGCCGTCCACCGCCTGAAAGTCGGTGTAATGATAGAGGATGTCTCCGCCGTACCGGTCCATACCGCCCTCCATAGTCCCTCCTTATCTGCCGATCCCCATGTTCTTCACCCGCAGGCGGTTCAGCGCCCGGGCCATGGTGGCCTGGGCGATCTGGTATTCCTGACGGCTGCGCTTTTGGAGCAGAATCTCCTTCGCCTCGTCGACCTCCCGCTGAGCTCGAACAATGTCAATCTCCTCCGGTCTCTCCACCGAATCCACCAGCACCAGCACGTCGTTGCGCTCCACCTTCACCATCCCCGGAGAGACGGCGGCCAGCTGGACGGGCTGGTCCGGAACCTGATAGCGGAGGGTTCCCGGCTGCACGGCGGCGATCATGCTGCTGTGGTGGGCCAGAATTCCAAACTCTCCCTCACTGGTCGGGATGCTCAGACTGACACAGGGGCCCTCGTAAAAGGTCTTATCCGCGGCCAGAATATGCACCTGAAAGGTCTCCATCAGGTCTCACCTGCTTCCAGCTTCCTGGCCTTGACCGGTACATCCCGCCAGGTGCCCACATTGTAGAAGGCCGCCTCGGGGTACTGGTCCAGCTCGCCGGATAGAATGGCTTCAAAGCTCTCCAGTGTGTCCCGCAGGGGGACGTATATTCCGGGCAGTCCGGTGAATTTCTCCGCTACATGGGTGGGCTGGGCCAGGAAGCGCTGGATGCGCCGGGCCCGGGACACGGTATTCCGGTCCTCCTCGCTGAGCTCGTCCATGCCCAGAATGGCGATGATGTCCTGGAGCTCCCGGTATTTTTCCAAAATCTCCTGGACCCTCCGGGCCACCCGGTAGTGCTCCTGACCCACCACGTCGGCCTCCAGAATCCGGGAGGAGGACTCCAGGGGGTCCACCGCCGGGTAGATGCCCTGCTCGGAGATCTTCCGGCTCAGGACGGTGGTGGCGTCCAGGTGGGCGAAGGTGGTGGCGGTGGCCGGGTCGGTGAGGTCGTCGGCGGGGACGTACACCGCCTGCACCGAGGTCACCGAGCCGTCCCTGGTGGAGGTGATGCGCTCCTGGAGCTCCCCCATCTCGTTGGCCAGGGTGGGCTGGTAGCCCACGGCGGAGGGCATACGGCCCAGCAGGGTGGACACCTCGCTGCCCGCCTGGACGAAGCGGAAGATGTTGTCAATAAACAGCAGCACATCCTTGTGCTCCTTGTCCCGGAAGTGCTCCGCCATGGTCAGCCCCGACAGGGCCACCCGCATGCGCACGCCGGGGGACTCGTTCATCTGCCCGAAGATCAGGGCTGTCTTGTCGGACACGCCGCTCTCCCGCATCTCCCGCCACAGGTCGTTGCCCTCCCGGCTGCGCTCGCCCACGCCGGTGAAGATGGAGTAGCCGCCGTGCTCCATGGCCACGTTGTGGATGAGCTCCTGGATGAGCACCGTCTTGCCCACGCCGGCCCCGCCGAACAGGCCGATCTTCCCCCCTCTGGGGTAGGGCTCCAGCAGGTCGATGACCTTAATGCCCGTCTCCAGCACCTCCACCGCTGGGCTCTGCTCCTCGAAGGAGGGGGGCCGGCGGTAGATGCTGCGCACCGGCGTGTCCTCCGGCAGGGGGCCGCCCCCGTCGATGGGCTGGCCCAGCACGTTGAACATGCGCCCCAGGGTGGCCCGGCCCACGGGCACCTGGATGGTGTGGCCGGGGATGTCCACGGCCAGGCCCCTGGCCAGCCCCTCGCTGGGGGAGAGCATGATGCAGCGCACCGTGCTCCGGCCGATGTGCTGGGCCGTCTCCATCACCCGCACCTCCCCGTCCTTCTCCACCGTCAGCTCCTCCCGGAGCCGGGGGAGGGGGCCGCTCTGTATCTCCACGTCCACGACAGGACCGGAAATCTGTACAATAATGCCTCTTTCCATCGCCCTCACCTATCCTTCCTGTGCTTCTGGCGCTGGGCCGCCGCCCCGGCGGAGATCTCCGTGATCTCCTGGGTAATGCCTGATTGGCGGACCCGGTTGTACTGCAGGGACAGCTCCCCCAGCAGTCCCTCCGCGTTCTGGTTGGCGCTGTCCATGGCCGTCATCCTGGCGTTCTGCTCGCAGCAGAAGCTGTCGATGAGGGCGCTGTAGATAAAGCCGGAGACGTAGCTGGCCATCATGCTGTCCAGCACCGCCGTGACGCTGGGGAGAAACTCGAAGGGCTCCGTCACCGCCCGCTCCCCGTCGGGGGGCGCGAAGTAGGTGCGGTGAAAGGGGAGCAGCCGGGTGGAGCGGGCCTGAAAGGACATGGCGCTGGCCATGTCGGTATAGACCACGAAGATCTGCTTGAGCTCTCCCCGGTCATAGCCGTCCAGCAGCAGGGCGCTGATCTCCCTTGCCCGCGCCATGGTGGGGTTCTGGGCGGTGTAGAGGAAGCTGTGCTCAATTGGAATCTGCCGCTGGGCGAAGTAGCGCCGGCCGTACTCCCCCACCACGAAGAGCTTGGTGTCCGGGTGCTGCTCCAGCAGCTCCAGGGCCCGGCGGATGGCGTTCTGGTTGTAGGCTCCCGCAAGTCCCTTGTCCGCGGTGATCACCAGGCAGCCGTAGGTCCCCTCCAGGGGGGTGTCGTCCCCGGTGGGGAAGAAGTAGCGGCTGTCCACGTCGTTGGCGGTGCGGAAGATGCGCTTGATCTCCCCCCGCAGGGCCTCGAAGTAAGGGCGGGTGTTGTCCAGCTCCTGCCGGGCCCGGCGCAGCTTGGTGGAGGCGATGAGGTACATGGCGTTGGTGATTTTCCTGGTCTCCTGCACGCTCTCCATGTGCGCTTTGATCTCCTTCGTCCCCGCCATGTCAGCCACCCCGCCTCTCGGGGGCCTGGAACTCCGCCAGGAAGGTCCGGGACAGCTCCAGCAGCTCCTCCCGATCCTCCCCGGAGAGGAGCCCCGTCTGGTCGATGCGCCGGCACAGGTCCGGGGCCTGGTCCTCCAGCCAGGACAGCAGGCCCGCCCGGAAGTCCTCCAGCCGCTCCAGGCGCTGGCGCTTCAGCTCCCGTTCGGGGAAGAAGAGGTCCATCTGCGCCCCCACCTCGCTGGCGGGGACTAGGTAGATGGCTGTCACTGTGATGGCCCGCACCGGGCTGGACATATTCCAAAAGCTGTCAGCCAAGTCCATAGCCGCCCGGGTTACCTCCCGGGTCAGACTGGTGGGGGTATCCAGCCGGGTCTGACGGCTAACGTTCTGAAAATTGGGGTCCCGTATGGCAAGGGAAACACCTTGACACTTCATGCCGCACTTGCGCAGGCGGGCGGCGACCTGACTGGAGAGCTGGACGATCCCCTCCCGTATCTCCTCCCGGCCCTGGAGGTCCTGGGGGAAGGTGTACCCGTTGCCCACCGACTTGGGCGGGGCCCGCCAGCCGGCGGGGGAGACGGGGGTCCGGTCCTGTCCGTTGGCGTAGTCGTGGAGCTGGACGCCATTTTTTCCCAGGAGGGAAAACAGCTGCTCCCGGTCGAAGGCTGCCAGGTCGCCGATGGTCCGGACGCCGAACTGCTGAAAGGTCCGGGACGCCGCCCGGCCCACGTAGAGCAGGTCGGTGACGGGCAGAGGCCGGACCAGCTTCTGAAAATTTTCCCGGGT
>OFFW01001835.1_pt1 | contig 12310 bp, 15 predicted proteins | sample 1521501 | NCBI WGS metagenome assembly OFFW01 (sample SAMEA3504107, study PRJEB24116) | mouse gut metagenome | biome: mouse gut; feature: mouse-associated habitat; material: faeces | place: Denmark | collected 2011
GCCCTTCAAGACAGGCCCAGCGGGCCGCTTCTTGAACGTGTCTGTCTCTCGGTTCTGGGTACAGTGTTTTGGTTTGTAATAGTGTCGTTTCCTTTGACTGCCACGCGATGGTCTCCCCTTCGCATTCCTGTCTCGTTCTAAAGGTCTTTTGCCTCGTTTCGCCTCCCCGGCGGGGGGTCACTTTCTGTTGCGACAGAAAGTAACCAAAGAACGCCCAGGGATTCTCCCTGGACCCGGGGGACCGGCCAAAGGCTCCGGCCTTGGGCGGATGACCCACGGGGCCGCCTGATCTCACCCACGGGGCGGGGTCCATGGTGGGCAGTACCTTGATCTATTACCAGCGTGTTCCTACTGATGGCGCCAGGCGGCTGGGTTGTGCTGGCATCTTGGATTTGTGCTGCCGCTTACCAGCGTCCGGGCTTTCGCGGCCGGAGGCTCGTTGGCCGGATAAGGTGCTTTTTTCTGCGGAAAAAAGCAGAGCCCTTCGGGCTAGAGCCTGTTTTAAAACCTGAGTATTGAGAAGTGCAGACAGAAGTGATAGAATAGGGCACATGAGACGACATGAAATAAGCGAAGAAAAATGGAAGAAAATCAAGGAACTATTTCCGCCAGAAAGGAAACCGCAGGGAGGGCGTCCAGGAAAAAGCAACCGAGAGATGCTCAATGCGATGCTATACTGGCTAAATACAGGAGTTCCATGGCGAGATCTGCCAGAGCGATTTGGGCCATGGCAAAGTGTATATAGTCGTTTTCGGGCATGGACAAAAGCTGGTGTATGGGAAAACATTCTTGCCACCCTGATTGAGCAGGATTTGGTGGATGAAACAACACTTATGCTGGACAGCACCACAGTCAAGGTTCACCAGCATGCCAGTGGGGCTAAAAAAGGGGATACCAAGAGGAAACCGGACGGAGCAGAGGAGGCCTAACAACAAAAGTTCATGCGGTAACGGATGGACTTGGGAATCCGTTACATGTTTTACTTTCCAGTGGGAACCTCAATGACATCTGCGTTGCCCAGACATTGTTGGAACCATTTGACTTGAAGGGCAAACTGATTTTGGCAGATAAGGGCTATGACAGCGACAAATTTGTTCATTGGGTGGAAGAACGAGGTGGCATTGTGCTCATCCCAAGCCGTACCACTGCAAAGCATCCCAGAAAGACTGACTGGCACATATACAAGGAGCGCCACCTGGTAGAGAACTTATTTCTTAAACTCAAAAACAACCGCCGCTTTGCCACTAGATATGAGAAGAAAGCTCTCTATTTTTATGCTGTTGTCTATATCGCTTGTATCCTTGTTTGGTTACTTTGATGGTTTTAAAACAGACTCTAGGGTCACAGGGAGTAAATAAACCTTTTTCGCCGGGAAATACAAAAGTCTCTTTCAAAATCATGTTGCGGTGCTGGGCCTGTGTCTGCCGTTTCAACTGTTGTAACAATTTAAGCGTACTCTGCATAATAAGAATGGTACGCACACTGTCAACGGTTTTCGGAGTGCTGACAATAATTCCGCTCTCCGGCATATACACCACGCTCCGCGCAATAGTGATTGTTCCGGTCTGCTCGTTGATGTCTTTCCATTTTAGGCCGATACATTCACCGCGCCGAATGCCGGAAGTAATAAGCAACTGCATCATGCAACGGAAGTCTAAAGGGCATTCTGACAAAAGACTGAAAAACTGCTGTGCCTGCTCTGGGGTAAGCGCGTCAACTTCTTGTCCTTTTTAGGCGCGTCTACCTTTAGCATGGGATTTCCTGCTATCACACCCTGCTTTTCTGTATACGCGAAAATCATTCCCAAGGCATTGAAATAGTGGCGAATGGTTTTCGGTGCAAGCGGCTTACCCTGCCGGGTTTTATAGTCCCTGCTCAAATACACAAGGAATTTCTGAATGTGCATGGGGCTTATTTCTTGCAGTACAGCCCCGTCAAAGTATTCTACAATCAGTTTTTTCATGTTCTTGTAGAATGTCATGGTTGTTTGTTTGTCGTTCCCGTTGCAGACTTGGAAGGGATACCACACGTCATTTACAAACGCTGTGAAGCTGTCATGGCGTTTATCAGGCGGGAGAGTGTACGCCTGTCCCAATTCCTTCTCCTTTTGATACGCTCCCCGTGTTTCCCGTCCCTCTTGTTTTCTCTGATGTTTGCCATTTGATACACCCTTCTTTCCGGCGTATCAATGGTTTTGTACTCTGTTTCCGGCGAGTGTGCGCTTTCTGCTTCTGGAAACGGTCTGTTGAAGGGCAAACCTCAAGAAAACTGAAAAGCAAAAGCATTGAAAACGTAGTGTTTTCAATGCTTTTGCACTCTCTTGCTTCTTGGTGGAGATAAGCGGGATCGAACCGCTGACCTCTTGAATGCCATTCTGGAGCAAAATCATTTACAATCTCCCCATTTTGGGATAATTGTTGTGATTCCACTTGAAACAAAGAAAATCCAGAACCTTTTAGAACTTTCCCGTTTTGGGGAGTTTTCGTGAAATCCAAAAATGTTAGACAAGTGTTAGACAGGTACAGTCCCGTTACTACACTATAATTTGATATAAACTGGTGCTTTGATTTGAACATAGATAGCGGTACTATGCTGAAATCAGGGCATTACAGCCGTATAGCCTCTATTGGGGCTATGCGGCTATTTTTTTACGGATTCACAGCCCGTCAAGAGCAATTCACCAACTGTCAAGCAAAATCTGGTATTCTATCATTGTTGCGTGGAGGTGAACGCAACAATATGATTATCGAATTGGGCGAAAAACTGAAAGCATTGCGGACAGAAAACCATTTGCGACAGGATCAGGTTGCAAGGTTGGTGAATGTTGAAAAATCGTCAATTTCCATGTATGAGACTGGTATGCGTCAGCCGTCATATGCAACGCTTGTGCGATTGGCTAATGTTTTCAACGTGTCTACGGATTATCTGCTGGGCCGAACAAGTAGCAGTTCGATTGATCTATCTGGCCTGACAGCCGCCGAAGCTGCAATGATTAATCAATTAGTTACGTCTATGACCAAAAAGAACAAGGAATTGGAGGAACTAAAACGATGAAAAAGGCACTCTTGATTGTACTTATGGCCTTGATGCTGGTGATTCCCGCCTATGCAGCAGAGGGTGATCCCGCTACAGATCACCCTATCCAGCAGGAGCAAGAGCCTATTGTAGTTGCTACGTTGGAGGAAAGGAAATGATATATATTCTCGTGGAGTGCTTACTATTACGGATGAGCAGTCAGCGGATGAAGGTTTTTATGAGGAAACCACAGGTGAAAAGTTGGCTTTACCATTAATGGATTATACAGGTATAGCAAAATTAACATATTTAACAGTGGAACAAGCCGCAGAATACTTTGCACCAAAGCCCGGTGATACTGGCAACAGCGAAGATACCCCACCAGAACAGCCCCCGCAGGACGGTAATAAGGACGATCCGACAGATACCCCGCCACAGCCCCCGCAGGAGCCTACAGAACCGCCGCAGGATGATACCCCGGATAAACCCGCAGACACTACGCCAGACACGCCACAGCCGCCGCAAAAGCCCTCTGACGGTGATAATAGCGGAGATGATAACTATATCCCTCCAGTAGACTACAGGCCGTCACAGCGTCCCACATGGCCTGTTGTGACAGTCAAGCCCACAGAGGATAACAAGCCGCAGGATCAGCCCGAAAACAACCCCGCTCCAGCTAAACCACAGCTTGCTTGTAATGGAGCCGTGATTGATACATCCAGAACGGTTGTTTTGCTTGGCTATGGGGATAGCCTACTTCATGAAGGTGATCCCTTGACACGGGCGCAGTTGGCAACTATCATTTATCGGCTTCTGGATGATGAATCTATTGCCCTATATAGCAATACACAATTAGCTTTTACCGATGTTACCGCCGATGCGTGGTATGCTCCATTTGTTCAGACAATTAACGGGGCTGGAATTGTTCAAGGCGTGGGAAATAGTAAGTATGATCCCAATGGAGCAGTGACATGGGCGCAGATAATTACTATCCTCACAAGATTTGTGGAACCGCAGAAATTCACCTTACAGCATATCCAGTATCAAGGCTGGGCAGAACAGGCTATACAGACCGCCGTTGCCCGTGGGTGGATCGAGGATAGTGTAGATTTTACCCCTGATGCCGTAATTGGCAGGGGAGAGTTGGAGCAGTTTATCAATGGAGTGTTGGCCTTATACAGATAGCGCATAAAAGGCAACTCCCGCATATTGTGAGAGTTGCCTTTGAAGCTATTTCTTGAATGAAATACTAAATGTACTTGTCCCATCGTTAAACTTTGTTAGTGTAAAATCTTGAATATGATTAGCGTTATTCCAATAATAAGTGTCGTTTGTAAAATTGGGGCTGGAATTTTGTTCATCAGGTGTTTGTGAGGAAGAATACAAGCCAAATCTCTCTATAAGATAATTCAAAAAGGACTCGTATCTATCGTTAGAAAACAAAAAAACCGTACTCCGCCAAATTAAAAGGTTGATTGCTTTTTGATGATTATAGAGAAATTCAAGCAATCCATCAATGCCAAATACTGTTATGTTTTCTTGATAATTTGCACAGCCAAATAATCCTTGTACATCCTCACATTCACACTGAAAGGGCAGACTATCTATTCCCTTACCGATGAAAGAGCAATACCAAGCAAGGGATTCGTCCAAATCTAAACTATCCTTTATGATATTATCACTTGAAATATCATCTTTTTTTCCAAGCAATTCAAGAAATTTTGATCCATCAATCAATTCCAAAGGTTTTCCTTCGGCAAACCTAATTGCAGGAGCCGTAAAAGTTCCCGTTGTCATAAGAATACCTTTATTGGCACGTTCTGAAGTAACCACTCCATATAAATCTCTGATAATTGGCTCACCAACACTACCAGAATAACGTTTGCATTGGATGATATACTTGCCAGATAAAAGTGGCTGGTGGTTATACGCAATTATGTCTATGCCACCGTCACCTGTTGCCTTTGTCATTTCAGCAGTAAATCCCATTTTTTCTATAAGGTGCTTACATACAACTTCAAATTCTGTTCCAGAAAGTGAATTTATATTGTTGGTGTTGGATATAGAATCCGCATAACGATCCCTTTCAACAGATTCCACAATTTCTTTTATTTCCTGAAGTGGCGAATTGATGAACTGGGTGTGTATTCCCATCATATCTTTTTCTTTCATGTATCTGATCTTTTCCAAGTAGTCATCCATTTTATCAACATTTGTAATATACTGAGCGCACCCACCTTCAGATATAAATTCCAATATCTTTCCCTTTAGAGAATCTACCCTCCTTTTTTCAGCAGTTACAGCGGCACTCCCCTGATTTACAAATTCCACATCAAAGATATATACATCTTGAGTTATTCCGTGTTGTATCATGAATTCATTGAAATCATTTTCTATTGCGTGACCTTCGTCAAATAACCTATTCCACGTGCTGTTCCTATCATCCGTAGAAGCATTTTGGGGATTTGAAAACCCGAACAAATTACTTAAAAATCCCATATCAATTTTCCTCCGCAAGATTAATAATATTCTTGCCCTTGCGATGGGCATATTGCAAAGTCTTAGTAGCCCCGCCGCTGGATCGAACGTAGGCAATCACAGTATTAGCTTGATCTACCATGTATTGATTAGCCTTGACAATACGATAACGGTATGGCGTATCCTCCAGCGGTGGTGTAATGATACTATCAAACCGATTGTACCGCTGCTGAGTATAATCGTCAATATGTGGGCGATAATAGGGGAGGACAAGACAGACTTCGATATTGGAGTATTCCTTCTTCAGCGCAAGACAAACCGAAGCCGCTATAGCGTCAAAATCCCCATAATCACCGATCAAAAAGCTATCAGCCCCTTCCAAAATCTGATTTTTTACAACTGCATAGCATTTTTCCTTTGCAAAAGCATACTTGCTATAGAGTCTGCTATGTCCGCAAAAGCACATTGTCATATCCGCATATACAACCTCCTAATGTCACTTACCAGCATTATAACATCTTTACGTGGTCGCTTCAACTTCTTTTCGAGTTTTTTAGCCGCCCATAACATTTAGTGGATGTAATACAATATTGCGGTAAAGGAGGTTGCCGCTTATGTATATTCAATTCCTACGGGATAGGATTGCACAACTGCGCTTGCAAAAAGGCGTGTCTGAGTATCAGATGAGCCTTGATTTAGGACATAGCCGGGGTTATATCCAGAATATCAGCAGCGGCAAGAGCCTACCTTCAGTCGAAGGGCTATTTGAGATTTGTGATTATTTTGGGCTAACGCCAGCACAGTTTTTTGATGAAAGCATTGATGATCCAGCGTTGGTAGCGGAGGCCGTTAGAGGATTGCGGCAATTGAGCGACAGTGATAAGCTGTTGATTTTGAATCACATAAACAGGTTGGCTCAGGGATAAGGAGGAGCAATATGGGTGACAGTTTACGGAAACTCCCGGAGAAGATTAAAGACTTTTATAATCTGTCAAAAGGTAATGTAGGCGGAGCTATTGAAACTGTAGCTTCTGAAGTTATTCCATTTGTTGGCGCAGTTCGCCCTTTAATCGAGGAAACAGATAAAATTCGATTGTCCCATTTGCTTGTCGGGTTGAAGCATGGGAATGATTTTGATTCCCAATTTGAGAAACTATATGACTACATAAATAAACCTGAGAAAGCAAACTATGTTGTTTCTATGTTTCGTGAAGCTCTTATGAGCAGTTCACACATTGTAAACACCATAATGGGAATTCAATTATCAAAGATGATAGGTGGAGCCTCAGATATAACACAAGAAGATCTGATTATCTATGATGCCCTGATTTCGTTTAATGATTTTGATATAAAAAATTATAAATTCATATATGAGTTGACACAAAACGATCCATTTAAAACAGATGAAGGCATTTGTATAAATGATACTCCCTTATATCAATCTCCCAACTGTGACGGCTTCATGGTTACTATATCCAAATCTGAAAAAGTTGGATTGTTTACTTATCTTCCAATCGTTTCATATGATGACGGGGGTATGAAGGCAATGGCTACGGGGTCATTTCACAAGATTAACAAATTCAGCAAAATTTTCTATGATATGATTTGCGAGGCGCTTACAATTTGCGAATGATTTGTAACGGGTATGGCTTTAGGGCTGTACCCGTTTTTTATTGTATCGGTGAAAGATCCGCTTATATGTTGAGTAGGTATACTATAGCTGCTACAGAAAATGAAAACTCGTTCAAATTGCAAAGTACCCCCCTTGTTATGGTGGGATTGTGTTACTCGGTATTAATATCAATTTTGACGTATATAAAATTTGTATCAAAACCTATTGACTTCTTAGCCAAAATAAGCTATCATTCAAGTATTAAATTTATCGTTCGTTTGAACTGATATAGGAGGATGCACCAATGAGTATTTATGGGTATTGTCGGATCAGCACCCCAAAGCAGAGCATTGACCGCCAGATTAGAAATATTAAACAGGAGTTTCCAGAAGCTATAATTGTACAGGAGGCATATAGCGGTACAACGCTTGATCGTAAAGAATGGAACAAGCTGGTTGGTAAGGTTAAGAAAGGCGATACCATTGTTTTTGACAGCGTATCCAGAATGAGCCGCACAGCGGATGAAGGATTTTCTGTTTATCAAGAATTGTACAATCATGGTGTAGGTCTTGTATTTCTAAAGGAAAGGCATATTGACACCGCCACATATCGCAAGGCATTAGAAAGCAGCGTCCCCATGACAAACACAGCCGTTGACTTTATCTTAGATGGCGTAAACCGCTATTTGATGGAACTTGCTAAGGAACAGATCAGGCTTGCTTTCCTCCAGTCTGAGAAAGAAGTTGAGGATTTGCATCAGCGCACACGGGAAGGCATTCAAACTGCCCGTCTTGCAGGTAAGCAGATAGGGCAGCGGGAAGGCGCAAAGCTGAACACAAAGAAAGCTGCTACAATGAAACCCGTTCTTCTCCAGCACTGTAGAGATTTTGGCGGCAGTCTGAGCGATACAGAGGTTATGAAACTAACAGGGCTTGCAAGAAACACATACTATAAATACAAGGCTGAACTTCGGGCAGCACAATAAAGTAAAAGGCGGCAGGGCATGATCCCCGCCGCTTTTCTCATTCTATCAGTTAACTATCAGGGTTATGGGTCAGTTCAGCCCACGGCAATATGTCTATGTCACAGAAGTACGCAGGACACAAAAGCAAACAGTTGACAAGACCGTTTCTTCTTCGGAGTAGCCCCAGCAACAAAAAACGGAGGCCAGCCTCCGCAAAAAACTTGAAACGAATTTTTCAAAACATCTTGACAAACTAAGTGTCAGGGAATATAATACAAGCATGCCCTGACAAAACGATTGTCAAGAAGGAGATGCCAATATGAATGGACTAAAATATATCCGCAAAGCATACGGCATGACATTAGCAGCTTTGGGAAAGAGAATGGGAATTACAAGGCAAACAATATCACAGTGGGAGCAAGGTACTTATTCCATCCCAAGCAGTAGACTTAATGAACTATCTGCAATCTTTGGGATTCCAGAGCAATACTTCCTTGAATTGAAAGATTCCGATGTTAAGGAGGTAGACACTTTAATTCAAGTCACCAAAGCACAAGCAGAAGAATCATATCTATTTTCTGAATATGAAAATCTTCTGAAAGCACAAAGAAAGACCATCAGCAAGATTGACAGCTATCTTAAAGGGAAAGAAAACGATCCAAAATCATTTCAAGAATTGACAGCATTTATAAAGTGTGAAATCAAACGGTTTGAAAAGTTTTTAGATGTTGTTTCATGTTCAGAATTTCAGTTTATTCTTGACCCTTTATTGGACGTTTTCATACAGCAAAAGCAAATCGGAGGTGATAGAGTTGAACTCATCCAGTCTTTGAAAGCAAAAATCACAGTAGTATTAGACAACGCAGAGCAAACCGCCAAGGATAAGCGATGGCATGACAAGTACAAGAAAGAATTTGACCAATACTATTAAGGAGGAATGACCAATAAGCAATCAGATTAGTCATAGTGACAAACTTCCATTTGTTACAATCGTTGATTCAGTAATGGGATCAGGGAAAACATCTTCAATTATCAGGAAGATGTTTAGTGTTACAAATCACAATGAGAATTTCATTTTCATTACTCCGTTCTTATCCGAAATTGAACGAATTATAAAACACAATGATGAAATGTGTCAATTTAAACAGCCCTTCAATAATGGAAGCGGCAAACTTGAGGATTTGCACAAGTTATTAGCAAACGGAGAGAATATCGCAACGACACACGCATTATTTTTAAAAGCAACCGATGAAACAATACAGCTTATTTATGAGGGTGGTTATATCTTAGTTTTAGACGAAGTTTTAGATGTGCTGTATAATTTTAATGAGGTCGTCCCTAAAGACAAACGAATTACGTACAAGAAATCTGCAAAAGATGAAGATGGCGATTTTGAATGGCTCATCAATAATGAGTATATCAAAATTGATGATAGCTATAATGTCAAATGGCAAGGGCCAGCAACCGCAAACTTCCATTATTCAGAAGTGAAAAGGCTGGCAGAAAACAATACTTTGCGATGTATTGATAATGTGTTGTTTTGGGAATATCCTCAAGAAGTATTTAAGGCATTTAGTGAGATTTATGTTTTAACATATCTATTTGAAGGAAGTATACTTGATAAATATTTTCAAATGTATAATTTGCATTATAAAAAAGTATCAAGTGAAAAGAAAGAGCATATTTTCCAGCTTTGCAGTTATTCAGATGATTTGAAAATTCGACAGAGATTTGCCGATTTGATAAACATCTACGAAGGCGGTTTGAATAATATTGGTAACAAAAAGAGTGCCTTTTCCGTGTCATGGCTGAAAGGTGCAAATAGAGATCGTATGGATGAAATCAAAAGGGCAATGCGCAACTATAGGGATAGCGTAAAAGCAAAATCTTCAAATATCATGTGGACTACAATTAAGCAAAATCAGCTTGACGAAAAACTGGGCAATGTAAGAGGTTTTAAATACATCAAACAGCTCACAGCAGATGATAAGAAATTATCAGAAAAAGAATTGAACAAGTTGAGATGTTTTGTTCCATGCAATGCAAGGGCCACAAATGACTTTGCTGATAGAACGGTACTTCTTTATCTCATAAACCGCTACTTGAATCCAGAGATTAAGAAGTATTTTGCAAAGCGTGGCTTTCCCTTGGATGAAGATCAATTTGCTACAAGCGAGATGATCCAATGGATTTGGCGAAGTGCGATCCGCAAAGGCAAGCCGATATATCTGTTTGTTCCATCCAGCAGAATGAGAGGTTTATTGTATGATTGGTTGGGGGTTCAACCTTCTCCACGTACCAGCCCCGTACGAATCGCATCTTGAACTCATTGCGGCACAAGGTTTTTGGTAAAAAAGTCTTAAAGAAGAGATTTTGAAAAATAATAAGTGTGCAAGCAAGGAGCCGTGTTCTTCGGCTCTTTGCGAAGCTCCCCCAAGGTTTGAACGTCCCCCGCAAGTGAAAACCGCAGGGGTATGTTTCTGGCAGAGGCAGCAAACAGCACAGCTAAAATAATGTTATCGACAGCGAAGATGTGTTATCGGAAAACTTCCCTATTTGGAATAAAACTGAACATTTTAATATAGTGAAACGTACTTTTAGAGATAAATAGTGCGTCGAAGTGTGCGCAATATCGTCAATCGCACCATTGAGAAAATATGTTGAGCAGCACAGTATAAACCGCCTACAAAGCCCTACAAGCCCGCTCGAATATCAGTAATTGGGATATTTCAATGTCGTTAAAATGCCGTCAATGGCTTTGTAGGAGGCTTATGGAAACTTAATTACAAAAAGGAAAGGATGATGCACTATTGAAAATGACCCTTGCGTTATCAACTGCACGAAGATACAATAAGACTTGTAGTAGCGTGGGCAATCTGTACCTGTCTGTAAGGAGGTACTTATGACAGGTAGCTTACAGACAAAGCATGGAAAATATTACGTTGTTGTCCGTGTTCCTGATGGCATAGGCGGTACAAAGGCAAAATGGATCAACACAGGTATTCCCACGGACGGCAATAATAAGCGCAAGGCACAGCAACGGCGCATTGAGATACTAACTGAACTGGAAGAGAGCATAGATTTGATTTCTGCTGATATTCTTTTTGTGGACTGGCTTGAGGAATGGATGAAGATAAAAGAAAGTGCTGTTAGGCAGGACAAATTAGGGCTTAATACATTTGAAAGCTACAGAATGTATATTGACAAGCACATAGGGCCATTCTTCCGCAAAAAAGGTGTTACAGTCAAGGGAATTACCTCAAAGGATATACAATCCTATTATGATGCAAAAGCCACCGAAGGCCAGTCAGCAAACAGCATTATCAAACACAATGTTGTAATTGCTGGAGCGTTGAAAGAGGCCAAAAGGAAGAAGCTGATTCGTGATAATCCAGCAGAGGACGCTATACTACCCCGTAAAGAGCATTTTGAGGGTAAGGCGTATTCTGTGAATGAAGCTATGAAACTGCTGTCTGTGCTGGACGATGAACCGATTAAACCCGCTGTGATCTTAGGCCTGCTTTATGGCTTGCGCCGTAGTGAGGTATGCGGCCTGCGCTGGCAGGACATTGATTTTGATACTGGTACAATGCAAATCCGCAATACAGTTGTCAAAACAAAGACGCTGATTGAGCATGAGCGGACAAAAAGCAAAAAAAGCAGACGGACGCTTATTTTGATTGATGATACTATTCCTTATTTGAAAGCCCTCAAAGCGGCACAGGATGAGCATAGGGCAAAGTGTATCAAACATGATCCAGACCCACAAGGCCACGTCTGCACGAACAGTAATGGTAAGCCATTCTCCCCGGACTACGTTTCACACGGATTCAGTAGACTATTAGAGCGTCACGGCTTGCCGCATATCCGATTTCATGAGTTACGCCACACGGCGGGAAGTCTGTTGCTGAATAATGGTATGTCGGTCAAGCAGATTGCAGAGTATCTTGGTCATGAGAAAGTGTCTACTACGCTGGATATTTACGCCCACATTGACTTTGAGGGCAAACGGGCAACCGCACAGGCTATGGGCAACATTTTCAAAACGGCCTGATTTTGTTAGACAACGTGTTAGACAGACAAAGAACAGCTTGATATGGCGTTGAGAGGATTGCAACAAAAAACAAGAAAAAAGCCTCAAATCTTTCGATTTGAAGCCTTTCCCTTCACACAGTTCCCGTGTTTCTTGGTGGAGATAAGCGGGATCGAACCGCTGACCTCTTGAATGCCATTCAAGCGCT
>OFFW01001836.1_pt1 | contig 12302 bp, 10 predicted proteins | sample 1521501 | NCBI WGS metagenome assembly OFFW01 (sample SAMEA3504107, study PRJEB24116) | mouse gut metagenome | biome: mouse gut; feature: mouse-associated habitat; material: faeces | place: Denmark | collected 2011
CAAACAGGATTTTCACAAATTCAGAGGGCTGAAAGGTAAGTCCACCTATGGAATAAGACAATTTGCTCCCATAGGTAGTCTGCCCCAAAATCATTACCACCGAAAGGGCCCCGATACCCGCCAGAGCGTATATCCATTTCAGACTCTTTAAAAACCTGAATTTGTGGACAAAAAACGGAATCAGAAGGGCAACCGCCAGGGACACTGCCACGATAATAAGCTGCTTTATTGCTTTTCCTATATCAAGCCTTGCCAGAATAATGAACCCGATACCCAATAGCATACACATATTGTTGATTACAAGCCGGTTCGACTTCGGATAAATCATCCGGTACAAAACATTGACCGCATACAGAATAATCTGTGCGAAAGCATAGAAAAACAGGTAGTTGATATCCTTTTTCTCAAAGCAAATCACCACAAAACAGGAAAAGTGCATGACAAACATCAGAAAATTCTGTCTGAAATAAATTCCCTGCCGCCGCTCTTCCTCCTCGTAGCGAAATACGGCAAAACATTCGTAGGTATATAAAGCTATCAGCAACGCAATCACATATTTGGAAAATTCGCTGATATAAATTTCCATTTATTCAACTCCTCTTTTATAATGTCCCGTGGTGTATTCCCTGTAAAAAGGCTCCCTGTACTTTGTAAGCAAATCCAGAAAATACCTGATGGTATCCCCGGTCTTTTCTTTATCTTCCACCGTAAAGTCAAGCCGGAAGTTATCCGTCAGACAATCTTTTTGCAGAAACATTCCGTGAAGGGATAGCGGAACACTGTTATAAATTACATTATAACAGCTCTGGCAGTCCGTATAAACAGGAAATTGCTTATCATATCGGTCGTTTAAGGTTAAAATTACAGGTGTTTTGTCACATTTCCCCGATGTTTTCTTAAGGCAGTTTGCCGTAACCATCATGGGAAGCCGGCCATAGACAACCGCGGAGGCCTTGATTTCCCGTTTTGGCAGGGCCTTAAGAAGCGATTTCCACTCCTCTTTGCGCCCCTCTAAGGGAAGATAAAACTCGCCGGCCCGTCCCTCCCAGAAACGAACCGTTTCCCTGTTCCACACATAAAGTCCCGCGTCCACAGTAAGCCGCCCGGAAGGGATTTTCCCCGCAAAATACCGGAAGCTTTCCAGATTCCTGACAAGCACGCCGTCGATTTTGCCCTGCGCAAAGGCTTTTGCCAGTATTTCCAGATACCGGATATTGTCTTCCCGCACAACGTAGGGAGCGGATGCATATACCTGCAAAAGCTTCGTCTGCTCCTTATAAAGGGGCTGGGCGGCGGAATTTTTATATTTCTCTAATTTATCAAATATTTCTCCGTTTAACAAGTGATATTCCACATAAATGCGGGACGCCATGCTTTCCATGGCAGCTTCCAACTGCCCGGCCGTTTGGACGGATACGTGAATTTGGTCTTTTTCCGGTAAATCAGAATGCTTCCCGCCCTGAGAGGACTGTTTTCGCGCGGATATCCTTTGGGGTTCTTCTTTCCGCGCGGCTATGTCCGTTTGAGCAAGGATAAGTTTTTCCTCTAAGGCTGCTGTGCCCTTACGCCTTAGCTCGTTCAGCGCCTTAACGGGCAGAAATACCGGTTCATGGAGCGTTACCTCTGTTTGTTCTATACGGATAAAGGTGTTTCCGCTTTTCTGAATCTGCTCTTTTACTTTTTCCGGCGTCAGAGGCTGCTTTAAGGCTTTCTGCACCAAATCTCCCCTGCAGGTTATGGCGACGGTTTTTCCCCCATCTGTTTTGCCCAGCAAAGTAAGCTCCGCCTCCTCACCGGCTTTCAACGAAATTTCCGCTTTCGCCCTGATGGAAGGAAGTTTACCCAGATACCTGTCCGAGATGCCGGAAAGCAGTTTTTCGTCCGCAGCGCAGTAGGCCGGCGAGGAAAGGCTTATCATTTCCTTTCCGTTTCTTCGCTTGTAATACCCGTCGCTGATTTCGCTCCGGATATAAAGGGCGTTTAAAGTCTCCCAATCCTTCCTGTCAACCCGGTAATTTTCCCTGTCTTTTTCATATAAATCAATATATTTTCTGTAAATAGCGGTTACGCCGGCCGCATAGGCAGGCTTTTTCATCCGCCCTTCTATTTTAAAGGAATCGATTCCGGCATCCAAAAGAGCCGGGAGGTGCCGGATAGTGCACATATCCCTCATACTCAAAGGATAGCATTCCTTTCCGCCGTTTACTTTATAGGGAAGACGGCAGGGCTGGGCGCACCTTCCCCGGTTGCCGCTCCTTCCGCCGAGAATGCTGCTGAAAAGGCACTGGCCCGAATAACAGTAACACATGGCGCCGTGGATAAAAGTCTCCATTTCCAGTCCCGTTTCTTCTTTGATTTTTCTGATTTCCTTAAGGGATAATTCCCTGGCCGGTACAATTCTTGAAACCCCTTCCTCCTTCATCAGCCGGGTGCCGCCGCTTCCGGTAAGGGCCATCTGGGTGCTGGCGTGAATGGGAAGCGCCGGAAAATGCTCCCTGATATAGCGCAGAGCCCCCAAATCCTGCACGATGACCCCGTCCAGCCCCTTTTCATAAAAGGGCTTTAAAAAGTCGTGCAGCCCGTCCAGTTCTTTTTCCTTTACAAGGGTATTCACCGTGAGGTAAATCTTTTTCCCGAACAAATGAGCCATATGGAGCCCGGCCAGAATTTCATCCTGTGTAAAATTGTCCGCGTAGGCTCTGGCCCCGTAAAGCTCTCCGCCCAGATAAACGGCGTCCGCGCCGGCATTTATGGCCCCTTTAAGAGCCTCGAAATTTCCGGCCGGAGATAGTAATTCTGCTTTTTTCATATCTGTTCCCTTAAATTTATATCGTCAGTTGACAAAAAAACTGCCACACTTTCGATTCCCACATATCAATCGTCAATGCAGCAGTATTTTTATTATGGTTGTCCACAGGCAAATCAGTTTTTCAGTTCCGTTTCAAGTCTGATAATTTTCTTCGCGCTTTCATTTAACTCGCCCTGAAGAGATTTGACGTTTTTTTCGGTGTTTTCCAGTTTAATCTGTGTGGCAATCAGTTCATGCTTTAAATTGTACAGTTCCTTTTCCTTACCCTGGATTTCCTCCTCCAGCAGGCTTATTTGCCTTTTGGCCTTAAAGTAATCGTCGGCGATATTAAGCTGGAGAAGAACGTTCTGCATGTCAAGGGGCTGTCTTTTATAGGCTTCCACTTTTGCGTATTCCGACATTTTATTGTTAATGTAGGACGCTACTTTTTGCAGATACTCCTCACTTTCGTACCCGCTTAAGGTAAATACCTTACCCCCGATAATTACTTCCGTATCCGTTTTTGCCGACATGCGCCCACCCCTCTTGTATACTAAATGTATCGCTTTTCTCTTCTGCCTATACAACATTTATTATAAACAGATTATCGGGTAATTTCAAGTCCCAAATGGTGATATGCAAAATCTGTCACTACCCTGCCCCGGGGCGTCCGGTTGATGAAACCGTTTTTTATCAGATAAGGCTCGTACACATCCTCGATGGTTCCCGAATCCTCTCCGATTGCCGCCGCCAGCGTATCAAGCCCTACCGGGCCGCCGCCGAATTTCTGTATCATGGTAAGAAGAATATTTCTGTCTACGTGGTCAAGCCCCATCTTGTCCACATCCATCAAATTAAGCGCCGTCACGGCGACTTCCTCCGTGATAACCCCGTCGTGCTTTACCTGGGCGTAATCCCGCACCCGCTTTAAAATCCTGTTGGCAAGCCTTGGCGTTCCCCGGCTTCTTTTCGCCATTTCCATGGCTCCGCCAAGTTCCACCTCCGCGTTTAAAACCCGGGAGGAATGCATAATTATCGTCTGCAGCTCTTCCACCGTGTAAAACTCAAGCCTGTCGATGATTCCGAACCTGTCCCGCAAAGGCGCGGTTAAAAGCCCGGCCCTTGTTGTGGCTCCCACAAGGGTAAAATGAGGCAAATCAAGGCGGATGGAACGCGCGGTGGGCCCTTTCCCAATCATAATATCAATTGCAAAATCCTCCATGGCCGGATAAAGAACCTCTTCCACCTGCCGGTTAAGCCTGTGGATTTCATCCACGAACAATACGTCCCCCTCCTGGAGGTTGTTTAGTATCGCCGCCATCTCTCCCGGCTTCTCAATCGCCGGGCCGCTGGTGACTTTCATGTTAACGCCCATTTCGTTTGCAATAATTCCGGCTAACGTGGTTTTTCCAAGACCGGGCGGTCCGTAAAAAAGCACATGGTCAAGGGAATCGCTCCTGTCCTTTGCCGCCTTGATGTAAATACTTAGTTTTTCCTTGATTTTATCCTGACCGATATAGTCGGCCAGCTTCTGCGGGCGCAGGGAGCCTTCGATTTTGATGTCCTCTTCCTGCACGTTGGTTTCTATCATTCTTTTTGCCATGGTTTCCCCTTATATCTGATGCTTTTGGAATATTTTAGCCTGTTGTCTGTGGCTATTATAGCGATTCCTCGTTCCTTAATCAATCTTTTTATTTGTTTTTTCCAATCCATCTGATATAACTTCCGGCTTATCCTTTTACCGCCCCTCCCGTCAGACCTTCCACTATTTGTGAAGAAAATACAAAATATAATATAATAATGGGTATCAATGTGATGATAACCGCTGCCATGGATTCGCCCATATACTTCATAAACTGGCCCATATACTGATAGACGGACAGCGTCAGCGTTCTTGTGTTTTTGCTTCCCAGAAGAACCATCGGCATATAAAAATCATTCCATTCCTGAATCGCCGTAATCAGAGCCATGGTCACGATTACGGGTTTGCTGACAGGCATGATAATGCGGAAAAAAATGCGGAAATCTCCCGCGCCATCCAGTCTTGCCGATTCCTCAAGCTCTACGGAAATCGTCCTGAAAAACTTCTGGAAAATAAAGCATGCCATGGAAATACCGGCCATATAGACAAGAATCATGCCCGGAAGCTTATTAATCAGACCAATCTTTTTTAAGATGAGAAACAAAGGCAGTATACTCACCTGAACCGGCACCATCATTCCAATCAGGAAATAAGCCGTGAGAAAGGATTTCCCTTTGAACTGATATCTGGCAATTCCGTAGGCGGTCAGAGCCGCAAGAAGTATGGCCCCCGCCGTACCGCAAAAAGTGAGGATAAAGCTGTTTTTAAAGTACAGTAAAAAATTATCTTCCAAAAGGATTTTTTTATAGCTCTCAAAAGAAACAGCTTTCGGTATACCCACAAAATTGCTCACCAAATCTCCTTTTGTCTTAAGGGAATCCATAAGCGTCATTGCTATCACAAAAACAGTAATAAAAGTATATATAATCAGTATAACTGTCCAAATCATTCTGCAGGTTTTTGCCGCCGGCGACAAAATTTCCCCGTTTTGTCTTCTTTTCATAAATATGCTCCTTAATTTTCATACTCAAATTTCGATAGGAATTTATTCTGTAAAACCGTCACAAACAGCATGACAACAAACATCAGTACGCAGATGGAAGCGCCAAACCCCAGATTTGATTTTCCGCTTAAACCGCTTCCGAAGGTGTATCGGTAAAATACCAGATTGGCAAAGTCCAGACATCCGTTTACGCCTCCGTTCATCCCGCCTAAAATAAAAGGCATGTCAAAAATGGCCAGAGCCCAGATGGTGCTCATGGTAATAATGGACGCGCAGGAAGGAAGGGATAACGGCAGAAGAATATACAGAAATCGCTGCCATTCATTGCATCCGTCAATCCGGCAGGATTCCATTACATCCCGGGAAATATCCATCAGGTTTGAATAAAAAATCATAATGCCTGTGCCCGCCCCCTGCCAGATAATCAGGGCAATCATCAGTTTGAAGGCTCTGTCCGGGTCCCCGAACCATGCGCTCTGCCATTCCGGATGCCCCATCCACTCAAAAAGCTTGTTGAGAAAACCGATATTGGGATTAAACAATAAGGTCGCGAAAAAGCTCACGACGGTTGAGCTGATAACATAGGGCATAAATATCATAAACTTTATATATTTGTGCGCCGGTATTTTGATATACAGCAAATAGGCTATCAGATACTGAAAGGGCGTAATGATAAGCCAGACGCAAAGCAAATATTTCAGGTTGTTTTTTAACGCGTTAAACATTGTCGGCGCTATCCTCTCGTTAAAAAACAGCGTTTTGAAATTTTCCAGGCCTACAAATTTCATCGGCCCTAAACCCGACCACTCAAAAACGCTTAAATAAAGCACATAAAAAATCGGGAAGATAATAAATATCGTATATAAAATAAACCCGGGTGCGATAAATAAAATATATTTTCTTTTCTTCATTTTCCATCCTTTCCGAAAAACGCAATCGTCCTGCAAAATCAGGTATTTATAATGCAGGGTTATATGAATAATAGCCAAGCCGGAAAATCCGCGCCTGACTATTATCCAAATTAATCTGTGAATTTGAAACTGTCAAAATGCTAACCGGGAAACGTCAGTCCATTGCCGCGCTGATTTCGTCCGCAAATTCGTCTACCGTCATTCCGCCGGTAAATACTTTCGAAAAATCTTCCACCCAGATATTATTCGCTTCGGCGTCCTGGGAATGATAATTCAAAACACTCTGCCAGCTTGTATAAATATTTCCTTTACCGCCCTCGGAAATCATTTTTGCAATATCAGTGGAAGCCTCAATCTTATCGGAAGCGGATACCGCGCCCTGAGACTGTACCCAGATGGTCTGCGCCTCCAGCGTCGCGCAATAATTTGCAAAAGCTAACGCCGCGTCCATATTTTCGCTGGCGCTGTTTACGGAAAAACCGTTGGCCGGCGTTCCCACAAGCCCTGTGGTTCCATCCTCTGCCGGAACTGCAAATGCGCCGAAATTCAAATCGGGATTGTTGGCGCTGAAGGTAGTAGCTTCCCATGAGCCGCCGATTTCCATAGCCGTGTTTCCTGTAGTAAACGCCAGATACTGAGCGTTTTCATCTGCTACGCCAAGCCAGTTGTCGCCAAAATATCCTTTGTCCGCCCATTCCAGCATCTTGTTCAGACATCCCTTAACCACATCTCCGGCCGCCGGTACGGAATAATCTGCCAGCCCTTTGCTGTATTCCGCGTCATATCCCGAAAGAATCGGTTCAAAAGCAAACAAAAGTGTCCATGGACTGTTGGGGCACAGAGAAATCGGTGTAATTCCGGCCGCTTTTACTGTGGCAAGAAGCTGTTCGAACTCCGAAAAGGTCTTCGGCACGGACCATCCGTTTTCCTCAAACATGTCAATGTTATAGTATACGGTACGGGTATCCATGGTAAGCCATGGAACAGAGTATGATTTGCCGTCAATCATTGTAAGCCCCATCGCCGCCTCCGGCATCAGAGAATAATCTATCTTATCCGTTAAATCCTCGCACACGCCGTTGCTTACAAAGTTGCCCATGGTTGCGGTAACATTGCCGTTTGTCCAGAATAAATCCGGCCCGTCGCCGGACTGCATTGCCGTGGAAAGAATACTGTCATAATTATCGTCTTTGATTTCATATTCCACTGTCACATTGGGATACTGCTTTTCAAATCCGGCGATGACATCCCTGACGCACGCCTCAAAATGGTAATCATGCTCCCACACGGTAATAGTTCCCGAAATCTCTCCGCCGCTGCTTTCCTGTGTACCTGAATCCTCTGCGGTATTCGTCTTTTCTGTTCCCGCTGCCGTATTATCTGTTTCCTGTACGTCTGAACCGGTAGGCTCTTTGCCGCCGCATCCCATAATCGACATCGCTAATGCAAACGTGCAAAAAACGGCCGTTGCTTTTTTCATTTTCTTTTTCATTCATTTACCTCCTGATAAAAATTGTTATAGCTATATGATAAAAGTTTGTTGATGTAAGAACAATCAACAAACTTCTCCGGTTTCTTCACAATACTATCCTTATTCAATTGTTTTCTTCAAAATTTTATCAGGCAGTTCCATTTCTTATCACTTTCTGCGATAGTCCGTGATGGTCATGCCCGTTACCTTTTTAAACACCCGGACCATGTAATTTTCATTGGAAAATCCGGTCTGCTCTGCAATCTCAGCAAGTGAAAGGTTGTTTTCCAGCAATTTTTTCTTTACGCATTCCACTTTTCGTTCGTTTACATACTGAACCAGCGTTTTTCCTGTCTTTGCCTTAAACTTCCTGCAAAAGTTCGGAACGCTCATATTGCTGTTTTCCGCAATCTCAGTTAACGCAAGACTTTGCTCTAAATGCTCCTCGATATAATCCATGGCCTTATCTATTTCGTCCGGAAGTTTTTCCTGATAGAAGAATAAATAACTGCCATGAGAATAAGAAAAGCTGTCGGCGGCCTGGGAGGCTTCCTTGTACATAGCCGGAATCTCCTCGGTTTTCATAAATTCCCGGCTGATTCCCAAAATAATTTTCTGGCTCATAATGCGTTCAATATCTGCTTTCAGGCGAGCGGCGAACATGGTTATACTATTCTGCCGCACGCTTTGGGACAAGTCCTGTTCCATCTGAAAAACAATAAAAATATCGCCTTTTGTCGGCGCAAACACCGTTCCGGCTCCATAACGGGAAAGCAGTTCTTCCAAAAAATGTATGGCCATCGTCTTATCCATCCCGTTTTCCCCATTCCCGTCATTCTCTGAATCACGCCAAAAACGAAGAACGCCGACCTGGTAAATCAGGTTAAGGTTGCTCCCGCTATCTCCCGGATGTGTCACAGAACCGCCCCAAAAACGGCTTTTTGATTTTTTGTTAAAAATTTTTCTTATTTCTGTCGTCAAAAGCTCTGTGTCAAGTTCATGTTTAAGGAGATATCCGTCTGCATCCAGCGCCAGCGCTTCCCTTGCATAATTAAAATCATTATGGCAGCTTAATATCAAAACACCCATATCTCCATACCGCTTTTTTACCTCACGAATCAAATCCAGGCCCTGCATGCCTGTCATCTCCAAATCAGTGAGGAGAATATCCGCCGGATTTTCTTTCAGATATGAAAGAGCTTCTTCCGCATTGTCAAAAGTATGTCCTACATGAATGTCTTTTGCGCCGTCAAGAAGCGTCTGTATACCGATTCTTGACAGCATCTCATCATCTACAATTATAATTTCTACCACAATAGTTACCTCTCAATCAGGGGAAGCAGATATTCTACCGTAGTCCCTTTGCCCGGCTCACTCGTAATTTTCAGCCCGTATTCGTCTCCGTATTCCAGATGAATCAACTGTTCTATATTCCGAAGGCCGATATTGGTATGGTTCTTTTGCCGTTCATCACCGCTGCGCCAGCTTTCCACATCAAACCCGACGCCGTTATCTTCCACTTTAATATAGAGCCTGCCATCCTCCCAGATGCGCATCCGGATATGACCGTGGTGTTTCCCTCTGGCAAATCCGTGGATAATGGCATTTTCCACTACGGGCTGAAGCAGAAACTTACGGATTTTATATTGTTCGGGTTCTATATCTAAAATAACATCCATATCAAAATTCATAAAACGCGCTTTTTGTATTCTCGCATAATTTTCAATCAGCGTAATTTCTTCTTTCAGAGTGTAATCCGCATCGTCTATCCGGGCGGCGTTCATCAAAATTCCAACAAGGGATTCTACCATTTTTTGTATATTCTCCTGTTTATTGATAACTGCCATCCATTTAATCGTATTAAGCGCATTATAAATAAAATGAGGCTTAATCTGCGCCGTCAGCGCCTTCATTTCCAGCTCGCTTTTTTCTTTCAGGCTTTTCTCATTGCGCACCATCAGATGATTAATCTCCTCTGTCATCTGATTAAAATGCTGGTTTAAACTCTGAATCTCTCCCATGGAGTGCAATTCTGCTCTGGTGCTTAAGTCTCCCCGGGCAAAAACATCCATCTTTTGACTTAAATCGGAAATCGGATGGAAAATATAATGATTTAGTAAAAACAGCATCGAAAAAAGAAATGCCAGATAAATCAGACAGGTAAACACAGTTGCCACCCGCAGCTTTGCCACCGGCTCCAGAATATCCGAAACAGGGCAGATGCTGACAAAATACAGCTTTGGGGAATCCAGAGCGCAGGATGCGAATATTACTTCCTGTCCTTTAAATTTACAGCTTCCATACACGGTTTTTTCTCCCAGCACAAAATTTTCCGCGGAAAATTCTGTACCGATATCTTCCAGTTCCATGCTGTAAAAAATCTTGCCGTCACTGTCGAGAACATACCGCGCTACTCCTTTTGCGCTAAGTCCGCTTAAGGGTTTGGAAAAAAGCTTTTCATCAAATACCAGACATAAAGTTCCCACATTGGAAGCCTCCACACTGTTTAAAGACCGCATCAAAAGGTAGCGCTGACTGCCCGACTGACCAAATAAAGCGTCCGTGCGAAACCATCTGGATTTTCCTTTGGCCTGAAGGATTTCTTCTTCATGCTGCTCCACCACCTGCCTGATATCCACACTGTTTGATAATCCGGCAGTATAAACCTGATTGTTACAAACCAGATATGCCGACAACACGTCGCTGTTTGAAAAACAAATAGATTCCAGACTGCTGATTATCAAATCATCCTCCGGTATTTTGGGAAGTATATTGACAGCGCCTCCATAGTACAGATTCATGGTGGCCTCTTCGTATTTTTTCATCAGAATTTTCACCTGTTTGGAGACGGCAACCATAGTATCAGCCATATTGGAGCCATAATTATCCACCACGTTGTTGCGGAACACCGCGCTTGCAAGCGCCGCTATCGCCAGAAACGGAATGATAACAAGCACCGCAAACAATACAAAAAATCTGTATCGAATCCCGTATTTTTTTAAAATAGTTTCCGTCCTTTTCTCCAATTCCGTGCTTTGCACCCCGTTTCTTTTATTTAAAACATATTTTTAAGCGCAAGCTTAAGCAGCGTCTCCACATCCATATTTTCGTCCGGCGCAACCTTCTTAACGGCCTGCAGAGCATCCGAAGCGGAATACCCAAGGGCCGTTAAAGCCTCCACCGCCTCGTTTACCGCGTGGCTGTCCTGACCGGCTGCGCCGGATACCTGCATTTTTCTGTGAATCAGAGTATCTTCAAGGGAAATCTTATCCCGAAGGTCCAAAATCACTCTCTCCGCCGTCTTTTTTCCAATGCCGGGAGCGCGGGCGATTGCCGTCCCGTCTCCGGAAACAATGGCAAACCGGAGCTCGTCCGCACTCATAACCGATAAAATGGAAAGCCCGCCTTTCGGCCCGATTCCGTTGACGGTAATCAATTTCTTAAACAGCTCCAGTTCATCCCTTGTAAGAAAGCCGAACAAAATAAACGCGTCCTCTCTGACGGATGTGTAGGTATAGAGCTTTACTTCCCCGCCGATGCCGGGAAGCAGGTTGAAAGTCCCGGCGGAAATTTTTACGTTAACGCCCACCCCGCCGATATCTATCACCACATTTTCTTCTGATAAATCCTCTATTTTCCCTTTCACAAAAGCAATCATTTGAAATTTCCTTTCGCAAGTATATTTTGAAGATAAGGCAGAACCAAAGCCGCCGATATGCCCATCACCAGTCCGGTTACCAGCCCGGCAATGATTAGCGTGGGCATATAGTAAAGAACGCCATAAGTCTCCACTACCCTTATGGCGACAAGAAGCTGCCCCATATTGTGGGCAACGCCTCCCGCTGCGCTTATCACAGGGACATGGAACCAGTTGGTTTTTTTCAGAATAATCATAATAAGCGCGCTGAAAACAGCTCCTGCCAGGGAATATAAAATCATAAACAGATTCCCGAACAGCAGCCCGCTTAAAACCGCCTTAACCGCTGTTAAAAGCAGCGCTTTCTGCCAGCCGAAAAGATACAGGCAAAGTACCACCGCCAGATTGGCAAGTCCCAGCTTCACCCCCGGCATACCTGTCTGAAAAGGGATTAAAAGTTCCACATAGGACAGAATAAGCGCAAAGGCAAGCAAGAGTCCCATATAAGCCGTCACATGAAAACTCTCCAAAACCATATTATCCGCTTGCGGTTTATGTTTAGACGCTGTATGTTTTTCCTTATCTTCCTTCAGATTAGTAGGTAACCGCATCCAGTTCTCGCTCCTCCCCCGACTCAACCTGTACCACAAGCCTGTGCGGAAGACAGATAATGCTTTCTCCGTTTTTGGAGATGCTTCTCTGCTTTACACAAAGCTGGTCAGGACAATCCGCGTCGGAAACCGATACCTTCCCGTTCTCAATGAGAAGAAGGTTGTAATGCTCTTCCTCATAAGAAACTGCCTTAACCAAATCCTCTGCAAGCGGATATTCGGCAATCTGATTTCCGTCCTGATATACCCTGACTCTCGCCGGCTCGTCTCTGTGAAAAAATGAAGGAACAAACCACAGA
>OFFW01001837.1_pt1 | contig 12296 bp, 16 predicted proteins | sample 1521501 | NCBI WGS metagenome assembly OFFW01 (sample SAMEA3504107, study PRJEB24116) | mouse gut metagenome | biome: mouse gut; feature: mouse-associated habitat; material: faeces | place: Denmark | collected 2011
CCCGCTTGGGCTTCGCCCAGCGGGCGGCGGGGGCCTTTCCTACTCAACTAATGCTTTCACATCCTCTCGCAATTTATCCCACCTCGTTACAGTTGGGATGATAATTTTTCGGGGCGGGTCTATTCCGTCTGAAAAATAGCCCTCGTTTGGCCCCACAGGTTCCAGCATATTTGCATAGTCCGGGAAGGCCATGCGCTTCCCTTCGGGTGAAAGATTGCCCAAGGCGATAGGGGCTAAACTGTCCCGAGCTGTTCCCAAGAATTGGGCGTCCGGGCGCTGTAAGTCCAGCCAAACGGACATCCTCTGGGCCCTGACGCTCATGATTAGAGCGGCAACGGTTGAAATGGCTTCGTCCCGTGTACGCCTATCGCTGACGGAGCAGAACATCCCCCATTCCGAAGCTAAGAGTACATAAAACGCGTCCGCCTCCGTCACACCTTCCCGAATCCGCCGCTCATTTTCTGCGGCAAATGACTTTAGGCCCTCCATGCACCGGTCATGGGCAAAATGCCTAGGACACCCTTTAAGATAGGTATATTCGCTCTTGAAGTCGCAGATAGTAGCTCTTGAGCCGGGACCTTTGGCGTACCGTTTGACCCGGCCCAAGGCTATTTGCGCCGCCGTACTTTTCCCGGTTCCACTTCGCCCAATAAAGACAAGGGAGGGGCATCTCTGGGGGTTCCACTCAATCAGGGAAGCGGAACCCCCAAGGCCCATATGCAGCTTGTCCGCATCATAAAAAAGCGGAATCAACACGGTCAATAATCCATGTCCCTGCGGTCTACGGACGGAAGCAAGATACTGCTGTTCAGATTGCGGCGTTCAAGATAGCGGCAATAAGCATCGTTGACAAGCGCGGTGTAAACTTCGACAAAACCGCCAAGGCTGTCCCGCACTGTATCAACAACAAAGCCACTGTAAACCCGTCCACGGTAAACGTGTTGCTCGGGTATACCGGGAAACTCGCCAGCCTGCAAACGCTGGTCAATTTTGGTCTGGAGCGTATGCTTCAGCAAATCTGTATCTACGGTCTCGCAGTCCTTTTGCAGCAAGTACAGGCTAACGTTAACGGTGCCGCCAGCTTTAGAAATTATGCGCCCGGGAGAGTAAATGTTGCTTAAGGTCGCGGGAGGAACGATACCCAGCGGCCCCAACTCGCGAACAACTGAAAAGAGGATTTTTGCTTGCATGGTGTATGTGGTGTCCTTCGTCCGGGCCGCTTCCAATCGGTCGCTGTAATCTTGACGCTCCCGAATCTCCTGCTCCTTGCGCTTGAGATCGATGTTCTGCGTCTTGCGCTTGTCCTGCCATGCAATAAAAACGCAAATGGCAAAAGCCGCAAAAAGAATTTGGGCATAGTATCGGCGCAGGAAATTGAATACCAGCGTAACCGCAAGAATGATAAACGCAACCAGCAAAGCAAGAACGGCAAGCGGTAAAAGGAACGTCAAACCCGCTCGAATATACTGCTTTTCTGACCACTGATTTTGAAAGCTTTTGACCCATTGGGTGAATCTTTTTTTAATTATCATACTGTCACCTTCAAGGCGGGTGGCTCCACTCTGGGCAAGCCACCTGCCCGAATACATATTATTTCCCCGCCACTAGTTGAATATGTTCAACGCGACCCTTGGTGTCGCAGAAGATGTCAACCATCTTCCCCGGCGCGAGTTCGGGCGGGATGGGAAAACCTTTGCGGAGGAAAATTTTTTCGGCCTTTTCCCCAACAACGCCGTTTGCGGCATAGGTAAAGAAAACCTGCGTCCCTTCAATCGCATCACCGTTGCTGGTTTTGAAATTCAAGGTGCAGAGTCCGCGAATTACTGCTCTCATGTTGCGTCTCCTTTCTGAAAAAATTGGAAAATTGAAATAAAAAAATTGACACCCCCCAGCCAGAGCCGTTGGATGCCAAAAAAAGCGCAAGACCTTCAAATGACACAACGGCCATAATGAAAGGAATCCTGCACCAACAAGGGCAATTTTTCCGTTTTTAACCAAGGGCAACCAAACCACTTCAATCTGCCTGCTTCCTCGATTTCCTTTATTTTACCATAGTCCCCTGGATTTGTCAAGCGATTTTTGAAATTTTTTTGTTGGCCTTGCCAATACCACAATCTATCAAAAGGAGCACCAGCCGTAGCTGGTGCTCCTCCTCACACGGTTCAATCCAAAACGAATCAGGAAGCAGGGGTAAGGAAAGCAAAAGACCCGTCACTACCAATCCAATGGGAGATACGCACCTTGGAAAGCTCGTCCCTGACTGGCAAATCGGTCGCGCAACCGGGGGGATATATGGTATACCCCATTTCGTAGTCCACAGCTTCAATATATTCTGTCAAAACGTAAATTTCCCCACACTCTCTCACAGTAATAGAGAGCGGTTTCGCGTTCCCCATATGGTGACCACCAGTTCTCTGGCCTTTTTTGTCCCCTCGCTAAGCAAACCGCTAGCACACTTCATAAAATCGTCTGCCATAGCAGACAAGTCTTCTGAAATAATTTCTACATTTTCAAGATTTTCGCCACAAGATTTGCAAAATTGGGAATCATTCGTATTCCTTTCTGAACATTTGGGACACTGTTTCATATCCTTCTTGTCCTCCCTCCGCTTTATATATGAGGAAAATTCCTCATATTGGTATAGCCTCATTCTATGGGATAATAAGCAAAAAGTCAAGGGGCTGTATCCATGATTTCCTTTGAACCACTTCGAAAATTATTGTCCAAACGAAATATAAGCACATATTATCTTAGGAATAAATGTGGGCAATTCAATTTGGACAGCAAAACAATTAAAAGATTCATGAATGATGAGTCCGTTTCAACTTACACGTTAAACTCGCTATGCAATATTCTCCATTGCGATTTATCTGACATAATGGAATTTTCACCTGATGAATCAAAGGAAGACCCAGCTAGTTTATGGCTTTGAGTTTTGGGCCGTCAGGAATGGAGACATTTTGTCTGAGAAGTATGCGGCCCGCCACGGGCGGACGCTGGGCGGTTATCGTGGGTCGGGTGCAGGGCGGGGTCAGCGGTTGGTTCCGCTCCATGGCAATCCCCCGCCGGAGTTCCCGAGAGCTGGGCAAGCTGGTTTCCGTGGGGATTGCCGTCGCTGTCATGCCCTGCGGGGCATAGGTCCTTGCAGGTTATGGGAAGAACCTTTTTTATTGAATATTCATATTTGAATTGACAAATATTCTCATATATGATATAATTGGGAATAGAAAGGGGGGCCATAAAATGAATGACATTGGCCAGCGTATCAAAGATTTGAGAGAGACTAATCACCTGTCCCAGGTTGACATTGCTAAGATTTGCAACAGCAGTCAGGCCACGGTTGCAAAAACGGAAACCGGAAAAACGCCGCCATCGGTCAAATTACTACTCCAATTAGCTGATTACTTCGATGTATCTATGGACTATCTTTGTTGCCGGACAGACCAGCCGCAGGGCAAGCTATATGAGTGCAAACCTCGATTGAACGCGAACAGCGAGGACATGCGGCAATTTATAGAAATGTGCTTCGATCCCAAGTCTCCCTATAATAGCAAGCTGAAAGAAACCCTTTTGCGGATGATGGAGGAGTCACAATGAAAGCTGTCATTTACGCCCGGTTTTCCTCTGACCGCCAGCGGGAAGAATCCATAGAGGGCCAGTTGCGAGAATGTCACGAGTACGCCCGCAGCAATGGAATCGTGATTATCAACGAATATATTGACCGCGCCTTGTCGGCATCCAAGGAAACGGAAAAAAGGCTTGAATTTCTGCGGATGATTCGAGACAGCGGCAAGGGCCTGTTTGATATTGTCCTTGTCTGGAAACTGGACCGCTTTGCCCGGAACCGCTACGACAGCGCACATTATAAATCCGCACTGAAAAAGAACGGCGTCAAGGTTGTATCTGCTACAGAGCATATTGCGGACGGTCCGGAAGGAATTATTTTGGAATCCATGCTTGAAGGCATGGCGGAATATTATTCCGCTGAATTGTCCGAGAAAATCCACCGTGGGCAGAAGGATAACGCATTAAAGGGATTGAATAACGGCGGCTCTGTTCCACTGGGATATGTGCTGAACAAGCAGACCCAACGTCTGGAAATTGACAGTATGACCGCGCCCATCGTTGCAGAGATTTTCCGGCGTTATGCCGAGGGTGATACTATCCGGGAAATCCGGGACGATTTGAATGCGCGAGGAATCAGGACCAAGAAGGGACAGCCGTTCCGCTACTCCTCTTTTAGTGCATTATTGAAAAATCGGAAGTACATCGGTGAGTACAAGTATCAGGATGTTGTTATTCCCAACGGCCTCCCGGCGATTGTTCCCCAAGATATTTTTAAGCGGGTACAAGCCAGATTGGAGAAGAACAAGCAGACCCCGGCAGCGGCAAAAGCACCCGACCGATATTTGCTGACAACCAAGCTGTTTTGTGGCGAGTGCGGAAAGATGATGACCGGAGAGAGCGGCACCAGCGGGACCAATGGCAGAATATATCGTTATTATAAATGCTATGGCTCCAGGCAGAAAAATAAGTGCAGGAAAAAGCCCGTCAAAAAGGAGTGGATTGAGGATATTATTATTCGTCAGACAATGGCAGTTGTTATGAACGGCCCTCTGATGGAGCGCATTACCAACCGCCTGTTAGAATTACAAGGCGAGGAAAGCTATGATTTGAAATTGCTTGACCAGCAATTGAAACAAGTGGAAAATCGCCTTGAAAATATGCTTAACGCTATTGAGCAGGGCGTTATTACAGCATCCACAAAGCAGAGACTTTCCGCGCTGGAAGATGAAAAAGCCCGACTGGAGCAGAGCATTATTGAGGTCAAGATTCAGAATCCGGCGTTGAGCCGTGAGCAGATTACATTTTTCCTTAACCAGTTCAAGCACACCGATATAAACGATGAAGACCAGCGGCAACGGTTAATTGATTGTTTTGTTAATGCGGTGTATGTGTTCGATGATAAGATTGTACTGATATTCAACTACAAAAACGGCACCAAGACCATTGGCCTTGATACCGTGAAAAGTTCGGATTTGGTAGGCTGTTGTCCACCATGAAAATCCCTTGGAACCGCAAGGTTTTGAGGGATTTTTTTCTTACTTTTGAGGGGTGTTTTCCCTTATTTTTCTCTTATGGCGGTTTTCCCTTACCCAGCGGAAACGCCCCGGATAAAGTTCTCCATCCGTTCAGCACTTTCCCGCTTCATCTGATCGGTGACATGACTGTAGACATCCAGTGTAAAGGCGGCGGTGGCATGGCCCAGGTTGCCCTGCACGGTCTTAATGTCGTCCCCGCTTTTTATCGCTGCCACGGCATAAGAGTGGCGCAGGTCATGAAATCTGGTATCAGCACAACCAATAGAGGCGGCTACTCGCTTAAACCCTCTGCGGACGGTCTGTGGCATGAGATGTCTGCCCATTTCGTTGGTGAACACAAGGCCGCTATCCTCCCAGGCGGAGCCAATCGCTAGTTTCCATTCTGCCTGCCGCCTCCGTTGGGTCTGTAACAGCTCCATCACAAAGGGGGCTGGGGTGATTGTCCTGCCCTTGCCGTTCTTCGGCGTGAGAAGCCGGTATTCTCCTGTGCTGTCCGTGGCCTTTTGGAGCTGTCTGCGAATAGAGATGGTTCCCCGGTCAAAGTCTACGCAGTCCCAGGCAAGGCCAAGGACTTCCCCTTGACGCATTCCGGTGAACAGCGTGACCAGAAAGACCAATTCAAAGCGGTGGCCTTTTATGGCCCCCATAAAGCGGGTAATGGCCTCCTCGTCCAGCGGGTTCAGTTCCTTGCGTACCACCTTGGGCAAGGTGCATTTGTCAGCGGGATTGGATTGCAGATAGCCCAGCGCGACAGCCTGTCCCATAACCTTGTGCAGCACACCATGAACAATCTTGATGGACTTTGGAGACAGTCCGGGTTTGCCGTCCTTCTCTTCCCCCAGGCCGTTGTAAAACCGTTGTATCGTATGCGGATTTAGGGTATCCAGACGGATAGCTCCCAACTCGGGGCGAATATGGTTTTTAATCTGACAGAGATAGGACTCAACTGTCCGGGGCTTCACGCCGCCCAGGTAGTCAGCCGTCCAGATGTCCAACCATTGCCCCACGGTCATTTTGTTGGGGGCGGTGTAGGTGCCAGCGTCAATAGCGGCGGTGGCTTTCCGTAATTTCTCCGCTACCTCACTCTTTTTCTTGCCGGTGATGGAGCGTTGAATCTGCTTTCCAGTGCTGGGGTCATAGCCCTCGGTGTAGCGGCCCTCCCAATAGATATATTTTTTGCCATTTCGGATAACGGTTTTCTTATGGACGGCTCCGCTGCCGTTGGCGTTGCGGCTTCTTTTTTCTTTTGTGCGTGGCATATTTATATCCTCCTTTTCGCCGCCACGCAGATGCACTATGGGTATATAGTACATCATGCGTGGCGGCAGGTCAATAGGTTTTAGGCGGTTAGATAAACTTCCAACGCATCCTTCGGGATTTTGTACTGCCTCCCGATACGGACGCTTCGGATACTGCTGCTTCTGACAAGCTGGTAGGCGTTGTTAAACCCAATTCCCAGCACGTCGGCAAGCTGCTCCACCGAGAGGACGAGGGGGAGCTGTTCAATATTGGTGTACTTTTTGTTCTCCATGACTTCCTCCTTAGTTTGCGCCATCCGGCAGGATGCAGGACTTGAATATGGTTGCGCTGGCATCCCTGCCGCTGCTGTCGTTGAGCATAAACAGGCCCTTGGCGTTCTTGGGGATGAGTTCGGCGGCGGCAGTGCTGTCAATGATGATGGACGAGAGGATACTGTCCGCCCTGCCGCACACACGGTAGTCGATGTTGGAGCGCACCTGGGCAGGCATGACGTTCGCGTCCGGCCTCTGTGTCGCCAGAATGAGGTGGAGGCCGAAGCTGCGCCCCTGACAGGCCAGGAGAGAGAGGGCCGCGCTGGCCTTGTCGATCTTCTCCTTCTGCTCCTTGCTCTGCCCGGTCTTGTCCAGCATCATAGCGATCTCGTCACAAGCAAACGCCCAGCGGTGTAGCTTTGTTTCGGTGAACATGGCGTTGTACTCGTCAATGTTGGAGCAGTTGGAATCCCGCAAAAGCGTCTTGCGGCGCTCCAGCTCATTCTCCCATTCAGCCAGAGTTTCCAGCGTTGTGTCCATATCATAGCTCATGCAGCAGTTCTCCCGGAACCACGATTTGAAGTCCACGCCGCCTTTGAAGTCAGCGATATACACCCTTGCTCCCTTATCAATGGCCTGCCGGAGCAGCACCTTGAGCAGTACTGTCTTGCCTGAACCTGTTACGCCGCCCAGGAGAATATGGGCATTGGTTCTCAGGTCCACGGTCACAGGACCGAGCTGACTTTCTCCCAGCGTCAGGACAAAGTTCTCCAGAGAGACATTGCGGTCATACCACACGATACGCTCAGGCCACTTTGTCGCAGGCGGGGCGAGAGACAGTGTAACAGTTTGATTGTCCTCTCCATAGCTGATGTCAGCAATAGAGCCATTCAATGCGGATTGGATTTTATCGGCGCAGTCCAGCCATGCAGAAACCGGGATGCCGCAGGTGTAGAAGGTGTAATCTCTGACTTTTGGATTGCCGGGATTTACGGTGACGGACAGCAGCGTGGGCGGCTCTCCGACGGCGTTGACCAGCCCAATACGGAGCAGATTGTCCTGCACCTGTCCAGCCTGCCAGGGCCCTCCCCAGGCCCATAGGAGGGCCAGGGAGAGGGCCGCTGTCAGGAGCAGCAGCACAACCACCGTCAGAGCGTCCAGCATCGGAGCAAGCGGCGTATCCGGAACATAGCCCATCATGGGATGCCGGGTCAGCCAGATAATGCCCGCCATAATCCAGAGACTTGCCAGAATTATCAGCTTTGCCCGGCTGTTGCGGACTGCGCCGGTGCCTCGCCGTATGCGCCGGAAGGTCTGAACCGTCTGGGTCTGCCGTGCCAATTCCTGGCGTTTATCAAAATTGCTGTACATAAGCAAATCACTCCATTTCCTGTAATAATTTATGTTTCCTCTGGTTGCAGAGGCGGAAATTCTTCCGTTATGATACAAAGTCCGTCATCGAAGCTCTCGTAGATTTTGGCTTCATATTGGACGTTAGTTTTCAATTTTTCAGGGTCTCGAAATTCGTCATAGCGTATCGGGTCCAGTGGGATTATCTCCGGATGCTTGACCAAATTCCGGCTGGATAAATACCATTTGCCGAAGATTTTTTCCTCGGTTTTGGTGACTTACTTCACGACATAGTTGACAGCACGCTCATAATTCTGGTCCAGGGGCACGCAGGTGGAGTATCCCCACGTCCAGGAGGTCATATTGTAAATGGGCCTGCCGCTCCTGTCGGAGAGAGGTCTACCCGCTTTGCTGCGTGCTCGGGTGATTGGCACCTCTCCCAGAATACAAAGGCCGTGCATGTGGATGGCACGAATATCCTCGCCTTCCTTTAAGGTGTGGTATTCGGGAACCAACACATAGGCGAAGCCCTTGCGCTTGACGGCGTTGTTGAGGAAATTACGGACCTTGGGGTAAATGGTTTCCGGGTCATAGCGGTCTATCAATGCGCCGTCCAGCGTCCAGGTGAAAAAATACTCGAACTGGTTGCAGAGGGCAATATCCCTTACCCGCGCCGCCGCTCTCCGCTGACTTTCTTCTTTGGCTCTGTCCGGGTCCTCCGCCATTCCAGGAGGCGAGACATCGTAGCCGCGCGGCTGGCTGAGGCCGGGGATGTATTGGAAAATTGGCTTGCTGGCAACTTGAACAACGGCTTTGCCGGGGTAGGATTTGATGCGTGCGTTGGTGTAAACAGCAGGGGTTGTGTTCTCTGTCAAAGGATGAAATCCCCCTTTCCTGTAGGGTGGGTGACTTCAATTTGTTGTCTTATCGAGTAGCCCCCCTCCCCTCCGGGGAGGGGGAACCAGATAGGTTCGCTACTTAATGACCGTGATGATGTCGGGCTTGCCGAAGCGATTGAAGGAGACGTTCACCTCATCCCCTACGTGGGGCTTGTACCCGCTCCGGGCGAGTTTGGCGTCCGTCATGTAATACCGCTCACAGGCTGAGCCGTCGGCATCCTCGCCGGTAATGGGGTAGCTGAGGTAGAGGTTATAGCCAGTAATGGGAGCTCCCTCCTTGGACATAAAGTCCGCTCTTTTGAATCCGATTACTTTCATGGTTATCAAGTCCTTTCATCATAAGATTTTTATTGGGATGGGGTGTAATCGCATCCCGCCGCCCTTTGCGCATCAGCTCGCTAGGTTGGCTGCTGGGAAACTCTACGCGGTTCCAGCCCCGCCAGTCGATACCGAAGGGAAAAACCCGTCGGTTCGCGTCGACCGGGGGATACTATGCTGTCAAGCGGAAAAATATCAAGAAAATTTTCAAAAAATTATGAATAATTTATAAATATTTGATATTGACAAAGGTGCTGCCCTCCGCGAGAGGGGGTAGCACAGCCTCCGCAGACCGTCAAGGCCGAAAAAAAGTTCCCGGTTCCGAAGAACCAGGAATTTTTTTCGCGAGTGGGCTTCGCCCAGCCTTGACTGTCCGCTCCGTCTGCGCTGGTGGGGGGCAACGAAGCTCGCCAACGAGCTTCGCTCCGCTCAATATTTATTATGGGAGGCGTTGACGCTATGAAAGAGACTATCAAGACCAGCAGGACAGCCGGGTATATGGAAAAGATTTTCCGCGCCCTGAACAGTCGCTATTTTGACAGCCAGCTGGAAGAGCCGGTCATTACCATCCAATCCACGCCCAGGGCCTACGGGCATGTTACCGTTGCTAAAGCGTGGGCCCGTGCGGACGGGGAACGCCGCCACGAGTTGAACATCGGCGCGGGGACGCTGGACAGGCCAATCGAAAACGTGGTTGCCACCGTCCTGCATGAAATGGTACATCTCTACCACCTGCAAAATGGAATCAAGGATTGCAGCCGGAACGGGACATACCACAACAAGACCTTCCGGGATACAGCTCAGGCACGGGACCTGGAAATCAGATATGACAAACGCATCGGATGGAGTGTTACCGAACCTTCGGACGTGCTGGTGGAGTTCATCATCGAGCAGGGCTGGAAAGACGTACACATGAGCCGAACGGAAGGGTTCTCGGCAAGAGGCATTGGAACCCCCGGAAAGTCAGGGGCCGGCACAGGAGGAACGCAAAACGGCGGCGGGAGGCCGTCCAGTACACGCAAGCTGGTTTGTCCCAAATGCGGGCAGTCCGTCCGGGCTACCAAGGAGGTTAACATCATCTGTGGGGATTGCATGGAGAGGATGGTAACGGCTGAATAGAGTTTTGAAAGCGTAGGTTCAAAAATATCCCCGCCCAGTTGGGCGGGGGCTTCTCCTATCCAAGAGAGTTTTTATTCCGTTTCGGAGGGGAGGGGGTAGCGGGTGAATGCTTCGATATAATCATCGTTAAGGGCACTATCAGTGTTGCCCCAGCCAATTCTACCTGTAGGACCGCCACCAACGTGATAAATGCAGGGATCTTGAGTCCAGTCGACTGAATGGGCATTTGTCATAGCGATAGCCCAATGCCCATTAAAATGAATTAAGTCCCCAGATCGAATGTCCCAAGGAGAATCAACCCTTTGGGGACTTGTTTCGCCAAATAGTTCGTCAAAGAATGCGTAAGCAAATTTGCCGCACTCAATGCCGTTAATAGGACCATCAGGAAGGACGATTCGATATTTAGGGCTATATGCATCGTATTCAGAACCGTGTTGATACGAGGTAAATCCTGCCTCCTTCGCCTTCTCCCCCGGCTCCTTCCCGTTCATGTACTCCTCAATCAGAGCCAGCACATTCTCCTCGGTAACAGGCATACCGTTGGTCAGGGTTGCCTCAGAGGAGGTCTGTGCCGTGTTGGGAGTTATCGTGTCCGGGGTTGCGGTTCCGGAATTTTCGGATGTCCCCGTACTCAGCACATCAACGGCCTTTTTCAAGCGGGTATAGATGACCGCTGTCTGTGCGCGGTTCAGCACTCCCTTGGGGGCGAAGGTTCCCTGAGCGTCAACACCGGCCAGCAGCTCCCAATAGTAGCACACAGCTACCGCCGTCCTGTAATTGCCGTCCACAGCGGCAATATCCGGAATCTTGTTTATCGTTGCCTGGATTTCGGTATCGTTCGGAAGAACGACACTCTTATCAACCATGACGTTGTACATCATCTGCGCCATGACCTCGCGGGTGACTTCAATATCGCCGCCCCAGCGGGTAAGTCCGGCGAACAGATTATGCTTCTCAGCAGCGTCGTAGTTCTGGTTCGGCCAAGCGCCCTCGCGGGTGCTGTTCACAACATCGTTGTTATAAAATGCCCGGGTCAGTACTGTGACGAACTGAGCCATGTTGAGCTTGCCGGACGGACTGAACACCCCAGAGGCCGTGCCGGTCATTACTCCGTCATTATAGGTTTCCAGGATTGCGTCATAGGCCCAGAAGCCGGGTGCAACATCGTTGAATGGGGTGTTGTCGGCGTAGGCACAGGGTATCAGACTCAGGCAGAGTACAAACGCCAGCAAAAGGGATAGTTTCTTTTTCATGGGATTTTCCGCCTTTCATTTTTGTATCCTTATTATAGCCTGATATTCGGCAATGCGCAAGGGGAAACTAACATTTACAATAGTCCCAAAGTGAGGGATTGTCAATGATTAGTTTTGCTCCCCTGTGGCGGACGATGGAGCGAAAGAAGATTACACAGTATCAGTTGATACAGAAATACTATGTCAGCACTGGGACGCTGGACGCTCTGCGGAAAAACCGAAGCGTGACGCTGAACACAATACAAGACCTCTGTACCATTTTACAGTGCCCGGTGGAGGACGTGGTGGAGATCACTCCGGAGCCCAGACCGGATAAAGAAAACTGAGTTTTTGAAAGTGCATTTTCAAAAGCGGTCTCTTAAGGGGAAATGGAAACGCCGGTAAGTGCATCTGCGAGGGCGGTTTTGTTTTCCCTTTTTCCCTTATTTTTCCCTTAAGAGCCTGATTTTTGATGGTGGTAAACGTGGATGGATGGCGAAGCGGACAGCCGGAAACCGTTGCAAACAGGGGCTTTAGAGAATGGATTTGAATACTTAACAGATAATCCCGATAATTCGAATCCAGTCACTCGGACCAAGTTATGATAATCCGAACGCTGTCCTCCAAGTGGGGGACGTGTTCGGATTTATCATTTCTCTTGAGATTATCCTATAAACTGCGCGGGGAGGCATCCTGACTGGATGCCTCCCCCAGGCTGTCGAAAAAGTCTGCCGAGGGGCAGACTTTTTCATATATATGAGGTAA
>OFFW01001844.1_pt1 | contig 12248 bp, 9 predicted proteins | sample 1521501 | NCBI WGS metagenome assembly OFFW01 (sample SAMEA3504107, study PRJEB24116) | mouse gut metagenome | biome: mouse gut; feature: mouse-associated habitat; material: faeces | place: Denmark | collected 2011
CGGCGGACAGAAGGAGTATCTGCTTGCTGACGGCAGCAAGTTCGTTGCTTCCGTATACGGCCTGTCAGGATCCGGCAAGTCCACCCTGACCCATGCGAAGCACGGCGGCAAGTACGAGATCAAGGTGCTGCATGACGATGCTTTCATCATCAACACCGACACCTGCTCTTCCGTAGCCCTGGAGCCTACCTACTTCGACAAGACGGCCGATTATCCCACAGGCTGCCCTGACAACACCTTCCTGCTCACCGCCCAGAACTGCTCCGCTACCCTGGACGAGGACGGCAAGGTGCAGCTGGTCACCGAGGACATCCGGAACGGCAATGGCCGCGCCATCAAGTCCAAGCTCTGGAGCCCCAACCGCGTGGACAAGATCGACGCTCCCGTGAACGCCATCTTCTGGATCATGAAGGATCCCACCATCCCGCCCGTAGTGAAGCTCAAGGGCGCTGCGCTGGCATCCGTCATGGGCGCTACTTTGGCCACCAAGACATCCACCGCAGAGCGCGTGGCTGCAGGCACGGACATGAACGCCCTGCGCATCGTTCCCTATGCCAACCCCTTCAGGACCTATCCTCTGGTGAACGACTATGAGAAGTTCAAGAAGCTGGTTGAGGAGAAGAACGTAGACTGCTACATCATCAACACCGGCGACTTCATGGGCAAGAAGGTGAAGCCCGCCGATACCCTCGGCATCCTGGAGTCCATCGTGGAGAAGAAGGCCAGCTTCAAGCAGTGGGGGCCTTTCGGGGATATCGAGATCATGGATTGGGAAGGCTTCACGCCCGACCTTGGCGACAAGGAGTATGTGAAGGCCCTGCAGGGCGCCATGCAGAACCGTGTGGACGCTGTGGAAGGCTTCGCTACCAAGAAGGAAGGCTACGACAAGCTGCCTGACGAGGCTCTGGCCGCTCTGAAGAAGATCGTGGACGAGGCTGCAAGCCTGTAATCATGAGTAAATTGACGGTAAACTCCAGTCACCCGCAGACCCTGCGGGTGGCGGACGGAAAGTAAGAAAGACCGCTGCACAGGCGTTAGGTACGCTGGTGCGGCGGTCTTTTTGGAAAAGGAGATGCCCCTATAAAAAGGGTAGCATATAAATGGGCAGACAGATAATGTCCTCCTCTTTTCTGAAATCTTTTGTATAGACCAGATAGCGTTCCAGGATTCGGTCTGAATACTTCGCTGTGAACGCGTCCAGCGAGGCATGGGTTCTATAGCCTGAGGATTTCAGTTCCAGGGGGCAGATTTTATTCTTCCGGGCCAGGAGGAAATCGATTTCGTAGTTGTGCTTTGTCTTTTCGTTCAAAAAGGTATAATAATAAAGCTCGTTTCCGCTGGCGGCCAGAATCTGGGCTGCCATATTTTCATAGAGATATCCCAGATTGACGCTGAGCGTATCGCTCAGCAGCTTTTCGTAGATGCTGTTTTCCGTGAAATCCCGGTCTTTGAACATAAGCGAGGTAAAAAGCCCCGTGTCCGCAAGATACATTTTGAAACGCCGCAGATTCCGGGTCGTGGCCATCCCGGCATTGGGATCGTTGGTATGGTAAGAGACCAGAACGGTTCTGGAATCCTTCATCTCGGAAATAAGTTCCAGAATCGTATCGGCGCGCTCATGCTCCAGGACAGTGGAAACCTGGTAACGGGACGCGTTTCGGGAAAGCTGCGACGGTATGGAATCGAACAAAAGAGAGATTCTTCCAGTAGGATCTATTTTCCGGAAGTCATCTTCATAAAGGGCCAGGATATCTCTTTTCACCTGATCCACCTTTCTGAAATTATTGGTTTCGATATATTCTGCTACAGCCTGGGGCATTCCGCCTACGAGCATATACAGGCGGAAATTCCGCATCAGCTTTCGGTTAAGCTGGTCGCCGAGAGGTTTTTTCAGAGCGAAGGCTTTCTGCAGCAGCCCTGCAGTGGTATCGTCGCCGGTTGCCCATAGGAACTCTTCGTAATCCATGGGGTACATGTTGATTTTGCGCTCTTCGCTTGGAATCAGGATATCTTTCACGTTCCGCCGTATGGAAATCAGGGAGCCGGTTTCTATATAATCATAGCGGTGGTCCCGGACGAGAGCTTTGACAGCCTGTCTGGCGGATGGGCAGAACTGTACCTCGTCAAAGACGATTAGGGAATTCCGTTCATGCAGATCGGTTTTATACTGTAGCTGCAGCTGGAGGAACAGATAATCCAAATCCGATAAATCCGAAAACAGCTCTCTGATTCCGGCGGGAGCGGTGGAGAAGTCGATAAGGATATAGCTTTTGTATTCTCTTTTGGCGAACTCCTCCACGATGGTGGATTTGCCGACCCGTCTGGGACCTTCTATAAGCAGGGCGGTCTTACCGTCGGATTCGGCTTTCCATGTGGACAGTTTGCCGTATATTTTTCTTTTATACATGATACATCTCCTTTCCGGCGGGTCTTCGACTCAATTCCCGTTATTTTTTTAAGGCCAATTTCCTGCACTACCGTTATTTTTGATTTCCTATTTTACCACACTACCGTTAACTTTCAGGTAGAATCCGCTATTTGTCTCTTTGTTCCTTAATTCAGGCTCTTTATCAGAAGCTCAAGGGGATTGCGCTTTAGTCCATCGCGGAGGTCATGCGCTGACTGGAGGGTTTTGCTTTTAACGAGACGGAGGTAGTACAGGTCAGCGTGGCAGATTGCGCAGGAGGAACAGATTACCTTCACATATTTATCAGCCAATGGCCGATTTCCGCTTTCAATCATGGAGTATGCGGTCTGGGTAATCCCTAAGTACTTTGCGAAGTCGGTCTGATTGAGCCCCAGCGCCTTGCGTATCTCTTTAAGCGATGGATCATAGAAATACCTCCCAGTGATATTGTAATATCACTTTATCACAAAAAATATTTGCAGACAAGCATTAAAATATCCAGGTATGGGGATGTACCTGCATCATTTTTCAGATTGGCTTTCAAGTTCGGAAATAAAAGTTCTTTTAACACTTTCTAAAGAATTAGCGAAAGCTAATAATGCGATTATTTCATCATCAGGCTTTTTGCAAAGTCCAGGAAGCCGTCAAGACAGGCTTCGTAGAAGACGGTGCGGCGGGAATCCTGAAAAGCATATCAGAAGCAGGGGGCTTCTGGGTACTGGGAGAGCGCGGGGATATACGAAATCCCCGGAGGAGTATGTCCGTGAGAACAAGAAGCTCGTCACAGGAAAGGAGGGAAAAGGGCGGGTTTCCGTGGCGGCAATCCTACTGCTCGGCAAAAACCCGCAGCAATTCTTCCCGCGTGCTTTTATCCGTTTTATCCGTTACGATGGCACGGAGGCAAAGGTCGGCAAGGATATGAACGTGGTCAAAGATGTGATTTTTGAAGGCCGTATTCTTGAACAGGTGGAGAAAGCGGTTGATTTTATCAAAATCCAAATGAAAGAAAAGACATTCCTTGGACATGATGGCATCTTTGTCACAGAGGCAGAATACAGCGAGTTTGTACGTACCGAGATTGTAGTTAATGCAGCTACGCACCGAGACTATGGAATCAAGGGGACGGATATCCAGATTAAGATGTTTGATGACAGGCTGGAAGTAGACAGTCCCGGCACTTTCGCCGGAATGGTAAGAAAAGAAAACATTCGCTATACGCATTTTCCCGAAATCCGAAGATTGCAGCTTTCCTGAAGGACTATGGATACGTGAAGGAATACGGCGAAGGTGTTGACCGCATGTGCAGGGAGCTTGGAGGTGCTGGTCTGCCTGGTCCGGTGTTCGACAACAGCAGTTTCATTCTGAAAACGATTGTGATGAGCGCGTCGTTTGCTGCGAAAACGACTGTAAGTGCGTCGGTTCCATCCGAAAATGCGTCGATTCACGAAAAGGATGCATTGATAGAATTGCTGCATAGGAGGAAGGATGAGGGGATTGTGTCTCGTAAAGATGCGGTGTTGGTGATTGAAAATACCGATATCATGCAGGTCATCACCACGAAAGAAATAATGAAGACGCTTTCTTGCCGGACAACGAAGGCCAGAATGGTTCTGAAGATGATGGAGACGCAGGGCCTGATCAAAGCCATTCAGGGCAAAGGCAGATATATTTTGAATGTATCAGAGTAATCGGGCCAGGGCTGCTTGGCCATGAAACCAGTGCCTGCGGGCGAAAAAGGGCCTGTAGGAAATATGCCCGTGAACATCCGTGTCGAACATTGGTGAATCTGTGATCATTTTTCAAGATTTTGGTTAAAAAATTAGTTGTATTCCACAGAGCTTTTTGATATAATAAGTACAGCCTGAGATGTGCGATAACTTCTGCTTATTTTGAACCTACATTACTTTAAACGGGATTCCTATATCGCCAGGTGGCTGTCAAGCCCTCACTTGCGTAAGCATGGATTGGAAGGGAAGGCAAAAGCGCTGGCTGCGGTCACCCACCTAGCATTGCTAGGAGTCAGAGAGCAGGGGGCGGCATTTTGGGCCTTTGATACAGAAGAAGAGGGCAGTCCTTCCGGGGCTGCTCTTTTGAGCGCATATTACTCCGGAGGGAGTCCGGGGGACAGGAGAGGGATGCTTGGATAACTGGAATAAGAAGGGAAGGAAATGGTTCAAAGGAGCTTCGCTGGATAAGTCCCAGCGGATGCAGCTGAAAGCGTTTATCTGTCTGCTGGGGCTGCTCCTTCTGGCAATCCTGCTGCTGGGCAGGCTGCTCCTGGCGCTGATACATAGAGGAGAGGAGCCGCCAGTGCCGAGCCCCCAGCCCCATGTGCCAGTGATGGAGACCTTCGCCAATGTATGGATCATGGAGGCGGACGAGGAGGGGCTGACGGTATTCCGGGACGGCGTGCGGGAGCGATATCCCTGGGGGAATCCGGAGGATGGGGAGACCGTCTGGCCGGATCTGTCCGTGCGCGAGCAGGTGGCGGACATGACGGTGACGGACGGCAGCGTCACGGCGGTCAGCGCCTGGACGGAGAAGATTAACGGCAGGATTCTCCGGACAGACGGGGAGAGGATCGAGGTGGAGGGCTACGGCTGGCTGCCCCTGGCGGAGGACCATAAGGGCTACCGCCTGTACGATACCCTGGAGATGTGCACTGTAAATGATTTGTATTTCGGATATGATTTTACGGATTTTTGTATGGAGGGCGGCGAGGTCTGCGGCATCCTCATGGCGAAGGAGGCGGCTATGGAATACATCCGCGTGCTGTTAAAGACTTCGGATTACGGGGGAATCTTCCACGACCAGGTGGTGTTGACCTGCGATACGGACTACACGGTGGTCTATGGCCCCTATGACGGGAGGCAGAGCGAGAAGCATCAGGCCTGGGAGGAGCTGACGTTCGATAGCGGCAGCGGCTATTTCACGGCGGACCGCATACAGATTGTCCCGGATGTGCTCACGGGGAAGATTGTCCTGAAAAACTGCAATCGCGTCCAGGGAGTGCCCTCCTATAAGGGGCAGTTGGAACTGCTGCGGACAGAGGAGGGGATCGTGGCGATCAACCAGGTGCTGCTGGAGGAGTATCTCTACAGCGTAGTGCCCAGCGAGATGCCGGCGGACTATCCGGCGGAGGCGCTGAACGCCCAGGCCATCTGCGCCAGGACATATGCCTACGGCCGGATGGAGCATGCGGGCTATCCCCAGTACGGGGCCCATGTGGACGACAGCACCTCCTACCAGGTGTACAACAATGTGGGTGAGCAGGAGGGTTCCACCACCGCCGTGAAGGAGACCTACGGGAAGCTTCTGTTCACGGAAGGAGGCGGCCTGGCGGAGACCTTCTACTATTCCACCTCCTGCGGCGCGGGCAGCGACGCGAATGTGTGGAAGACGGAGGCCGCGCCTACGCTGACCTATCTGAAGGCCAGACCCCTGAACCGCAGGGCCATGACGGAGGCCGTGGCGGCCATGGCATCCGGAAGCCCAGTGGGGGAGGCGGACTTTGGGGAGAGGATGCGGGACGAGGACACCTTTGCGGCGTTCATATCCGGCCGGAACGAGGATGACTTTGAGGCGGCGGAAGGGTGGTATCGGTGGAGCTGTCAGGTGGAGGCGCTGGATAAGGACGGCATGCTGCAGCGGCTGCAGCAGAGGTACGCTGCCAACAGCCGGCTTGTCCTGACCTGGAAGGACGGGGAGTACGTGAGCCAGGCCATCGACAGCCTGGGCGACATCACGGACATATACATAGAGAAGCGGGGCAGCGGAGGCGTTGCCGACGAACTTGTGATAGAGGCCGGCAGCCAGAAGATAAAGGTCATTTCCGAAAACTATATCCGGTATGTGCTGAATGACGCCGCGGCTGCGGTAATCCTGCAGGACGGCAGCGAGATGGCGGGCATGAGTCTGCTTCCCAGCGCATATTTTATCATAATGACTAGCAAAGAGGGTCAAAATGTGGTAGGATATACCTTGACGGGCGGCGGGTTCGGCCATGGCGTGGGGATGAGCCAGAACGGAGCCAGGAGCATGGCGGGAAGCGGGTACTCCGCGGAGGAGATCCTCCTCTATTTTTATGACAGGTGTACGATTCGGAATATATATGAAAACGAGTAGGAGTGTGCGATGTGCCGTAACCTTATTGTGATTCTGGTGGATTTCTCAAATAAGATGAAAAAGCAGAACATCAGCACGTTCGCCGCCAGCACGGCCTTTTTCTTCTTCCTGTCCATCGTGCCCATGCTGATCATGATATGCACGATCATCCCATACACCCCTCTGACGGAGGAGAATCTGGTGGAGGCGGTGACGGACCTGACGCCGGATCAGGTGGACGGGCTGGCGGAGAGCCTGATATCGGATATCTATGACAAATCGGCGGGGGTGCTGTCCGTCGCCCTGATAGCCACCATATGGTCGGCGTCCAAGGGAGTCATGGCGCTGATGCGGGGGCTGAACGCCATCAACGGCGTGGAGGAGAAGCGGAATTATTTCGTGGTGCGTGTGATAGCGTCCTTTTATACGGTGGTGATGCTGATCGTGGTCATATTGTCCCTGTTCCTCATGGTGTTCGGCGACCAGTTGGTGACATTGACCCTGCACCGTTTCCCGCAGCTTCAGCAGCTGGTCTCCTTTATCATGAATTTCAGGTTCATTTTCGTGTGGGCGGTGCTGTCGGTGCTGTTCGCGGCGGTGTACGCCTATGTGCCGGACAAGAAGCTGGAATTTCGGGAGCAGATACCGGGGGCGGTCTTCTCCGCGGTGGTATGGAGCGTGTTCTCCTGGGCTTTTTCCTACTATGTGACCTATGGCAATACCTATGGAATCTACGGCAGCCTTTCCATTATCATCATCGTGCTGCTGTGGATGTATTTCTGCATGTATATCATCATGATAGGCGCTTATCTGAACCGGTATTTCCAGCCGGTGAACAGGGCGCTTCTTGATACGAAATAAATAGATATCATAACGAAGGAGGCCAATATGGGCAAAAATCAGTTTGTATGGCAGGAGAGATTCAATATCGGCGTGGAGTCTATCGACAGGGAGCACAGGAAGCTGTTCGCGATCATGAACAAGCTCTCTGCCTATGACGACAATGACGAGAAGAGCCGGTGGGCTTATCAGGAGGGCATCAAGTACTTTAAGGAGCATGCCATGAAGCATTTCGCGGAGGAAGAGCTCTACATGGCGTCCATAGGTTATGAGGGATATGACGTACATAGACGGATCCACGACACGTTCCGCAAGAAGACCCTTCCCGAGATCGAGAAGGAGCTGGCGGAGAGCTATTATTCCATGGAATCGGTGAAGCATTTCCTGGGCGTGTGCGCCGGATGGCTCATCGGACATACATTGACGGAAGACCGTGCAATCGTGGGGAAGGCCGAGAGCAAGTGGGGCAATCTGCTGCCGGAGGAAAAGCAGATCGCCATGAAGAACACCGTGGCGGAGCTGCTCTACGAGATGTTCCAGATAGAGGCCAAGGTCATCAGCGAGAGCTACAACGGAGAGAAGTTCGGCAAGGGGATCTACTACCGGCTGGTCTATGGCACGGACCGGGGGGACAGATGGGAGTTCTTCCTGGTGTTTGAAGACAGGATAATCGTCAATACCATAGGGAAGCTCATCGGGGCCGAGACGGACGGCGTGGACGTGATGATGATGAACGCCACCAGGTATGCGGCAAAACAGTTCGTGGAGCGCATCAAGACGCATTTCCCCAATGCCGAGCAGTTTGACATCAGGGAGGAGAATCTGCTGAACTATGATCAGTTCCAGAGGGCCTTCGAGAAGCATAACCCCCAGTGCAGCCTGCTGTTTTCCGCGAAGGAGGGGTATTTCGCCTACAGCGTCATGGCGCCCCATCTGCTGGAGGAGGAGATAGCCACGTCCATCGGGGCGGAGAATGCCATGGCCGAGATCAAGAAATACCTGGAGAACCATGAGGCGGAGAAGAAAAAGAAGATACTGGTGGTGGACGACTCCGATGTGATGCTGCAGGCCATGAAGAGGCTGCTGGAGGATACCTACGAGGTGAGCCTGGCCAAGTCCGGGCTGGCCGCCATCCGGAGCATGACCCTGGACAGACCGGACCTGGTGCTGCTGGATTACGAGATGCCTGTCTGCGACGGGAAGCAGGTGCTGGAGATGATCCGGGCGGAGGAGGAGCTGGCCAGTACTCCCGTCATCTTCCTCACCGGCAGGACGGACAGGGAGAGCGTCAGGAACGTGGTGGCCCTGAAGCCTGCGGGGTATCTGCCTAAGTCCATGAAGTCGGATGAGATCAAGAAGAACATCAAGGCGTATTTCGACAAGGTCGCCAGATGATCTGGCTGTGGCGGCCGAACGCGGCAGGCGTGACGGAATAAAATGACGGAGAGGGTTTCCATAGGATGCGGAATATGATAGAATGGTCTTAGATGTCGGATAATAGATTTTCCGGCAGGAAAGGAAAGAAAAATGGAAAGAAAAGTGACGTGGGAGACTTATGATGCGGCGCAGCTGGAGAAGCTGGAGAGCCTGAACCGGGAGTACAGGGACTTCCTGGACAACGGCAAGACAGAGAGGGAGTGCATCGATACCATCGTGAACACCATCGAGGCGGAGGGCTATCAGGAGCTGGAGAGCCTGATTCGGGATGGAAAGAAGCCCCAGAAGGGGGACAAGGTGTACAGCGTATGCATGAACAAGTCCATTGCCATGTTCCAGATCGGGGAGAAGCCCATGGCGGAGGGCATGAACATCCTGGGCGCCCATATCGACAGCCCCAGGATCGATGTGAAGCAGAACCCCCTGTATGAGGAGGGCGGCTTCGCGTACCTGGATACCCATTATTATGGCGGCGTGAAGAAGTATCAGTGGGTGGCCCTGCCCCTGGCGCTCCACGGCGTGGTGGTGAAGAAGGACGGCACCACGATCGAGATGAACATCGGAGAGAATGATGACGACCCTGTGTTCTTCATATCCGACCTGCTGGTGCACCTGGCGGGAGAGCAGATGGAGAAAAAAGCCTCCAAGGTCATCGAGGGGGAGGCCCTGGACCTGATCATCGGCAGCAAGCCCATCGTCCTGACCAGGGAGGAGAAAGAGGAGGATAAAAAAGAGGACAAGGACGGCGATGCAAGCAGCAGTGGTTCGGGCAGCAGCGGAAGTTCCAGCAGTTCCGGCACGACCCAGACGACGGTCAGGGGCGAAACGGCAAGTGTCAGAGTGGGCAGCGATGTCGTGAAGGAGGCGGTTGCGAACAACAGCAGCAGGATCGTCATCAAACCGGAAATTTCCGGTGATGTGACCAGAACCGAAGTTGCCATCCCGGCTGCAACGGTGGGTCAGATCAAACGCGATACCAGCGCGGACCTCACCGTCTCCGCCCCCGCCGCCGACGTGACCATCCCCCATGCGGTGCTGGAGACCCTGAGCGGCGACGTGAAGGTGGTGACCGAGCAGGCGGATCAGGCAATTTCCGTGACCCTGACCGCAGGAGGCAGGACCGTAGAGAGCGTCCCCGGCGGCCTGACCCTCACCATTCCGGCAGAGAACGCCGGACCCGGCACCGTAGCGGTTCTGCTCCATGAGGACGGTACCCGTGAGACGCTGCGCAGGAGCATCGCCGCCGACGGAAAAGTGACCGTTCCTCTGAACGGCTCTGCCACAGTGGAGATCGTGGACAACAGCAGGGAATTTGCCGACGTACCTTCCGGCAACTGGGCTGCGGATGCCGTAGCCTTCGCCAGCGCCCATGAGCTGTTCAGCGGTACCAGCGATACCACCTTCAGCCCGGATCAGGTTATGAGCCGCGGTATGCTGGCCTCGGTGCTCTACCGGCTGGAGGGCAGTCCGGAACAGGACGGCGCAGCGGCCTTCGGAGACGTGGGCAGCGACGCCTGGTACGCCGACGGCGTGGCCTGGGCCACGGAGAACGGCATTGCCAACGGTTACGGCAACGGCCAGTTCGGTCCTGACGACAGCATCACCCGGGAACAGTTTGTGGTGATGCTCTGGAAGTACGCAGGCAGTCCCCAGGCCGGCAGTCAGACCCTCGGCTTTACCGATGCCGATCAGGTCAGCGGCTACGCAAAAGAGGCGCTGTGCTGGGCTGTGGAGTGCGGCATTCTGAGCGGCTACGATGGCCAGCTTGCCCCCGGCGGCACGGCTACCCGTGCGCAGGCGGCGCAGATGCTGAAAAACTTTTTGGGTAAATAGCGGCCAATACAATGGGGCGGCGAGACGATTCAAATGTCTCACCGCCCCGCATTTCTTAAATGCGGAACACCTGGGAGGTGAGAGCTGATGCAGCACATTTTATTTATTGGAGCAGATTTTGAGCAATATCTCCGGCTAAAAACAATCCTCAATGATTTCACCTGCGTGTATTCCGTCAATCTGACGGACGGTATACGGCAATTCAATCAACAGCAGTTCAGCCTGATTGTTCTGGACCTGTCTCTGATCCTGTCAGATATGGATCAGGAAGAACTCTTGCGTTCGTTTCGCCGTGCGCACCCGGTGCCAATTATCGCGCTGTGCGAAAATGTGGAGGATGCGAATGTTGTCCGTTTGCTGGGGGCGGGAGCAGATCAGGTACTCGATATTCAAACAGCAGACACTGTATTGACAGCATATGTGCAGACGCTGGTCAACCGCTATACACTGCTTGATCACATGGATCGGGAGCAGAGTGGCCGTACCGAACTGTGCGTTGGAGATTTTAAGATCGACCTGATGCGCCGTCAGGTTTTCTTAAAAGAGGAAAAAATAGAGTTGTCCGGCAAAGAATTCGACCTGCTGCTCTTTTTCGCGCAGAACCCAAACCGGGTGCTGACAGAAGCTCAAATCTACGACCGGGTGTGGCATACGGACAAGGGTTTTCACAGCAGCATCGCAAAGCCCATTAACAGGCTGCGGCAGAAAATAGAGCCAGATCAGCGCAATCCTGTGTATATTCAGTCGATTCGTGGCGTAGGCTATCAATTTGTGCCGAATATTGTAACATCCTGCGATATTTGACAGGCAGCGGTCATCTAATGTCAGCGAATTGTCAGACTATGTCAGCGATTTGTCAGAATCCATCTGTATAATCCCTTTTATGTTGAAAAAGGGAAGGAACTGTTTGCAGCAACAACGGCTGTTTCCCGGATAGGGGAAACAGATGCGAACAACAAAATCTTTACAACTATATTTGCTTTTGCCAGCGGCGGCCTCCGACAAGGGGGCCGCCGCTTTTTGCGTTTCGACCCAATCTGACAGTGTTCCCCATCCACCCGATACCCGCTGGCAGCCATATATAGCGGAATATCCGTGATCCCCAATCTCAAACCGCTTGCCCTAAAAATTTTAGATTGGAGATCACACAATGAATTATGACATGAAGCGCAGCGGTGCGTACATACAGAACCTTCGCATCCAAAAGGGATACACCCAGAACGAGCTTGCAAAGGCGATAAATATTGACCAGAGTTTTTTGAGCCGAATCGAGGCCGGACAGAAGGGGTGTTCTGTGGATATGTTCATACAGCTTTCCGAGTTTCTGCACATTTCGCTGGATGCCTTGATCCTTGGCATGGAGCCGGAGGTATTCCGGGAATCTGAGCGCAGGAGGCACCTGAAAGCTGACATAGCCGAACTGATTGACCAATTGGCACAACTCACCGCACAGCTCTGACCGCAATATGTCCAATGGTCATTGGAATATGTCCATTGCTCATTAGCCAACAAGTACCATAGCATTTACAATATAACCAAGGCGAGAGCCTCTGCACCTTGAAAATTTCACATCAGCAGTACGGATCACCACACGGACAGACGCACAGTGCGCGCCATGACCCGGAGG
>OFFW01001849.1_pt1 | contig 12234 bp, 12 predicted proteins | sample 1521501 | NCBI WGS metagenome assembly OFFW01 (sample SAMEA3504107, study PRJEB24116) | mouse gut metagenome | biome: mouse gut; feature: mouse-associated habitat; material: faeces | place: Denmark | collected 2011
GCATTCCGGAACTAATCACTTCCTTTGATATGGCAGTGCTGACGGAGGATTCCATCTCCCATCTGGGCTGCCCCGAAAGACCCTTGATCGTCTCGGATCAATGGATGTACCACTCCCGTCTCTACGCTGCCGCAAGCTACGTAAAGACGGTAGAGAATCTGGATCTGATTCAGCTGAATTCCTTCGGCTGCGGCCTGGACGCAGTGACCACGGATCAGGTCAATGATATTTTGTCCGGAGCCGGCAAAATTTATACCTGCCTAAAAATAGACGAGGTCAATAATCTGGGGGCAGCCAGAATTCGGATACGCTCCCTGCTGTCCGCAATACGGGTGCGTGAGAAAACCGGGAAACACCCTGTTCCCCACTCCACTGCCATTGAAAAGGTACCCTTTACCGAAGAGATGCGCAAAAACTACACCATCATCTGCCCTCAGATGTCGCCCATCCACTTCGAAATTATGCAGCCCGCATTTCATGCCTGCGGATATAACTTCGTAGTATTAGACAATGATAACCGGCATTCCGTAGATGTCGGGTTAAAGTATGTCAACAATGATGCCTGCTACCCTTCCCTCCTGGTCGTCGGTCAGATTATGGAGGCCCTGCAGTCGGGAAAATACGATCTGGACAGAACCGCCATCGTCATGTCCCAGACAGGAGGCGGCTGCCGTGCCACCAATTACGTAGGCTTCATCCGCCGTGCCCTGAAAAAAGCCAATATGGAACAGATTCCCGTCATTTCCCTGAACCTGGCGGGCATCGAGAGCAATCCCGGCTTCCATATCAACGCCGATTTGTTTATCCGCGTGGCAATGGCCGCAGAATTCGGTGATATTTTCATGCGCTGCGTTTACCGGATGCGTCCCTACGAGGCAACGCCGGGCAGCGTAAATGCCATGCATCAAAAATGGCTTGCAAAAGTCCAGGCATTTGTGGCAGGAAAGCACATCCGCCTGTCCGGATTCCGCAAACTTTGCCGGGAAATCATCCGGGATTTCGACCGGATCCCCCTTCGGAAAATACGCAAACCCAGGGTAGGCATCGTAGGCGAAATCCTCGTTAAATTCTCACCTGCCGGCAACAACCACCTGGTGGAACTGCTGGAAGCGGAAGGCGCGGAGGCTGTGGTGCCTGACCTTATGGACTTTATGCTGTATTGCTTCTACAACCAGATTTACAAGGCGGAACACCTGGGAACGAGCAAAAAAGCCGCCCGCATTTCCGCCCTTGGAATATGGGCTATTGAACACATTCTGCGGGGTACCATGGCAAAAGAATTCAAGAATTCCAGACACTTTACACCGCCTACCCCCATACGGGAAATCGCTTCCTATGCGGAACCAATCGTATCCATCGGCAACCAGACAGGGGAAGGATGGTTCCTCACCGGGGAAATGGTAGAACTGATTCAGGAAGGGGTACCGAACATTGTATGTACCCAGCCCTTCGGATGCCTGCCCAACCATGTGGTGGGAAAAGGTGTCATCAAAGCGCTGAGAAAAGCCTATCCGGAATCTAACATCGTGGCCATCGACTATGACCCGGGCGCCAGTGAGGTAAACCAGCTTAACAGAATCAAACTGATGCTGACCACGGCGCAGAAAAATCTTGTAAAAAAACAGCGCAGTTGAGCAAAAATTTCTGAATGCGACAGCCCCTTGTAAGTAACGTTCATGTATAAGACAGAAAGCCGCATTTGCCTATACCGAAAACAGGCAAATGCGGCTTTCTCTTTTCCTTATCTGTCAAAGCTGCAATCGTCGAAACCACTGTTAACATATTGCTCCTGGTTCCAAAATGCCCTTATGATTCTGCTATACTATCCATCGTGTCAAACATCAATCCTATGCAGAACCGCTCCCCCTCCTGCCGCACTTGGCAGCTGCCGCCCATCTTCCTCATCATGCTGCCGATGCTCTGTATACCGATGCCTGTACTCTCCGCCTTCCCGCCGTCCCGGCGCAGGGCATTCTCAAATGAGAACCCCACAAGCTTCCCCTCCTGCGCTGACCGGACCGCCACCGGCTCCCCGGGATCTGCGTACTTAACGATATTGGAAGCTACATTGTCCATGACCCGGGCCAAGTAGTCGGTACAGATCTGCACTTTGCACCGGGGCCATTCCAGCCGGGCCTCCACCCGGAATCCCCTCTGTTCCAGATAACTGCACAGTTCAGAGACCTGATCGTAAAACAGCACCTGGAACCACTCCGGCTCCTCCAGGACCACAGGCGTCTCCCCTGTCACCAGGGAATACTCGAAGAGATGGTCTGTAAGCTGCTTCATCCTGCCAGCTTTCCGCTCTATCTTCTCCAGATAGCTTTTCAGCTGCTCCTCGCCTTTGTATTTCCCCTTTTTCAGGATTTCCGTGTAAAGCATGATGGACGTCACCGGCGTCCTCAGGTCATGGGACATTTCCGTCACGATCCGCTGGTTCTCCCGCATCATCTGCGTCTCCCTGTCAATCAGGCCGAGGAAGGACACCCGCATGCCCTCCAGCCCCTCCGCCGTCCACACCAGGGACCGCTGCCCCAATATGTACAGGGAGCTGCCCCCCGCGTCGTACACCACCGCCAGGGAGCCGTTGGAGTTCACCACCGGGTTCTCCATGCTGACCTGCTGGTTGATGTACCGGGTGCCGCTGCCGGAGTAGAGGGAGATGGCGTGCTCCGAGCATACCAGCAGGTCCCCGTCCAGGGCGGCGAAGGTGCAGCTCAGATCGCCGTCGTAGCGGAAGGCCTCCGCCTTCCCGCTGTCGCTCCGGGTGAGGGAGAGGTAGTGGAGCCAACGCTTCGCGCTGTCCAGGTTCAGCCGGTCCCGGAAGGCCACCAGCACCACCAGGGACAGCCCCACCGCCAGCACCACCAGGGTGGCGATGAGCCGCACCAGGAAGCCGGACAGCCGGGAGGGCTTTTTTTGCTGTTTTTGGTTTTGCTCGTCCATAGAACCCCCGCCGTTACAGTGGCTTGGATAGGTAAATCATGTCCACTAACTGGACGCCCCCCTCGAAAATGGGGTGGTCGTAGTGGTCGGTAAAAAAGCTGGGCACCACATGGGAGCGGCGGAAGCCGCAGGCCTCGTAGAAGGGGATGGTGAGGGGACTGTCCCCGGTGCCCACCAGCAGGCGGCGGTACTGTCCCCGGTAGGCCTCCGCCAGGAAGTCCACCAGCCGCCGCCCGTAGCCCCGCCGCTGGTATTCGGGAGCCGCCGCCAGGTTTTTCAGCTCCAGCGTGCTTTCCCCCTCGTCGGTGACAACGCATACGGCCCGGACAGATGCTCCGTCCTTTAGGGCGTACATGGTGCCCCGCTCCAGGTAGCGGTCGATCATGTCCTCCTGCTCGTCCGCCAGCAGCAGGAGGGGCAGGTATTGCTTCTTGTCAGCTTTGACTTCGAAAATGTTCACAGCACGTCCTCGTCATACCACAGGTTGGTCCTGTACAAGCCGTCCGGCGGGATTTGAACTCGCGGGCCGGAAGTGAATTCCGTCCCGCGCCGCCGCGGGAACCGGGCAAAGCCCTCACAGCACATCCTCGTCATACCACAGGTTGGTCATGTATAAGCCGTCCGGCGGCGCGGTGGGCCCCGCCAGGGTGCGGTTGCGGGCCGCCAGGATGGCGGGTATGTCCTCCGGATTCAGCTTGCCCTCGGCGGCGTAGATGCAGGTGCCCACCATGGCCCGCACCATATTATACAGGAAGCCGTTCCCGCACACCCTGATCACGATGTCCGGCCCCTGTTCCTCCACCCACAGCATGTAGATGGTCCGGACCGTGCTCTGGACCTGGGAACCTGCCTGGCAGAAGCTCTTGAAATCATGTCTGCCCTCCAGATATGCGGCGGCCTCCCGCATCTTCTCCACGTCCAGGGAATGATAGGTAAAATACGAATACAGCCGTTTCACAGGCATGGGGAACTCCGCCCTGTAGATTCGGTACTCGTAAATCTTGCGGCTCTCACAGTGCCTGGGATGCCAGTCCGCGGGCACCTCCTCCGACTTCTGGATACGGATGTCCTCCGGAAGCCTCTGGTTCATCGCATAGGAAATCTTCCCTGCCGGCATCCTGCTCGCCGTATCGAACACAGCCACGTTCCCCAGCGCATGCACTCCGGAATCCGTGCGGCTGGCGCCGACCACCTGTATCGGCTCGTTCAGCAGCTCCGTAAGGCATCTGTTCAGCTCCGCTTCGATTGTATTTCCATTGTTCTGCAGCTGCCACCCATGATAGTTGGTGCCGTCATAGGCAACTGTCAGACGGATACGCTTTCTCTCCATTTCCCCTTTTCCTTTTCTCCCGTCTCCTACTCTGTCTTCTGTCCTTCCTCCCGGCTGCCGGAAGCTTTCTTCAGCAGCGCCCCTGAAGCCGCCGTCTCCCAGCGCCATGCAGTGCGCTTCCCGATTTCTTCCCATCTCACAGCCCTGTCGCTTCCCTCCCCGGCGAAATCCCCCGGAATACGGTACCCCGTCCACAGCAGCTCTGCCAGGAATCGGCACCCGGCAAATCAGAAGAGCGTCAGCCTCCCCACCGTGATGCCCACGGCCAGATAGCACAGGATGCACAGATACCCGATTCTGTCCCGCTTCTGGTAGACAAGCGGCTTCATCTTCGTCCTGCCCTCCCCGCCCCGATAGCACCTGGCCTCCATGGCCATGGCCAGGTCATTGGCCCTGCGGAAGGCGGATATGAACAGCGGCACCAGAAGAGGCACCAGCGCCCTGGCCCGCTTTACGATGTTCCCGGTCTCGAAATCCGCCCCCCTGGCAATCTGGGCTTTCATGATTTTGTCCGTCTCCTCCAGCAGAATCGGGATGAACCGCAGGGCGATGGACATGATCATGGCCACCTCGTGTACCGGCACCCGGAACAGCTTCAGAGGCTTCATCATTTTCTCCATGCCGTCTGTCAGGTTGTTGGGGGTGGTAGTCAGGGTCATGATGGAGGAGCCTATAATCAGCATGGTCAGCCTGACCGCAATGTTGACAGCCATCCGCAGCCCCTCTACCGTGATGGTCAGCTTCCAGAAGGAGACCAGTTCCGTCCCCGGTGTCAGGAACAGATTAAAAAACACTGTGATCAGCAGCAAAAACAGAATCGCCCGCATTCCCTTTACGATATATCGAAAAGGAACATGGGAAAGGCCGATGACCACCCCCAAGAACACCACCGCCACCCCATATCCCAGGAAATTGCGGAACAGGAACAGGGAAATGATGAAAAGCAGCGTCCCCCCCAGCTTCACCCTGGGATCCAGCCTGTGCACCACCGATTCCGTCTGATAATATTGTCCTAATGTGATATCTCTCAGCATATCGCTCCCCTACCGAAATTCATTCTCACAAACACTAACATTTTCCATATAGATGAGTATCATTTTCCGTCATTTTTCAGCGCCTGCAGCACCGCTTCCGCCGCCTCCTCAATCGTGGTGGCGTTCACGTCCACCCGGAATCCCCGCTCCCGGAGCTCGTGGAGGATGTAAGTGACCTGGGGCGCCGCCAGCCCCACCTCCTCCAGCTCCTTATAATGGGAGAACACTTTCTTGGGCACATCGTCATACATGACCTTCCCTTTGTTCATGACTACAATTCTGTCTACATATTCCGCCACGTCCTCCATGCTGTGGGACACCAGCAGAATCGTCATATTGGTCTGGGTCTGCAGCTGCTTGATCTGGTGCAGTATCTCGTCCCTTCCCTTAGGATCCAGGCCCGCGGTGGGCTCGTCCAGAATCAGCATCTCCGGCGCCATGGCCAGCACCCCAGCGATGGCGGCCCGCCGCTTCTGTCCGCCGGACAGCTCAAAGGGGGACTGATAGTACAGCTCCATGGGCAGACCTACCTTGCGCAGGGCATCGAAGGCGCGGAGCTCCGCCTCCTTCTTGTCCAGTCCCAGGTTCTTCGGCCCGAAGCACACATCGCTGAATACATCTATCTCAAAAAGCTGATGCTCGGGATACTGGAAGACCAGCCCAACCTTGCTGCGCAGCTTTTTCATCTCAAAGTCCCTGTCGTAGATATCCTCGCCGTTAAAATAGATATGGCCGCTGGTGGCTTTCAGCAGGCCGTTCATATGCTGCACCAGCGTGGACTTGCCGGATCCGGTATGCCCGATGATGCCCACGAACTGCCCGTCCGGAATCTGGAGGCAGACATCGTCCAGCGCTTTCACCGCCATCGGCCCGTCCTCACCGTATACATAACTGATATGGTCCAATATAATCGACATACCTACCTCATTTCCGCCAGGGCGTCCGCCAGCTCCCGGGCAGTCAGAATCCCGTCGGGCAGCCTGACGCCCTTTTTCTGCAGTTCATAGGCCAACAGCGTCACCTGGGGCACGTCCAGGCGCAGCTCCTTCAATCGCTCCACCTGGGAAAAAATCTCCCGGGGGGTGCCCTCCATGGCAATCTTGCCGCTGTCCATGACGAACACACGGTCCGCGTGAATGATTTCTTCCATATAATGGGTGATCAATATGACCGTGATGCCCTCCACGTCGTTCAGCCCCCGGACTGCCCTGATGACCTCCCTGCGCCCGCTGGGATCCAGCATGGCGGTGGGCTCGTCCAGGACGATGCACTTCGGATGCATGGCCAGCACCCCGGCGATGGACACCCTCTGCTTCTGCCCGCCGGACAGCTTGTTAGGGGAATGCTTGCGGTACTCGTACATGCCCACGGCCTTCAGGCTCTCTTCCACCCTCTCCCAAATCTCTTTCGTGGGAATGCCCATGTTCTCCGGGCCGAATCCCACGTCCTCCTCCACCACCTGGCCTATGATCTGGTTGTCGGGATTCTGGAACACCATCCCGGCCCGCTGGCGGATGTCCCAGACACGCTCTTGCTCCGAGGTATTCATGCCGTCCACCCAGACCGTCCCTTCCGTGGGATTCAGAATCACATTGAAATGCTTGGCCAGCGTGGACTTGCCGGATCCGTTGTGGCCCAGGATGGCGACGAACTCCCCTTTCCGTATGTCCAGGCTCACCTGATCCACAGCCGTGGTAAAGCCCTCCACGTTCCCTTCCTCGTCCCGCCTGACATATTCATAGGTCAAATCTTTTGTCTTGACGATTCCCATAGACTCCCGTTCCTCTTCCTCCGCGGCCCGGTGCGCAGGCCTGTTTTTTCTGTCTCATATTATATTAAATTTCCCGGATGATTACAACTGTTTTTCCCAAGAAGGACACTCCGGCATTCTGCGGCTCTCTCAGATTCTAATGCAAAACAGGAAACCGCCGGCAGGGAATGTCCAAAAATGTTTCAAGGCGGCAATTTACAAAATCTTCTCCTTATGATATCCTTGACATATGCGCTTTTGATTTGCCGCTGTATTTTCCACACCCCCGAAACCGCACAGAAAGGAAGCTTCCCCTATGGATAGAGACAAGATTCTGAAAATGATCGTTATCCTGGCTGCCATCGTAGTCATCGCAGGCAGCCTGAGCCGATTGGCCGCGAGGAATTCCATGAGCCTGGACGAATATGCCAGCATCAACGGCACTTCTCTGGATTCTGACGATGACGGCGAAGATGGCTCAAGCGATGCCCTTGCGGATTCCGATATCTCCGGCGAATCGAATCGGCCCGGAGACAGCTCAGTGAGTGAACCGGAACAGCCCGAAGACGGCTCTTCCGACGAGACTGCACAGCCCGGCACGGCCTCTTCCGACGAGGCTGGACAGCCCGGCACGGCCTCTTCCGACGAGACTGCACAGCCTGACACGGCCTCTTCTCTGGTGGGCGCTTCCCTGAACGGCTCCAGCCAGCTGGAACAGCGCGTCACCCTGGCCGAGGGATTCTATTATGAGCCCATTTCCGACAACCTCCGCCGCTATATGACAGGCATTTCCTTCCCTGCCCCTGACGACAGCCCAGAGGCTGCGGAACCGGAAATCACTTTCCAGGAGCTTATGTATGTGCACATCCTCCACTATGACTTCGAAGGCGATTCCGCCGAGGGGGAACTGATCTGCAACGCTGCCATCGCCCAGGACCTGACAGAGATTTTCCAGGAGCTCTACCGCAATGAATACCGTCTGGAAAAAGTCCTCCTGATCGAGGCCTACGACGGCGATGACACCGCCTCCATGGAGGACAACAATACCTCCTGCTTCAACTATCGCCCGGTGGAGGAAAGCGACCGCCTGTCGAAGCATGCCTACGGCCTGGCCATCGATATCAATCCTTTGTACAACCCTTACATCACCTATGCCCAGGACGGCACGGAGGAAGTGTCTCCTCCCTCCGCCCTCCCCTACGCTGACCGCAGCGCGCGCTTTCCCTATAAAATCGACGAGGACGATCTATGCTATAAGCTCTTCACCAGCCACGGCTTCATCTGGGGCGGCAACTGGAACAGCGTAAAGGATTACCAGCACTTCCAGAAAACCAACTGATTCCTTCTGCCGGCCGCCGGAGATCCGCGGCCCCGCAAACGCCTTCCCCTCGTCCCTGTGTCGTAAAAAGGGAACCAACTCACATTGGCTCCCTTTGTCTCATTGCTATCATTTTTCGCAAACCGCGCCATTCCTTTCTTCCACGCTCTCTTCGTGGAAGGGAAGCCCTTAGACGAGCTCCAGAATGACCTCCATGGCCGCATCGCCCTTACGGGGGCCTTTCTTGATGATTCTGGTATAACCGCCATGGCGATTCTCATACTTGGGCCCATACTCGTCAAAAAGCTTTGCCACCAAGTCTACTTCCTTGGTATTTCTCTTACGTCCCGCAGCCTCAGTGGGAACATACACCACCGGATAAAGCACTCTCAGAATCTGACGTCTCACATGGAGCCTGGAAGGAAGGTCCTTCTTGATTTCCTTCTCTACGCTCTCAAACTTCGTGACCTTCTTGCCGTCCACCACTTCCTTGACGCGCTTTCCGTCCTTGTCCTTTACGGGAACCTTCGCAGTGACCGTCACCGTCTCGAAATTGTCCTTCTCCCTGACAGCCATAGCAATCAGATGCTCCGCAATCTTGCGCACTTCCTTAGCCCTGGCCTCCGTGGTGACAATCTTTCCATGATACAGAAGCGCCGTCACCTGATTTCTCAAAAGCGCCTTTCTCTGGGGTGATGTCCTGCCTAATTTTCTGTACTTTGCCATAATAGTATTCCTTTCTCCTTTCATGGTACACCCGGCCACGCCCTTTGGTCTTACTCACCGAGTGCATCCGCTTTTGCGGCTCTTTGATATCCATTTAGAGATGAACCACAGATGAACCTTTTGGATTTACCATCTGCAGATTATCCTTCTTCGCTAGGGTTCAGCTGCAGCCCCAACTCCTTCAGCTTAGCCAATACCTCTTCCAGGGACTTCCGCCCAAGGTTGCGGACCTTCATCATATCCTCGGAAGTCTTGTTGCACAGTTCCTCCACCGTATTGATGCCGGCCCTCTTCAGGCAGTTGAAGGAACGGACGGAGAGCTCCAGTTCGTCGATGCTCATCTCCAGCACCTTCTCCCTCTCGTCGTCTTCCTTCTCCACCATGACCTCCGCGGTCTTGGCATTTTCGGACAGGTCAATGAAAAGACTCAGGTGTTCGCTCAGCACCTTCGCCGCAAGGCTCACTGCCTCGTCCGGTGCAAGGGTTCCGTTGGTGAACACATCCAGCGTCAGCTTATCATAATCGGTAATCTGCCCTACACGGGTATTCTCTACCGAAACATTTACTCTTTCAACAGGTGTGTATATAGAATCGATGGCGATGACACCAATCGGTAAATCCTCGTGTTTGTTCTTATCGGCGCTTACATAGCCACGGCCCTTGGTGATGGTCAGCTCGATGTAGAGCTTGGCATCCTTGCCGCTGAGTGTGGCAATTACCAAATCCGGGTTCAGAATCTCGATATCCTGGTCTGCCTGGATATCAGAAGCGTGCACGATGCCTTCGCCTTCGTACTCAATGTATGCTGTCTTGGCCTCATTGGTCTCGCTGTTGTTCTTGATAGCGAGGCTTTTGATGTTCATGATGATTTCTGTCACGTCCTCCTTGATGCCGGGGACAGCGCTGAACTCATGCAGGACGCCTTCAACCTTAATCTGGCTGACTGCGGCTCCAGGCAGAGATGAAAGCATGATTCTCCTCAAAGAATTGCCAAGAGTGATGCCGTAGCCTCTTTCCAAAGGCTCCACTATGAATCTGCCATACTTCTTGTCTTCTGAAATCTCAGCAACCTCAATATTAGGTCTCTCAAAATCAAACACTCGAATACCCTCCTTTTTTTGTTTGTCAATGCACAAGCGCTCCGAAGCCATATCCACCCCACATAGCGGCGGAATATGGCCTCAGAGGCCAGCAGGGCTTACTTGGAGTACAACTCGACAATAAGCATTTCATTCACAGGAACATCAATCATTTCTCTGGTGGGAAGGTTCTTTATCGTGCCTTTCAGACCTTCTAAATCAACTTCCATCCAGTCAGGCACCAGTCTGCCGCCGGTCACCTCGACGATTTCCTTGTACCTCTGCATGGACCTTGCCTTTTCCGTGAGTTCGATGACATCGCCGGCTTTGATCAGATAGGAAGGGATATTCACCTTCTTGCCGTTCACCATGATGTGCTTGTGGCCTACCACCTGTCTCGCCTCTCTTCTGGTTCTGGCCAATCCCATTCTGAACACCACGTTGTCCAGCCTTCTCTCCAGCATGACCATCAGGTTCTCACCGGTCATGCCCTTCATTCTGTCGGCCTTGTTGTAATAGTTCCTGAAAGGCTTCTCCAGAACGCCGTAGATGAACTTCGCCTTCTGCTTCTCCCGAAGCTGCAGGCCGTACTCACTCACTTTCTTGCCGGCCTTCAGGTTCTGTCTCTTAGACTTCTTGTCATAGCCCAAATAAGAAGGCTCCAATCCCAAAGCTCTGCATCTCTTCAATACGGGTACTCGATTTACTGCCATTTTTCCTTTTCCTCAACTTTCTTGTCTGTTTACAGTGCCAAAGCACCTTCCTCCAACAACCTGAACTTCTCTTCCCGCACTATACTCTGCGGCGCTTAGGCGGCCTGCACCCATTGTGAGGGACAGGGGTCACGTCACGGATGCTCACTACCTCCAGGCCACATGCGTAAAGCGCCCTGATAGCGGCCTCGCGCCCTGAACCAGGTCCTTTCACGAATACGTCCACAGACTTCAGCCCATGTATCAATGCGGCCTTAGTAGCTGTCTCTGCCGCCATCTGCGCGGCATATGGAGTAGATTTCCTTGAACCTCTAAATCCCAGACCACCGGCACTTGCCCAGCTTAAGGCATTCCCCTGTGTATCCGTCAGCGTAACAATGGTATTGTTAAAGGAAGACTGGATATGTGCCTGTCCGCGTTCAACGTTTTTCTTAACGCGCTTTTTTGTCACTTTTTTTGCAACTTGTTTCGCCATTTTAAACTAACCTACTTTCTCATCATTCTGCAGTTACTTGAAAACCTGTCCTATTACTTCTTCTTGTTCGCAACAGTTCTCTTGGGTCCTTTGCGGGTCCTGGCATTGTTCTTGGTATTCTGACCGCGGACAGGAAGGCCCTTGCGATGACGGATGCCGCGATAGCAGCCGATTTCCTGAAGCCTCTTGATGTTCAGCGCCACTTCGCGCCTCAGGTCACCTTCCACCACGACGCCAAGCTTCTCGATAGCCTCCGTGATTCTCTTCACTTCGTCATCGGTGACGTCCCGCACTCTGGTATCCGGATTCACGCCCGACTCTTTCAAAAGTTTGTTAGAGGTAGTCCTGCCGATTCCATAGATATAGGTCAGTCCGATTTCAATACGTTTCTCCCTAGGTAAGTCAACACCTGCGATACGAGCCATTTACATTTCCTCCATTTTCTGTTACTAATTGATTGGGGCTTCCACCCAACCGGACTCTCATTTTGCATCTGATCCATCCGATCTTTCCAAGACTTATAACCTGTGCCACCCTGAAAAATGTGCTTGCACACTTTTCATAGATGAAACTTAGATTTTCTTAAGTTCCGTACTTTGGAACTTTAGAAAATCTTTTCATCTTGGTATCAAGAAGTAATCTCCCGTAAGCCCTATCCCAGTTCTATGATAATCAACGCACAAAACTTCAGGCACGCCTGTGCCCGCATCTTTGCCGTTGGTTCAGCCGCACATAAAAACAGGACAAGTACTCACTTGACACGGCGCAGCACCATCCGGGACTGCACTCATGCGGTGATTATCCCTGTCTCTGCTTGTGTTTCGGATTCTCGCAGATTACTCTGATGCGTCCTTTTCTCTTGA
>OFFW01001852.1_pt1 | contig 12230 bp, 10 predicted proteins | sample 1521501 | NCBI WGS metagenome assembly OFFW01 (sample SAMEA3504107, study PRJEB24116) | mouse gut metagenome | biome: mouse gut; feature: mouse-associated habitat; material: faeces | place: Denmark | collected 2011
GGGATAAACGCTGAAGGCATCTAAGCGTGAAGCCCCCCTCAAGATGAGATATCCCAGAAGGAAACTTCGTAAGACCCCTTGAAGACTACGAGGTAGATAGGCCTAAGGTGTAAGTGCAGCAATGCATTGAGCTGATAGGTACTAATCGGTCGAGGGCTTAACCAAGAAGAAGGGATGATTCGAGAGAATCAGCCAAAAGGATAGGAAAAGTACATTGTAGAAAGATCATCAGGTTCGGTTTTGAGGGTATGTCCTTTTTTATTAGAATTTCAAAACACTATCTGCAAAAAAATGCAAATAGTGTTTTTTTTTTATTGTCTTTATGGTATAATGGAGTTAAATTTGAGGTTGCGGTAGATTTTGCGCTTTAACAAGGGGAAATGTACATGCAATTAGATAAATTTGGAAGTATTTTCAAATATATAACTTTAACGTGAGGTGGATTACATGGATACAAAGATTCTGCTTGAAAATGGAACGAATGAATTGGAGGTACTGGAATTCAGACTGGATGGTAATGCATACGGGATCAACGTAGCGAAGATCAAGGAGATCATTACCTATGAAGAGGTTACGCCCGTGCCGAATGCGCATCCCAGCATTGAAGGTATTTTTATGCCGCGTGATACGATGATCACAGCGATTGATTTGAAGAATTGCCTGCAGAGAGGGACATCACAGCCGGGCGGCTTATTTATCATCACAAACTTTAACAAGCTGGATATTGCTTTCCATGTGGATTCGGTCATCGGTATACATCGTGTTTCATGGAGAGACATTATTAAGCCGGGTGCAGCGGTTTCAACGACGGAAGAAGGCGTTTCAACAGGTATTATCAAGTTTGATGAGCGGCTGATCATTGTGCTTGACTTTGAGAAGATTGTCACCGATATTAATCCGGAGACCGGCTTGAAGATGACTGACATTGAAGAACTGGGTGAGAGACATAGAATTGATGTGCCGATTCTGATTGCTGAGGACTCTCCGCTTTTGAATAAACTGATCGTGGATTCGTTACATAAGGCGGGGTATGCGAACCTGATCCATACTGAGAATGGTCAGCAGGCATATGATGTCATACAGGAGTGTAAGAGAGAAGGCACATTGAAAGAGCATGTACAGTGTGTCATCACAGATATCGAGATGCCTTTGATGGATGGTCACAGGCTCACGAAACTTATTAAGTCAGATGAAGAGACGAAGGATATTCCGGTTGTTATCTTCTCCTCACTGGTAAATGAAGAAATGAAGAGAAAAGGAGTGTCCCTCGGTGCCAATGCGCAGCTCTCCAAACCGGAGATCGGTAATCTGGTGCGCGTAGTGGATGATCTGGTTTTAACTGGTGAAAGGTCATAACAGTTATCCCACAACTTCTGCTGTGAGAACGGCGGAAGTTGTGGGATAAGGCTTGTGATAATATAAGCAATGAAGGCTGGGAGTTTCCCGGCTTTTATTTGGTACGAGGATATGTGATGACAGGTGAAGGATTAGAAGGATTGCTTGAGAAGCTGGAGAATTCAGAGAAGGTTCTTGTCGGGATCGGTGAAGAATTTCAGTATGATTGGGAACGGCTGATTTCGGACCGGCGCTATCAGGAAATCGAGGCCGAGATTGGCGACAGGGAAGCGTATGTCTGGATCACACCTTTTTTACAGAAGATGATCCTACAGCAGCCGGCAGATGATAAGTGGAAGATGGCTTATGATTCTCTGGAGAAGCTGCTCGCCGGAAAAGATTATTTTATTGTGTCGCTGTGTATGGATGATTACATTTACAGCACGAATCTCGAAAAGGAAAAGATCGTGACGCCGTGCGGCGGTTTCCGCAAAATGCAGTGTGATTGTAATTGCAGCCATAGCCTTTGGGATGTTCCGGAGGACAGCTTTGATGCAGTAAAGCGATATTATAGGAAAGAGATTCCTCTTGATGCTCTGCAGGAACCGGTCTGTCCGGTGTGTGGGGCTAAACTGCGGTTTAATCAGCTCGGCGTGACAAGTTACGCTGAGGAAGGATATCTGGAACAATGGCAGGGATATACCAGATGGCTGCAGAGTACCGTGAACAGACGGCTTTGTGTTTTGGAACTGGGGGTTGGCATGGAATATCCATCTGTGATTCGATTTCCGTTTGAGAAGGTAGTCTTTTACAATCAAAAGGCATTTATGTACCGGATACACTCGAAACTCTATCAGGTAAGTGAGGAGATGGGCGGCAGAGGCGCGGGTATTCAGGCAGCTGCGGTGGATTATATTTGTGAAAAACAGCAGAATGTGATAAAATGAGACAGAAAATTTTTTATGGAGAGGAATTATGAACTCGAGCGAAGAATACTTGGATAATCTTTTAAAAGCTTTGTTGGAGAGCGAAAATAAAACTGACCCGAAGCCAGATAAAGAGGAGTCGCCGGAGGCAATGTTTGCTTCTATCGGAGATATTTCAGAGAACAATAATGCGGAGAAGGCGGAGGAACAGGCAGAAGACGATCTGGAACAATCCGCACCGGCAGTATCTAATAAAGCGATGAGTACGGACGAGATAGAAGAAATGTTCGCTACCATGAGTGACGGAATCGTAACCGGCAGTTCGGCATTGACAAAAGATCCGATGAATTCTTTGCCTGAGGAATCTTATGCGGGTGAAGTTCCAGAGAGTGCCGATCCAGTACTGGAGGAGATTGCGCAGCCGGATGAGATTTTAACAGATGAATCTCCGGAAACCGCAGCTTTTGACGAATGGGCACTGGAGGAAGAAGCGTTTCCGGAGGAAGAACCGCTGGCAGAAGAAGCTGCCTTGGATGAGTGGGCGCTGGAGGAAGAAGCGTTTCCGGAGGAAGAGCCGTTAGCAGAAGATGAAGATTTTGACGAATGGGCGCTAGAGGAAGAAGCATTTCCGGAGGAAGGGCCGTCAGCAGGAGACGCAGCCTTTGACGGATGGGCGTTAGAAGAAGATATGCTCGCGGAGGAGCCGATGCCGGAGGACAGTGAGGCTTTAGAAGAGTGGAGGACGGCAGAGGATGAAATATTCGAAGAGCCGGTGCCGGAAGCCGGTGAGGCTTTAGAAGAATGGACACCGGAACCACGCGGGAATGAGTCTGCAGAAGAATGGATGTCGGGAGAGAAGGAATCTCTGGGCGAATGGGCACTGGAGGAAGAGGAGCTTCCGGAAGAGCTGATAACGGAAGATGAACCTTTGGATGAATGGAAGACGGCGGAAGATGTGCTGTCAGAAGAGGGCCTGGCGGCAGCGATGGAAGCCGATGAATGGAAGACGGCAGAAGATGTGCTGTCAGAAGAGGGCCTGTCGACAGCGATGGAAGCCGATGAATGGAAGACGGCAGAAGATGTGCTGTCAGAAGAGAGTCTGCCGGAAGTGCCGGAAGCAGCAGAAGGATGGACGTTAGAAGAAGAGGGAGATCCGGAAGAGAATACAGTGGGAAAACCGGATTCAATAGATGAATTGACGCTGGAAGAGGCGCTGCTGTCGGATGAGATGACGCCGGAAGCCAATGCTGCTCTGGAAGAATGGGCGCTGAGTGATGATTCGGTATTGGATGAGATGGAACCGGAAGAACCGGCAGCGATAGATGCGGAGCCGGCCGATGCATGGTCGATGGATGAGTCCGAACCGGATCTGGCGGCGGAACTGGAAGAAACTTCATCGGAGGAAGAGCGGCCTCTTGAAGAGTTGGAAGCGGATATAGCAGAAGAGCTTGAGAATATTCCGATAGAAGAAGAGGAAGCAGGACTGCCTGGGAAAGCGGAAGCTGTGGAACTGCCAGAACCGGAAAAGGATTCAGCGGGCGTGGAATCTCCGGTGGAGGAGAAGCGTTCGGAGGAAGCCTCCGAGCTGGATGAATGGCCGGCAGAGACAGAAGAAGTACCGGGCCTGGATGATGATTTGCTGCTGGATGGCTGGGCCTTGGATGAGGATGTTCTGGCAGGAGAATTAAATGTGAAAGAAGATACGGAGATGGATGATATTTTGAAAGAGACAGAATCTGCCCTGGATGATTTTTTGAAAGAGTCCGGAAATCTGGAGGATGACGGAGCAGGGGAAGCGGAGGATTTAGATCTGGCGGCAGATTTTGGTTTAGGCGATCAGGATGTGGATGATTTTGAACTGAGTGGTGATGATATGGCGATAGGTGAGACCATGTCGGAAGAAGACATTGACCGGCTGTTAGGCGATGATTTTGCACTTGACGAGAAGGGAAATGATGATGAAGGACTCTCTGCACTTCTGGAGAGCATGGGACAGGATGACGATCTTTCGGCGATCAGCGATCTGCTGGAGAAGGCGGATCAGGGCCTGACGGAAGACGATGACATGCTTGCCCTTCTGGAAGAGAGTTCCGCAGAGAATACGGAGGACAACGATGATGCATTTGATTTCTGGGGGAAGGATGAATCCGCAGGGATCAGGTCCGGCAGCATCCGGGAGAATAAAGAGGAAGGACTGGATGAATTAGTGCCAAAGACAGAAGATAAGAAGAAAGAAAAAAAGAAAAAGGAAAAGAAAAAGAAGAAAGCCGGCAGTGAGAACGGGGCAGAGAAGCCTGAAAAGCAGGGATTTTTCAGCAGACTTATGGGTGCGCTTCTGGAGGATGACGAAGATATTGATGCTGCTTTGGCGGATGGCAGCGCCGGGGAGCTTGGCAGTTTATCCGACGAGAATCAGGATCTGTTAAAAGAACTCAACGCGGAAGATAAAAAGAACGCCGGGAAGAAAGCGAAGAAGAAAAAAGAGCCGAAGAAAAAGGCAAAAGAGGATAAGAAGCCGAAGAAAGCTCCGAAGCCCAAGAAGCCGAAGAAAGAGAAGAAGGTCAAGAATGTGGAGCCTGAGGAACCGGGTAAGCGGATCTCCAGGACGAAGATTGTTTTCGTCGTGATTTTCTGCGGTTCGATCGCAGTGGCGATCATTGTGGTGAACAAGTTTATTCCTGATTATATGCAGAAACAGCAGGCGCGTGAGATGTACAACAGCAGCCAGTATGAGGAAGTATATGAACTGCTCTACGGTAAGGAACTGAACGAGGAAGAGACGGCATTGATGCAGAAGAGCAGTGTTATCCTGCAGGTAAAGAGAAAGTGGAATTCTTATGAGAATTACAGCAAGATGAACATGCCTGCTGAGGCGTTGAACGCTTTGTTTGAAGGTGTGGAATTCTACCACCTGTTCAGCGCGGAGGCACAGCTGTGCGGCGTGTCAGGAGAGGTTGACGGTATCTATGCAAAGATTTTGGCCGAACTGTCGGGTAATTACGGTGTGTCGGAGGAAGCCGCACTGGATGTTATCGCATCGGAAGATGAACTGACATATTCCGGGAAACTGTACTCTATTTTGAACGGCAATGGAATCGGGACACCGGAGGAGGAAGAGCAGCCTAAGGTGAAAGAGGATGTGCTGCCAGAGGAAGAAGAGATCATCGACAGACTGAAAAATACAGAAGCATCGGATGGCGCGGAAGCAGTTGATCAAATGGATACGACGGAGAATGCAGATGTGCCGAATGATACAGATACGACGGAAGCGCCTGAGGAGACTTCGGCAGAGATTCAGGATGTAATGCCGGCAGATGATCTGTGATCCCGGATGGCAGGACGCAGCAGCAGAGAAAAGGCGATGACAAAAGGCGATGGCATTTCACAGAAAGCAGGGAAGGCCAGATGACAGGAGCGGATAATACAGATGGTAGCAATTATCGACTATGACGCCGGCAATATCAGGAGCGTAGAGAAAGCAGTCTCGTTGTTGGGAGAAGACGTTAAAGTGACAAGGGAGCGGGGAGAGATTCTCTCCGCAGACCATATTATACTTCCGGGGGTGGGGGCTTTCGGCGATGCGATGGAGAAGCTTCACAGTTACGGATTGACGGAAGTGATCGAGGAATCTGTCGGTGAGGGGATACCTTTTCTGGGAATCTGTCTCGGACTGCAGCTGTTGTTTGAGAGCAGTGAGGAGAGCGGAGGCGTAAAGGGGCTTGGAATTTTGCCGGGCAGAATCGTCAGGCTGCCGGAAGTACCCGGATTGAAAATACCGCATATCGGCTGGAATTCTTTGCGGTATCCAAATGAGGGAAGACTTTTTGCGGGAATTCCGGAGGAATCTTATGTGTACTTTGTGCATTCCTATTATCTGCAGGCAGAAGAAAAGGAAATTGTTACAGCGACGACGGAATATGGCGCGTGTATTCATGCTTCTGTGGAGAAGGGCAATGTATTTGCGTGCCAGTTCCATCCGGAAAAAAGTTCCGGGGTTGGGCTGCATATTCTCCGGAATTTTCTGGAGATCAGAAGCGTAGGAAGATAAGAAGCAAGAGAAATTTTGGCTGGTGAAGAGGAATGCATACGAAAAGAATCATTCCCTGCCTGGACGTAAAGAACGGACGGGTTGTTAAAGGGGTAAATTTTGTAAATTTTAAGGACGCGGGAGACCCGGCAGAGGTCGGAGCGGCCTATGACAAGTCGGGAGCGGACGAGCTGGTATTTCTGGATATCACCGCTTCTTCCGATGCGCGCGCGACGGCTGTGGAGATGGTCCGCAGAGTGGCGGAACGGGTTTTTATTCCCTTTACGGTGGGCGGCGGAATCCGCACGGTGGAGGATTTTAAGGCGATCCTGCGGGAGGGGGCAGATAAGGTGTCGGTCAATTCGGCAGCGATTATGAATCCAAGGCTGATCTCCGATGCGGCGGATAAATTCGGCAGCCAGTGTGTGGTGGTGGCGATTGACGCGAAGAAGCGTGCCGACGGCAGCGGCTGGAATATCTACCGTAACGGCGGCCGGATTGATATGGGCATTGATGCCGTGGAATGGGCGATAGAGGCGGACAGGCTGGGAGCCGGTGAAATCCTGCTGACCAGTATGGACGGAGACGGTACAAAGGCCGGATATGATCTGGAGCTGACCCGTGCAATCGCCGGACAGGTGTCGATTCCGGTCATTGCTTCCGGCGGTGCAGGGACGATGGAGCATTTCCGCGAGGCGTTTACTGTGGGCGGTGCGGATGCGGCGCTGGCGGCTTCGCTGTTTCATTTTAAAGAGATGGAGATCCGGGATTTGAAACTTTTTCTCAGTAAAAAGGGCATCCCGGTCAGAATATAGCAGTGGTGCAATGGGGAGGATATGGGGATGGCAATGTTGAACAATGACTGGGCGAAAGCGCTTAATCCGGAGTTTCACAAGGAATATTACAGGCAGTTGTATACTTTTGTTAAGGACGAGTACAGCAGGAGAGTCATTTATCCCCCGTCGGAAGAAATTTTCAGTGCGTTTCATTTTACGCCCTTGAGTGAGGTGAAGGTGCTTTTGCTGGGGCAGGATCCGTATCACAATGAGCATCAGGCCCACGGCATGAGTTTTTCTGTTCCGCAGGATCAGAAGGAGATCCCGCCTTCTCTGCAGAATATTTATAAGGAACTGCAGGATGATCTGGGCTGCTACATTCCCAACAACGGGTATTTGAAGAAGTGGGCGGATCAGGGGGTGCTTCTGCTGAATACGGTACTGACCGTGCGTGCCCATCAGGCCAATTCCCATCAGGGTAAGGGATGGGAACAGTTTACGGATGCCGTGATTGAGGCTGTCAATGCACAGAACAGGCCCGTTGTCTATCTGCTCTGGGGGCGGCCGGCACAGAGTAAGATTCCGATGCTGACGAATCCGAAGCATCTGATCTTGAAAGCGCCGCATCCGAGTCCGTTGTCGGCATACCGCGGTTTCTTTGGCTGCCGGCATTTCAGCCAGTGCAACGAGTTTCTGAAAGCGAATGGCGCAGAACCGATCGACTGGCAGATTGAGAATATATAGATTGGGTTTGAGCGATGGATAAATCCCGGAAATGCTGATAAAATCGGCATTTTCGGGATTGACTTATGCCTGTTGAACAGGCAGCTGCCCCTTATGCGGTGCGGAGGTCTATGAGCAGAAACTGTTTTCTCATTGGGATGAGATGTATTCGTATTGTTAAATGATAAGAGCTGCATGAAGAGAGACCTTCACGTACGATTCTGTGAGAAGTTTGAGGTGAAATCCCGCTTACTTCTGTTTCCGGCTCTTGCAGGAGCCATATACGGTAGCTCCTGCAAAGCCGAAAACGAAATTTCTAATGTCGTTAACTATAGCAGTTCGGCAATATCAGAGAAGTTGATGTATAGATTATCATAGATATTGACCTTGATCGTGGAGTCAAAAGAGTACTGGACGTTTAGATTGTTTTCTTCAAAGTAATTAACGGTAACGGTTTTCCGGCGTGGATCCGCAATCCAGTACTCACGCACCCCGGCATTTTTGTAGTAGTAGAGCTTGCGGATATAATCATCTGACGGATTGGCGGGAGAAACGATTTCAATGATAAAGTCAGGAGCGCCATTGCAACGCTTCCCATCCAGCTTGTTTTTGTCGCAGATGACCATGATGTCAGGTTGAACAATTGTAAGGGGATTGTCGGACAGCATTACATCAAACGGTGCGCTGAATACCTGGCAGGAGCCCTTCTTGTTTTTAACGTAATTATAGAGGGTATTTGATAATTCCATGGATAGCGATTGGTGTATCTGTGACGGACTGGCCATATCATAGATAACACCATCAAAGATCTCCACCCTTCTGTTTTCTGGTAGAGCCTCATATTGCTCCAGAGTTATGGTTTCCAATTTAGGTTGTAATGCTGGTGTCATGATTTTACTCCTTTTCAGAACGATTTATAATCAGTGCTTTGCTTTTGCGATATCCATTTGAATACATTATACAGGGTATGGTCATTATATGCGACTAAATCACGTGAAAATTCTTAGAGATTTTGGCGGCAGCCTGTAAATGAGGATTCATCTATTGTTTTGTACGATTTGAGTGGTATACTGATATTTCTGGATTGATAATTATCAAAAGACCAGTTAAATTTATGTAAAGCTTTATCTTTTTGACAATGATTCTGATCCAGTGTATGTGTAATAAAAAAGATTTTAGTGCTGCATTATTTTATCCCCGGGAGCGACAGCGCCAGTCAAATGTCTGGTCATGGGTTACATCTGCCATGCTGTCACAGTCCTTTAGTTTGATTTTGATAATAGTATAGCATATAACGCAGAAATGGCAATATACGGTTATTTTCATACGGTCTGTAGCTTAAGAATGTATTCAGTGATTTATGAGTGATCTTTGATAAAAAGTGTATGTATAATGAACGGGTGGAATCGCCTGAATTGTATATTTATCAAATATTGGTTGTCAATCCGCGGAAATTTGCTATAATATATGCGGGGCAGCTGTTGGTAACAGAAAATCAGCGGGCCATAATAAATAATGTAGTTGAAGTAAAAGCAGGCGTGCATTTGCATAAAACTCAAACAAAAACAGTTAAGAGCAGCGCAGAACACGCCAGGAAAGAACGATAGAAGAAAGGAATACAGATAAAGATGAGTAAAGTACCGTTTGTGACAAAACAGCAGGTGGAGGAGATCGCCGGGAATTATCCCACCCCTTTTTATTTGTATGATGAAAAGGGAATCCGGGAGAATGCCAGGGCGGTGCAGGAGGCTTTTGCGTGGAACAAGGGGTTTAAGGAGTTTTTTGCGGTGAAGGCGTGTCCGAATCCTTTTTTGATCCGGATCATGCATGAGTATGGCGTTGGATGTGACTGTTCTTCGCTGACGGAATTGATGCTCAGCAAAGCGATCGGGATAGAGGGGCATGATATCATGTTCTCTTCCAATGAGACGCCGGCTGAGGAATTCGCCTACTGCGACAGGATAGGAGGCATCATCAACTTAGATGACTTCACGCACATTGAATTTGTGGAAAAGATACTCGGCAGGCTGCCGGAGACGATGAGCTGCCGGTACAATCCGGGCGGGGTTTTCCAGATGAGTAACGGGATCATGGACAATCCGGGGGATTCCAAATACGGCTTCACTTATGAGCAGCTGCTTGCAGGTTACAGACTTTTGAAGGAAAAGGGCGTAAAGCATTTCGGACTGCATGCATTTCTGGCCAGCAATACGGTGACCAATGAGTATTATCCGCAGCTGGCGAAGCAGCTTTTTGAGCTGGCGGTGCAGATCAGGGAGCAGACCGGTGTTGTGCTGGAATTCATCAATCTGTCCGGCGGCGTGGGGATTCCTTATGCACCGGAGCAGGAGGGCAATGATATCCGTGCGATCGGGGAAGGCGTCCGCCGTGTTTATGAGGAGGTGCTTGTTCCGGCAGGGATGGGCGATGTGGCAATTTATACGGAGATGGGACGTTTTATGACGGGTCCTTACGGTGTGCTGGTGACGAAGGCGGTCCATGAGAAGCATATCCATAAGGAATATATCGGCGTGGATGCCTGTGCGGTGAATCTGATGCGGCCGGCGATGTACGGCGCTTATCATCATATCACGGTGCTGGGCAAGGAGGATGCGGTCTGTGATCACAGATATGACGTGGTGGGATCGCTGTGTGAGAACAACGACAAGTTCGCGATCGACAGGATGCTGCCGGAGATCGAGCGGGGGGATTATCTCGTGATCCACGACGCGGGAGCACACGGGTTTGCCATGGGATATAATTACAATGGTAAGTTAAAGTCGGCGGAGCTTCTTTTAAAGGAGGACGGCAGTGTGGAGCTGATCAGGCGTGCGGAGACGCCGAAGGATTATTTTGCAACGTTTGACTGCTTTGATCTTTTTGAGAAACTGGAAGTTAGAAATTAAAAAGGAAATGGCTGAAATCTTCGATTACGCGAAGTTTTCAGCCATTTTTAATGCCGGCGATGGGACTTGAACCCATACGTGGTTGCCCACAACAGATTTTGAGTCTGCCTCGTCTGCCATTCCGACACGCCGGCATTTCCTGCAACCGAATAATATAATAGCATATCTGTGAAAGGAAGACAAGTTTTTTCTTCATAAAAATGTAGAAAGAAGAAATTTATCGATATTAAAGCTGTACATCCGTGGGAAGTTATGATATATTTGTAAAGGATTGTTAAGAAAAGTAATATATTGTAATAATTTCGCAACAATTATCTAAAGAAGATAAAGGGGTACAACAGAAGGATGGTACAGATGAGAAAGATGAAAGTTACGGCAAAAGGATATGTGAAAGGTATGGCCGCATTGTGTACGGCGGCGGCTTTGATGTTTGCACCGGTACAGCAGGTGCAGGCGATCGGTGCGGGAAGTTCCATTGCACGGGGGATTGATGTCTCCAAACATAATCTGGCGATCGACTGGAGCCAGGTGCCTTCTTCCGGGGTGAGTTTTGCCTTTGTGAAGGCAGGCAGTACGAATTCGGGGGTTGATCCGTATTTCGATGTCAATATGCGGGGCGCCAGCGCGGCAGGACTGAGGACAGGCGTGTATCTGTATTCTTACGCGACTACGGTGGAGCAGGCGCAGAACGAGGCGGATCTTCTCATGCAGTGGATCAGTAATTATACGGTAAATTATCCGGTAGTATATGATATTGAGGATCCCTGTCACAAGAATATGTCTCAGGAGCAGCTGCAGGCGCTGATCAATACGTTTTGTTCTACGGTGGAGGCGCACGGATATTATCCGGTGGTCTACTCCAGCAAGAATATGTTCCAGAACAAGATCGGAAATATCAAATACGATAAGTGGGTGGCGCAGTATGCGGATGCCCTGCAGTATGACGGCGCTTCCTTCTGGCAGAATACGTCCCACGGCAGTGTGCCGGGGATTCCGACCAGAGTGGACATGAATTATCAGTTTAAGGATTATTCTTCTGTCATCATTGCGGACGGATTCGCGGACCGCGGGGATCAGAAGGTGTTCTATGCCAACTACAGAATGCAGCGTTCCTGCTGGGTAGGCTGGGAGGATAAGAAGTATCATCTGGATGAGAACGGCTTCGTGCAGAAGGGATGCTGGTTCGAGGATGAGACCGGCAGATATTTCCTGGCGACCAAGGACGGTCATGCGCTCCGTGAGGACGTGACGATCGAGGGCGTGGAGTATTATTTCGACGAGAATGCTGTCATGCAGAGAGGGCTTGTGACAAGGCCGGACGGCAATACCTATTACTATGACGAGAACGGTGCGCTGCAGAGGGATGTGACGGTGACGATCGACGGCATAACCTATGAAGTGAACAAAGACGGTGTTGCAGCAGCCGTAGAGGCGCCGGCACCGGAAGCAGCAGGAGAGCCTGCGGCATAGGCAGATCCTCTCAGGTTAAACTTATAAAATAAAAAATGAAAAGGAGCAGGAAATATCTGTTCCTTTT
>OFFW01001860.1_pt1 | contig 12188 bp, 11 predicted proteins | sample 1521501 | NCBI WGS metagenome assembly OFFW01 (sample SAMEA3504107, study PRJEB24116) | mouse gut metagenome | biome: mouse gut; feature: mouse-associated habitat; material: faeces | place: Denmark | collected 2011
TCCCTTGCTTGAGGGTACTTCAAAATGGTAAATATCTCTTCGCACAGCCATCTTTATGGCACGAGCCAAAGCTTTGAAAATACCTTCTATTTTATGATGCTCATTCTGCCCCTCGGCTTTGATATTTAAATTCATACGAGCTGCATCACTCAATGATTTAAAAAAATGAAGAAACATCTCGGTAGGCATCTCCCCTATTTTCTCCCGATGAAACTCAGCATCCCATACCAACCATGCTCTACCGCCAAAATCCAAAGCTACCCGACAAAGACAATCATCCATGGGCAAGCAATATCCGTAACGCTCAATGCCACGCTTGCTGCCCAATGCCCGATAAATACATTCACCCAAAGCAATGGCGGTATCTTCAATAGTATGATGTTCATCCACTTCCAAATCACCTTTTACTTTAATGGTCAGGTCAATACCACCATGCTTTCCAATCTGTTCCAACATGTGATCAAAAAAACCAATACCTGTGGAAATATCACATTTTCCGCTGCCATCTAAATTTAAGCTGATATAAATATCCGTTTCCTTCGTAGTACGACGGACCTCCGCTATACGTTCTCCGGCAAAAAGGAATTCAGCGACCTTATCCCAATCCGTAGTCGCCAATACACAGTAGGATTCCAAATTCTTTTCCTTCAGAATATCCATATTTTCTTGCAACAAAATAGCCTTACAGCCCATATTTCTAGCCAGTTCCACATCTGTAGCACGATCACCAATAACAAAACTGTTAGCCAAATCATAATCACCGGTAAGATATTTTCCCATCATTCCTGTTCCAGGCTTACGGGTAGACACATGGTCTTCCGGAAAACTGCGGTCTATCAAGATATCATCAAAAATGATGCCTTCCCCCTCCAATGTCTTCAACACCAGGTTGTGCACCGGCCAAAAGGTATCCTCAGGAAAAGAAGAAGTACCGAGGCCGTCTTGATTGGTAACCATCACAAATTCAAAGTCGAGTTTGCTGCGGATAAATCCCAAATTACGAAAAACCTTAGGATAAAACTCCAATTTATGGAAAGAATCCAATTGGTAGTCAATCGGTGGCTCTATAACCAACGTACCGTCACGATCTATAAACAACGCTTTCTTCATACTTCAACATTCATAATTCTTCAATGCTTCCAACAACATATCATTCTCCGGACGTGTACCAATGGTCACACGCAAACAATCACGACATAAAGAAATACTGGTACGGTTACGCACTATGATACCTTTACCTACCAAATAATTATATATTTTCTTGGCATCTGTCACTTTAGCTAGAAAGAAATTGGCATCCGTAGGATAGATTTTCTCACAACAAGGCAGTTCTACAAATTCATTGACCAAACGCGTCCGTTCTTCCAATAACGACTTTACCCAACGTTCTACCTCATAATGCCGGTGCAACATCATAACAGCCTCTTTCTGTGTCAGCAGATTCACATTATACGGATATTTAATCTTACTGAAAATAGAGATGATTTCTTTAGACGCAAAGGCCATGCCCAAACGAATGGCAGCACATCCCCATGCCTTAGAAAAAGTCTGAAAGACAATCAAATTAGGATATTTATCTAAATCGGCAAGGAAAGACGGCGCATCAGAAAAATCGGAATAGGCCTCGTCTATAATCACCAATCCCTGAAAAGTATCCAGTAATTTTTCCATTTCCCTACGATCCAGGTTATTACCGGTAGGATTATTGGGCGAGCAAAGAAAAACCAGTTTGGTGTGATCGTCTGTTGCCGCCAATAGTTTATCGGCACTGAACTGATAGTTTTCATCCAATAACACCTTGCGATATTCTACATCGTTGACATCAGCACACACCTGATACATACCATAAGTAGGGTCAATAGCCACTACATTATCCACCCCCGGAATACAGAACGCGCGATACACCAAGTCAATAGCCTCATCACTGCCGTTTCCCAGAAAGATCGTATCGGGGTCTACCTTTTTAATAGGAGCTATCATATTCTTCAATTCCCGCTGCATAGGATCAGGATAACGGTTATTAGGTGTATTGTACGGGTTCTCATTGGCATCCAGAAAAACAGATGCCTCCGCTCCATTATATTCGTCACGTGCCGATGAATAGGGTTTCAAAGCCCAAATATTCGGGCGCGTCAATTCTTTCAAATCTTTCATCTTTATACTGTTTTTAATCTTACGGTTACTGCATTCTTATGCGCACCCAGTTGTTCATTAGCCGCCATCACCTCAATAGCAGGACCGATATTCTGAATACCCTCGCCATTAATCTCCTGAAAAGTGATTTTACGGATAAAACTATCCAGACTCACCCCACTATACGCTTTGGCATAACCATTGGTAGGTAAAGTATGATTGGTTCCGGATGCATAATCACCGGCACTCTCCGGAGTAAGTGAACCTAGAAATACAGATCCGGCATTGACAATACGCTCTGCCTGTTCCATATAATCCCTGGTCTCGATAATCAAATGCTCGGGAGCATATTCATTCGTCAGAGCAATTGCCTCATCCATATCCCTCACCAAAATCAATTTGCTGCTTGCCAACGACTTTTCGGCTATTTCCCATCTGGGAAGCAAAGCCAACTGGCGTTGTACCTCATACTCCACCTCCTTCATTAATTTCTCAGAAGTAGTTATCAGCATGGCCTGACTATCAACTCCATGTTCCGCCTGTGAAAGCAAATCGGCTGCCACAAATACAGGATTAGCCGTCTCGTCGGCCAACACTTCGACTTCAGAAGGACCGGCAGGCATATCTATCGCAACATCCCGCAAAGAAACCTGCTGCTTGGCAGCCGTTACATATTGGTTACCCGGACCGAAAATTTTATAAACCTTAGGCACACTTTCCGTTCCGTATGCCATAGCAGCGATGGCCTGCGCCCCGCCGACCTTATAGATCTCATCCACGCCCGCGATGCTGGCCGCCGCCAGTGTACCAGGATTCACTTTTCCGTCCGCCCCCGCCGGTGTCGTCATGATGATCTTCTTCACGCCCGCCACCTTCGCCGGGATCACATTCATCAGCACGCTGCTCGGATAGGCCGCCTTGCCGCCCGGCACATAGACACCGGATACGGAGAGCGGCAGAATCCGCTGTCCGAGAATGCAGCCGTCCGGCTTCGTATCGATCCAGCTGTTGCGGAGCTGTTTTTGATGAAACGCCTCGATGTTGGCGGCGGATTTCTTCATAACCGCAAGGAACGACCTGTCGATGGATTCGACGGCCTCCTCGATCTCCGCCTGCGTCACACGGATGTTATCGGCATGACTCTCCCACTGATCAAACTTCTTCGTGTAGGAAAATACCGCCTGATCACCGTTTGTCCGCACATCGGTTATGATGTCCGCCACGGTCTTCTCATATTCAGAATAATTATCAGGGCTTCGTTTTAACAGCCTGTCCAGAATGTCTTTTCTGGTGTCTTCCGTCAGTTTTATTGTCTTCATAGATTCCTCTTCTCCTGTGTTATCTTCATCCCTGCGCACGTTGTCCGCTTTGACACAAACACTTCGCGAAATGTGCCTCAAGACAACTGCCCGCGGATATCCGTGATCAGCTTCTTGATCCGCTCCGGCTCCATCTGCATACTGACCTGATTCACGATCATACGCGCGGACAGCGGGCAGATCTCCTCCAGCACCTTCAGCCCGTTCTCTTTTAAGGTGGAACCGGTCTCCACGATATCCACGATCACATCCGCCAGCCGCACGATCGGCCCCAGTTCCACGGAACCGTTCAACTTAATAATATCCACCGTCTGATGCTTTTTATTATAAAAATAATCTTTGGCAATATTCGGATACTTGGTGGCTACCCGGATCATCTCGTGATGCCTGAGCAGTTCTGCGGCGCTTTCCGGCCCGCACACGCACATCCGGCATCTGCCGTACCCCAGGTCGAGCACCTCATAGACCCTGCGGCCCTCTTCCAGGATCGTATCCTTGCCGACCACCCCGATATCGGCGGCGCCGTATTCCACATAGGTCGGCACATCCGGCCCCTTTGCCAGGAAAAACTTGAGTTTCAGTTCCTCATTCACGAAGATCAGTTTCCGGGAATCCTTATCCTTCATCTCCTCACAGGTGATTCCGATCTCTTCCAACAGCTCCATGGTCTTATTGGCGAGACGGCCCTTGCCGAGTGCGAAGGTCAAATATCTGTTTTCATTCATCTGTTCAGTCACGCTACCCTCCATGATTTTGCTCTGTTTCTATTTTTTCGGCAAAAGTTCCACGCATTTCCCCGCCGCGCGCATCTGTCTGGCTTCCCGCAGCATTTCCCGGAAATTCTCCTGCGTATAGTAGAGCTTTGCACATTTTTCCACGCCGGCGATGACCGCTCCCTGCCTGTTCATGGCCGCAAGCAGGTCATCCACCACAATCATGAAGCCGATCGCCGGCGCATCCTTGCCAAAACGGTGCAGCAGGCCGTCATAACGTCCGCCTTTTACAATCGCGTCCCCGATGCCGTAAGTGAAGCCTTTGAAAATGATCCCTGTATAATAATTATACTTGCTTAACATGCCCAGGTCAAAGGAAACATATTTCTCGACGCCATACTCACACAAAACCTGATAGACTTTCTCAAGCCGGTCGATCGCATTTCTGGAGCGTTTGTTGTCCACCGCGTGCTTCGCGTCATGCAGAATGGCCGCAGTCCCGAACAGATCGCTCACCTGCAAAAGCAACTCCTTATCCTTCCGGTCTACATGCACGCCCTCCAACAGCTCTTCCGCGCCGAAATAATTCTTGCCCGAGATCAGCTCCCGCAGTTCCAGCTCCGTCTCCTCGTCCAGCCCGGCTTCCGCGCAGATGCCCTTGAAATATTCCAGATTTCCGATGCTGATCTGAAAGTCCGACAGCCCGGCATGGTACAGCGCCTCGATCGTCATCGCGATCATCTCCGCATCCGCCTGCACGGAGTCATCCCCGATCAGCTCTGCCCCCATCTGGGTCACTTCCTTTAATTTGCCCTGCAGATTTGAGGTATTCGTAAACGTATTGCCCCGATAACAGAAGCGGATCGGCACATTCTCATCCATGAAATATTTGGCCGCGCATCTGGCGATCGACGGCGTAAAGTCGGGCCGCAGCACCAGCGTATTGCCCTCTTTGTCAAAAAACTTGTACAGCTCTCTGGAAGGCGTAGTCCCCACCTCTTTGGAAAAAACATCAAAAAATTCAAAGGTCGGCGTCTGAATATCCTGATAGCCGTAACTTTTGATCTTATCCTGCAGAAGGTGTTCGACGATATTCCTGGCCGCCTTCTCGTCTCCGTAAATATCCCGCACGCCCTCCGGCGTATGTACTAATCTTTTTCCCATATTCTTTCCCCTGTGATTGCTTAAAATTTATATGTTTACATATCTGCATTCGCGCCTGTTCAGACGCTGAATCCATCTTCCGCATGTCCAAAGAACACTTTAATACTGCGAAGTGATAATTCGTTAAATTGCAACTTTCCTTACTATAAAAGAATTTGCGCTGTTTGTCAACGCTGTCTCTATTCTCTGTCCTCCAGGTCCCTCTGCAGTGCGTCCAGATAGGGCACCAGGATCCCGTGCTTTTTCGGCAGCACATAGGCGGGGTTCAATTCCTCGAAACGGAAACTTTTCCGGCCGCCCTCCATGGCCCTGTCCCAGAAGAAACGCAGCATCTCATAGGGCAGATAATAGAAAATATCCCTGTGCGTGTAGTAGATCAGAAAAAAGGCAATCCCCTTCTGTTTCTCGAACATTCCCATAAATTTTACCTGATGCTCGTGAATGTTCTGCAGGGAAAAAGTATCTGCCGCGCACTCCTTGGCATCGAAACAGACCGGAATTCCCTGCACCACACCGATATAATCCACCGTACTTTTTTGATCGAAATAGGCCAGCGTGATGTGTCTGCTCTCCTTGTCGATATTGATCGGGGTGATGGGCGTCGGCACCTTCTGGATCAGCGCCAGCCCGTTTTCCAGATATTTTTCATTTGTCCTGTTGATCAGATCTTCAAGTGTGGAACCGCGCAGCCCGCGGGAATTCCAAGTTGCCATACCGGCTCCTTTCGTCCGTCTTATTTTTACCCTGCGCCTACGCCTGGCCGTGCTCCGAAACCTGCTCGAAAATCTCCGGTATCTTTGCATAAAAGGTCCTGCCGCTTATCGCTTCAAAGGGTGAAGGCAGTGCCGGAAAGACGACCTTAAAGGCATGCAGCAGCTGTGCCCTGACCTGATAACGTTTCCGATAACCGTCGTTCCACTCCCGGTCGCCGTATTTATAGTCTCCCAGAAGGGGATGCCCGATGCCGGCCAGATGCGCCCTGATCTGATGGGAACGTCCGGTAAGAAGCTCCACTTCCAGCAGGGTCTTGTCCCGCTCGATCCGCAGCGGCTTATATTTTGTCTTAATGTAGGAATCCGGCGCGCCTGCCGCGGCGATGGATACCTTATTGCGCTTCTCGTCTTTTTGCAGATACCCCTCGATCAGCCGGCTCTCTGTCACCGCTCCCTTCACATAGAGCTGATAATATTTCTGAAGGGTCCTGTCGTGCAGCAGTTCTCCAAGCATTTGTGCACCGGCAAGGGATCTGGCACAGAGTACGATGCCGCTTGTATTGCGGTCCAGACGGTTGCAGACGGAAGGTTTAAAAGTCTTCAAATCCTCCTGCGTTATCGCTTTGCTGTGGAGCAGATGACCGATCAGCCATTCATTTAAAGACAGGTCCGTCTTATCCGCCTTCTGGGAAAGGATACCGGCCGGTTTGTCCGCCAGAAGAATGTGCTCGTCCTCATACAGGATCGTGATTCCGGTCAGCTTCTCATAAGCCTCATCATACGCCGTCCGCGCAGGCTCCGGCTCCCCCATAAACCTGGCCAGCGTCTCCGCTGCAAAAAATACGGTCACCATATCCCCTGCGGTGATCTTCTCACTGCCGTCGGCTTTCTTTCCGTTTAACGTGATATTCTTTTTGCGCAGCATCTTGTATAAAAAGCTGCTCCCGGCTTCCGGCAAAAGCCTGTGCAGATATTTGTCCAAACGCTGCCCGGCCTCCCTGTCCGTGATCTCTTTCTGATACATGTTCCCATCCTTTGCTCCGGCGACTCTCTAAATAATGATCGAATACAGCAGGGCAGCGATCTGTGCCTGATTTCTGTTCTCCTCTGTATCCAGATTTATAATCTGACTCAGTCGGTCAACATATTTATCAGTATTCGAATAAATCTTAACCGTGATATTCTTTATCCCTTCCTGTAAAAGCATCTGTTCCAGATGTTTTTCGGCTTTGTTGCAGTAGCATTTTGCATCCTCTGTCACACCGCACAGCACACTGCCCTTCAACGCCATATGGCTGACCGCATAATTGTTCTGATAGGACGTAAAATACATATCATAAAAAGTAGTAAGCCTTTCATCATAGGCGCTCACTACCTTTCTGAGGGCTTCACTGCACCCCTCGGCCTTCAGAAAGAGGATCAGGTTTACCAAACTTTTACATGCCGGCAGGCAGCCCAGAACCGCTACGATCGTCAGCAGATTCTTATTGCTCCCGGTGGTCACGTATCCCATCACATAAAGCCCGATGCTGACACCGAAAAAAAGGAGCGTCCTCAGCGCGGCCACCACTCTGTGATTTTTGATATAGCCATAAGATCCTTTTGGAATAAACCAGTTTTTCATGCACGCAAACTCCTTACGTAAACTTACACAGCAGATTCTGTACTCCCTGCGTGGCCAGATACAGCACTTTCATGGGCAGGCCGCAGACCGAGACGGATTTCCCACGCTTACAGTCCATGACCGCTTTGGCGACCACGCTCTCCGCCTCCATCATGGTCAGTTTCTTAAGTCCGCCCATCTGCGAGGTGTCTTTGTAGGCCCGGGTGAGAAACGGCGTGTTGACAGGTCCCGGACAGACTGCCATCACGCGGATCCCGCGTCCCGCCAGCTCTTGGTTGAGCGCTCTGCTGAAAGAATATACATAGGCCTTGGAAGCGGCATAGACCGCAAAAGCCGCCTGCGGTACGAAGGCTGCGCCCGATGCCAGCTGTATGATCTTACTGCCTCTGCGCATATATGGAAGGCACAGTTTCGTCATCCGGGTCAGCGCCACGATATTTACCTGCATCATATCCGACACTGCCCTGTCGCTTTGCCCGTCAAATCTGCCATGTTCTCCAGCCCCTGCACAGTTGACCAGTACCGTGATCTTCGGGTTGCTGATCGCCAGCACCTCCGCAAACTGCTCCATGGCACTTTCCAGTGTCACATCCATGGCCAGGATCTGTGTCTTATGCCGCAGCGTGCGGGCCAGCTCCTCCATCGGTTCCCGCCTGCGGGCCAGAAGCCAGATCTCGTCCGTTTTATGTAAACTATTATCCAGCTGCCGCGCAAATTCCATCCCCATGCCGGAGGATGCGCCTGTAATGATCGCAATATTCATGATCGTCTCCCCTTTAACCCTTTCCTTTTTTCCTGTGCACATTTCGGATCGTCTTTTTCTTTCCGGATTTCAAATCGACATGCCTGACACCGGCAGGAGTTTTTGCCGCGTTTCGATGCTTTGCGTTTCGATGCTTTGCGTTTCGATGCTTTGCGTTTCGATGCTCCGTATTTCGACGTTCTCCATTCCGATGCTCTGTGTTTCGGTGTTCTTCGTTTCGATGCGCTGCCTTCCTCGGCCTGATCAGGCATTTCCTGTCAAAGCCGATCAGATCCTCCCGGCCTCCCTTGATCAGCGCTTCCATCACCAGCGCGTGGTTATTCGGATTCCGGTACTGGATCAGCGCCCGCTGCATGGCCTTCTCATGCGGATTGCGGCAGACGTACACAGGCTCGCCGTTCCGGGGATCGATCCCCGTATAGTACATGACCGTGGACACCGTGGACGGCGTCGGGTAGAAATCCTGCACCTGCTCCGGCATATAGCCCAGATCCCGGAGATATTCTGCAAGCCTGACCGCTTCTTTCATGGTAGAACCAGGATGAGAAGACATCAGATACGGTACAAGGTACTGCTTCTTTCCCAGTCTCCGATTGATCGCTTCGTACTTTTTCACAAAAGACTGGTAAACGCTGTTCTGCGGCTTTCCCATCATCCGGAGCACCGCGTCCGACACATGCTCCGGCGCAACTTTAAGTTGTCCGCTTACATGATGCTCGCACAACTCATTCAGAAAACGATCCTCCTGATCCGCCAGGACATAGTCAAACCGGATCCCGGAACGGATAAAAACCTTCTTTATACCGGGAATGCTTCTCAGACGGCGAAGCAGCGCGATATAATCTCTATGCTCCGCCCTTAAGTTCCTGCACGGCTTTGGATAGAGGCACTGCTTTTCTTTGCACACTCCGCATACCATCTGCTTCTCACAGGACGGATGCCGGAAATCTGCCGTAGGCCCGCCTACGTCATGGATATAACCCTTGAAATCGCTGTCATCCAAGAAACGTTCTGCCTCTCTTACCAGAGAATCATGGCTCCTTGTCTGTACGATCCGCCCCTGATGAAAGGTAAGCGCGCAGAAATTACAGCCGCCAAAACACCCCCTGTTGCTGATCAGGCTAAACCTCACTTCCGCGATCGCCGGTACGCCGCCTTCCCCCTCATAGGACGGGTGATACGTCCGCATATAGGGATAACCATAGATCTCGTCCATCTCCGTCTGATCAAGCGGCATGGCAGGAGGATTCTGCACGATATACTGGCGCTCCCCATAAGGTTCCACCAACCGTTTCCCGGAGAAAGGATCCGTATTACAATATTGTGTATAGAAGCTTTTGGCATATAAAGTCTTATCTTTCTTCATCTCTTCATACCCGGGCAGCATAACCGCGTCATATACTCCGCCTGCGTCCTTCGTCTTGTAGACAGTTCCCGGAATGAAGGTGATATCATGGATCGCAATCCCGCTGTCCAGCGCTTCTGCAATCTCCACAATAGAACGCTCCCCCATACCATAGGAGATCAGATCGGCGCCCGAATCCAGAAGTACGGACCGCCTGAGCCTGTCAGACCAGTAGTCATAATGCGCAAGCCTTCTTAAGCTTGCTTCTATGCCGCCCAGGATGACCGGAACCTTCTTATACGTCTGCCGGATCAGATTGCCATAGACAGTAACCGCATAATCCGGCCGCTTCCCCATCACTCCCCCGGGTGAAAATGCATCCGTCTTCCTGTGCTTTTTCGACACGGAATAATGATTTACCATGGAGTCCATATTCCCGGCTGAGACAAGGAACCCAAGACGCGGCTCTCCAAACTCCGTCACACTGGAAGGATCCTTCCAGTCAGGCTGTGCGATGATCCCGACTTTATACCCATGTGCTTCTAAAACCCTTGTGATGACCGCATGTCCAAAGGAAGGATGATCCACATAGGCATCCCCCGATATATAGACAAAGTCCACTCTGTTCCAACCGCGCGCTTCCATCTCCTGCCGCGAGACAGGCAAAAACCCCGCACTCATCTATTCCACCCCATATCTGTATTTCTCCGTCATAATTTCTATCTACAATACTTCATATGTTTCATTCTTGATATCATCATAACTGTATATGTAATAATCCGCAAGGCTTCTCTTCTTCTCTTCCTGATACCTGGAGAATTCATCATCCACGGCACATACCTTCATGCCCGCATTCTTCCCTGCCAGAATTCCCATCGGAACATCCTCGAACACAAGGCAGCGTCCGGGATCTACCTCCATATCTTTTGCCGCCAGCAGATAGACGTCCGGCGCGGGCTTCCCTTTTGCCACCTCGCACGCCGTTCTCACCACGTCGAACAATTCCGCCGCTTCTAATGCCTTAAGCGTATCCTCCACCAGGATCCTTCCATTGCTTGTCGCGATCCCGATCTTCTTCCCCTGCCGCCTCATCTCCAGAATGAACTCACGGGCGCCTTCCTTCAACGGCGCTTCGTTCATATAGCGTTCACGCGCCATCTCCGTCCATTCGTCCATGATCTCCTGCTGCGTGCAGGAAAGGGTCGGAAACGCCTCGAGAAAATACTGCGATACTTCCGTATAACTCATTCCTTCTATATCTTCATGAAAATTCTCCGGTTCAACCAGGTTATATTTCTTAAGATATACCTCGTCGATCGACGGCCAGATCCACATCGAATCGATCAGTGTGCCATCCATGTCAAATATGACCGCGTCAATCCCGTCCAACATCTTTGTCTCTATCATCTGCTGACTCCTTTTTGATTCATTTGCAAGTATTCCAATTCCTTTTTCGTCAGGCTCCGGTACTCTCCCGGCTTTAATCCCTCATCCAGGCAAAGCGTTCCCATACGCTCCCGCTTAAGATACAGAACCTTCTTACCTACGGCTTCGAACATCCGCTTAACCTGGTGATATTTTCCTTCCTGTATCGTAAGGCGGATCTCCGATTCTTCACCGCTTTTCAAGATCTCCAATACCCCCGGGCGTGTCCGCTCTTTCGCTCCCTCTGATCCGATATCAAGCCCGGCGGCGAACCGCTCCACGTCTTCCCTGGTCACACATCCCTGGATCCGCGCATAATAAGTCTTATCCACGTGTTTCTTCGGGGACAATAGGCTGTGGGCGAGCACTCCGTCATTGGTGATCAGAAGAAGCCCTTCCGTATCCTTATCAAGACGCCCCACCGGGAACAGATCCTTCCGCTTCTTCTCCCGGATCAGATCGATCACCGTCCGCTCCCTTGGATCCTCTGTCGCAGATACAACGCCTGACGGTTTATGGAGCATATAATATTCATAAGAAGCGTAAGAGACCGGCTTCCCATCCATCCTTACTTCATCTTTCCCTTCGCAGACCTTCGTCTCAGGGGCGGTAACCGCCTCCCCGTTTACCGTGATCTGGCCTTTCCGGATATGTTTTTTCACTTCCTGGCGGGTACCGATCCCCATATCCGCCAGATATTTATCCAGGCGGATCATCAGCATAACCTCCATCCCGGCAAATACTTATTCTTCAGCATGCCTTTGCTTAATTTCCCCCATCCAAGCGGATACCCGTCCACACAGACGAGCCTCCACCCTTTCTCCTTCACCGGCACCAGTTCTTCCACATCCAGCGTCTCTCCCTTCAGGTATCTCCTGACCCGTTCATCTTCTGCCGGCAAGTCGATACAATGCGCATATTCTTCCTTCTTCAGATACATCGCCAGCGCCTGGCTTGGTTCAAAACGGTTCTTCTTAAGCTCCCCGAGC
>OFFW01001861.1_pt1 | contig 12188 bp, 8 predicted proteins | sample 1521501 | NCBI WGS metagenome assembly OFFW01 (sample SAMEA3504107, study PRJEB24116) | mouse gut metagenome | biome: mouse gut; feature: mouse-associated habitat; material: faeces | place: Denmark | collected 2011
ATTTCCGCAGCGGCGCTTCAAGGCTTATGACAGCTATTCCAACTGAAAAATCTATCCCAAAAGCCGGCATCCAATTTCCCCATAAAGGTTTACTTCCCACCCCCGAAATGCTATAATGCAGCTAGACTTTATCACCTGCAGCAGCCCTTTGCAGGCTCCGGATATGCGTCAGGCGTCCCCGGAGGGCATGGTCTGCAGGAATCCACGAAAAGAGAGGTATGACATGAGCACAAGTTATCGCATCCCTATTCCGGCGCTGGGGTTCCAGCCCCCTGTCTACGCATGCCGGTACAATGACAAGCCTTTTGAGCTTGACGGCAATCTGGAAAAGGAATTTTGGAGAAATATTCCCTTCACCGGAAACTTTGATGATATCGAGGGCGGCATTCGTCCCACCCCCAGATTCCGCACTCGGGCAAAGATGGCCTGGGACAAGGAGAATCTTTACATCGGAGCTCTTCTGGAGGGAGACGAAATCTGGGCAAACTTAACAGAACATGACTGCGTAATCTTCCACGACAACGATTTTGAGATCTTTATTGATCCTGATTCGGATACGCAGGCCTATTTTGAATATGAGATGAACGCCCTGAATACCACATGGGATCTGCTCCTCACCAAGGCCTATAGGGATCAGGGAAAGCCTGTGAACGGTCTTGAGCTTAAGGGGATGCGCTCAGCCGTACATATTGACGGAAAACTAGGCAAGCCCGGCTCCCACAACCGTTCCTGGTCCGTGGAGGTGGTAATCCCCTTTGCGGCGCTGCAGGAATGCGCTTCAGAGAACCGTCCCCCCCTGCCGGGAGAGTATTACCGTGTCAACTTCTCCAGAGTACAGTGGAAGGTGGATGTCGTGGACGGCGCTTTCCGGAAAAGGCTTTCGGCGGAAACCGGAAACCCTCTTCCCGAAGATAACTGGGTGTGGGCGCCTACCGGCGTTATCAATATTCACTATCCGGAGCTGTGGGCCTTTGTGTTCTTCGCCGGACAGGGAGATGGGGAAAAGGACTTCTCCGTCCCGGAAGACGAATACCGCAAATGGGAGCTTCGCAAGCTCTATTATGCCCAGCAGGCATGCCTTGACGAGAGCGGGCAGTATGCCGACAGCCTGGAACGGCTGAAGGAGATTCTGGCCCGAATCAGCCCCTGTGAGGAGAACCGGACCGTGAGTGAATTGGACTACAGGCTGCATACGACACCTCACAGCTTTGAAATTTCCTGTCCTTCTGCGGACGGGAAGCATTTACTTTCCGTTTTCTCGGACGGAAAGGCCACTGCATTTCCCCTGTAAGGCAGAAGTATGTTCAGACTGCTATGCCTTTCTGCTCCCGGCAGGGGCAACTGCAGCCGAATACCCGTAATATTGTAAAAGACAGGACATGGTAATCGTTCAAATGGAACGTCACCATGTCCTGTCTATTCCTGTCAGCAGCTCCTCATTTCCGTGTCTGATTTAAACCAGAATCTTATACAGCATATCGGCAAGCCCTACATTATACCCGGCATCGCTGTAAATGCATTCCTGCTGCCCCTTCATAACCACAGCCAGGGGAAGCTTTCCGGGTTCCTGTCCCACGGTTTTCGCAAGAAGGTGATAATTTCCGCCGAAATCATCCAGAAGCGTACGAATTCCCGGCAATGCCTTCAGCGTGCGGCTGAGAGTCGCATCCTCCAAATCCTCAGGCTTCTTCAAAACCGCATATATAGGCGCCTTCAGGGAAGCAAATTCCTCCCGGCGATCATACAGCTCATTCAGAATATGCTCCGTAGGCTCCCTGGTCACGCCCAGCCACAGGAACAAAGCCTTTCCGCCCTCCGTGAGTTCAGACAGCGCCGCGGAACTCCCTTCCATGGTTGTCAGGGAGAAATCGGATACCTGGATATGAATCAGCATATCCTCAGACGACATTTTCCTCATGGATACCGTCATCCTGCGGCTCTCACCTTCCCGAAGCGCAAATACAGCCATCCTCACAAGCTGGTCGCCGTTCTTTTTACGGTTCGTTGTAACGATCCGGTATATTCCGGGAGTTACATACAGTTCCGTCTCATCGGCATCCGTAACAGATATCTGTTCCCACGTGCCGAGTCTCCGGAAACCGTCTCCTTCAAAGCGTTCCAGGGAATAGTGTTCCCAATCGGATAGCTTCAGTGAACCGTCTTCGCACAAAGTAAGGACACAGCTTTTCTCTGCTCCGCCGCAGCTCACAAATTCTCCACACAGGCTCTCTCCCTCACCGCAAGATCCGGGTTCCGACACACATTGGTCTGCAGATTTCGTCCGGCCGCATTTATAGTATTCCACATTTCCGTCTAAAGGATTCAGCCTGGCCGGGATTCCCAGCGCACGGTACAGATTGACGCAGAGTACTTCTTTGGAATGCCTGCTGCCCACGCCGCTCCGGATACATCCCAGAGAAGAGGTAATCAGGTTCTCATATTCCTGTTCCGGCATGGATATCACCCATCTGTCCACCAGTTCCGGAAGGCGTTCCGGATGCTGCCGCAAATATTCCTTCACACTGTTGTCCGTGTAGGCATCCCAGTATTTTTTCAGGGCCATCCTGCAGGGTCTCAGCATCTCATCGGACACCCTGGGACAGAGCAGATATTCGTAAAATATCTCTTCAGGCACATTTCCCGCATAAGCAGAGGCATTGATACAGCAATCCGTCAGGACTTCCGCTTCTATATCCCAATAATCCTTTTCCCTGAGTGTATTCAGGGCTTTCAGCTTCATGCCGTCTAAACCAAATCCCGCATCCCATTCCAGAAAACGCACAATTTCTCCCATATTTCCATGTGCCTTGTGCAGAATTTCCCTTACCTGTTCTCTCTCTTCCCCGCCAAAGCGTCCCAGAACTCTATCCGCTTCCCTTTCATTATAGAAGCTTTCCGCCTTTTTCTGACGGTATTCCGCTGCCTGTGCCAGGCGTTTTCCACCCGTGTTCTCCTGCTGATCAGTCAGCATGCCGTTATACCTGTCTCCCGGCTCTGGCGCATGAATATCCAGTTCCCTCCATCCTTCCGTGCATTCCGGCTTCTCCTTCAGCACAATCTTGCATTTAACCGTCTTTCCGCCTGCCGGACTATCGGACAAAGTCAAATCTTTGACGCCGGATTCCATACACGTCTCTTCCGCATGACTCTCTGTATGTTTCTCATAACTGCCAGGAGATACCATCGTCTCCCCGTAGAGCTTCTTTACGGAAATTTCGCCGTCGGCATTATCCGAATCCGTTCCTGAGCCTGACGTAATGTCCGCCGAAGCGCTTACATACAAATCTCCCAAACCCGTCATCAGCCTTGCAATACCGCAGTTTTCTCCCTCCGAACCTGTATAGATTACAGCCACCGGTCCGAAACCGCCGTGATTCAATACCTGGAAATCCACTTTCGCATTGGGTACCGGGAGTCCGTCTTCATCCTCAACCCTCACCTCAAGCTCTGTGGTACAGGCGTAGCGTTCCATTTGGTTCAGCACTTTCGCCATGCCTGCCGGTCCCACCAGGCGCTCCTCCGGTTCATCCTTTCCGAACCATCTGGTATGCAGCATGACAGCCCTGGAAGCAGGACCCGTAAACCATCCTCTGTCCATCTCTTCCTCCGGCTCACAGGCTCCCAGAAAGTGCCATTTGCCGTCACACCACAGTTCCACCCAGGCATGATTGTCGTCACAGTGGGTCCAAAGGGGCGCATAAATCTGGCGGGCAGGAATGCCTATGCTGCGCAGCGCCGTCACGGCAAAAGTAGACTCTTCCCCGCAGCGTCCCATGGTTACACCGTACATGGTCCGTGGATTCTGTGTTCTTTCGTCCGTCGACCGATAGGTTGCCTCCCTGGCACACCAGTAATTTACGTCAATTGCAGTGTCATACATGGTTCCGGAAGCTGCTTTTTCCATATCCACCGCTTCCCTCACCTTATCATAAAAAAATCCTCTTGTGTCGGCAATATCTTCATTGTTTACTCTGTAATGAAGCACATAATTAGCGAAAAGCTTCTCCGGCACACGTCCAGCAAAAGCGCCGTGATTCCACAGAAATACACCGTGCTTCGCATAAGTCAGGAATAAGCCGGCCGGATAATCCAGTAAATCGCTCAACGGCATGGCGCTGTAGAGGAAGGTGAGCGCCTGGGCTTCCTCCTCTGTGCATCTTGCCAGGGTGTTCAGGATTTCCTGTTTTTTCCCGAAGAGGAAGCGTTCTGACAATTCGGACATACGGTCTCCCTCTCCGCTCTTTTCGCCCTCAGCCATGTTGTGCCGCAGCCGGTGACACCGCTCATCCAGTAAAGCCATCTGCCTGTCAAAGGCATCTTTAATCTCTTTATAATACTGTGCAGAAAACATAATTTCCTCCCAAAACTTACAATCCGGGGATACCGGAATTCTTAATCGTCCGTTCCCGTCTGCCGGTTCATTTCCCCATACAGCGCATCCAGCAGAGTCCTGGTATCGTCACATTTGTGTTCCCAGTAGAAAATTCCGCCGTACCCCTTCTCCCTGACATAATTTGCCTTTGCTTTCAGGGAACGGGCATTATCGTAAGAAAAAAACGTAGAACCGTTAAACAGATAAGGCGCCTGTGCTTCCTCATCCCAATACTCCGTATATCCGTTCCTGTTTATATAATCTTTCAACAGGATATCGTAATCAGGCCCGTAACCGCCGCCCCTGGGACATATCTCCAGAAGGCCATGAGCATCGCTGTCCCTCACATCCTCCCACCTTCTGGAATAGAAAGCAGCCCCCATCAAAAGTCTGTCTGCAGGCACTCCGTACCTGACAAATAAATCCAAAGCCTGGGCACAGCTGTTCATAAACACATCCGCAGGCTTGGAAAACAGCGCCGTATGATGGCCGGCCAAAGCGTGGAAGCCGCATTTCAAGTCATATGTCATGACATTGATATAGTCGATATATTCCATCAACCGGGGCAGTTCCACACAATTTACATAGAATAAATCCGCTCCGGCTGCAATGGTAAGATAATATTTCCCTGCTTCGGCAGCATCCAGATGCCTGCGCACCGCCTTGCAGAACAGGGTAAAATTCTGCCTGTCATCCGGGGACACCACACTGTTATTGGAAGGTACACAGGGATATTCCCAGTCAAGATCAATACCGTCCAGGTCATATTTTAAAACTGTCTCCGCCAGGGCTGCTGCTGCCTTTTCACGCAATTCCCCGTCGGCGCAGCATGTGGTGAAGGCATCTCTCTCTGCCTGCACCATGGAAAGCACAATCCGCAGATTCGGATTCCATTTACGGATCTGCGGAATCATATCCAGCCTGTCCTCACGGCCGTTACAACTGACACTTCCGTCATTATGAAGCCTTCCGAAAGCAATGTTGATTCCTGTCAGTTTCTTTGCGTCTTCTTCCGTAAATTCGCCGCTTCCCAAATAACCGACGATTTCATTCCTCATGCAAATATTCTCCTAATTATAGTTCCGCATCACGCTCTCAAGCACCTCTTCCAGCGGAGGAATTCAGTCCTTAGTTCGTGGACTTTTATTCCTCCGGGCACTTTTCGGCGTGATGCTGCAGTCTTTATTTTCTCAGTATGTCTGCATACCAGCAGAATACTTCGGTTATTTTCGCAATATCTCCTTCTTTGCTGTTCTCTCTCCAGCTCTGCTGATAGTAATGGAGGCACCTCTCCAGGCGGGCGGCGATTTCCCTGCCGTTGTCCGGCTTTTCACCTTTTTCAAGCTGAGACAGGAAGTATCCCACTTCATTCCATACCTTCGTCATTTCCAGGGAAATATGGGTGTATTCCACGATTCTGCGATTTGAACTGTCCATGTTTCGGCTGATGAGACGAAGCTGCTTTTCAATTTCCTGGATCTGCGCGTTCTGCTCCGGCACTCTGGACATATCTTCGTTCTTGAACATTTTCAGAAGCTTGTCATGGTCCTCACCCTTTAATGCATGTTCTCTCAGGCTTACCGCACCGAACCAGCTGAAGGCCATGGTCCCGCTTACCCTGTCCAGGCAGCTCAGCAGTTCTCCTGATGCATCGCCGAATTCCAGGACGGAAATCTGTCTGCACAGTTCTTCAAATTCTGGTACCTTCTCTCCCCAGGAGCATACGGCGCCGAAAATAATGCCGGGTATTGAGAAGATCGGATGATTAACATGGCCGAAATCACCCCAGTCGGTATTGAGCATGCCGATAGCGTCATGTTTTCTGGCAAAACCGCACATCCTGGTGATATTTACATATCCTCCCCTGATCAAATTAACCCAGAGATTCCAGCCGCGCACACCGGGACAGAGATACTGAGTCGCTCCCACGCTGTGCAGGATTTCCGTCTCTCTCTCCGGCTGATTGTCCCCGTATCCCCAGTTCAGGCAGATTACTTCCCTGGGCAGCTGTGGATACAGTTCCGGATGTCCGCAGATGATATCTCCCCAGAACATGGGCGTCTTGCCCTTTTCGATCAGGAATTCAAACAACTCCTTGATATATTCCATGTACAGAACGCCTTTTCCCTTTTCTTCCGCAAGAGATGCGCTCCTTCCCGTTCCCAGGTCAAAGGTCTCGTCTGCGCAGATATTGAATTTATCCGTCCTGAACAGCTGCATATACTCATTAATCATTTCCTTAATCAGGGTAATGGCATCCCTGTTGGACACATTTACCGTATGGTGATGCATTCTGTCCTGAAAACCGAATCTCTCTTCAAAGCTGCCCGGCAATTCACAGAGATGCTCGAAGGACCTGGTCTTCAGCAGCTTATAGAGATGGCCGAATGTAGCGATGGAAGGCACCAGTTCCACTCCTCTCTCATAGCAGTACTGATCCAGTTCAAGCACTTCTTCCGCGGTCATGGGAGTCTCGTCCCTCCACAGCTCGGTGAGATCACGGAACAGATATGTATGCTCCACATAGAGCTGCAGCTGATTCATCTTATAGAAGGAAAGGATATCCACCATTTTCTTCATGTTTTCCAGAGTCTGAATACGTCCTCTGGTAGCATCATGGTAAAAGCCTCTGTTTTTCATATCCGGCTCGTCGTCAATTGCTACATGGGGAAGAAGTCCTCCGCTCTGGCGCACAATCTGACGCAGTGTCTGAACGGCCCATCCAAGGGACGTCAGGCTGCCGCCGCACAGGAATGCTCCTTCTTCCTCAATTTTCAGAGTATAGTGCTGCTCGCCCAGAGAAGCATCCACCATCAGCAGGATATCTCCCTTTCTAAAGGTTCCTCTTCCGATCTCTATTGTCATTCCGGCCCAGTTGAGGACTTCTTCCTTCAGTTGACGGGCATAGACAATGGTTCCCTGAGGACAGGAAGTATCCATGACTATCATGGTGTCCATCCTGAGCATTAAATTTCCTTCTTTTTCTTCCGTTTTTTTCGGTAATGGCAGTAAAATCATTTTTGGCCTCCTGATCATCATGTAATAAAATTTACAAGTTTTCAACGCTTCTGACACTGTTTGCCAGAAGTATCACTTCACTTGGAGTATAGCAAATATTTCAGTCGGATACAATCAAATATTTAATAAAATGTAAAAATAATTTTATCATTTATTGCTTTTGTTTGTTAAATTTGTATACATGCATAAAGGCATACACATTCCGTGTCAATCCGCCAGCGGCAGAAATGACAAACAGCTCCTTTGTCCCTTTCCCGGTATCAGCCTCACACCGTCCGTATATCCCTCTTCCCTGCCTTTCAGCTCTTCTATCAGAATCCGGCGCAGGAAAGCAATCCTCTCCTGATATTCAGGATCGGCAATAGCATCATGGAGTTCCTGTGGATCTGTATCCAGTCTGAAATACTGCTCCCTTCCGGATTCCATGAACCAGCAGTATTTATCCTCTTTGGTGACTATATACTGATTGCCCAGATCTCCCCCGCTGTGTTCTCCGTGGAGGTATTCCCTCTCATTGTCATGAAGCAGGGAAATACCGTCTACTTCGGCAGGGATATCCCCTCCTGCCAGTTCCACCATGGTTGGAAGGATATCACGCAGTTCGGCCAGACTGTCACATACGGTTCCCGGCTTCATTCCCGGGGCGTTGGCGATAATCAGCGGAATATGGATACTACCCTGATAAGGGCGCGTCTTTCGGAAAGTATAATGATCGCCCAAAAGTTCTCCATGGTCAGACGTAAATATAATAACGGTATTTTGATTACAGTTGTCATCTCTCAACGCATCCAGGAGTCTGCCAATCTGATTGTCCAGGTGGCTGATGCAGGCATAATATCCAATCTGTGCCTGGCGCATCAGTTCCGGATCCACCGAACCGGTATCCGCGTCCGTCAGTCTGCCCAACCGCATCAGGCGCTCTCTGTCCGCCCAGTCCCCAATCACCGGCCGGGTCAGTTCCTGATTGCGGTAAAGTTCAAAAAAGCACTCCGGAGCATCAAAGGGCGGATGGGGACGCAGATAGGATACCATCAGGAAAAAGGGCTTGGAACGATCCCTGCGCCTCAGAAAATCAATGGAGCGGTCCGTAACCCAGTTGGTGGGATGAAGCCTTTCCTCATACATCCACGGCCTGGCTGTAAAAGAATTACATTCCAGCCCGCCGTCAGTGACATCCCGGTCAATTCCCAGCTGCGTTTTCAGCCAGTAAAAATAGTCGTCGGCAACACGCTGGTTCTCCGCATAAGGTACCTTCCCGTTTCGATAGGCATGCAGATAACCGTCATGAAGTTCTATGTTGTGAAATCCCATCAGATTCCGCAGAGGATGGACATGCATTTTTCCCACACACTGGGTATAATATCCGTTCTTCGCCATTTCTCCCGCCATTGTAACCGGATAATTCCAGGGAACCCTGTCCTGATAGCCCACTCTTCCGTGATGTTCCTGTTTCAGTCCGGTATGTAGGGCGCACCGGGCCGGAATACAACTGGGACAGGCCGTATAGGCATTGGTATAATGCACGCCGCTTGACGCCAGATGATCAAGATACGGGGTCTTTACATCCGGGTGACCGGCAATCCCCATGCAGTCCCCTCTCATCTGGTCCGTCATGATAAACAGAATATTCGGTTTTCTTTTTTCCGTACAATCTCCCATTCAATACCTCCTTATTATAGCTCTGCATCTGCCCTGCCAGACACCCGGAAATGGGCAGAAGATTTCCGTTTTTTCAATACAAATTTCTGTGTGGGATAATCCAGCGACATGCAAAATTCCCCCGGCAAAAATCCCATGGATGTGTAAAATGATCTGGCGGCGGCTCCTCTTTCATCTCCTTCCCTGAAGGTTTCAACCGCAATATCTCTGCTTCTGTCCAGCTTTGTCAACATCAGCTGCACCATACGGGACGCAATATGCTGTCTTCTGTACTCCGGATGTACCGCCATACAGCTGATCTGGTTACGCTTCTCCGAAAACAGGAGTATTCCAACTACGGTACAGTTGTCCAATGCACAGACCGCGCTTCCTCTCTCCATATTTTTCACTACCGTATTCCGATAATCTTCCAGCGCCGCCGTTGTCTCCAACCCAGGAAAGCCGTCCCTCACAATCTCTGCCAGGCTCATCCAGGAATGCAGGTTTTCAGCAGAAGCAAAATCCACCCGCAGCATCCTTCTTCTGTCTCCATGGGCATCAAAGCTCTGGGTATCCGTGATCTCAAACAATTTTCCGAGAAACCAGTAGGGAATAAAGATACCTGATCTCTGCATCTCCATCGCTTCTTCTTTCCCAACCCAGCGGACTCGCTGCACTTCTTCCTCCTGCAGACGGAGAACAGACAGATCCACATCTTTTTTTACTATGTAGTAATCGTCAAACCCGTCCGAAAAATTCATGGTAAACACAGGGCGGCAGTGCGATAAATCCAGTTCCAGCCCCAGTTCCTCCATCACTTCCCTTTCGGCCGCCCGGGAACTGCTGTCACCTGCCACAGCGGAGCCGCCCACACTCAGATCCCACATATTGGGCCAGCCCTTTTTAAAAGGCTGTCTCTGCTGAATCAGAAGCTGATTTTTGCTGTTAAAAATACAGACGTGTACTACAAGATGATAGTCTCCCTCTTTCATCCTGTCTCCACGTCTGTGCAGTCTTCCCGTCCTGATCCTATCCTCTGTGTACACATCCCAATATTCTTCTTTTTTCTGCCCTGTCATGTCCCCTCCTCTCATATAGTACATGTTTTCGTTTACCCTTACGGAATATATAGTACAGTCCGTCCTATATAAGCCATACAGTGTCTCTCATCTTATCGACGTTTTCCTTCAGACTTTGGCCGATGACAGCGAAATCCTGCTTTGCCTGTACAGGATTTCCTACAATTTGAGAACTGCTCTGTTCTATTTTATGTACCAGCTGGTCCAAATCATGTATGACAGTATCCTGCAGTTCCCTCTCTGCCTCATTCCCTTTAATGATATCTTTCTTCCGGCATTTCAATATCTTTTCCAGTTTCTCAATATATTTGACCAGAAATTCCTTCTTTTCCTTTAATTCCCTTCCGCGGTTCTCGCAAACCGATTTTTCCTGCCTGATCCTCTCGATTTCTTCCCTGTGGACCGCCTCCATTTTTCTGGGAGAAAATACCTTGAAGTCCTCCGGTTCGGCATCCGTAAAAACCCTCAGACGGGCATCCATATCCCGAATCCTTTCCGTATCGGAATACAGTTCTTCCTCAATTTCCGTTACTTCCCGGCGAAATTCCGAAAGCATCTCTTTCAGGGTATTGTAATCATCCAACCTCATAAATTATTCCTTCTTCTCCTCATAGAAAGTATAACCGCAGCGGCCGTTCTCCTTGGTCACATAGAGCGCGGAATCTGCCTTCCTGTAAAGATCGTCCTCAAACCCGTTGGCAGAAAAGGCGATTCCCACACTGAGAGACACCTTCGGCATATCCTTCTCCGGATTCATTAACGTATTGTTGATACTCATTATCTTCTCTTCGATTACAGGCTTCATCTCCTCTGTGGCGTCCGTCAGGATTACCGCAAATTCGTCACCTCCGATTCTCGCAGGATGGTCTGTGGCCCTGAAATTCTCTTCCAGGAGATTCGCAACCTTTTTCAATATCGTGTCGCCCATCTCATGCCCATATCTGTCATTAACCTGTTTGAATTTATCCACATCCAGTATCATTAAGGCAATAGGCGTATCCTTTGTCTTTAAGAACTGCTTTAATCTTTCGAAAGCACCCCTGTTGATAATTCCTGTGAGGGCGTCATGCTCCGCCCGATAGTTCAGCATTGCCTCGTTAGCCGTATTTAACTCATAAATATTATTATAGGTCAAAGCCAGGTACTTAAACTCATAGGAACCTGCAACATTCAGTTTTTCCTTGTCTTCTATATTTTCTATATAAATTTTAAGCGGATTTATCACCAGCACTATGATCAATATAAACACAAAAATATTCTCGACAAACAATACACTGATCAAAACCCGCTGCTGTGTCATGGTACTTTTCAGCTTCGAAGCGCTCTGCTTCTGATTCTGCATGGTGCTGTCAATGATATTGTCCACAAAATAGGAAATATTTTTCATTATCAGTTCCTTGGACTCCTGATATGCCGAACCAAAAACCAGTTCCTGTGCTTTGGCTTCCATTTCCTCCGGACTCAGACTGAGATCCTCCTCTGTGAGTTCCATTTTCCGCACATCGTCGGGAAGGGCCGTTTCAGCTGTTTCCTCTGCCCGTGCAATCAGGCGCATGGCATAGATTTCCTCCGTCATGAGACGATTTGAATAATCCAGGGCAGTCTGCAGGTATCCCGAAACCTCCTGGCTGACATTAAATGCTGTCATCTGCTCCAATGCAACATCTCTCCGCCTTGTCTCATACACTTCGGCAAAATAATTATCCACATAAACCGTATCCCTGGTAACCGTATACAGGCGCACCTGCTCCGTAAGGTAATCAGAGCCTTCTTCAATCAGCGCGGCATTCCTTTCACAGGCAATGTAATCCTCCGTAGCGGTTATCATCATGTTGTATCTTTGAGACGCGTGTACGGTAGCCCAAATCAAAAACAGATACAAAACACAGGATATTATCATCATATAGATATTGATATTTTTGATCTTAATCCCTTTTACTTTCTTTTTGCTTTTTTTCTTCTTTTGTTTTATTAAGCTAGGGAGTCCTTGATAATCTGGCCACAATAAACCTAGCACTGTTAGAAACATAACATATCTGAGTAGATGAGCTGTGTGCTAAGATATGTATGATGAGGCATAA
>OFFW01001862.1_pt1 | contig 12187 bp, 12 predicted proteins | sample 1521501 | NCBI WGS metagenome assembly OFFW01 (sample SAMEA3504107, study PRJEB24116) | mouse gut metagenome | biome: mouse gut; feature: mouse-associated habitat; material: faeces | place: Denmark | collected 2011
GGGAAGCACTGAGCAGGAAGAGGAAAAGCCAAAACTGAAAGTTGCCGCATACTGCCGTGTCAGCACGGACAGCGACGAGCAGGCAACAAGTTATGAAACACAGGTAGAACACTACACATCGTTTATAAAGAAAAATCCCGACTGGGAATTTGCCGGCGTATTCGCTGATGATGGGATCAGCGGCTGTAATACCAAAAATAGGAATGAATTCAACCGAATGATAAGCGAGTGCCTGGCCGGAAACATTGATATGATCGTAACGAAATCCATCAGCCGTTTTGCAAGAAATACGCTGGACTGCCTGAAATATATACGTCAGCTGAAAGAGAAAAACATTCCCGTATTTTTTGAGAAAGAAAACATAAACACAATGGATACCAAGGGAGAAGTTCTCCTGACGATTATGGCGAGCCTTGCACAGCAGGAAAGCCAGTCGCTTTCGCAGAATGTGAAGTTGGGTTTTCAGTACCGATACCAACAGGGACAGATTACAGTTAACCACAACCGTTTTCTTGGATTTACCAAAGATGAGAATGGTCAGTTGATTGTTGAGCCAAAAGAGGCGGAAGTTGTCAAACGCATATTCAGAGAATACCTTGAGGGTGCAAGTCTGCAGCAGATTGCAAGAGGCTTGGAGGCTGACGGCATTCTGACTGGCGCCGGAAAGACCAAATGGAGAGCAGAAACCTTGCAGAAAATCCTAAAGAATGAAAAATACATTGGTGACGCCCTTCTTCAGAAAACCTACACGGTGGATTTCCTGGAGAAAAAGCGTGTTCCGAATAACGGTTTGGTGCCACAATACTATGTGGAAAACAGCCACGAAGCCATTATTCCCCGTGACCTTTATATGCAGGTGCAGGAAGAAATGATTAGGCGTTCTAATCTCCACAGCGGAAAAGACAGAAAAAAGCGTGTTTATAGCAGTAAATACGCACTTTCCAGCATCGTGTATTGCTCCAAGTGTGGGGAGATTTACCGCAGGGTGGTCTGGAACAACAGGGGCAACAAATCGATTGTGTGGCGTTGCTGCACCAGAATGGAGAACGGTCCCGGAACCTGTGATGCCGATGCCATTCACGAGTCTGAACTGCAAAGCCTTGTGATAAGAGCCATTAACAGGGTGCTTGCCAGAAAGGATACCATGAACGAAACCTTACAGAAGAATGTGGAGGCGGTGCTTACCGGGGCAGACGGCATTCCCCTTGCTGAAATCGATAGCCGTTTGGAAGAACTGCAAAAGGAACTGCTCAAGATAGCAAATTCCAAGGGCAATTACGACAGCATTGCAGATGAGATTTATCGACTCCGAGAAGCAAGGCAGAGTGCCTTGGTGGATAATGCCGAGCGTGAAGGTGTAAAACAGCGAATCAGTGAAATGCAGCAGTTCCTTGCCGAGCAGACACAGGACATCACCGAATACGATGAGCGGTTGGTTCGCAGGCTGATTGAGAAAATAACGGTCTACGAAGAAAAGGTTACGGTTGAGTTTAAATCCGGCACAAGCCTGGATGTGAGAAGATAAGAGAATATTCCCTACAGTCAGCACCTTGCAGAAATGCAGGGTGTTTTCTGTTACAAAAAGTTCATAGGCAGTTTTGGCGGATGTATTGTAATTCGGAGAATTTTGTGGTATAATAAATTATCTTATTTGTGTTAGAACTAACAAGCCTTGCGAATAGGAGTGGCAAATGTATGATTAGAAATAATATAGAAGTAGATGTAAAAGTAAAGTGTATAGAGAACGAAACTACGCAGGCGCAGCTTGCTGAAACTATTGGAACTACGGGTCAATATGTAAATCGTATCATCAAAAAACAGGACGGTGTGGTTAACAACACCTTTATTAAAATGATGGAGGCTCTTGGGTACGATATTGAACTGACATATGTGAAACGAGAGGGATAAGTTCTTATTTGCAAGATGTTTTCTTCGCAAAATTTACAAGCGTTGTTATAGAGAACAACAGAAAGGAACGAACTTTTATGGAAGAAACAATTTATATCTCTCCAGATGATATAGAAGTAATTGATGCTGAAGACTATAGTTATGAAGTAGTTGAGCATTTTTCGGATATGCCGGAAGTAGCGAAACCGTTACTGAAGGGTGCTAAAAAAGCGTTCAAAAAAATCGAGGAAATGTTATATACTGCCCCCGCCTTTATCAATATGGTAAAAGCAAGCATTCCAGAACAGGCATTCCAAGCTATTTTGACGGATGAACAGAAGACACAGATTGCCAACGGTGCCTTAAAACTCATGACGAAAAAAGACGGCACACTCATGGCTAATCTTGTTAACCCAGAAACAAATAAAATTGTATCAACGATTTCACTGAAGAGCGTTGACCTGTCTCCGGCATTATCAGAAGCAATGACCAGTTATGCAACCCAAATGCAGATGGCTCAAATTGCGGAAGAAATCCACACGGTTCAGTTAGCCATCGAAGAAGTAAGACAAGGACAGGAATTTGACAGACTTGCAATGGCTTATAGTTGTCAGCAAAAGTTGTTACAAGCTATGCAGATTAAAAATCCGGAATTAAAGGCAATAGCTCTTTTGAGGATTGCCTCCGATGCGGAAGATAGCCGAAACTTGTTGATGCAAAGTCAAAATGCCAATTTAACCTTTATAAAAGAACAGCCGGAATCGTTTTGGGGCAAACTAATATCTGGTGCTAACCCGGAAAAGATAAGTCTGCGAATGAATGAAATCCGCGAAAGTTTATCTGCTGTGAATATGGTTTCATTGGCAGAGGCTATGGCATATCAGGAATTGGGTGAAAGTGCAGCAGCACGTCAGAGTCTCCAATACTATGCGGGATATTTACAGAGTGCATATTTGTCAACGGAAGGCTTAGTACAAAGATTGGATTTGATAGACCCCGCACCAGAGAATTACTGGTCTAAAACGTTACCCGATATTAAGCAAAAAATACAGGCACTCCCTTGCGTAGAGAATGTGCCTCTGTTAGAAGGAGAAGACGATGGAGAATAAGGTATGCAAAAAGTGTCAAAAACCACTTCCAGAAGGATATAAACACAAGAAATGTGAATCCTGCAGAAATGCACAGGTACAAGGTGTAAAAAATGGATTAAAAGCGGCTGCTGGAGTTGCAGGAGCAGTTGCAAGTTTTGCGGTTGTTATTGTTACAAAAGGAAAAGTAAATCCAAAAAAATAAAAGTAACTTTTGCAGATGAGAGGTGTTGAGATTGCGTACATACACATGGGACGAATACTATGAAAAATTCTATGATTGGGCGGAAAGTACACAGGTACGCAATCTTTCTGCATTAACATCTCTTGGAACGGCAGATGAAGTTGGAGAAATCATCATTGAATTGCAAGTGAATGTTCCTGCGGCAAATCGTCTGTTGCGTAAAGCCGTGGAAGCAAAACTGGCATTCTCTTGCTCCGACCTTATTGAGTTTCTCTGCATTAACGATAAGGAACTGGCTACGGCCGCCCTTCACAACTCCGTCAGCAGATTGACCTCTGCCGATATGGAGGACTTGTATGGCGTTGCAGAGGATGAGGATATTATCCAAATATGCTCGGAACAACATCTGACCCTACCGGAAGACTTACGGGAAGAGGAAGAATACGAGGACGAAGAAGAGGAAGAAATCGAAGAAGAACCCCTTGAAGAAGTGGATATCTATATCGATGACTATGTGCCGGAACCTCCCGCACCGAAGTTAGGTTTCTTCGGTACACTCTTTGCAGTCATAGCAGGTGCTGGTGCTGCATCCAATCACGGGCATAGGCATAATGGCAGATGTAACGGGGATTGTGCCAACTGTCCACCACACTATGGCTACCGATACGGCCGTTGGTACTACGGACATGACCATGTACACGGATGTGAGTTTGGTGGTAATAAAGGTAGCGGTAGTATGGATTAAATGAAGGGATGTTTCTATGGAATACTTTTCAGAAAAAAGTTTACTCTCATTGGGTGACTATTATGTATATGGGTTGATTGACCCAAGAACAAATCAAATATTTTATATCGGTAAAGGCACTGGGAACAGAGTGTTCGAGCATGAAAAAGAAAGCCTTAACAGTCCTAACAGTGAGAAACTGAAATTGAAAACTATTTCAGAAATCAACGCTCTTGGATTACAGGTTAAGAAAATAATCATCAACAGTAATCTTACGGAAACAGAGGCTTTTGCAGCCGAGGCGGCATTGATAAATGCTTTTAACTATGTGAGTGATGTGGGACTTACAAATATTGTTGCCGGACACCATTCTTCGGAGGCTTTATCGGTAGAAGACTTTGAAAAAGTATATGGTGCAGTAGAATTAACTGAGGACGATATTAAACATAAAATTCTTGTCATTAAAATTAATAAACTTTACCGAAGAGATATTCCAGCTGATGAACTCTACGATTCTGTTCGAGGTGTATGGAGAGCCTCAATGAGTAATGCTCAAACTGTTGAATATGTGTTTGGTGTATATAATTCTTTGATTGTGGCTGGTTATAAACCTACCAAGTGGTATAAATGTAAAGAGGCACCGGAGAAACGTCCAAGACAAGATGAAATCTTAACACCTCAGACAGAGAATCGTATTTTCTTTGTGGATGAGGACTATGAAAACGGAATTCCACATGATATAAATGAGGCATTCTATTACGGAAAATCTATAGCAGGATTAAAATTGAATCAAGGGGCGCAAAACCCTATTACATATTTGAATCCTAAAATATAAAAAACAGGAGGTGTACCACGGTGGCTGATATGAAACAGATACACGATTTTGCCGTGAAGTGGTGTGATAAATTCAGAGACCAAAATATCAACTATATTGAACTTGTTGACCATTGGATGGCTGATGATTGCGATGCTCTTGGATTTGATATGGACTGTGGTCATGCCTTTTCGGAACGATATGGTGCTGCCGAGCATAACCACGAGGCTTTGGATAAAATCATAGATGATGTGACGGATATTCCTTTGCTCGGTTCTGCTATATATTCAAGATGGCGTTACTTCAATCATTGGGCATATGATGCAACCGAAATATTAGAATACAAAAACCGTGCATGGTTTGTCCTGGCATTAAGCAGACTGGCATTGCTCTCCGGAGAGAACCCCTTTATATTCCAAGGAACACTAAAGAAGATGCGTATCGTATCAAATAATATCTGCTATGGTCCTATGCCGGAGCCTGATGAAGAGGTGGAGCAGCATTTGACTATCAACAATGAAGGTCGTATTTGGTTTTCGGGATATAATTTTGGTTGTGGTGGAGAACGATACGAAAAAGCCAGAAGTAAGAATTTCAAAATTGATAAGTCGGCGGCAGATAAGTTGTTTGGAGCAATCGCAGCATATTTCAGTAACGAATATACAGAAATTTTTGCTACGGATATTGGCGATTGGGTTATGGAATTGACTAACACTGAAGGAGTCACATATAAATTCAGAGGTTCTTTATGTGCAGACTTTGACTATGAAGGCACAGATTTGTCAGACCTTGTCCGAGATACCGTTGGTATGGATGATTTGTATGTGTTTGATGGAAACTATAAACCAGATGTGATAACAAAAATCACCTTAGATTACCACAGGTTTACAAAAATTGAACCACGACATAAACCGGAAGATGCAGATTGGAAATTTGTAACCTGGGATTATACTGAACATTTGATTATTGACAGAGATACGGAAACATTAGAGCATATTCAGAATATTGGTACCGGATGCAAGGTTTCCCGCAAGTACGAAATTGAAGGTGGAATCGAAAGTCTGCTTGAAAATTTTGATGCAGAAGAGTTGTTTAGTCACATCGAAGGAAATCCCGATGATGTGATAGACACACCAAACGAAGCAAAGGATTACACCATAACAATCGAGTACAAGAAAAATCCAAGCCGTACCATATCAGGTAGCTACGATAAAAATGGTCTGCCGGATGATTTCGCAGATTTTGCGGAAACAGTGTTTGATTTTATTCGTTTCTATGGCTTAGGAGAAATTCTTGACCCATCGGTTTACGGAAAAGCGAAACGGCGCAAGTCAGAATACATCTTTTGCAGTGTTACCTTTGATGAAGGATATAAGAGTTATTATTATCTTACAGATGATGATAGCATTGAAATTGGTGATTTTGTGCTTGTACCTGCAGGCAAGGACAACCATGAGGCAGTTGTGGAGGTAGTGAATATCGAATACTTCGATGAAGAGAATGTTCCGCTACCTGTCGAAAAGACAAAACGAATCATCCGCAAGTGTACGGACGAGGACTTTGACCCACCTGTAGAGTAAGGGGAATATCTTAACTACGTTGTTTCTGCTGGAAAATTTAGATTAATCGCAACTATTCGGAAATTCCGAACAGTTCAAATGGAAGGCAACTATCCGTAATTTTCGGATAGTTCAATAGGCAACTATTAAGAAATGCTTAATAGTTCAAAATTCTAAATCTGATACAGGCGATTATTTATTAAAGTAAAAGCTGATTTCAGGTTTATAGACATATTCCCGCAAACGGCAAAACTGTGAAAAAGGTTATTGATATATTCCCGTAATCGGAAAAATATCAAAGAAATTCAGCGTATCCAGACGAGCCATGTGGAGACGGTTGCACTGCTGGAACAAAAAAACACCCTATAATTTGTTGATTTTTGCACTGGACCGCCCGGTTTTCCTGTAGTAAGATAGTCTGACTGTTAAGAACGACCTTTTAAAGGAGAATCGCGCATTGTGAAAAAAAGTCACAGCATTGACATGTGCAACGGGTCTCTGGCGGACAAGATTCTGCTCTTTGCCCTGCCGCTTATGGCCTCCAGCCTGCTCCAGCTGCTGTTCAACGCGGCGGATATCGTGGTGGTGGGCCGCTTCGCCGGGAAAGAGGCGCTGGCTGCGGTGGGGTCCAACACCTCCCTCATCAACCTGATGATTAATCTGTTCGTGGGCCTGTCGGTGGGCACCAACGTGGTGGTAGCCCGGGACCTGGGGGCGGGCCGGCACGACAGAGTGGGGGAGAGCGTCCACACAGCCATGACGCTGGCTTTAGCCAGCGGCGTGGTGATGGCCCTGCTGGGCGTGGCGCTGGCACGGCAGCTGTTGGAGTGGACCTCCTCGCCCACCGACGTTATCGACCTGGCCAGTGTGTATCTGCGGATCTACTTTCTGGGCCTGCCCGCCAACTTTGTGTATAACTTTGGCGCGGCCATCCTTCGGGCCCAGGGGGACACCCAGAGGCCGCTGTATTTCCTCACCTTTGCCGGCGTGGTCAACGTGGGGCTCAACCTGCTGTTTGTCATCCCTCTGCAAATGAGCGTGGCCGGAGTGGCCTTGGCTACCATTATAGCCCAGTATATCTCCGCCGCGCTGGTGCTCCGGTGCATGATTTGGGAGCAGGGCTCCCTCCATCTGGACCTGAGAAAGCTGGGTCTGAGCCGGAGGGTGGTGGGCCAGATCATCCGGGTGGGCCTGCCCGCCGGGTTTCAGGGGGTGGTGTTTTCCCTGTCCAACGTGGTGATCCAGTCCTCCATCAACTCCTTCAACTCCACCGCCATTGTGGCCGGGTCCTCCACCTCCTCCAACATTGAGGGCTTTGTCTACACGGGCATGAACGCCATCTACCAGACCTGCCTGACCTTCACCAGCCAGAACTACGGCGCGGGCAAGTGCCGGCGGGTGGACCGGACGCTGCTGCTGTGCCTGGGGTACGTCACCGCCATCGGCCTTGCGCTGGGGAATCTGGCGGTGTTCCTCGGCCCCCAGCTGGCCTCTATTTACGCCCCCGGGGAGCCGGAGGTGGTGGCCCAGGCGGTGCTGCGGCTGCAGTACGTGTGCAGTCTCTACTTCCTGTGCGGCATCATGGACACCATGGTGGGCGTGCTGCGGGGGCTGGGGTACTCGGTGGTGCCCATGGTGGTGAGCATGGTGGGCGCCTGCGTCACCCGGCTGGTCTGGGTGGCCACCATCTTCCAGGTCTACCGCAGTCCGGAGGTGCTGTACCTGTCCTATCCGGTGAGCTGGACCATCACGCTGACCGTCCATATCCTCTTCTTCCTCTTCATCCGCCGCCACGCCTACGCCAAGGTCCAGGGCATCCACGCCATCAAGGCGGGGAACGCATAGCCCGGCAGACGCCAGATGCAATGGGGCTCCTTTGCCCTCTCATTGCGGCTGCCAGCTTCACCGCTCCTGCTTTTTGAGACGGCCCAATACAAACGCCGCTCCCTGAAAAACGGGAGCGGCGTTCGCTTACTGTTTTTTCCAGCGCTTGAGGGTGGGGAACCAGGCCTGCATCCGCTGCCGCGCCTCCTCCTCGCTCATGCCGGGGTTGGCGGCGGTCATGTGGGGGACGCACAGCCGGATCATCTCCTCCATGGAGCCCTGGAAGGTGAAGGCTCCGTCCTTGAAGCAGTAATTGCAGTAGTCCTCGTTTCTGCCGCCGCCGGCGTTGGTCCCGTGGAGCTCGCCGGTCATGGGCATGCCGCAGCACTGGCAGAATGCTTGATTCATCAGGTTCATGATTTGTACCTCCGTCGCGTAACGCTGTCGTATGTCGCCGTATCGCCGGCGCAGGTTTATGATAGCATACAAATCATGACATCCTCTGTCAGGGTTTCGGCAGCCGGAAAAGTTTCTTCCGGAGGACGCGGAGGCGGCTTTGCTGCCTGTCACTGATTCTTCTCATAGATCTCCCGGGCCCGGGCGGCCAGAACCTCCCGCAGGCGGGCCGGCTCCAGCACCTCCACCTGCGCTCCGTAGGAGAGCAGGTACCCGACGAGCCACGAGTCCGCCGGCAGCTCCGTGGAGACAGTCAGGCTCCCATCCCGGCGCCGGGTGATCTCCGTGCCGTCGAACTCGTCGTAGACCCGGTAGGCCATTTCCCCGGGAAATCTCAGGACGATCCGGGCGCAGGGCAGGGGCGGCGGTTCCTTCGGGCAGGGGCGGGGCACAAAGGTCCCCTCCAGCAGCTCCAGGTCCAGGATGCGGTTGAGCTTGAAGAGGCGGAAGTCCTGCCGCTCCAGACAAAATGCCTTGAGGTACCACTCCTTGGACTTGTAGGACAGCTTCAGGGGCTGCACGGTCCGCCGGCTCTGCCCGCTGCCCGCGCTCTCGTAGACGATCCGGATCTCCCTGTGCTGGATCACCGCAGCCTTCAGGGTCTCGAACTTCCGGTTGTCCCCGTCGGACTTCCCCCAGCGGGAGAAGTCCACCTCCAGCCAGTCCCCGGCGTTCACCCGGAAGAGAGCGGACAGCTTCGTCAGCAGCTCTCCGGAGGCCCGCCCCGCGGCGGCCATGCTCTCCAGGGCAGTCAGCACCTCCCGCCGCTCCCCCTCCGAGAGGAGGGCACGGTCCAGCACCGCGTCATGGAGCAGGCAGATTCCCCCGTTCCGCCCCGGCTCGGCATAGATGGGGATGCCCGCGCCGCTGAGGGCCTCCACGTCCCGGTAGATGGTCCGCTGGGAGACCTCAAGCGCCGCAGCCAGCTCCGAGGCGGTGGCCCGGCCCCTGTCCAAGAGGTAGTAGAGAATTTTGAATAAACGGCTGTCCGGCATTTACCAGCTCTCCACCTCCAGCCCTCCGCTGATGGTGTTAACGCCGATGCTGCAAGCACCGTCCCCCCAGACGTATACGTTCTGACTGGGCCGGAGGCATGCCATCTCCAGCTCCGCGTCTCCGGAGGTGGTGTCAAAGGTCAGGGTAAAGCCCAGCTCCGCCGGCAGTGCAAGATCAATGTCTCCGCTGCGGCTGCACAGGTCCATGGAGCCGGCCGTCCAATCCCCCGCCTCCAGGGACAGGTCTATGCTGCCGCTGGTGGTTTCCAGAGCAATACGCTCCGCGCCCAGGAGGTCCATTTCGAGCTCCCCGGATATGGATTTGGCCTCCAGGACCCGGGCGGAGGAGGACAGCCCCTCCACATCGCCGCTGGCGGTGGAGACGTTCAGACTGTCCGTGGTCAGGCCGTCGAGATAGACGTCCCCGCTGGTGGTCTTGACCGTGATCTCCGCCGCATTCACCCAGCCGGCCCTGACGTCGCCGGTGACGGTGGTGATGTCCAGCGTATTGATGTTCACCGTATCAATCATCACATCCGCGGGGGAGGCGTTGATGGTCAGGCTGTCCAAAACGTCGTCAGGGACCGCCATGTACAGGGTGTCGCCGCCGCCCCGGGAGGAGATGTTCAGCGTGTTTCCATTCTGCTCCCAGTGCAGCAGTCTCTCGTCCCCGTCTGTGCGCAGGAAGATCCCGCCCCCATCTCCGGCCGATACCCACACCGCTCCGGTGACCATCTGGACGTTCACGGCGCGGATCCCCTCCAGGGGCACCCAGAATCCATCGCCCTCGTAACCGTAGTCATATGCAGTCTGGTCCTGGGCCGGGAGGCTCTCCTCCAGCACCACATCCGTGGTATCCGCAGCCCGGGACCCCCAGCGATCCCGGGCAATCCACCGCCCCAGGGCCCCCAGTGCGCACAGGATGGCCAGAGCCCAGAGGAGGATGCTGGCCGGCCTGCGCCAGTCCCGCTTTTCCTTGCCCTGATAGGCTCTCGCGCCCCCGCCGCCGGGGATGCGGGAGGCGTCCGGGTACGCGGGGGACTCCGGCGGCCGGGAGGACACGGCGCTCCGGCCTTCCTCCTCCAGGATCCGCCGGGCGATGGTCTCAACGTCCTCCATGCTCTCCACGGCCTGCTCCTCGCTCATGCCCTCCTCCATGCGGTCCGCCAGCATCTCGGCGTAGTAGGTCAGGTGCTGCTCCGCCTGCTCCTGGGTCAGGCCCTCCAGGCGGTGGTACAGGTCATTCAGAAACTGCGCGCGCGTCATATTCGGCACTCTCCTTTATCATAGCATATATCCGCTCGATCTCCGGCCAGCCGGCCAGGAACTGGTCAATCTGCTCCACACCGCCGGGGGTCAGACGGTAGAACTTTCGCAGACGGCCCGCGTGGGCTACGGAGTAGACCGTCAGGCTCCCCGCCGCCTCCAGCCGCCGGAGAATGGGGTAGAGGGTGGACTCGGAGATCTCGATGCAGCCGGAGAGGTCCTTGATGATCTGGTAGCCGTAGGAGTCCCCCTTCCGCAGCGCCGACAGGACGCATATGTCCAGCAGTCCCCGCTTGAGCTGTGGGTCAATCATTTCCACGCCCCCTTTCGCACAATACTATACAACGCATTGCATCATCTGTCAAGGTTTATCGGCGATCAAATTCTTAGGATTTTCTTAACAGGCAGAAGATCCCCGGCCGCACGCGTCAGCCGGGGATCTTTTCCTATCTTGAAATGCTACAGGTCCACCCTGGAGAAATTCCGCTCCCCCAGCCGGCAGGCCAGGAGGTTGGAGGCGATATAGACCAGAACGCCCAGGAGCAGCTCCTTGCGCAGCAGATTACACATGGAAGGTCCTCCTCTCCGTGCGCACCATGATCTCCTCCAGGGTCAGCTCCCCCAGGAGCAGCTCCGCCCGTTTCTCCGGGGGAAGCTGCGTATTATGCCAGCTGTTCAAATTCATAGTCCCCGCTCCCCACCGTTTTCCGCTCCCCGTTTGGCAGAACCACCTCGCAGGTGGTGTTCATCGGCACCGTAATCCACAGGCGGAAGGCCCCATCTCCCCGCTCCCAGCGAACCCGGATCAGGCCGAAGGGACAGCGGTGCTCACACTCTGCAAATCCTAAATCCCCGCCGGGGACAGGCTTCACGATGAACTTCCGATACCCGGCCTCAACCGGCTCCAGACCGCAGATGCGGCGGTAGAAGAAGTCCCCCACCGCGCCGTAGGCGTAGTGGTTCAACGACGCCTCCTTGATGGAACCGTCCTCCTGCACTGCCCCCCACTGCTCCCACAGGGTGGTGGCCCCGTGCCGGATCTGATAGAGCCAGGACGGGTCGCCGTCCTGCAAAAGCAGTTGGTACGCCTCATCCGCAAATCCGTTGTCCGCCAGGGCGAACAGGATATAGGGCGTGGCGGTGAAGCCAGTGTTGAGATGTACGCCGTTCTCCTCGATGAGTGCCCAAAGCCGCTCCGCCATGACCCGGCGGGCCTCGCCGTCCGCCAGGTTGAAGTACAGCGGCAGCACATAGCCCGTCTGGAATTCCTCCTTCATCCGCCCCGATTCATCCAGGAACACCTTGCGGAACGCCGCCGCTACCTTGTCCGCCAGGGCGGCATAGTGTTTGCTGTCCTTCTCCCGGCCCAGCACCCCGGCGATCTCGCCCA
>OFFW01001865.1_pt1 | contig 12177 bp, 9 predicted proteins | sample 1521501 | NCBI WGS metagenome assembly OFFW01 (sample SAMEA3504107, study PRJEB24116) | mouse gut metagenome | biome: mouse gut; feature: mouse-associated habitat; material: faeces | place: Denmark | collected 2011
GCAGGGATATTTTGATAGAAAAGGATTTGCAGAAGGGGTTTGATTACCGCAGAATTACGATTACAGAGGTAGGCATATGAAAATTTTAGCAATAGACAGTTCCGGCCTGGTAGCCAGCGTGGCGATTGTCTGTGACGAAGATCTGGTCGGCGAATTTACCGTAAATTATAAAAAGACGCATTCTCAGACGCTTTTGCCCATGCTGGATGAACTGGCAAAGATAACGGAACTGGATTTAAACAGCTTAGACGCAATTGCCGTGGCGGGAGGGCCCGGATCATTTACGGGGCTTCGGATTGGTTCGGCCACGGCAAAGGGGCTTGCGCTTGCGCTTCATAAACCGATCGTAGAGGTTCCCACCGTGGATGCGATTGCGTATAATCTCTGCGGGCACCGCGATTTGGTATGCCCTCTGATGGACGCAAGGCGCAATCAGACGTATACCGGTTTGTACCGGTTTGACGGCTGCCGGATGCAGACGGCTAAAAAGCAGTGTGCGGTTGATATATCAGATATTTTAGCCGAAATAAACCATATAGGGGAAGCGGCTGTTTTTTTAGGGGACGGCGTTCCCGTATTTAGAAGTTACATAGCGGATCACTGCGCCGTCCCGTATACATTTGCGCCGCCTCACGCCAATAAGCAGAGGGCGGGCGCCGTAGCCGCTCTTGCGGCGCAATACGCCGCACAGGGCAAATTAACGGACGCCGCGGCGCATAAGCCGGAGTATCTTCGGCTTTCCCAGGCAGAACGGGAACGGATGGAGAGAGAACATGCTAAGAATTAGAAAGATGGCGGAAAGAGATCTGGATCAAGTTGCCGCAATTGCGGCGGCCGTATTTTCGGAACCGTGGAGCAGGCAGGGGTTTGCAGAAACGCTTCCTATGGAAAATGTCTGCTTTCTGGTTGCAAAAGAGGAGGAAACGGTCTTGGGATACGCCGGGCTTTCTTTGGCGGCGGATGAAGGAGAAATTATAAACGTTGCCGTAAGCCCCGCTTTCCGCAGGCGGGGCATTGCATGCGGCCTGATGCGGGCGTTGCTTGCGGAGGGGGCGGCAGGCGGCATACGGCGTTTTTTTCTGGAAGTGCGCGTTTCCAATACAGCCGCCGTCTGTCTGTATCAAAAATACGGATTTACGGTACGGGGGCGGCGCAAAAATTTTTATACGTCGCCCCGGGAAGATGCATATGTGATGAATTTTATCAGTGAGGAGGAAGCATGTTAGATGTATGTTTGCTGGGCACTGCAGGCATGATGCCGCTGCCGTACCGCTGGCTGACTGCGCTTTTGACCAGGTACAACGGCAGCAGCCTGCTGATTGACTGCGGGGAAGGAACCCAGATTGCAATGAAAGAACAGGGCCTTAGCTTTAAGCCTGTCGACGTAATTTGTTTTACGCATTATCATGCGGATCATATCAGCGGCCTGCCGGGACTTTTGCTTACCATGGGCAATGCGGAACGTACAAAGCCGCTGACTTTAATAGGCCCAAAGGGGTTAGAGCGGGTTGTGGGCGCGCTTCGGACAATTGCGCCGGAACTGCCGTTTGAAATCTGCTACCGGGAACTTTCATCCCCGTCAGAGGACATTGAAATAGAAGGCTACCATATCCATGCGTTCCGGGTCAGCCACAATGTCGTATGCTACGGATACAGCCTGCAGATAAAGCGGATTGGTAAATTTGATGTGGAACGCGCGCATTTGCAGCAAATCCCGCAGCGTTTCTGGAACCGCCTGCAGCATGGGCAGACGGTGGAAGAGGATGGGAAGCAATATACGCCGGATATGGTATTAGGCCCGCCCAGAAAGGGAATTAAAGTGACCTATTGTACGGACAGCAGGCCTACGGAGGCAATCGCAGAGGCGGCAAAAGGATCGGATTTGTTTATCTGTGAAGGCATGTATGCGGAACAAGAAAAGATTGCCAAGGCAAAGCAGTATAAACATATGACATTTTACGAAGCGGCGAATCTTGCGGCGGACGCGTCTGTCAAAGAACTCTGGCTGACGCATTTCAGCCCGTCTTTGGTGCGCGCCGAGTCGTATATGCCCGAGGTCAGGAAGATTTTTGGCGAGGCGAGCCTGGGATTTGACGGACGGACGGCAGAACTGGATTTTAAGGAGGACTAATCGTATGAAAACAATAGGAAAGACAATCATTGCAGTACTTTGCATCGGATTGGTGGTAGGCGGCTTTTATCTGCTGTCAAACAAGAAAGCGTCCGGTGAGGCGGATAACGTATCGGAAGTACAGAAAGTAATTTTAAAGGATTTGACCGGCGACGCTTATCCTGCCACGCCGCGGGAAGTGCTGAAATTATATAACCGTATTATGTGCTGTTATTACAATGAAGAATATACGGAAGAAGAGTTTGAAAAACTGGCGGACCAAGCCAGATTGCTGATGGATCAGGAACTGGCCGACAATAACCCGGCCGAGCAGTATTACATGCAGGTAAAAGCCGAAGTAGAAAGCTACCGTTCCCAGAAAAAGACGATCAACAACGCTTCCGTAAGCGACACCAATGATGTGAAATTCGGCACGGTGGACGGTGCAGAATGCGCTTATCTGGAATCTTCCTATTTTGTACGCCAAAAAAGCGGCTTTTCAAAAAGCATCCAGGAATATATACTGCGCAAGGACGACGAGGGGAAATGGAAGATATTAGCCTATAACTTAAAAGAGGGAGAAACTGCGGAAGATGAATAGAAAGGAAGAAATCCGTATCCTGGCAGTGGAAAGCTCCTGTGACGAAACCGGAGCTGCAGTCGTTGTAAATGGGCGGGACGTGCGTTCCAACCTGATTTCTTCACAGATAGCGCTGCATACAATATACGGAGGGGTTGTGCCGGAGATTGCCTCCAGAAAGCATATCGAGAAGATCAATCAGGTCATAGAAGAGGCGCTGGAGCAGGCGGGAGTGACCCTTGGGGAAATTACGGCTATAGCGGTCACTTACGGTCCGGGGCTGGTAGGGGCGCTGCTGGTAGGGGTGTCCGTGGCCAAGGCCATCAGCTTTGCGGCGGGAATCCCGTTGGTGGGAGTACACCATATCAATGGACACATCAGCGCCAATTATCTTGAATATAGGGAGCTGGAGCCCCCTTTTGTATGTCTGGTGGCATCGGGAGGGCATTCCCATCTGGTGGTGGCAAGGGACTACGGGGAGTATGAGATCATCGGGAGAACCAGGGATGATGCTGCGGGAGAAGCCTTTGATAAGGTTGCCAGAGCCATCGGCCTCGGATATCCGGGAGGCCCCAAGATCGACAAAATCTCCAGAGAAGGAAATCCCGATGCAATTTCGTTTCCCAGAGCAAAAGTGGCCGAGAATGAGTATGATTTCAGCTTCAGCGGTCTGAAGTCGGCTGTGCTGAACTATTTGAATTCTTGTCGGATGAAGGGGGAGCCGGTGTGTCAGGCGGATGTGGCGGCGTCCTTCCAGCAGGCTGTAATAGACGTGCTTACGGCCAATGTAAAGCGGGCATTCGAGGAAACGGGCGTAAAACAGTTTGCCATTGCAGGCGGCGTTGCTTCCAATACCGCTCTGCGCCAGGCAATGAAAGAACTCTGCGGGCAGTACCAGGTGGCGTTTTACCACCCGTCGCCCGTATTGTGTACGGACAATGCGGCTATGATTGGCGCGGCGGCGTATTACGACTATCTGGCCGGCAGGTTTGCAGGGCTGGATTTAAACGCCGTGCCGAATTTAAAACTGGGGGAGCGGTAATGCAGAATGAAAAAGTAACGGCAATTGTGCTTGCCGGAGGAAGCGGCGCAAGAATGGGCGCTGCCTGCAAAAAGCAGTATATGCTGCTGGCGGGGCGTCCGCTCCTTTTTTATGCCCTTCATGCGTTTGAACAAAGCGCCGTGGATGAGATTGTCCTGGTAACAAACGAGGCAGACTACTGCAGACAGGAGATTCTTGAAAAATACCGGATTGGGAAAGTGAAAGAAATTGTGCCCGGGGGAGCCGAGCGGTATCATTCTGTGTATGCCGGCCTGCTGGCGGCGGAAGGCAGCCGTTACGTGCTCATTCACGACGGGGCAAGGCCGTTTGTGACCCAGGATATTATAAGAGAGGCGGCAGAGGGCGCAAAGAGGTACCGGGCCTGCGCAGTGGGGATGCCGGTAAAAGATACGGTTAAAATAGCAGATGAAAACGGGTTTGCGGCCCAGACGCCAAGGAGGGATACGGTCTGGCAGATGCAGACGCCGCAGGCGTTTTCTTATCCGCTCATTTTAAAAGCGTATGAACGCGTACGCAAGGAGAATCCGGAAGGGATTACAGACGACGCAATGGTGGTGGAATATGCAGGGGAAGCGAAGGTAAAGCTGTTGCGGGGAAGCTACCGGAATATCAAAATTACAACGCCGGAGGATATGGCTTTGGCAAAATGCTTTCTTGGCGATCAGGTGTAACGGACTTGAAAGGCGCAGGGCCTGTACCGGATGGTTTGGCCCCGCGCCTTTTATTGCCGCTTTATTTTGCCAGCAGCATCATAATTTTATTGCTCCGCGCCACAAACTTTGTCATAGCGTCCGGTGCAAGCGGCTGGTTGCTGATCCGGGCAAGATCATACAGCTGCTCGCAGAAATCGTTTGCATATTCCGAATCCTTATGCTCTAAAATATATTTTACAAGCTCGTGGTTTGTATTCAGCGTCAAGGTCTGATCCGCTCCAAACATGGAAGCGTCCATTCCCATGCCGCCCATCGAATACATTTTCATCATATCCTGCATCCTGCGTCCTTCTTCGGAAAGCGTAATCACAGAAGATATGCTGCTGTCCTTTAACCGTTCCGCTTTCACGGTTAGCTTGTCGTTATTTAGCGCCTTGTGGAACAGTTCGGAAAGCGTATCCGTCGCCTCTTTCAGATCTTCTTCGGTTCCTTCTTCTTTCAAAGACTCTGTTAAATCTGCGTCAATCCGCATAAATTTATATTTCTCGTTCCGTCTTTCAAGCTGCGAGATAAACGACGTATCAATGTTGTGGTCTAAGATCACGGCGTTCATGCCCTGCTCTTTGAACATCTTAATATACTGTCCCTGCTGGTTTAAATCCGTTACATAATAAATCACGCTGCGGTCGTCCTTTGGCTCTTCTTCTGCCGGGCCGTCTGCAGGGGTACCGTCCGCATTTTCCACAATCGGCGTATCCTCTTCGGAAGCGTCCGCATCTTCCTGGTTTTCCGGTTCCTCTACCGGCTTTAACCATTCCGGAAGCGTCAGGTATTTATCGTTGATATCTTTAAACAGGATGAAATCGTTGATCTTATCGCAGAATTTCTCGTCCTTTAAGCAGCCGAATTTAATAAACGGGCTGATGTCGTCCCAGTATTTTTCGTAAGCTTCCTTTTCTGTTTTGCACATGCCAATCAGCTTGTCCGCAACTTTTTTCGTAATATAATCGGAAATCTTTTTGACAAAACCGTCGTTCTGCAAGGCGCTTCGGGATACGTTCAGCGGCAGATCCGGGCAGTCAATCACACCCTTTAAGAGCATTAAAAATTCCGGAATTACTTCTTTGATATTGTCGGCGACAAATACCTGGTTGTTGTAAAGCTTGATGGTTCCTTCAATAGAGTCGTATTCCGTATTGATTTTCGGGAAATAAAGAATCCCTTTCAAATTAAACGGATAGTCCATGTTCAGATGGATCCAAAACAGCGGTTCCTTGTAATCCATAAATACCTTGCGGTAAAACGCCTTGTATTCTTCCTCCGTGCAGTCCTTCGGCGTTTTGGCCCAAAGAGGCGCGGTGTCGTTTAACGGGACGGGACGTTTTACAATTTTTAATTTCTCTTTGCGCGGGGAAATTTCTACCGTTTCTTTTTCGCCGTTTTCGTTTTCTTTTTCTTCCGTTTTCGCTTCTTCGATAATCGTTTCCACGACGGTATCCGTGTCGCGTTTGTCGTCCGGATCAATCGTTTCATATTCGGGTTCGGCGTTTGCCTTCTTTAAAAAGATTTCCGTCGGCATAAAGGAGCAGTATTTTTCGATAACTTCCCTTGCGCGGTATTCGTTGGCAAATTCCAGGCAGTCTTCGTTTAAGAAGAGGGTAATTTTCGTTCCGACGCCTTCCTTGATGCCGTCTGTCATCGAAAATTCTGTGCCGCCGTCGCATTCCCAGTGTACGGCCGAAGCGTCTTTCTGGTATGAGAGGGTGTCGATGTGCACAGCGTCCGCCACCATAAACGCAGAATAAAATCCCAGTCCGAAATGGCCGATAATCTGATCGTCATTCGCTTTATCCTTATATTTTTCCAAAAAGTCGTTTGCGCCGGAAAATGCGATCTGGTTAATGTATTCTTCTACCTCGTCTGCGGTCATGCCCAGCCCGTTGTCGGTGAAGGAAATGGTTTTGGCGTCCGGATCCACCTCAATTTCCACTTTTGGCTTGTAATCGTCCGGAAGTTCGTACTCGCCCATCATATCCAGCTTTTTCAGCTTTGTGATGGCGTCGCAGCCGTTTGAGATTAACTCACGGTAAAATATATCGTGATCGGAATAGAGCCATTTTTTGATGACCGGGAAAATGTTTTCACTGTTAATTGATAAATTGCCATGTTTGTCTGCCATTTGTAAACACTCCTTTTCTGGTTTTGATCCGCCGCATTTTAAGCGGTTTTGCAGCTTTCGTTATTTCTCATGGAATACATATTATAACGTCAAAATGGAAAAGTCAATAGAAAATTAGCACTCTGTATGAATGAGTGCTAACAGAAAGAGGAAAAGCCTTGAAAATCAAGGAATGCAAGATTTATTAAAACTTTATAAAGTCTACTTGACCGGAAATGCATTGCAGGTTATAGTGAAAGGGAAAGGTGTGAGCTTATTATGATAATACTTAAGACGAATTCAGAAATACAGGTAACCTTTGAACGGCTGATAAAGACAATGAAGGAACCGGTAGAATGGTCGGGCCGTTTTGTGGTGGTAGGTGATTATCTGATTCTTCACGGAAGGGTGCGTTCTTTATTCTTTAACTTTGAAAGCCGCAAGGTACTTACCAATATTATAGATATTCCGGTAAATGAAGATGAAGTGATCGCGGTTGACAGCCATACGAAGGTGCAAAACGTGTTAAATTTGGCATTGTATGCGTTTGGGAAATGGGGGCTTATCCGCGGGGTAAAAGTGGATCAGGATTATGCGGAGTTAAACGCGCTTTTTTCCGGCGTGCTAAAGGAATTTTCCGTGGAGCCCGGGTATACCCGGGAGAATTTCCGTTTTTACAGTAATGGGATCCGGATCAGCTATGAGGATGTGGTACAGTATGCGTTAGAAACCTGGGATGCCTCGGAGCTGGGAACGGAGGAGGAACCCGAAGAATCCGGCGGGCTGTGGCATAAGATCATCTGGAAGCGCCAAAGGGCGGGGTTTCCCAAAAAAGAAACGTCCTTTGAGCAGCGGCAGAAGGAGCGTCTGGGAAATAATTTTTATATGGTGGGCTACCAATGCCCGGTATGCCGGGAGCCGTTACATATGACGGTATTTCCGGTTGGAAGCGAGTTTCGGATTGAAACGCCGGAAGACGGCGTGCTTTTGGCGCGGGCGTATACCTCCAGCCGGTGCGGCCTTTTTTATACCCCTGCGCCCCAGAAGCTTCTGGCCGAAGGGGATGTTTACGCCATGGATTTTTCCGGGGATCGCCAGGCATATGAGGATTATCTGGAACTTTTGGGGGCGGCAGGGGATCGTGTGTCAAATTACCGGTTTAATGAATACGAGTCCGCCAGGAAACAAAGGGAAGCTTCAGAAGAAGAAAAAGAAGCGTCCTTAGAAGAACTGTGCGAACATATAGAAAAGCTTTCCGACAAAAAGCTTGCCAGGGTGGCGGCCAAAATGGAAGAAGGTTTTTATCCGGCGCGCAGCGTGCAGTGGCTGGAAGGCACGGTACAAAGAGAAGTGAAAAAACGGCGTATCGATCCGGCGAAACCGTCCGATCCGCATACCGGTAAGGCGCAAAGGGCAAAGATGCCCGCTATGGAATCGCTTACGCTGCATAAGCCGCAGCCGCACGCACAGGGGGCTCAGCAGGAAGCGGAAAGGCAGGGCAGGGGTTCTGCGTTTTTACAGCCGCAGCCTAAGGATATTCCCGCAGCCAGGAGGGAAGCTGCCAAAAAGCGTTACAAGGCAAAATGCGGCATCTTAGACCGGCTTTCTCCGGAGCAGGTGACCGAATTAAAGAAAGGGCTGTTGCAGGACAGCAGCTTATATATGGAGGAAAAAGAGCCGTTTTTAGACGCGATTGTCCGCAAAGAGCGGCAGCATTTGCAGACATATATCCGCAAGCTTTCCGCAGGCTGCGCGGGGCAGAATTATGCCAGGATACGCCGTGTGATTGAAGAAATTGAACGCACGGATCTGCCGGAGGCGGATAAGGAGCCAGTTTTGGAGCCGCTTTATGCAAAGAGGAGAAAGCAGGGAGAGGCGGAAGTGGCGCTTTTCATGCAGAAACTGCCAAAGCGTATGGACATGAAACAGTACCGGGATTTTAAAAAGCGCCTGAATGCGTATCCGGATGTGGATTTGGCTCCCTATGAAAAAATCTTAAAAGAAAGCCTGCGGCAGGCGCAGCAGCAGGAAATCACGAATATGATACGCCATGCGAGGGTTCAAAGCAGGCAGGATTTGACGGATTTGACGGATCGGCTGAAAAAACGGCAGTTTGAAGAAGATATTTTAGCCCCTTATCTGACCAAAATCGAGGAAAAGCTGCGTAAAATGGATGAACAGGCCATAGAAGAGATATGCGGCGATCCCATGCAGATGACGTCTTCGGACGTTATGGAGGCTTACCGCAAGATCGAAGAAGGCATATTTTTGCCTGAATTAAAGGCCAATGCGCTGGAAATGCTGAAAAAGCGCCTGTTGAAGTTAAAAACAGACGAATGCCAGCTTTTGGTGGAGAAGCTTAAGGACAACCTGAAGGGAAGGATTAAAGAATACGACAGGTTTTATTATTACCCTGCGCGGAAAGTCCTAGCCAAAGAAGCGTCGCCGGAAGAACTGCAGGTAATTTCATATGCTTTGGATACGTATGGGACGACATGCGGGGAATTTGAATACCCGATTCTGGTTGTGGACACTTCCAGGGACCGTTCCGGAAAAGAAGGCATGATACTGACGCCGGAACATCTGTTCTTCAGGACTATGATGACGGCATATGTGGTTGCAGTCGACGAAATCCGGCAGATACATTCACAAAGCGGGCTGTTCCATGCCGGGCTTACGGTTGAACGGATAGACGGCGCAAAGATGAAAATCCCATATGCGGTAGATAAGAAAGAACTTACGGCATGGGGCAATTGTTTAGAAGAGTTTATCCGCTATCTGCAGGAAAAGCCGGAGTCGCGCAAAGTGCCGTATCTTACCAAAGAAACGCATGAGACGGTCTGCTGTTTCCGGTGCGGATACCACTATAAAGGCGGGGATGCCTGCCCGAAATGCGGCTATAAAATGAACCAGTAAAAAAGAATGTATCACAGCAAAGAAGCAGCCTTGATACAATATAAAAGATGCCGCATATGCGCCGGACGGCGTATGTGCGGCATCTTTTTGCTTGTTATGTAAAATTCATAAAAGGGATTATAAACCGAGCTCCGCCATGCGTTTTTTCATACGCTGCTGGTAGCGTTTTAACGTATCTGAGAGCTTTGAATCGGAAGAAAACTGTTTTAACGTATCTTCGTCCACCATAATCCGGTTATCCATCGTCTTCATGATGTCCGCAATCTGGATCTTTTTGGCCACTTCCGGATTGCTTAAATCGTAAGTGCGGTTATCGCGAATCGTCAGGATCAAAGGAGCCATAAAATTATCCGGATTTTCAACCAAGACAATGGCTTTTTCACCGTTTGTCAGGTCTATGCTGCATCCGGAAGGAAGAATCTGGATACAGTTGGCAAGCGCTGAAACCGCCTGGGGATTATAAAGCTGGGGCGTCTTGCGCAGATACCGTATCGCCGCAATTTCGGAAACCGGCGCATGGTGCAGGTTCATTGCCGTAAGCTGGTCGAATTTATCTGCAACCGTAAGTACAAGCGCATTTCTGGAAAAACTTTTTCCCTGCAGGGAATCCGGGGACACAGCCGCTAAAATAGTGTGCGTCTGCTGGATTGTGTTTAAAACTTCAGCATGGAGCAGATATTTGTTGGTTTCCGGATAAAGAAGCTGAAAGCCTTTTCTTCTGCATTCCTGGATCATGCGCAGGTCTTCGTCCGTCAGATCGTCTTTCTTGTCGAGGATATACCTTGGAACGAACAGATATCCCAAATCATACAGCAGGGCGGCCGTTACAAGATTCTCCTTTTCGCGCCTGGAATAACCCAGTACATTAGCCATCATTGCAGAAAGGATGGCGGTGCTGATGGAGTGTTTGTATACAAAGTCCGCGGAACTGCGCAGTATCTGTGTAAAAGGCATTTTGTGATCCAAGGTCCCGTAATGTGTTAATATGTCGTTTGTCAAATCGGTAAGCGTTTCCGGTTCGCTGTTGTTCTTTAAAAGATCCATGATCTTTTTGACGTGGAACATATAAACGGTCTGGAACTGTTCAAACTGAAGTTCCTCCTGTGAAAGCGGTGGAAGCGGCTCGGCCGGTTCAAGGATAAACAGCCCGATCAGGCTGAAGTTCTCAATACTCTTAATACCGGATGAGGTAAGAAAAGTATTGCGGTCGTATAACATAACGCCCATTTTGTTGTAGATAGGTTTGGCAAGGCGCATGCCGGGTTTTAAATCTTTGATTTCTACAAATTGCATAACGTATATTCACACTCCTTTTGGTTATATCTCAGGGAACGCCCTGTTACAGAAAGCTGTAACAAAATTCTGATTAATATTAATATAGCATATTGAACGAAAGAAAACAATCAGTTATACTGTAGAAAAAAGTAAAAATTGAAAAAGATGTAAACATCAGCGGCATACTGCCCGTTTAAAGCCCCCTTTGCCGCCAGACAGCCCGAAAGAAGACAGAAAAGAAGCAGACGAAAGGTACGTTTATGGAAGGAAAAGACAAAAAATACAAATTACACAGAATAATATATCTGACGGCAGGAATTGCGGTTTTGGCAGCTTCATTTGACGCCGCTGCTTCCCAGACCAGCAAAAAATTAAAAGAAGCGGGCCAAAAGATCGATCAGCTTGAGCGGCAGAAAGAAGAGGCAAAGAAAAAGGTCGGCGCATTAAAGGAGCAGGAAACCCATTTAAAAGGCGAGCTTGCCGAATTTAATAACCAGCTGTCCGACGTATCCGCCCAGATAAACGATCTGGAAATTCAGATTCATGAAAAACAGGAGCAGATTGAAGTGACAAAAGGGGAGTTAAAAAAAGCGGAGGCCACAAAAGAAAGCCAGTATGAAAGTATGAAGGCCAGGATACGATTTATCTACGAACAGGGCGGCGTAGATGTGGCTTCAGTGCTTTTGGGAAGCAGTTCTATGGCAGAACTTTTGAATAAGGCGGAATACGTGGAAGAAATCAACCGGTACGACAGGCAGATGCTGGAATTGTACGAAAACACCTGCAAACAGATCTCCGAGAAAAAGAAGAATTTAAAATCCGAAAAAGCGGAACTTATTGCCATGCAGGAAAGCATGGAACTCAAAAAAGAAGAAGTAAACAGCCTGATTGCAAAGACCCAGCAGCATATTTCCTCAAAGCAGTCGGAAATTTCAAACGCCGAGGACAAAGTGGGGGATTATGACGCTCAGATTGCAAAGATGAAGGCGTATGAAGAAGAATTAGAACGCCAGAAGGCAATAGAAGCCAAACGGATTGCCGAGGAACAGAAAAGAAAGCAGGAAGAAGAGAAAAAAAGGGCTAAGGAACAGAAAGAAACACAGGGAAGCGGTTCATCCGGCGCAAAAGACAAGACCCCGGGCAATACAGGCGGCACGGCCCCGTCAGGCGGCGGGAATGTGACGGCAAATGCAAGCGATTTGGCTATGCTTGCCGCTTTAGTGGAATGCGAAGCAGGCGGCGAAAGCTATGAAGGGCAGTGGGCGGTGGCAAGCGTCGTGGTAAACCGCGTCAAAAGCGGCAGCTTCCCGAATACAATTTCAGGCGTGATTTACCAGGCCGGGCAGTTTTCACCGGTAGCGAGCGGGCGGTTTGCCATGGCGCTTTCACGGGGGGCGGCGGGAAGCTGTACACAGGCGGCGC
>OFFW01001867.1_pt1 | contig 12167 bp, 10 predicted proteins | sample 1521501 | NCBI WGS metagenome assembly OFFW01 (sample SAMEA3504107, study PRJEB24116) | mouse gut metagenome | biome: mouse gut; feature: mouse-associated habitat; material: faeces | place: Denmark | collected 2011
AAAAAATCTTGCCATACGTTATGTCCTGTGTTAGGATAAAAGCAAGCAAAAAACAAAATGAGCAAAGTCTTTTTTACGTATAGCTCATTTACGAAATTCGCTCTGCGGATTCGTATCTCAGGAGTACTTCCTTATAAAACAGATCTAAGATTCTTACAGTATCTTACCGGACTTGCAGCTTTTTTCATGAAGTCCGTATCAGTGCAGAGTATTCTCTGCAGGAACTCCTTGCTTAAAACTGAATCACTGCGGGGAGAAGATCAACTGTAAACAGCGCATCCTCTCTGCCGCGCGAAACACTTTTCTACCAAACGAAAGAGAGGATGAACCATGCAGCAACAATCAGCAACCAAAAAAACGACTCTACAAAACACAGTGACAGGCACAAAGTCACAGCGGCAGCCGGAAACTCAAAATATCTCCGATCCGGCTCCTGTACTTCCTGCGGACTACCAGTTCAACTTAAGCGACTTCGCCCTGTTCCTGTCAGTGATGAAAGTGCAAAGGGCTTATGAAGATGTTCTCAGCATCATACTGGATGAGCCAAATCTACAGCTGAAAAAAGTACAGGTCGAACAGGTGATCCTGAATAAATCAGGAAAACGTGCCATACGGCTGGATGCCTGGGCACAGGATGAGCATAACCGTCAGTTTGACATGGAGATGCAGAATAACGCCTCCGGTGACGATATCCGTAAACGCTCCCGCTTTTATCAGGGATTACTGGACACCCCGCTCCTGAAATCCGGGAAAAAGACCCGCTATAAGCATCTTCCATCCACAGTGATCATTTTTATCACACAGGAAGATATCTTTAAGAAAGATCTGGCCATGTATACTTTTAGAGAACGCTGCGAAGAAGTGCCCGACCTTCCCCTGAATGACGGCACAAGCAAGATCTTCCTGAACATGACCAGCCATAACGGCCGCCCGGAACTGATCAGCCTGCTGCAGTATATGAAAGAAACTACTTTAGACAATTCCAATATTACCGTACAGGACGACCGCATTCTGGATCTGGACCGGATCGTTCAGGATGTGAAACAATCAGAAGAATGGGAGGCTGTGAAAATGAATATCCTTGAAATCGGAATAGAACAGGGAATGCAAAAAGGTGAAGATCGTCTGGCAGAGCTGCTGCAGTTTCTTAAAAATGCCGGAAGAAATGAAGACGCCGACCGTGCCATTTTTGACGTCCAATATCGGGAACAGCTGTATCAGGAATATGAGACTCGTTCATGCACCAGAAGATAAACGCCCCGCCGTAAGGTAAAGCACAAACTCCGTGCGCCCATCCGCCGCCCTGCCTGCCTTGATATAGCCCCCTTCTTCCTCCAGAATCTTCCTCGTAATATACAGCCCCAGCCCGACGCCTTCTCTTTCTCCGACCTCCCTGCCCCTGTAAAACCGTTTAAATAACTTGTGATATTCCTCCGGCGCGATCCGAACCCCGCTGCCCCGCACTGCCACTCCTACATAATTTGTCAGTTCCATTACTTCCATCTCGATCCTGCTGCCCGCATCCCCATACTTCACCGCGTTATCCAGCACATTGAAAACTGCCTCCGTCGTCCATTTCGCGTCCGCCATCACCTGACTTTTTACCCGGCCAGACAAATCAATCTCCATCCCCCGGCTCTTCGCCTTCTCCATCACCTGTCCCACCGCCTGCAAAAGGATCATTTCCAGGCTCTGCCGTTCCGGTTTCAAACGGATGATCCCGGTCTCCAGCCGCGACACTCTGGAAAAGCTCTCTCCCAGCCAGGTAAGCTTTCTCGTCTGTTCCTCCAGACAGGCAAGGAATCTCCCCTTTTCATCCACCGTCAAATCATCCCGTCCCAGAAATCCCGCATACATTCCGATATTCGTGACCGGCGTGTTAAGCTGGTGCACCAGATCTCCGATATTCTCATCCAGCTGCCTGCGAAACTGCCGCTCCCGCTCCTCATAAGAGCACAGAATGTCATAGAGCCGTAATAACTGCCCCTGCATTCTGGACAGGATCGTATCCTCCGTCACCGGAAAGGCGATCGTAACCCTGCCGTCGATCAATTCCCCCATCATCTCACTGAACGCATAGAGCTTCCCGTCCACCCGCCTCTCGATCACAAGATATACCCCCGCAAACACCGCCAGATTCACCGCCCCATACAGGATGATCAGCCATGTGCCGTAAGCCGGCCGTCTGCAGGAAAGCTCGCTGAACAGGAAAAGCAGTATGAGCATCACGCCCATACCGCCTATCCATATACCGTCTGTACCGTTACTCTTATACCGCTTGTTCATTTCTGTCCATCCTCCCACTTATACCCCAAACCAAACACTGTTTTGATATAAATCGGCTCCTCCGGATTCTCCTCCACCTTCATGCGCAGCCTGCGGATCGTCACATTCAGTGTCCTGCTCTCCACAAACCGTTCATCCGCATCCCAGATCCGGTCCAATATCCGCTCCCTCGTCAGCACGATACCCCTGTTATGGAGAAAAAGCTCCATCAACCTGCACTCCAGCGCCGTAAGTTCCACCGCCTCTCCCCGCCTGGTCAATGTCTTGTTCTCAAAATCATACAGCAGTTCGCCATTCGTATAGATCTGCCGCGACACGCCCTCACTGCGCTTTAAGACTGCCGCGATCTTCATAAGCAGCACCGGCATGGAAAAGGGCTTCGTAATATAATCATCGCACCCTGCACGGAACCCCTGCAGCATGTCTTCCTCCGTGTCTCTGGCCGTCAGCAGAAGTACCGGAGCCGGCTGCCCGGCCAGCACACTCCCCAGAAATTCCCTGCCGTCCCCATCCGGCAGGTTGATATCCAGCAGCACCAAATGCATCCTCTCCTCCAGCTTCTCCCGCGCTTCCCGCAGGCTATAGGCACTGTTCGTCAGATACCCCTCCCGCCGCAGTGCAAACGCGATCCCCTCATTCAACGCCCGATCATCCTCAACAACCAAAATCCGCTTCTCCATCCCCACTCACCTGCCCTTCCCTTCTCAAATTATAACCTTATCGCAAATCTCTCCCCATAACTTTCCCCATCATACACTCTTAATTTCACAGCTATCCTAAGTCATTCACCTGAATCTTCCGGCTTTGGTGCACAGGCAACTCTCTACACCACTTCCCGCAGCCTCTCCACAATCGACCTCCTGTTCATCCCCCAAGTCAACACCTGCGCCATCACCACGCACAACCCGGCCGAGATCACCACAAAAATCATAAGCGCCTGCACAAACGCCCCTGCCGAAAAATTAAATCCCGGCTGCGCCCCGACCTTATAGGCCAGCGCCGCTCCCGCCACGGTCGCCAGTCCCAGCGCTGTGGCAACAAGCACGGCGTACTTCTCGAAAATATCCCGCTTCATCTGCCGCCCCGTCATCCCGATGGACTGCATGGCCGCATACTCCACCTTCCTGGCCATCACATCCGTGGTCACCGTATTCACCATATTGGCCACGCCGATCAATCCCACGATCACCGCCAACAGGATACCGAAAGCCGTCATGCTTCGCTTCGTTTCCGTATTCTGTACCCGGGTCATATAAGCGGAATCAAGCGTAAGCTGCAGATTCCCGTCTTCCTCCACAAGCCCGGCAATGATCTCATACTGTTCCTTGTCGGAAAGCGCCGTTCCGTCCTGCCTTTTTCCGGATGCATTAAAACAGATACTCCCGATCAGCTCCCCGTAATTTGAATAAATCTCCTGAAATGCCTCATCCGTCAGCCAGATATTGACTTCCCCCATATTATCCGTGCCATAGATATTATGGCCTGTCACCAAAGCCATCACCGTAAATTCCCGCTCCACGTAACGATCTGCCGCACTGTCAAAGAACGTAACCGACACCCGGTCGCCTGCATGTACCTGATACGCCATGCCCTCGCTCTGCTCCATATCATTGAGATAGAGGGAACGGTTGTAGATCAGATAACCGCCCTGTGCAAACCGTTCGGCGTCAAACTCCCCTTCCAGCACGGTAAAATATTGACTTTCATGGTCAAGATACGCCGCATCCATACCCGCGACGCTGACCGGATAATTGTCCCTCTCGTTCTTTCCGGGAAGACTATGCCAGGGATCCAAGCCCCACTTCTGTTCCATACTGTCCACATAAGCCTGTCTGTCACGGGCCAGCTCCCCTTCTCCCGTAATCTCTCCCTGAGACAGATCATAATAATAACCGCCTCTGAGGATCGACCAGTCCGGCTTTGTCCTAGCCATATAGGTAACCCGGAAATCTTCCACAAACTCCTGCTCCCTGATCTTCTGCACCAGCTCATCACTGATGGGCTGATAAGGCTCCTCCGATCCGAATTTGACCGTTTTCTGCACTATCCGGAAATCTGTGCCGTTGTGCTCCGCCGTATGCACCTCCACCGAATACCCCATAGAGATTGTATACACCACCAGAAACAGAATCCCGCTTAAGGCAAAAGAGATAACCGAGAAAACGCCCTTTTTCTTCCTGCCGCGGTATCTGGCCGCCTCCACAGGAGAAATCGTGCTGGCGATCCGAAAAGGCTTCATGGTACTGACAAGCACCGTAATCCAGGAAAACACCGCTCCCAGCGCAAACACCTGTACGAAACCAGCCGGCTTATAGAAAGAGGAAATGCCTTCCGCAAAAGCGTCCATGACAGCCCCCGCCGCCATCCGTCCGATGCCGTATCCGATCATGCCTCCCAGCACAATGCCGATCAGGGAGATCCTGTTCATCTGCCACAACAACATCCGCTTAAGCTGCTGCCTTGTCATGCCGATGGTCTTTAATTCCCCGTAGAACCGTATATCGTTCTCGATCGAGATATCAAATATATTATAGATAAAAAAGTATCCGCAGAACATCACACACAGCAAAAGCAGTATGATCGGGGCCAGGGCCGCATAGGACAGATCACTGGCCTTGTACTGAATACCGTTGCCTGCTGCCTGCTCATTCACCTCTGTCAGCTTTTCATGCTTATCCGTCCCCAGCCTTAAGGGATTCAAATTGTTCAGCTTCACATAGATATGGTCATACCCCTTGATCAGTCCCGGATTGTGCTTCTCGATAAAGGCTTTTCCCGTGTAGATCTCCTCATAGATATCCGCGACACCGCGCAGCGGATTCTTATAATACCCGCAAACCGTCATGGGAATCACTTTTTCCGTCTGCTGCCCTTCGGCTTCTCCCTCCACCAGCACTACGAGGTCATAAGTGACGTTTAACTGTTTCCCCAGCCCCAGACGCTCCGACATGGTATCGGACAGCAGAATCTCATCCCCGCTCTCCGGATATCTGCCGGCGATCAGATCCACCATATTTTTCTCATAATGCACTTCATCCGCCGCAAACAGCCGCACATCCACACCGGAAAATTCCTGATTGTGCAGATAACTTGCACTGCATCGCTTTGCGTAAGCCGCCCAGTCCACCTGCGGCAGCCCTTTTGTCCGCTCCAGAATCTCCTCGTCACCATAGATCATGGCGCTGTCCGTACCCGGCCCCGGGGATGCTCCCATATAACGTGTCATGGCTGTCATATAACCGATCCCCACCGTAAAGATAACAACGATAAGCAGCGCCGTCAGCGCCACAGCCAGCACCGCCAGCCGGTTGCGCACCGGATGCGCCCTGTAATCGTCGGCAGCCAGCTCTTTTTCCAGTTTCTGGTCGGAATTCCTGAACATCATGCTCATGCCTGCACCTCCTGTTCTCTCACCAGCTTACCGTCCTCGATATGGATCACCCGGTCCGCCAGCTGTGCGATGGCATCATCGTGCGTGATCATAATAATCGTCTGGTTAAATTCCCTGGAAGTCATCTTCAACAATCCCATCACTTCCGTACTGGTTCTGGTATCCAGGTTGCCGGTCGGTTCATCCGCCAGCAGCACCGCCGGCTTGGCCGCAATAGCCCTGGCGATGGACACCCTCTGCTGCTGTCCGCCGGAAAGCTGATTGGGATACCGGTCCATTTTCCCTTCGATCCCCAGCTGTCCGCAGATCTGCGCGATATAATCCCGATCCGGTTTCCTGCCGTCCAGCCGGATAGGAAGCACGATATTCTTATACACATTCTGTACCGAGATCAGATTATAGTTCTGGAAGACAAAACCGATATGCCGACGCCGAAACACCGTCAGCTCCTCCTTCGACATCTCCATGATCGAGTGTCCGTCTATGATGACCTCCCCCGCATCCGCAAAGTCCAGTCCCCCGATCAGATTTAAAAGCGTCGTCTTGCCGCTGCCAGACGTCCCCACGATCGCCGTGAAGCTGCCCTTCTCGATGCCGAAACTGACATCGTCCACCGCCTTTACCAGATTCTCCCCGCTTCCGTAATACTTCTTAAGATGTACCGCCTTTAAAATATCCATGCTGTCCGTTTCTCCTTGTCTTTAATTTGCTTATCTTCATCATAGACAGCAGATATTACAATCCGGTTACAAACGGATATTTTTTGAATCTCGTCAGAGACGGCTATCTGCGAAGCTGCCGCAAAAGCGCCCTCTCCCGGTCCGATAATTTTATTGGGTCATTTATTGGGTCATTTATTGGGTCATCCTGCTCCGATACCGGTGAAAAAGAACCGCTGATATGCATAACACGATTATGCATTTCATGATCTTCTCCAAGTAACAGGTTTCTCAAAAACAGTTCCAAATACTCTGTTGTCTCATGCACACCCAGCTTCAGATTGTTATAATTGGCCCTCACCATGGCATTACCTGCCTTTCAGATACCGCTTCAACAGAAACGCACAAAAGTACGGAAAGGTATAAATCTGATCATCATACCCCACATTTCCACCCGTAAACTTTATCCCGTAACGAATGTCCTCATACTTCTCCCCTCTGATCAGCGTCCGCAGCGACTTCGCCCGGCCGTTCGTCGCCTTCACCTCCACGGGAATCAGCTCTTTTGCCGTCCGGACGAAGAAGTCTTCCTCCAGCGTAGAATCCTCGCGCTTATAATAGTAAAGCCCGTATCCGCTTTTCACCAGCGCCTCACCCACCACGTTCTCATACAGCGCCCCTTTGTAGACGCCCAGATTCCGGTTCGCCCGCAGATCCTCCTGCGCCTCCTCATCCAGCATGGCCACAAGCAGTCCGCTGTCCGCAAAATAAATCTTGTACTTCGTCTCGTCAAAATTTCCCTTCAACGGAAGCTCCGGAAAATGCATACAGTAACAGACATTAATGATTCCCGCATCCGCCAGCCACTCGATACAGCCCCGGTAATCCTTAAACCTGGCTCCGGACGCCACCTTCGAGATCTGGAACTTCTTATTATCCCTGGAAAGCTGGACCGGAATCTGACGGAACACATTGAGGATTCTTGTCTGGTCCATCCCTTCCGCATACTTACGCACATCCTCCTCATAATCCGCCAGAAGCTGCCTCTGGATCGCCAGCGATCCCTCAAAGCTGTCCTTTATGATATACTCTCTGACCACCGCAGGCATCCCGCCCAGAATACAATAATCCAGAAACAGACCGCCGTAGACGGACATCTGCGCCTCGTTAAACCGCTTTTCCTCCCGCATATGATCCAGAAGTTCGTCTGCAACACTCTCCTCATAACCCTTCGCCCACAGAAATTCCTCAAAATCAAGGGAATGCATGGTATAATCCGTCTTATACCCCACGCTGTTACTCTCTATCCTTCCATAATGGATACCCAGCATGGAACCGCTGCATATAACATCAAATCTTCCGTCCTGTGCAAAAAATTTGAGCGCCGTGGCAATCTCCGGAAACTCCTGCAGTTCATCAAAAAAGAGCAGCGTTTTCCCTTCGACGAATTTCTTCGTCGGATCCATGCGTGAAATATTCCGGATCAGATCCGCCGTCTTGTAGCCGTCAGCCGTGATCATCCTGTACTTCGGTTCTTCCACAAAGTTGATCTCCACCATGCACTCATAGTTCTGTTCCCCGAATCTTCTGATGGACTCCGTCTTCCCGACCTGCCGCGGCCCCTTGACCACCAGCGGCTTCCTCAACAGGTCATTCTTCCACTCTATCAGAAATGTATCTATTTTTCGTTTCAAATAAACCATGACCGCCCACACTCCTTTTGCTTTTCCCCTTATCAGTATATGCCATTTTCTCAAAAAATACAATGCAGTGCAAAAAAATGAGGGAATTTTACCATAGGATTTACAAAAAGATGAGGGAATTATTTTTATATAATCACAAAAAGATGAGGGAATCCAAGTCACAATCCAACAAAAAGATGAGGGAATCATGGTCCACATAACGCAATCCCCAATAACAACAGGCACTGTCCTGTTACCTTCCAAGACAGTGCCCGCCGCTTAAATTTTCATGATTGTATCCGTTATTATATCCGTTGTTTCCACATCTTATGCTTCTTCCGAAGATTCGATGCGCCTGCTATCTCTGCACCCGCGCGCCTGCGCCGCCCATGATCGCCTCTACTTCCTTCCGGCTGGCCATGGTCGTATCACCCGGCGTCGTCATGGCCAGTGCTCCATGTGCCGCGCCATAGTTGACCGCCAGCTCCGCGTCTCCCGTGGTCATCAGGCCATAGATCAGACCGGACGCAAAGGAATCGCCGCCGCCCACGCGGTCCATGATCTCCAGTCCCTTGTAGTCCTTCGCCTTGTAGATCTCGCCGTCCGCCCAGCAGATAGCGCTCCAGTCGTTCACCGTAGCTGTCTTCACCTCACGCAGCGTGGTGGCAACCACCTTGAAATTCGGATAAACCTGCGCCGCATGATTGATCATCTTCTTATAACCGTCCAGATTCAGTTCCTTTAAGTTCTCATCATTTCCCTCGATCTCGAATCCCAGACAGGCGGTGAAGTCTTCCTCATTGCCGATCATCACATCCACATACTTCGCAATCTCCTTATTAACTTCCTGCGCCTTGGCAAGGCCGCCGATGGCGCTCCACATGGAAGGCCTGTAATTCAAGTCATAAGAAATCACCGTGCCGTATTTCTTGGCCGTCTTGATCGCCGCCAGTACCGTCTCACAGGACTGCTCGGACAGTGCCGCATAGATGCCGCCCGTATGCAGCCAGCGCGCACCCAGCTCCCCGAAGATATGCTCAAAATCAAAGTCTTCCGGTGTCGCCTTGGAGATTGCCGTATTCGCACGGTCGGAGCATCCCACTGCTCCGCGGATGCCAAAGCCTCGCTCTGTAAAATTCAGCCCGTTCCGGCAGGTCCTGCCGATCCCGTCCGTCTTCATCCACTTGATCAGTGAAGTGTCCACGCCGCCCTGCAGAATAAAGTCTTCCATCAACATCCCGACTTCATTATCCGCAAAGGCAGTGATAACACCCGTTTTTAATCCGAAGCATCTGCGCAGTCCGCGAACAACATTGTACTCTCCGCCGCCCTCCCAGGCCCGGAAACTTCTGGCTGTCCGAATCCGTCCCTCTCCCGGATCCAGCCGCAGCATTACCTCGCCCAATGACACCGCATCATATCTGCATTCCTTTTCTGGTCTCAAATTCAGTTCCATAACGTTCTCCCTCTCTTTTCCTGACTCTTTTCTCCGCTCTTGTTCCGTCTTTATCCCCGGATCGACGCTGCCAGCTCCACAGCCTCCTTTGTCAGCTCCCGGATCTTATCAAATTCCCCGTTCCGTATCATATCCCCCTTCACCATCCAGCTGCCGCCGCAGCACAGGATCTTGCCGAAACTAAGGTAATCCTTTAAATTCTTTGCACTGATACCGCCTGTAGGCATAAACTTCACCATCGTATAGGGAGCCGCCATCGCCTTGATCATCGCCACGCCGCCGGCCTGCTCCGCCGGGAAGAACTTCACCACCTCCAGACCGCGCTTCACTGCCTGCGCCACCTCAGAAGGCGTGATACATCCCGGGAATACCGGAATCTTTTTCTCCAGACAATAATCCACGATCTCCGGATCAAAGCCGGGGCTGACGATGAACTTCGCCCCTGCCGCTGCAGCCCGGTCCACCTGCTTTGTCGTCAGCACCGTTCCTGCTCCGACCAGCATCTCCGGATACTTCTCACTCATCAGACGGATGGACTCTTCCGCCGCCTCCGTGCGGAACGTCACCTCCGCGCAGGGCAGACCACCCTCCACAAGCGCTTTTGCCAACGGCAGCGCATCCTTCGCTTCCTCCAGCACCACTACCGGCACTACTCCATATTCATAAAATTGTTCTGCAATCGTCTTCATGCACCCATCTCCTCTTCCTGCTATCCTGTCTTTCTGCTATCCTGTCTTCCCGTTATCCTGTCTTTCAGATATCCTGTTTGTTAACGGACTCTGTCGCCAGACCGTTTCGCACAGATATCTCCATCCCGTAACCCTCATTAAGGTTTACGCTTAAAAATCCAGATATGCCCCTTTCATCGGACTTACCGCATGTTCACTGAACATTCTCAGAACCCCTTTCTTATACTTAGGCTCTCTTGGCCTCCACTGCTTCCGCCTCTCTTCCAGCACAGCGTCCACTTCCTCCATCGTCTTACGTTCCCCGGCAATTCCGATGATATTCAGTTTCCGTTCTTCCACATCAATCTCGATCAGATCCCCTTCTTCCACCAGCGCGATGGGGCCGCAATCCACCGCCTCCGGGCTGCAGTGCCCGATCACCGGCCCTGTGGACGCTCCGGAGAAACGGCCATCCGTAATCAGCGCAATGCTTTTTCCCAGTTCTTTATCGCTGCTGATCGCCTCGGAAGTGTAGAACATCTCCGGCATACCGCTGCCTTTCGGCCCTTCATAGCGGATAAAGACGGCATCCTCCTTTTGCACCTTATGCTTTAATACCGCATCCAGACATTCCTCCTCACTGTCAAATGGTCTGGCCCGAAGAACCGCCTTAAACATCTCCTTCGGACAGGCCGTATGCTTGATCACGGCCCCCTCCGGCGCCAGATTGCCCCGCAGGATGGCGATGCTGCCGTCCGTTCCCAGCGCCTGATCAAAAGGTCGTATAATATCCTCTCTGGTCAACGAAACATGATACCTCTCATTAAACTCCTGCAGCCACTTCTCACACCGCTCATAGAAACCGTTGCGCTTCAGCTCGTCCAGATTCTCTCCCAACGTCTTACCCGTCACGGTCATCACGTCCAGATGCAGATACTCCCGTATCTCTTCCATGATCGCCGGCACGCCGCCCGCATAGTAGAAGCACTCCGCCGGCCAGCGGCCCGCCGGACGCACATCCAGAAGATATCTGGCGTTCCTGTGCAGTCTGTCGAAGGTATCTCCCGTAACCTCCAACCCGAATTCATGCGCGATGGCCGGAATATGCAGCAGACAGTTGGTACTGCCGGATACAGCCGCATGCACCAGGATCGCATTCTCGAAACTGTCCATAGTGATCATCTCGCTGGGCCGCATCCCCGGCATGGTCGCCAGCTTCACCGCCTGCGCCCCCGCTTCCCTTGCAAAAGCCAACAGGTCCGGACTGGTGGCCGGCATCAGCGCACTGCCCGGCAGCGCAAACCCCAGCGCCTCCGCCATGATCTGCATCGTGGACGCCGTACCGATAAAAGAGCACGCCCCACAGCTGGGACAGGCGTTACACTTCGCCCAGTTTAACTTTTCCTCATCAATCTCGCCCCGCTGGAATTTAGCGCTGTACATGCCAAGCTGCTCCAACGTAAGCATCTCCGGCCCCGCATTCATCGTACCGCCCGGCACCACCACACCGGGTACATCCGCTCTCGCCAGCCCCATCAGATTGCCCGGCATTCCCTTGTCACAGCTCGCCAGATAGACTCCCGCATCAAAAGGCGTGGCTCCTGCATGAATCTCGATCATATTGGCGATCATCTCCCGGCTTGCCAGACTGTAATTGATACCGTCCGTTCCCTGACTCTCACCGTCGCAGATATCCGTACAATAATATCTTGCGCCATGCCCGCCGGCCTCCTCGACGCCCTTCCGCACTTCCTCCACCAGCAGGTTCAAATGCCCGCTTCCCGGATGGCTGTCGCCGTAAGTGCTCTCGATCATCACCTGCACCTTAGAAAGATCCTCCGGCTTCCATCCCGTTCCGATCCGCAGCGGATCTAATTCCGGCGCCAGTTTACGCATTTCCTGACTCTTTAATTCCATACCCCTTCTTCTCCTTTCCCATTCCTCTCACACTATGCAAAGAACGACACAACAAAGGCATCCCCGCCCCGAGTCCGATCACGATCGCTCCCACCAATATGGAAACCA
>OFFW01001871.1_pt1 | contig 12151 bp, 11 predicted proteins | sample 1521501 | NCBI WGS metagenome assembly OFFW01 (sample SAMEA3504107, study PRJEB24116) | mouse gut metagenome | biome: mouse gut; feature: mouse-associated habitat; material: faeces | place: Denmark | collected 2011
TGGAGGCCAACGGCGGCTACCAGGCCGGCCAGGACGCCACCTTCATCATCACCGTCAACGGCACCACCAAGGAGATGACCCGCGGCTCCAACAAGGTGGAGATCGACGGCATGACCATCAACCTCAAGGGCACCTTCAACCAGGATATGACCGTGGAGGAGGCCGCCAAGGACACCGACCCCGTCACCTTCGAGCGCACCACCGACTCCGATAAGATCGTGGACGCGGTCAAGTCCATGATCAACGACTACAACGAGATGATGGCGGAGATCCGCAGCCAGTACGCCACCATGCCCCCCCAGAGCTCCGGCGGCACCTTCAAGGACTACGAGCCCCTCACCGATGAGGACCGGGCCGGCATGAGCGAGAGCGCCATCCAGAACTACGAGGCCAAGGCCAAGCAGGGCCTGCTCTTCGGCGACAGCAACCTCTCCAACATGTACAGCCGCCTGCGCAGCGCCTTCCAGCCCACCGGTGTGGACGCCAACACCCTCAGCAAGATGGGCATCACCACCAGCTACGCCTCCGACGGCTCCATGGCCATCAGCCTCAACGAGAGCAAGCTGCGTGAGATGCTCGACAACGACCCCGACGCCGTCACGGATATGTTCACCAAAGAGGGCGGCATCATGCAGAATATGAAGACCCAGCTGGACCGCTACGCCGGCATTGACGGCTCGGTGAAGGGCATTCTGGTCCAGCAGGCCGGCACCCCCCTGCGCTCCGCCACCCTGCTGAGCAACGCCTGGCAGAAGCAGATGGACAGCATCGGCAGCGAGATTGAGCGCTGGCAGGATAAGCTGACCAGCCAGGTGGACCGCTATACCAGCATGTTCAGCCGCCTGGAGGTGCTCATCAACCAGATGAACTCCCAGAGCTCCACGCTTGCCGGTCTGATGAGCGGCGGCTGATCTGCCGCTGAAGAAAGGAACGGTATTCCGCTATGGATATGAGAGGCTACCAGCAGTACAAGCAGCAGTCCATCAGCTCCATGACCCCCGGCGAGCTGCTGCTTCTGCTGTACGACGAGCTCGTCAAGCGGGGGACCATGGCCTCCATCGCCCTGGACAAGGGGGATTTTGAGACCTTCGAAGCGGCGGTTGACCGCTGCAGCGACATTGTCAACTACCTGGATGAGACCCTGGACCGGAAATACCCCATCAGTCAGGACCTCAGCCGCATGTACGAGTACTTCACCTACCAGCTGGGCCGCATCCGCATCGGCCGCAACAAGAAGGAGCTGGAGGCCCTGCGCCCCATGCTCGCGGAGATGCGGGACGCCTTCCACACCGCCGAGCGCAGCAGCAGCCAGAGAAAGGGCGGGCAGCTATGACGGGCGCGGAGTGGATGGATCTGACGGTGCTGGAGCGGAAGAAGTACAACGACCTCAGCGAGGCCCTGGATCTCACCGGCCAGATCGGGGAGGCCCTGGACCGCAGCGACCAGGTGTCGGTGCGGATGCTGGTGGCCATGCGCCAGGACCCCATCCGCCACTTAGAGGAGATCAACCAGACCGCCCTGGACAGGCGCGAAAGCCTGGCGGAGGAGGATCAGGAGCGGGTGAGGGCCCTGCTGGCTGGCGCGGAGGGCCGCACCGCCGAGGAGCGGCTGTTTCTGGAGCAGGTGCAGAAGGCCCGCCGCCTGCTGGAGCGGGTGGTGGAGCTGGACCGGCGCATCAGCCTGCGCCTGGCGGGGGAGAACTCATTTTATAAAAAGTAAACACCCATGTTCCACCGGTTTTTGACCGGTGGAACATGGCGCGTTGTGAACGATGGCGCGCCGCGGCCTCCCGGAAGGGGGCCCCGTGCGCGACCAACCGCTGGCCGGGGCCCCGGCGCGGTATCAAAGGAGCCCTGGCAGGATGGCGGAAATTCGTCTGGAAAATGTAACAAAGCGCTATATTGAGGAAAAGCGTCCCCACTACGCCGTGCGGGAGATCAGCCTCTCGGTGGAGCAGGGGGAGTTTATCTTCCTTATCGGCAGCAGCGGCGCGGGTAAGAGCACCCTGCTCAAGCTCATCGGCGGGGAGATGGCCCCAGACCAGGGGGTGGTCTACCTCAACGGCAGCAACGTAGCCCGGCTCATCGGCCCCTGGCGGGCCCGGGTGGCCCGCACCTTCGGCGTAGTGAGCCAGCAGTGCCTGCTGGTGCGCAAGCGGACCATCGGGGACAACCTGCTGCTGGCGGCGGGCGCCGCCGGCCTGCGCCGCAAGGGCCGCCAGGCCATGAAGAAGGCGCTGGGCATCGTGGGCCTGCCCAATGTGGAGGGGTGCTACCCTGCGGAGCTGTCCATCGGCGAGTGCCGCCGGGTGGAGCTGGCCCGCGCCCTGCTCAGCAGCCCCCCGGTGCTGCTGCTGGACGAGCTGACGGCCAACCTGGATGACGATACCATCTGGGACATCATGCACCTGCTGGCCGAGCTGAACAACCACGGCACCACCATCATCATGGCCACCCACGCCAGCCAGTATGTGAACATTCTGCGCCGGCGGGTCATTACCCTGGTGGATGGAAGGGTTGTGGGCGACGTGAAAAACGGGAAGTACGGCGATATTTTGGGATAAGCCGACTGCCATAAATGTCAAAGCGGGTTGATTTATGCCTGACGCGGAGCCTCTGCCGCCGCACCGGGCTGTCTCTGGGGCAGAAAAGAGAGCTTGGCCGCCGGTTGGCCGGGCGAGAAATGCCCGCCGGTGAGGATACCGGCCCGGGGAAAATTTAGGAGGAAACGCACCATGAATTTCAAGAACATGTCCATTAAGAAAAACCTAATCATAGGATTTGGTACAACAATCCTGGTCTCTTTGATTATCATTGTCACCTCTCTGGTGATGATGAGCTCCCAGAAGGCTGCTTATCAGGATATTATCGATCATTATGTAAAGGCCAATCAGCTGGTTTCCGAGTGCCGCATCGATTATAATATTGCCGCCCGGGGCTTGCGGGACGCTGTGCTTTCCGGCGAAGTGAGTAATCTGGATACCGCCACCAGCAAAATGAACCAGCTGGAGTCGGTGATCACAGAGCTCAATAATAATTTCCCCATGGATGACAAGACGATCTTGAATACCTTCATCAACACCATGCAGGAGTGGGGCACAGAAGCTGCGAAGATTGTCCAGGTGGCCCGCACCGACCGCGAGAGCGCAGTGCCCATGATTACCGAAAGCTGCTCTCCCAAGCTGGCCGCTGCCGCCACTGCCGGTGACAGTCTGGCCTCTCAGCTCCAGGCCGGACAGGAAGAAATCATCAAGCAGCAGAATACCACCTCCACGATTGGCATTTTCGCCATTATTGCGGTCATGGTTGTCGCCACCGTCGTTGTGATGATAATGGCCGTCAAGATCATCAGAAGCATTGCCGAGCCCAGCAATCAGGTCCGCGCCGCACTGGTGGGCTTCAGCCAGGGCAATCTGGGCATCCCCGTCAGCTTCACCGGCAAGAATGAGCTGGGCGAAATGTGCGACGCTCTGCGTACCAGCCAGCGGGTTCTCCACAGCGTGATTCAGGATATCTCCAGCACCACCGGTCAGATGGCCAAGGGCAACTTTGATGTGGAACTGACCGCCACCTTCCCCGGCGATCTGGCGCCCATTCAGTCCAGCGTCAATCAGTTTGTCGCCCACATGAGCGATGTAATCACCAATATCTCTCAGTCTGCCAGCCAGGTATCCGCTGGTTCCGAGCAGGTGTCCAACAGCTCCCAGTCCCTGGCTCAGGGCGCTACCGAGCAGGCCAGCGCTGTGCAGGAGCTTGCCGCCACGATCAACGACATCTCCACCAGCTCCAAGCAGACTGCCGCTTCCGCCGAGGAGGCCCGCACCAGCGTGGGTCAGGCCGGCGAGCAGGTTTCTGTCAGCAACGATTACGTCAAGCAGCTTAACGTGGCTATGAGCAATATCTCCAGCTCTTCTGAAGAGATCGGCAAGATCATTGCCACAATTGAGAATATCGCTTTCCAGACCAATATTCTGGCGCTGAACGCCGCTGTGGAAGCCGCCCGGGCCGGCAGCGCCGGTAAGGGCTTTGCCGTTGTGGCCGACGAGGTGCGCAATCTGGCCAGCAAGAGCGCGGAGGCGTCCCAGTCCACCACGGCCCTGATTGAGCGCTCCGCCGCCGCAGTGGGGAAAGGAACCCAAATGGCCAACGCGACCGCCAAACAGCTGGAAGGCATCGTGTCCCAGGCCCAGGGTATTGTGGACACCATCAACGCCATCGCCTCCGACGCCCGGATGCAGGCGGACGCGGTGGAGCAGGTGCAGTCCCAGGTAGGACAGATTTCCGGCGTGGTGCAGAGCAACTCCTCCTCTGCCGAGGAGAGCGCCGCCACCAGCGAGGAGCTCAGCGCCCAGTCCAGCGTGCTCCGGCAGCTTGTGCAGACCTTCCGCCTCCGGCAGATGCGCTGATCCGCCAAAACCGCTCACTTCTGAAAATATCCGAAAAGCCTCCGGCAGCTCAGACTGCCGGAGGTCTTTTTGCGCCCTGTGTGACGGTGAAAATTGAGAAAAATCGGCAATCTCCTCTTGACAAAACCGTAAAAGAAGCATATAGTTCACTTTATGAACCAATTGAAAGGGAGGCGTGGCGTTTGCTGGAGGAAGAGCTGCTGGAGGCGTGGCTGCGGCTGACCTGCGTAATTGACAACCAGCGGCTGGCGGCGGCTCACACGATGCCGGAGCGGCTGCCGTTCAACGAGGCTCTGGTCTGCGGCCTGCTGGCCCGCGCCCGGGAGGAGGGCGTCTGCCTGACCGCCGGGGAGCTGTGCCGCCGGACCCACATTCTCAAATCTCAGATGAACGTCATTCTTCGCTCCCTGGAGCGGAAGGGGTTCATCAGCCGCCGTCCCTCCCAGACCGACCGGCGGCAGGTGGAGCTGCGGCTGCTGCCGGAGGGAGCGGCACGCTATCAGGAGAGCCACCGGCAGAGCGTGGCCCTTGCGGCCCGACTGGCGGGCCGGATGGGGGAGGAGAAAATCCGCACGCTGCTCCCCCTTCTTCGCCAGGCGGCGGATATATTTGACAGCATACAGCAGGAGGTATGAGCTCTATGGCAATCCGTGTAATAACCGATTCCTCGGCGGACTTTGACGCCGCTGTGGCCAAGCGGCGCAAGATCGACATTGTCCCCATGACCATCCAGTTCGGCAGCGCTTCCTTCGTTGCCGGAAAGACCATTTCCAACGACGTGTTTTATCAGCTGCTCCAGGAGAGCAAAACCTTTCCCTCCACTTCCCAGCCCACCCCGGCGGCTTTCCTCCGGTATTTCGAGGAGGCCAAGGCCAGTGGGGATCAGGCGGTTGTGGTTTTGCTGTCCGGTGCGCTGAGCGGCACTCTGCAAAGCGCGGAGATCGCCAAAGAGATGTGCGGCTATGAGCCCATTTACATCGTGGACAGCGTCACGGCCACAGCGGGCATTCAAATTCTGGTGAATCTGGCCTGCAAGCTCCGGGACAGCGGACTGCCGGCGGCGGCCATCGCCAGAGAGCTGGAGGCGATCAAGGAGAAGATTCGCATTTTCGCGGTGGTTGACACACTGGAATATCTTCGCCGCGGCGGCCGGCTCAGCGGCTTCCAGGCAGGGTTGGGCGCGATGACCAAGCTGAAGCCCACCATCGCCGTTCGGGACGGCGCGGTGGGTGTTGTGGGAAAATCCTTCGGTACGGCGGCGGCGGTGAAGCATCTGCTGAAGATGCTGGCGGATCATCCGGTAGATGATGATTTCCCTTCCTATTTTCTGTATTCAGATGACAGGACCAGAGAGGAGCTGCTGCTGCCAAAGCTGAAGGAGCAAGGACGGCTGCCCCAGCGGCTCCATTACTGCTCCGTAGGGCCCACCATCGGAACTCATATCGGGCCGGGAGCTTTGGGAATGGCCTATGTGGAGCGGGAGTAGCCTGAAGAGGAGAAAAGGTAGTACGAGATGCATAGGCGGAGGCGCGATTTTCATCACGCCCCCGCCTCTTTCTTTGGGAGAAAGGTTCCGTTCCCTGGCCGCACGCCGCCGCTTCCATCCGCCGGGCGTTCCCGGCATCCGGTGGAACGTACCCCTCCCCTGCCGCAGTCCAGAAATTGTTTGCGGTTACAGAATATGTACCGACTCCGGGTCGAATACCAGCGAGCACTGGTCCCCTACCGCGTAAATCTTCTTATTCTTGGGATTGTAGTCCGTCAACTTCACCAGGGAGCCGCCTACCATAACATGATAGTTCTGGTAAGAGCCCATGAAGCAGGAGAGAATCACCCGGCAGGGCAGTCCACCCTTGTCCGACAGCACTGCGGACTCCGGACGGAGGACTACTGTGTAATCCTCTCCAGAGCGCATTCCCGCTTTGGCGGGAACCCGAGTGGCGTGACCCTCCACATCCAGCACAGCGTGATCGCCCTCCTGCCGTTGGAACGAGCCTCTGAGGAAGTTTGCTTCACCGATGAAGTCGGCCACAAACTCACTGTTGGGGTGGTAGTAGATCTCCTGCGGGGAACCCATCTGGGCCACCACACCCTTGTTCATGATAATGATGTTGTCAGAGAGCGCCATGGCCTCGCTCTGATCATGGGTGACATAGATGGCGGTGATGCCCACCTCCTGCTGGATGCGGCGGATTTCCGTACGCATGGAAACCCGGAGCTTGGCGTCCAGATTGCTCAGCGGTTCGTCGAACAGCAGCACGCTGGGCTCGATCACCAGCGCCCTTGCCAAGGCGACCCGCTGCTGCTGGCCACCGGAGAGCTGGTTGGTCATGCGCCCCTCCATGCCCGTCAGCTCCACCAGATCCAGAATGCGCATCACCCGTTCCTGAATCTCATTTTTCGCCACCTTGCGCAGCTTCAGGCCGTAGGCCACGTTGTCAAAGACGTTGTAGTGGGGCAGCAGGGCGTAGCTCTGGAAGACCATGGCCGTGTCCCGCTTGTTGGGGGTCAGGGCGTTGATGGCCTCGTCCCCCAGGTAGATCTCCCCCTCGTCGGGGCTCTCAAAGCCGGCGATCATCCGCAGGGTGGTGGTCTTGCCGCAGCCGGAGGGGCCCAGCAGGGTCACAAAGGAGCCGGGCTCGATGGTCAGGGAGGTGTCCTTGACCGCATAGAAATCCTTGCCGGTCTTGGGGTCCTGGTAGATTTTGGAGATATGCTCCAGCTTGACGCCCTTTTTCACTTTAGACATGGCTGTCCTCCTTGATTTTTCTGCTGGTGCCGAAGAACCGGATAAACAGATTCATCAGCAGCACCGCGCCGTAGGTGATGATAATCAGGATGGTGGCAAACGCGCAGGCAATGGAGTAGGAGCCCTTCTCCGCAAACTCGTTGATCTGCACGGTGATGAGCAGGAACTGGGGCGTCACCAGCAGGATGATGGCGGAGATGGCGGTGATGGAGCGGACAAAGGCGGTGACAAGGCCGCTGAGGAAGGAGTCCTTGATGAGGGGCAGGGTCACGGTCATGAAGACCTTGAAGCTGTCCGCGCCCATGTCGTAGGCCGACTCCTCAATGGACTTGTCGATCTGCCGCAGGGCGGAGATGCCGCTGCGGGTGCCCGTGGGCAGGGAGCGGACCACAAAGACGATAATCAGGATGGCCGCGCTGCCGTAGATGCCCTGCAAAAACCCGGTGTGGAACACGCCGCCGGAGAAGCCCCGGATGTACCCCACGCCCAGCACCGTGCCGGGCACGGCCATGGCCAGCATGGACACGGCCTCAATGAAGCCCTTGGCCTTGAACCTGCGCTTGACCACCAGATAGGAGATAATCATGGAGAGCAGGGCCGTGATGGGGGCGGCGATGAGGCTGAGGACAAAGGAGTCCCGGAAGGCCCGCAGGCCCTTGTATTTGGTGAACACCTGACCGAACCACTTGAAGGTCAGGGGGGTGAACTTGTACCCCCAGGTGGGGAACAGGGCCCCGATGGGCACGCAGGCGTACATCATGATGACGAAGAAGGCCGCCAGGGCGCACAGGATGGTCAGGGGGACGGAGACGCTCCGGTCCTCAATGAGCATCCTGCCCCGGGATGCCTTGCCCGTCAGGGTGGCAGCGGTCTTGGCCTCCAGGTAGTACTTCTGCACCGCGAACATGAGCAGGGTGATGCTCAAAAGCACAACGGCCATGGCCGCCGCGCCCTCCTTGTCGTAGGCGCCGGTGATTTGCAGGTAAATGGTGGTGGCCAGGGTGTCGTAGGACCCGCCGATAATCATGGGGTTGGCGAAGTCGGCAATGGACTCAATGAAGGTCACCAGGAAGGCGTTGCCCAGGCCCGGCAGCAGCAGAGGCATGGTGACGGTGAGAAACACCTTGCTCCGGGAGGCCCCCATGTCCCGGGCCGCCTCCTCCAGGGAGGGGTCGATGTTCTTCAGCAGGCCCTTGAGCATCATGTAGCACACAGGGAAGAAGGTGAGGGTCTGGACGATGACAATGCCCCAGAACCCGTACACGTTATTATCGTAGATACCCAGCAGGAACCGGGTGATGAGCCCTGCCTTGCCGAAGAGCATAATCATGGAAAGGCTCAGCACAAAGGGCGGCGACACCACCGGCAGCATGGACACCACCTTGAAGAGGCCCCCCACCGCCTTTCCCACCCGGACGTAGACCTCCACATAGGCGAACAGCAGGCCCACAATGGTGGAGAGGATACCCACCAGGAAGCCCACCTTCAGGGTGTTGGTGATGGCGGTGATGAAGTTGGGCATGGCCATAATGCGCTGGAAGGTGGCCAGGGTGAAGCCGTTCCCGCCGTAGAAGCTGTCCACCAGCAGGATGGCCAGGGGGTAGAGGATGAACAGGGTGAGGAATGTGATGAGGACCACAATGGTCAGCACCATAATCGGGTCCGCCATCAGCTTTTTTCGGTCCAGCATCGCGCTCTGACTTTTCGCCAAGGGTAGCCCTCCTTTCTTGTCACAAAACACAGAACAGGTCTTCATTCTTTTCTTTGTGAACAAAGAAAAGAATCAAAAGAAAAACTTTAGAAGCTGTGCGCATGGGTACAGGCAATCTCACAATCGCGGGACGTTAGACAGCGGGCAGTTATCAAAACACCTCTAAAGTTCTTTTTGCCTACTTTTTCTTTCAAGAAAAAGCAGGGTTCTTTTTGATTCTTTTTCTTTTAAGAAAAAGAATGGATACAAAACGGGGGATGGCGGCGTGGGCCATCCCCCATCTGTGCTGGGTTCGATTTACTCGGTCTGGAAGCGGTCGTCGCCGCCGCCCAGGGCGTTCATGACCTCTTCAATATAGGTGGTGATATTGTTCTTGGCGTCCTCGAAGTCGTACTTCATGACGTTGTTGGGATCCAGGCCGAAGTCCGCGGCCTGGGAGGGCTGCTGGGCGTTGTCGATGACCAGGAACTGGTAGGAGCCGTAGTCGTCGGCCAGCTCCACGCACTCGGGGGACAGGGCGTACTCAATCCACAGCTTGGCGGCGTTGGGGTGCTTGGCGCCCTTGAAGATGGCGGTGGCGCCGATCTCGCAGGAGGTGCCGCTGGAGGGGATGACCAGCTCGATGTTGTCATAGCCGTTGTCCAGAATCTGGGTGATGCCGTCGTGGAGGAAGCCGATGCCGATGACGCACTCGCCGGTGCCCACGTTCTTGGAGGGGCCGGAACCGGACTTGGTATAGACCTCGATGTTCTTGTCCAGGTCTACCAGATACTGGATGCCTTCGTCGTGGCCGTACTTCTGGATCATGGTGTTGATGACCAGCTTGGCGGTGCCGGCGGTGTTGTAGTTGGACAGCCAGATCAGGTCCTTGTACTCCTCCTTGAGCAGATCCTGCCAGTCCTGAGGAGCCTCCAGGTTCATGCGGGCCAGCTCGTCCTTGTTGACCATGAAGCCCAGAATGCCCTTGTAGATGCCGTACCAGTAGCCGTCAGCGTCCCGGTACTGGGCGTCCAGCAGGTGGGAGGCGTTGACCGCGTCATAGGCCTCCAGCAGGCCCTCGGCCGCCACCACGTTGTAGGGATCGGTGGTGCCGCCGAACCACACGTCGGCGGAGGGGTTGCCGTTCTCCTCCTCAATCTTGGCCTGGACCTCGCCGGTGGACAGGCGCTGATAGGTGGTCTTGATGCCGTAGAGCTCCTGGAAGTGCTCGCAGGCGGCGGAGAGGTACTCCTCCTCGCAGGAGCCGTAGACCACCAGCTCGCCCTCGGCCTTGGCGGCCTCGATCAGCTCGGCCATGGGGTCGTCAGCGGGGGTGCTGACGTCGCCCTGAGAGCTGCCGGACTGGCTGCCGGGGGTGGACTGCTGTCCGCCCTGGGACTTGTCGCCGCCACCGCCGCAGGCAGCCAGAGACAGGACCATGGCGGAAGCCAGCAGCATGGATAAAAGTTTCTTCACGTTTCATTCCTCCATTTCTGATTTCGTCCTCTCAGCAGGGGTGTTTGCCTCCGCCCGGGACCTGTCTATTGTAAAACTTTAGGGCGAAAAAGTCAATATGCCCAAAACAACTTTTTTACAATTCTAAAAAACTGGCTATTCTGTGGAGCAGGACCGAAAACGGACCAAACCGGAGCCAAAAGGGACAAAAAAAGGGACGTGTGGAAAACACGTCCCTCTGAACAGACTCGGCTTATGGAAATTTTCAGGTCCTCCGGCAGCTGCCGGCCGGTCAGGCCGGGGTGGTCTCCCCCGCGCTCAGGGGCTCCGCCCCCTGGACGGGCGCCGGTGTGTTGGTCTCCTGCTGTGCCAGCGCGTAGGGGATTTTCGGCATGTAGATCCGTCTCACCGAGGGGTCGGTCTGGGCCCCGCCGCCCTGGGACGCCGTGGTCCCGGAGGTGGTTCCGCCGCCCGCAGGGAGCCGGTCCTCGTCCTCGATCCGCCAGGTAACCTGGCCGTTCTCCACCTTCAGCCGGGGGCCGTAGGCGCTGGCGTAGGCCGTTCCGCGGGAGGCCCGCTCCTCGGCGGCGGCCTTCTGCTCGGCCTCATACTGACGCCGGGCGCGGTTGACCTGGACGGTGGAGAAGCCGAAATAGCCCCACAGGGCCAGCTCGCCGATTCCCACCACTACCAGAAGGAGGGTCAGAATGGTGAGAAGGGGATTGCGCTCCTTGGGGACCTTGGGCAGCTCCCGCTGCTTCTGCTCGGGCTCGGCCGGCTGCTCCTCTTTTTTCTTTTTTGCCATTTTCCCACCCGCTCTCTATTTGTGCGATCTGTTAAGAAAAGACGCCGGAACAAGCACAAGGCTTGCTCCGACGTGGCGCAGAAGGGGGGATTCGAACCCCCGCACGGTTTTACCCGCCTACTCCCTTAGCAGGGGAGCCCCTTATAGCCACTTGGGTACTTCTGCATGGCTGCAAGTAAAAAACCAGCTATTACATTTTGTGGAGAAAAGAAGTGGCGGAGAGAGTGGGATTCGAACCCACGGCTCTTGCGAGTCACTGGTTTTCAAGACCAGCTCCTTAAACCACTCGGACATCTCTCCAGATCGTCCTCCAATCAGAGACGGTTGTTATCTTACCATCCAAAGACCGATTTGTCAAGGGCTAAGGGGCAAAAATATCGTCCGATTTGAAAAAACGAGGGATCGAGGATACCCTGTCTAGCGCAGGACCCACTGGAGCATCAGGAGCAGGCCGAAGCCGGGGGCGCCCAGCGCGCCCAGGATCAGGGCGTTGACCAGGTTGACCCCCAGCTTGATACCCACGAAGCCGCCCACCTGTGAGAACAGGGCCAGGACGGCCAGCCCCACAGAGGAGCGCAGCGCCAGCTGGAGCAGCCGGGCCACCGGGCGGCGCAGCAGGAGCAGCGCGGCGCACAGCAGCGCAATTCCTCTTTTCATGATGTTCCCCCTTCTGCTTGTCGCTTGTCGGTTAAGCCTATGAGGCAAAGAGGACATTCATACGTTGTCCTGGGACAAAACCCTTTGACCGGAGTGGAAAAATGTGCTATGCTGGTTCTATTCTACCAAACAGAAAGAGGGGATTCCTATGCCATCTCCCACTCCCTTCGGCATGATGCCGGACGGTACGTCCGTAGAGCTGTACACGTTGACCGCCGGGACGCTCTCCTGCCAAGTCATCACCTTCGGCGGCTCTCTCCAGTCCCTCCATGTCCCGGCTCGGACGGGGAAGCCCGTGGACGTGCTTCTGGGCTTCGACACCTTGGAGCCCTACCGGACCCACGGCAAGTCCCTGGGGGCCCTGGTGGGCCGGTACGCCAACCGCATCGG
>OFFW01001872.1_pt1 | contig 12150 bp, 10 predicted proteins | sample 1521501 | NCBI WGS metagenome assembly OFFW01 (sample SAMEA3504107, study PRJEB24116) | mouse gut metagenome | biome: mouse gut; feature: mouse-associated habitat; material: faeces | place: Denmark | collected 2011
CTTACCAAAAAAGAGGTATTTTTTTCCAAAGACACAAACTATTTTACACTACCTACAAGGTATTTAAAGCATGAGCATGATGCGGAGGATATTTTATACCTTTATTCTCAAAAATAGCTTTGATTCTTTTCCTGACAGCCCGTGTAGCATCCGCAGATCATGCTCCACACGGATTCAAAGATTTGCGCCTTTGTGAATAACCGCCCCGGACTGGCGGCAAGCTCCCCGTTGGTGAGGATAACTGTCTGACCGCATATCATAATGGGGGTATTCTTCATAGGGTGCTTCAAAGTATTCGTTTGTTGTGCCTAATGGGTAAAACTTTTTCTGTGAGGTATTCAAGGGATATTTCTTTTTGCCGCCGTCTGCTCCTGTCAGGCTATGCGTTGATAGCCGCAAAGCGTATGACGGTCTTGCAAAAGCCATTGAAAGTATACATGATATGTTCCTTGTATGCTTCCGTACAAGCCATAGAAAATTCCCCCTTTCTCCCACATAGGGAACATATTTATATATACTTGACAATAATTATCCAAAAACAATGAGCAACGGAAGAATATACTGATTCCGCCGCCCATTGTAAATAGTTTGTTGTTATTTCGCCTTGTTATGCTCCATAATAATGCTGAATGGCATGAGCAACATATTCAGAGCAGCCTTTTCCGAACTGGTTATCAGTTGCTTCTGCAAGTTTTTCGCCCTGCAAATATTCTTTTGCCAAATCAAGCAAGATATTTCTTGCATTATCAAGTGCAAACATTGTTTTGTAATTCTCTGCAAGCATTTCAATAGCAGAATGTGCCATATCCATATTGCCAGTTTCTTTTGCAGTCATAATCTGCTTATAGATTCTGGCATTTTCATCTTGCTCCTGTTTTATTTCTTCGGCGTTCCCGGTTGACTGCATGACTGCTTCCATTGCCTTTTCTTTGCTGCCATACCATTTTAATAAATCTGCGGTAGCCTGCTCATTGGCAAAGCCTGAAACCAAATGTTCTTTGTACTTTTCCATACTCCCGTATTTCTGCACCTGTTCATCAAGGCTTTCTTTTGACATACATTCCAAAGTATGGTTTACTATTTTTTGTACTTCTTCATTGCTAAATGCTCCAAAACTCATAGTATTAACTCCTTTCATTACGTCCGTTATTAACTCAATAATCCCATTTAACCGATTTCGTTTCTGCTCTAATAAAGATTTCTGAGCTAATAAAGCCTGTTCTTTATCATAATTGGGGTTATCCATGATTTTTTTAATGTCTACCAATGGAATTTCCAATTCCCTAAAGAACATAATTTCCTGCAACTTTTCTAATGCTTTGTTGTCATAGAGTCGATAACCAGCTTCCGTTAATTCCGTAGGCTTTAATAAACCGATTTCGTCATAATATCTCAACGTCCTTATACTTACTCCGGTTATCTCCGACACGTCCTTTACGGTTTTCATTATTTCCTCCTTTCGGTTCAATCGTAAACCGTTACGCTACGAGAGAGTCAATACTTAAAATAAAAAGTTTTATGTTTTATCTTCTGACAATTATAAACAAAATTCTGTCTTAAAGGAATAGTATTTTATTTGTTATTGATATGATTGAATGAGTGAGATTCCGTAGTAGTCGGCATTGTGGGAAAATCTAAACTTTTGGATTTTTCCACAAATCCAAACTTAGGAGAAATCCAAATTTTTCTGAAAATGGCTTGATAATAGTGAATTCTTGTAGAAAAAAGTTTGGATTTCATTTCACCAAATGCAATGCGCCAATTATGACAAAATAAGAAAAACACTATTATTTAGCTCTGTTTCAACTAATTTATTTCCATTTTTGACAAGAGAAAGCCAAAACAAAATCCAAACTTTTTTGTCAGAAAACGCCTTGAATAAAGGATTTACAGAAGAAAGTTTGGATTTCTCAAAAGTTGGGATTTGTGGGAATGTGCATAACTTGCTGTTTTATGGAGTTGTGGGAAAGTCTGTTTGCAGAATGTGGGAAAGTTGCTTCTTTACCGTACATGAGCATTAAGACGCGAGTAGTATTGACAAAGCATTAAGACTGTGGTAGTTTAATCTTGAAGATACTACTGTTGTCTTATGAAAGGGGTTCCTGTTGGATGAATGTAAAACTTTTTGACTCTGAATTGAAAGTAATGGAGGTGCTCTGGAAAGAGGGTGACATTCCGGCAAAGCAGATTGCTAAACAACTGACCGGGCAGTTGGGCTGGAATGTAAACACGACCTATACTCTCATAAAGCGGTGCATCAAAAAAGGGGCGATTGAACGCTCCGAGCCGGGCTTTATGTGCCGCGCTTTGATCCCGAAAGAGTCCGTCCAAGAGGCGGAAACCAACGAACTGATCAATAAAGTCTATGACGGTTCTGCTGATAAGCTATTTGCGGCTCTGCTCGGCAGGAAGAAACTTTCCGCTGAACAGATCGAAAAGTTGAAACAGATTGTTGGTGATTTAGAATGAGGAGGTAACTATGAGCTTACTGCAAATGAGTTTTTCCGGCGCCATTTTAATTTTAGCGATTGTTGTCATTCGTGCGCTGGCAATTAACAGGCTGCCGAAAAAGACCTTTTTGGCACTATGGGGGGTTGCGCTATTGCGCTTGTTGATCCCATTATCTTTACCGTCCATGTTTAGCGTTTATTCGGTCATAGGCCATAGGACATCCGCTATGCAAGCGGTACAGCAGACCCCCGTTGCAAACTTTATCCCGGTCACTCCAACCCAGGCTATGACGATGCTCTCAAGTACAGCCGGTATCAATGAAACGGGAAGTTCCACTCCCATATGGACAGTCATTTGGGCTGTTGGCGCACTTATCTGTTTCCTGTTTTTTGCAATTTCGTATATCCGATGCCGCCGGGAGTTTCAGACCTCTCTGCCTGTGGAGAATGATTTTGTAAAAAGCTGGCTCATTACACATAAAATAAAGCGTCAAATCGCCATTAGGCAGTCCAGCCGGATTTCCGCTCCTCTCACCTACGGCTTTCTCCGGCCTGTGATTTTAATGCCAAAGGGTACAGACTGGAATGATACAAAATCGCTTCCATACGTTTTGGCCCATGAGTATGTTCATATCCGGCGTTTTGACGCTTTCACGAAGCTGGTTTTGGTTGTGGCACTCTGCATCCACTGGTTTAATCCGTTGGTATGGGCTATGTATATCCTGGCAAACCGTGATATTGAACTTTCCTGTGATGATGCGGTTGTTCGGCTTTTTGGAACGGGAAACAAGTCGATTTATGTGCGGATGCTTATCAGTATGGAGGAAACAAAAAGCGGTCTGACCCCGCTATGTAACAGCTTTAGCAAAAACGCCATTGAAGAAAGAGTGACCGCTATTATGAAAATCAAGAAAACATCGTTTATTGCGACATGTGTTGCGGTTGTTTTGGTTGCTGGAGTCATGGTTGCTTTTGCCACCTCTGCCGCAGCAGGAAATAATCGGTTAAGCCCTGTTCCCAATACTGGCTTTACCGATGAAGAATATAACAAGCTGTTTGCGTTACAGCTTGATGGTTATGAGGATATGACCGTTTCCGAGTTTCGGACACAGATTTTTGAATTGATTGATACAGTTGAATATAGAGAGCTTCTGGAGCGTTTTTCACAGGATCAAACGCTTTATGATATGAAAGACAATAATGAAACCGCCTCATTCCTGTTTAATGTGTTAGAACCGCTTATTGCCGAAAGATGGCAGGAAAGAGACTTCGGCGGCTATGCAACGACAAATTATGTGGCATCAGACAACGCGACACTGGAATATCAACTCACGATGACGATACTGGATGCAGACACGCTGACCGTCCGGGAGTACAACGATGCACGGCTCGGCGTTGCAAATGCCATGCCAGCGCTTTTACAGGGAATGTCTTTGGAAGAACTCCAAGGGGATCAGACGGCGGCGCTTCAATCAAAAATTGAGAGCCTTGCCCAGGCGCACAGCCTTAAATGTCTGCAACTTTCCATTCAATTTTGGTTTATGCCGCTTTCTGGCTATGTAGATACCCTGCCCGCCAGTACCGATGATCCCGGCGTCAATGAACAAGAGCCGCGCCAGTACGGATATGGCACAAGCGAGGAGTATGCCTCACTATTGGCTCTCAAAACCTCCGATTACCAACAGATGACCGTGGCCGATTTTAATGCTGCCTTGCTGGAATGGGCTAACGAAAACCTTGACGGATGGGATCGGATTGGGGAGGATGCCGCACGAAATGATTACCGGGTGGAACTCTCAGTTGAGGAACGTGCTTTTGTGACGTTGACGAGGACGCTTTCCGGTGAAGAAAATTTCCGTATGATACAAAGCCTGAATACCGGACGCATGGAGGAAGATCCGTGGTTTGGCGGAATCATTCTTTCAAAAGATACGGAAGAAAGGGGCTATGGCGCTTGGTGTAATTTGTGGTATCAGTTTTCCTATCACATCGCAGACAAAGATCGCTTGACGATTGGCGAGCGTGATTACGCTATCGGCGGTATCGTCAGTGCCATAGAAGCCTTTTGGAATGAAACCCCGCTGGATGATTTGCTGACGCTGACCGAGCGCGATGTCGTAACGAAAATGGTTTCTTTGGCTGATGAATATAGTACCGATCTAATCACAATCACAATTGACGAAAATCAAGTGCAGTTTGAGGGCATGGACGAGAGAGAAAAGTTTTAATTTTGATTAAGACAGCCTAACAGCGGTATCTAAGGAGGTATCGCCGTGGCTGTTTTTGCTTTTCATAATACCCACGATCTGCATCAGTTAAGCTTTTTTAATGGCGAAAGTACCAGCAGCGCAACACCGCCGCCTAAAAGGGCTGTTAATAGCTGTGGTATAGAGAACATATTAGAAATAACTGATGCCTGTGGCTCGGGTAATCCTAAAAGCAATGGCACGGCTATTTGTGCAACCCCGATGTATAGAATTAAGAATTTACTGGTTGCCGCAACAACTAAAGCGATTATTTGCGCGGTATGTTTATGCCCCCAATGCCGGTTGCCTATGGAGTGCCAAGTCAATATGAGGGTAATGTTCCCTGCTATGATAAACGGTATCAGGCTCCAAAGTGGGCCGATTCCGATCAGCTTTGCCATGACAGGCGAAATCACAGCGGCACAAAGCCCTGACATCATACCGCAGGTCATAACGGAGACGACCAGTAGCATATTCACAACAGACCCGTAATTATGGTATTTCCCAAGGAGGCGGTAGCCGCTTGTAATACCACAAGCAAAGCAATAAAAACCGCTGTGCGCGTAATCCAAAGTGTTTTTCCCTTGTTGTTGTTCATAGTTTTGATTTCCTTTCTTTTGCTTTTCAACTGCCATTATAGTATAATCTGCTCAAATCATCTGTTGCGCACGCAACAAAAGTGGAGGTGCGGCTATGAACGAATTGATAGAAGATTTGAAACGAACAAACCTGTTTTCAGGTATTGAACCGCAGGAAATTGACGGGCTGCTTCATTGCCTTTGCGCCAGGTACGTCCGTTATGTCAAGGGCGACAGGATTATTGAAGAGGGAAACAAGGTATATGATTTCGGTATCATGTTATCAGGGCATGGACGAGCGATAAAGTGGGATTCGTCCGACAGGATCATTATTATTACCCTGCTGAAAAAGGGAAGCGAAATAGGCGTTATTTTAGCAGCAAGTTCAGACCATAAAAGCCCCATTACTGTGGAGGCGCAGGATGATGTACTGGTATTGCAGATCCCTTTTGAACGTGTTTTAACCCGGTGTAAAAAGGCTTGTCCCCGGCATGATCAGCTGCTGCGCAACTATATCAACATTGTCGCTGAAAAAGGGCTTGTATTGCATGAACGTATTGATTGTCTGCTGCGTCCGACCATACGGGAAAAAATATTGACCTATTTATGGCGGATGTCCCGCGAACAACAAAAAAGGACATTTACCATTCCCATGAATAGAAACGCTATGGCTGAATATCTTAACGTGGAACGTAGCGCGCTTTCACGAGAGCTGTCCTATATGAAGCGCGATGGGGTCATTGATTATCATAAAAACACGTTTCGATTGCTTTGAGCGGGTCACATATTTATTCCATATCCAGGGACTGTCAACTCAAGCGGAACAAAATATCACTTACTTCGAATAACTTATACAACAGGAAATGATGAAATAACAACAGCTCCCGCTAACGATGATAAGTTGCAGTTGCAGACCCAAGCCTATTTGGTTCAAGTTTTGTTATTCTCATTATGGACTATGAACCAAGGACAAATAAACCAATTTACTCTTTTGAGGATTTGCGAGAATATTTAGAAACAAAAAACGACAATGGAGTATTTCATTTTGCTTATGAGGATGTGTATATTCGGGTTTCTCCAGATGACCTTTCTGCGGAAGAAATCCTTGATAAGGAAACGATCAGTGAATACATACAAAAAGTCCTGGAAGAAAAAATATATACCGGTTGCGGTGATTTCTCTGCTTATTCTGGCAGCAGTTCTGTATGGGATACGAAACGGCGGGGAGGATGGCAGAGGCGGAAACATCCTTGTCGGGGCAAGCCCGGATACAAGCGCTTTCCAGATGTATTATTTTGACGGGGAAACGGTTGTGGTCAGGACGCTGTATGACAGCGGTACGGAGAAGGAGGTGATTAAAAAAATCAATGGCATTCCCCTCCAGGCGGCAGAGGAAGATGCCCTCTCCCAGATGGAGCCTCCTTTTTACGGGTTCTGGATCAGCGGTCAGGATGGCTTTGATATTTCCGTGGCGGCCTCCGGTGGTGTCTGGCTTAAAAATGACGGGGCGGTTTATTATGGGGATACAGATTTATCTGTTTTATGGGAACAGATGGAAGGCAAGGATGAGGATATCTGGAATGTCCTGAATTTTCCAAATGCAGGGCGTTTATCGGCATACCATACTATCTTCTTGCTGAAAGCGGATGAACAGACAACAGAAAGCCCGGAGTGTCTGACTATGACGGTGGAGGACATCGGAACGAGCGAGATTACAGTACGGATTGCCAATAACAGCGGGGAGGAATTCTCCTACGGGGAATACTTTTCCCTCCAGAAGCAGATAGACGGCCAGTGGTATACGATACCGGTAAAGGCAGATAACGTGGGATTCCAGGATATCGCCCATATCCTTCCAGACGGGGAGAGCGTCAGTGAGACCTATAATCTGGATATTTACGGCACGCTGGAACCAGGAACGTACAGGCTTGTGGTGGAAACACTGAGCGCCGAGTTTCTGGTGGGGCATGGGAGGATGGCGGGAATAGAGGGGGAGTAAATGCTGTTAAAAACAGCATGGAGAAGGGATGCAACAGAAAATGGAAAGTCCTTAAATGAGGGACATTCGACATAGGATATATGTTGGATGTCCTGTTTTGATGGATAATTTCAACAATAAATATGAGAAAATATCTCACATATTGTTTACAAAATTAAAAAAATGAGTATAATAGATATTGAAAGACATATAAACTGGAGGGAAAAAGAGATGCTGTGCCAATTTACAGTGAAAAATTATAAAAGCATTCGGGATGAAATGACTTTTGATATGCAGGCAGCTGCTATTTCTGAACATGAAAATAATATAATTCGTGATAAAGATGGAGAATTGTTTTTGCCGATTTCTGCAATATATGGGCCAAATGGAGGTGGAAAGTCAAACGTATTGGAGGCAATGCATACGTTGGCTTCAAAAGTACTTCGTCCATTATATGCAACTGGTGATAAAGAGGAACGTATATTTCTTCAGAAAAGGCTGCTCATCGAACCTTTTGCATTCTCAAAAGAAACGAAAAGCCAGCCAACAGAGTTTGAAATTTTTTTCCGTACAGAAATTGCGGAGTATCGGTATAAACTCCATATCATGAAGGATGTTGTAAATTATGAAAGTCTGGACCGTGTAAAATTGGACACGGGACGACGTTCAGCGCTTTTCGAACGGGATACGGAAGAAATTTCTTTAAAAGGTGTATTTTCCAAACTGAAAGCTAGTGAGGACTTGTCCGCGACATTACCGTTGCTGTCTTATCTTGGGATCACTTATAAAAAAAATGAGGTAGTAAAAGATGTTCTGGATTGGTTTGAATACGGAATTGATTTTTTAAACTATGGTAATCCGATTGAAGAACTTCGTATGGCAGTATCAAATTCAGAGGATGTGAAGCAGCTTATGCTTGACATGATACAGGAAATGGATCTGGATATCGTGGATTTCCGTGTAGTTGAGGATGAAAATGACAGAATCGATGTGTATACAAAGCATTTGGTGGATGGCTATGAAACGGAGTTAAATTTATTGGAAGAATCTAGCGGGACAAGGAAATTATTTTGTTTAATGCCATTTATTGCCGGATGTTTACTTACGGGAACCGTTTTGGTTATTGATGAACTGGATGCAAAGATACATCCTGTTTTGCTGCGTCATATTATTATGATGTTTAATGATATGAGTATTAATAAAAAGAAAGCACAATTAATCTTCACATCCCATGATCTGTCTACAATGAACAATGAAGTGTTTCGAAGGGATGAAATCTGGTTCGTGGCAAAAGGGAATGCTCAAAACTCTAAATTGTATTCATTGGTGGAATTTAAGAACGAAAAAGGCGAATCTGTTCGTAAGGATGCCAAATTCGATAAGCAATATCTGGAAGGAAAATATGGCGCTGATCCGTATCTCAAAAGAATTATAGATTGGGGGAAGGTCAATGCCTAAAAAAGCCGGAATGGAAAAGTGGAAAAAGAAGCGCCGTCAGGAGTACCTGGAAATGAAGCAGTACAGATATTATATTTTCTGCGAGGGGCAGCAGACAGAACCTCTGTATTTTGTGGGATTCAAAAAGCTGATTGAAGATAATCCGATTTATAAGGATATGGTTCTAATTGAAATAGAACCCTGTCAGGCAGAAACGATGCGAGTAATCGGAATGGCGGAAAGATATGTAAAGAAGAACAAAATTCAAAAGGGCCAGATTTGGTGCGTTTATGATAAAGACAGCTTTCCGGCAGATGATTTTAATGGTGTTGTTAATCGGGCAGAGAACTTAAATAAAGAAAATTCTCAACTTCAATATCATACGGCATGGAGTAATGAATGTATTGAGTTCTGGTTTCTTTTGCATTTTGCATATTATACAGCGAATAATCACAGGAGGGAATACATATCATTCCTGAATGATAAATTCAGGGAATTGGGGATTGGAAAATATCAGAAAAATATGAAAGATATTTTTGATATTTTGACGGAAAAAGGGAATCCAAAGCTGGCAATTCGATACGCCAAACGTATCATAAACGATGGTAAAAGTAAGACACCAGCAGAAATTGCGCCGGGAACGAAGGTGTATGAGTTGGTGGAAGAACTGGTTAAGTATTTGCCAGAGCATGTTGCACAGAGATTTAAGGAAGCTTGCAATTAAAGGGGGAGAGTATTTGGATACATCAGTAAAAAACAAAAAACTACAAACTTTGCCTTGGTATGCCTTACATGATATTGCAGTAAAAAAGGGAGTAGAAGAAAAAGAAGTTAACGGAAAGGAAAAGAATACAATAATAGATAAGATATTATCTTATGGGATCCTTTCGGATGAGGAAATAGAGCAATATGTAAATGATTATATTTATGGTGACCGAGTAACGTTTACGTTATGGACATTTCAATCATCGTTGAAAGATTCAGATTATGGTATTGTTAATTCCCTGGAAAATGTGGAGGAGGAATATCTTTCTGTTTCTGGATATAGAAAATTAAAAATTTTATCTGTAAAAGAATATGAGGACCGTACAGAAGTTTTATATGTTTATAGCAAAGAATATACTTATGTTAATGAGGATGGGCAAAATGCCAGTGTATGGGAACAACATAGAGGATGCTTATGGATTGGAAAGGCATCAACATATCTTGCCTGCATTAGTAAACATGAGAAAATGACGGCTTTTATGACAAAATACATTGCTGATTTATTTGAAAACCCGGTAACACAAATAAAACCCCCAAAATCAGCAATTGACAAATGCACAAATTCTAAGGCCATAAGCAAAATTGTGTTGCAGGGAAAAGGTGGAGAGAAAACGATTGTGTCAAGAGCTGGGGGAATTACGCCTGATCAAGAAGAAGAGATTAGCAGAATTCGTTCTGAGAGAATTGATACATCTGGGAGTTTTATCTCGGCCATTACCGAGAATATTGATGCTACGATTAAATATAATGTTAGAAACGGCAGTATTGGAATTTATAAACATTTGCCAGCTTCTGTCCTGTTTGAGTGGTCTGAAAATTCGATTAAAATTATTTTGGAGGAAATTGAAAAATTAAAAGGGAAGCCAGCTGAAGAAATTTTTAAAGAAGTAGGACAGGAAATAAAATGGACAGGGGCAAGCGGAATTGAAATTACGCAACTGAATTGGTATTTGACACAAATTATAGCTTCTCTTGATAGAGACGAGTATGAGTTCCAGATTCCGGTAGATAAATTATCGGTATTGGATAATAGTAAATGGTTTATCAAGTTTCCGAGAATATATTGCAAAACTTGTGATTCTTATGAGGCTCCATATTGCACTGAATGTGGAACAGAGTTGAAGATGGGAAGGGGGATAATAAAAGAATGTGAGTGTGGGGCACCATTAAAAATTAAATGTGCGGATGGTCATGATACTTGTGAGATTGTAAATTGGTATGTTCCAAAATCTATATTGGTAAGTATGATCAATAAAAATATTCAGAAAATATTTAAAGACTATTCTTTAGAATATAATATCTGCATTGTAGGCGATATGGGATATATTGTTAATGGAACAGAGAATTTGCAAACAGAAGTTGAAATTCCATTTGCAACAATAGAATGCTTTAAACATGATTCAGTGGCCCTTACACATAGAGTAAAAGCTTATGCGGTAAATATGAATGAGAAATGTGGTTCTGGAACCTGTTCATATGCAAAAATTGAAAAATGTACTGAAAATAATGGAATGGCATGTTTACCTAAAGTTTTTTATACCATTTTACCAGGCTATCGTCCACAACCTCATAAAGGCATGGAGTATGGGGATGTTGCTGCGGAAGTGAAAATTGGAAATAAAGCATATGATTTAAAGGGTATCATAAAAAAGAATAGTGAAAACCGACCTAGAAAATCTGTTAATGATGATGAAAAAATAAGAAAACCACTATTATCAACATCAGGAGAAGGGCAGGAGATAATTCGTCAGTTTGTGGAGCAGGGAATGATAGATGCTCGTTGTCAAATAATAGCAGTAGTCGTTCCGCAATATATTGATGCAGGATTTAAAGGAACTTTGAGACACTTGGCAAGGTTGTCTGGAAAGAAAGTAACATTTATTGAATTGGACGAGTTATCTGAGCTGATTTTAATTAACAAAAAAATATTGGTATCATAATGTAATGGGAACCTTTGGAAAATCCAGAGGTTCTTATTGTTACTATACGCTGTTAAAGATTTGGCGGAGGGCTCGGAAATAAAGAAGTGGGAATGATGTTTGTCTGTTCTGAAAAGGGCAAAAAAAGTCGAGTACATCTCCCGGCATGATGTTATACTGCTAAGACCAGAGCGAAAGTCAGAAAGGAGAACTTCATGCCGGATCAGAACCATATCATCATAAAAGGCTTATGCCAGAACAATCTGAAAAACATTTCCTTAAAGATACCAAAAGAAAAGCTGGTTGTGTTTACCGGGGTCTCCGGTTCCGGAAAATCCAGCATCGTGTTTGACACCATTGCGGCGGAGAGCCAGCGCCAGATGAATGAGACCTACAGCGCTTATGTCCGGGGCAGGCTCCCGAAGTATGAGAAACCAAAGGCGGAAAGAATCGAAAACCTTTCCCCCTCGGTCATCATTGACCAGAACCCCCTTGGGGGCAACGCCCGTTCCACGGTGGGGACCATCAGCGACATGTATTCCGCCCTGCGGCTGCTCCCCGGCAGCCCGGCGGCATTCCTTGGAAGCTGGCTCCTTACCTTGGTCTCCACGTTAAGCATCGGGATGATAGTGGGCGGTATCGCAAAAAATGAAAAGATGGCCAGCGTCATTGCTTGTCTGCTGTATTTTCCCATGCTGGTTTTTTCCGGGGCCACGCTGCCCTTTGAGGTAATGCCGGAGACCATGCAGAAGATGGTCGCCCTTTTCCCGCTGACAC
>OFFW01001874.1_pt1 | contig 12142 bp, 13 predicted proteins | sample 1521501 | NCBI WGS metagenome assembly OFFW01 (sample SAMEA3504107, study PRJEB24116) | mouse gut metagenome | biome: mouse gut; feature: mouse-associated habitat; material: faeces | place: Denmark | collected 2011
CCCCCGTATCCTCCTGCCCCTGCCGCCACAGCCTCGCGTTCATCTGCTGGTACAGTTCCAAAGACCAGGTAAGCCCGAACCATACCAGCGTGGAGCCTCCCGCCTGCAGGTTCAGCCCATGCCCTGCGGACGCCGGGTGGATCACCGCCACCGGAACCTCCCCGGCATTCCACCTTTTCATATCCTCTGCCGTATCCAGCTCCACGGCTTTCACCCGCTCCACAATCCTCTGTAAATCATGCTTATACCAGTAAGCCACCAGCACCGGCTTCCCGTTCGCCGCCTCTATCAAATCCTCCAGGGCTTCCAGCTTCCGGTCATGGATACGCCTCACCCTCCCGTTCTCATCATAGACCGCCCCGTTCGCCATCTGCAGCAGCTTGTTGGAGAGCCCCGCGGCATTCACCGCGTCAATATCCCCCTCCGCAAAAGGCAGCAGCATATCTTTCTCCAGCTTCCCATACAGCTCCATCTCCCTCCCGCTCATGGCAACCTCCACCCGGTTATACACACACTCCGGCATATCCAGATAGTCACCCGCCCTCATGCTGATACAGATATCAGAAATCAGCCCGTAAACCGTTTCCTCCGCCCCGTCCCTGGGCTTATAGGTAAACACCATCTGCCTGCTCCGCTTATCTGGCAGGAAGAACCGCTCCCGGTATCCGCCGATGAACCGCCCAAGCCTCTGCCCCATGTCCAGCAGCCCGATCTCCGCCCATAAATCGATCAGCCCGTTCGGCGCCGGCGTCCCGGTCAGCCCCACTATCCGCCTCACCTTCGGGCGCACCCTCTTTAGCGCCTTAAACCGCTTCGCCCTGTGGGACTTGAAAGAAGACAGTTCATCAATCACCACCATATCAAAATCCCATTTATAATTTTCCACCAGCCACTCCACATTTTCCCGGTTGATGACATACACCTGCGCCTCCCGCCCCAAAGCCGCCAGCCGCTCCTTCTCTGGACCCAGCACCTTTGACAGCCCGATCCCGGACAGATGCTCCCACTTCTCCAGCTCGCCGCCCCAGGTATCCCTCGCCACCCGCAGGGGCGCAACCACAAGCACCTTCCGGATATCAAAATAGTCAAACAGAAGCTCCCACACCGCCGTCAGCGTGATCACCGTCTTCCCAAGCCCGCAGTCCAAAAACAGCGCGCTCACTTTCTCCCTGATGATAAATTCCTTCGCATACTCCTGATACTCATGCGGAACATATCTCATCCAGCACACCTCCAATCTGCCCCAGGCCGTCTATCACATAAACCGGAAAACCCAGACCCTCCAACTGCCTCTTCCTCTTCTCCTGCAAAGGCCTTGTCTTCTTCCCAGGGGCCTTCAACTCCACAAAAGCAATCTTCCTCCCCGGTAATAAGACAATCCGGTCCGGCACCCCATCCAAGCCGGGAGAAACGAACTTCACCGCCATGCCTCCCAGCTTTTTCACCGATACGGCCAGATGCCGTTCAATCTCACTCTCCCTTATCGCCATAAAACCCATACCCTTTCTGCCCTTCTGTTCCAAAAGTTCCGAAAAACCAAAAAATCCCTTATTACGCGCATATGTGTGTATGCACCTGCCAGTCTCCCTTTATTTTATATATTCCATCTAAATAATAATTTTATGGAACATAGGAACACAGCCGCTTTCCCCAGTGTTTACCCTCTGTTCCCATGTTCCGGAAATCTGTTCCAAAAAGAGCCGTTTTGGAACAAACCGCCGTACTGTTCCGTTCCAACCGCCTATTCGGTTTTTGGAACATCCCCTTTGGCACGCTTATATACCCACTGCGGCCCATAAAGCGGAATCCGTTCTTTCTTCCTGCCGGAATCCCACCCGCCAATCTTCGCCATAATAGCAGAAATCTCACCGCTGTCCATGCGTTTCAGGTTCGCCCGCTCCTTCCCGAAACACTCACACCATATCTCCATATTGGACACCGCCGTCCGGCGCACCGTCCCCTTCACGTCCGGCTTCCCGAACTCGTCCCCATGCAGGAATTCTCTGCGCTCAAACAAAGACATCTTATCCCAGTTCTCCGGCAGGAGCGTCTCCAAATACTCACGGACCAGCCCTTCCCGCTCATCGCTCTCCATGGCCTCCCGCTGCTCCTGCTTCGCCGCCGTCTCATCCTTCCCGTCAAGGTACAGCTTCTCCCCCTTCCCCACATACACCAGCACCTCCGCCCATATCTGGCAGACATCCTCCTTCGTCAGCTCCCAGGAATGCCTCCTGCCGCCTCCCGGCGTCTTCACCGGCCAGAACCGCCGGTTCCCTGTGGTATCCCGCAGATACCCCTTCTCCGCATTGGTAGTACCGAAAAAGACGCACTGCCGCAGATGGGGCGTCGCCCTCCTGCCGAAAGAAGCCCGGTAAATGTCATTCTGCCTGGAAAGGAAACTCCGCAGTGTCTCCACCTCTGCCTTTTTCAGCCCCGCAAGCTCCCCGATCTCCATGATCCAATATCCCTGCAGCTTCTCCGCCGCTGTCTTGTCCTTCGTATCGCTTAAATTCAGGCTGTCCGAAAACCACTCCCCCGCCAGCTTCGCGATCAGCGTACTCTTCCCCACGCCTTGGGGCCCGTTCAGCACCAGCATGGTATCAAACTTGCAGCCGGGGCTCATCACACGGCACACCGCCGCGCACAGTGTCTTCCTGGTCACGGCACGGACATAAGCCGTATCCTCCGCCCCAAGATAATCAATCAAAAGCCTGTCCGCCCTCGGCACCCCGTCCCACTCCGGCAGCCCCTCCAGGAACTCCCGCACCGGATGGTACGAACGGTCATCCGCCGCCTTCGCCACTGCGATATTATAATTCCGCATGGAAAACGTCCCGTAATTCAGGTCCACATAAGAAATAAGCTGGGCATCGTCCGCATCCCGCCAGAACTTCCCCGGATGCTCCCAGGGCACTTCCCCCCTGATCTCCATGCCGTCACTAAGCCGGTTGAACACGATCCCTTTCAGCCTCTCGTCATTATTTAAAATCAGCAGAAGGTTCCGCAGGGTATTCTTGATCACCGTGGAGCGCGGCTCATATTCAAGCTGCTTCTCCCACTCCGCATCCTCCCCGGAAAACTCCTTTTCCGCCCGCTCCTTCCGCTCCGCGGCAATGGTCTCCTTCACCCGCTCATCCTTCACCGCAAATTCGCTCATTGCCTTAAAAGACGGCAGCTTAGAAGCCTCCGTATCCTCCGGAGCCCTCACGTCCAGCTCCCCAAACTTATGGATACGCACCATGTCAAAAGCGTTCATCAGCTTCCCGCAGGCCGGGTCCGTGGCATGGTGGGAATAGGCAAACTTCCCCTCATAGACCACCACCCCCGCCTGGGAATCCGCCGGAATATAATCATACCGCCCCTGCATGGCGCTCGGCCTGTACACGTCCGCCAGGAACACCTCCGCCGCTTCCTCAATGCTGTACGTCCGGCAGAACGCCCCGACCACACCCTCCTTTTCAAGCGGGTCCGCCTGCTTCTTCATCTCCCTCAAGACCACCGCCTGCTGCCGCCCGCTCACCGGCCACTCCGAAGAATCCCGCCAGTCCTTATACCTGGAGAGCACAGTGTCCGGGTTCAATATCTCCCCCTCGATATCCCGGAACACAAACTCCCCGTCCGCAGACGTGGACGGCCAGTACATCAGGCGGGACGGCTCATAAGTGGTATCGTCAAACATCTCCATGCCGATGTCCTCCGCCACCTTCCGCGCCACCGCCGCGTACTCGTCCGGCGACACATTCCTGGACAGCGGGACCACCAGCCGGAACCTGGGACCCTCCGGCGTATGCTTATGCGTGGAATAGATCAGGCACCGGAAATCAAAGAACATCTCCATCCGCTCCGGGATATCCGCCTCGGCATGGTCCATGTCCAGCGTCAGGGCGGACCGGAACACCACGCAGTCCTTCTTCCGCCTGCCGCCCTTTAACTTCCCCATCACAAAGCCGCCCACGTCCTTGATGGAATCCTGCCTCGCCTTGGACAGCTTCCGGTACTGCTCCACCGTCTCCGCCGTCCGTATCGTCCGGGAAATACGCCGGACAAAATCCTCCAGCTCCATCTCCCCGCCGTTCCACCGCTTCTCCATCCTCGAATTGCCCGTAGAAACATAAACCTTCATACACACATACCCCCTGTCCCTCTTCCCGCATCATTGTACCCCATGAAAACGTCCTCCTACTGTTTCTGATAAAACGGGCACTCATACCCGTCCGCCCGCAGCGGCAGCCCCTCCGCCCAGGAAGGCCGCACCGCCATCACCTCACACATCTCTTCCACGGAACCCATGCCCTCCGGCACCTCCGCAATGATCTCATCATGGCAGTGCATCACAATGGGATAGCCTTTCTTCTCTACCCGGAGCATGGCTTCCGCCAGCAGGTCCCTGGCCGTCCCCTGCACGATATTCTCCACCAGCTTCGGCCCGTAGGTCTCAATCCGTCCCCACTTCTTATTTTCCAGAATCCCCTCATAAGTCAGGCCCTCCCGCCCGAACTTATTCACCGCCAGCCTGGGCTTCACATATGCCAGCTTCCTGCCGGACGGCAGCATGACAAACAGAATCCCGCTCCGATACTCAAACCCGATCCTCCCTGCCCGCGTCCCCGTCCTCTTCGTCACGGCTTCCACAGCCGCCTTATCCACGTCCCACCAGAACTGCGTGATATGCGGGTTCGCCCTGCGCCATGCAGCCACCAGGGGCGGCAGGTCATCCTCGGAAAGCCCCATATCCAAAGCCCCCATGGAGACCAGCGCACCCGCCGCCCCACCGTATCCCAGGCCAAGCTCCGCGATCTTCCCCTTCTGCCGCAGAGGGGAACCCTTCGTCACTTCCTCAATCGGCACATGGAACATAGCAGACGCAGAAGCCTCATAAATCTTCCCATGGGAAGAAAACACCTCCAGCCTCCACCGCTCCCCGGCAAGCCACGCCAGCACCCTTGCCTCAATGGCAGAAAAATCCGCCACCACGAACCTGCACCCCGGCTCCGGCACAAACGCCGTCCGTATCAGCTCGGAAAGCACTTTCGGCGTGGAATCATAAAGCATCTCCACATCCTCAAACCTGCCCTCCCTCACAAGCCTTCTCGCCAGTTCCAAATCCTCAATATGGTTCTGGGGCAGATTCTGGACCTGCACCAGCCTCCCCGCCCATCTCCCGGTCCGGTTCGCCCCATAAAACTGCAATAAACCATGCACCCGCCCGTCCGAACAGACAGACCGCTCCATGGCCTCATACTTCTTCACGGAAGTCTTCGCCATCAAAAGCCGGAGCCGCAGGAGCTCTTCCACCTCCCCGTCTGATTCCCCAATCATCTCCGTCACTGCTTTCTTGGACAGGCTCTCCGCCTCCACCCCGTTCTCCCCCAGCCAGCCCTTCAACTGCGCCACGGAATTGGGATTTTCAAGCCCGGTAAGCTCATACGCCCGCCTCGTCACAACCTCCTTATGCAGACGCTCACAGACAACCGCCTGCCGCACCAGCCCCATATCCACCAGCACGCCCCGGTCATTGATCCTCTGGTCCAGCCGGTACAGCTCCATCTCGCCCTCCGGTATCGGGAACTTACACAGCTTCCTCCGTATGGCCTTCTCCACATCCACGTCCCTCATACAGTAAGCCTTGAACAGCTCCCACTTCTCCGGCGCATGGCAGGGCAGGTTCCGCCTCCTGCCGCCGTTGGCCTTCGTCGGCTTACAAGGCACGCAGAAATACCGGATCAGCTCCTTCCCCTCCTTCATCTTCCGCTCGTCCAGCCCCAGCACCGCGCCCACGTCCTCCAAAGACCGGGGAAGCGCCAGCACCGCCGCCTGGACCGCGCTGCAGTGCCAGGACTCCGGCGGAAGATACCTCCCGAAATACTTAGAAAGGCACGTCCGCTCAAAATTCGCATTGAACGCCGTCTTCACCACAGAACCGTCAAAAACCGCCTCCGCAACTTCCCCCGGCAGTTCCTCCCCCTGCGCCAGATCTATCACCCTGGTCTCCCCACCGTCAAAGGAATAGGCAAACAGCAGGACTTCAAAAGCAGGGCTGTCCGCATAAGCGTAAACCCCGCACTTAATCAAATCCACATCACTGAACGTCTCAATATCCATTTCTAAAATCTTAGGTTTTCCGGCAGCCATCCAAAACTCTCCCTTCTCTTAATCCTTGATACTGTAGAGTCTGAAACCCCATATGCCTGCGCAATACTCTTTCCGCTCTCCCCGTTTTGGAGCCTTTCCCGTATTTCACACACCTGCTCCATCGTAACCTTCCCCCTTCCGATTTTTCTATCTTGGAAATAACAATCAATGCTGTTTTCAGAATGAGTACCATATCTCAAATTTTCAATACGGTTATCTTTCTTATTGCCATTGGCATGAAGTACTTCCATCCCTTCCGGCGGCATCCCCATAAAAGCCATAGCCACCAGTTGGTGGACTGGCCGCCCTCTATTCTTTCTGTCTAGTTTTACAAAAAGATAGCCCGCTGAATGATTACCAGGACTTAAAATACGCTCCCGTATTCTCCGTTGAAATCCATTCCCCAGCTTGCTTACCACATGAATCTCCCTGGCAAGGCTTTTTATCCTTCCTTTACTGCTTGCCTGATATTTCCCTTCCAATCCAGGAATGTCATTCCAGATTTCTTTCATGTTCCACTTCCTTCATAACGGGCGGCAGTCTCCCGCCGCCCTGATACATCTACCCAAGGAAATCTTCCTCTTCGTCCACTTCCACCGCGTCAAAATCATCCTCCGCGCTGGTCCTCCCGCCCAGGGATTCCCCGTCACGCAGCTTCTGGATATTTCCCAGCCCGGCCGCAATCCCACGGTTCCCATTGCTGTTGAACCCGTAAAAATTCACGCTTATCCTACCATAACACCCGGAATACACCTCCGACTGGTCCAGGATCGGCTGCACGTTCTTATCCACCACCTGCGGCGCCTGCTTGCTGTTTGCATTAAAGAAATAGCTGTCCGCATAAGCCTCATCCTCCGGACGGTCAATATCCCCGTCCCGCAGGGGCAGCTTCAAATTCGCCGGGACCTTCCCGCCCCACTTGGAAACCGAATCCTTCTTCGCCTGCTCAATCGCCCTCTGAATCTTCCCGATAGTCTCCGTGTCCGACTTCGGAATGATAGCCGACACCGAATACTTCGGGTCCCCGTCATTCACCGCATTAGGCTCCCAGCAGTGCAGATAAGAAAACCTGCAAGGTACGATCACTTTTGTCAAATTCACATTCTCATTACTCATAAATTCATTCCTCCTTAAAATCCGCCTCCGCCGTCGCCGCCAACACTTCCTGCCTCTTATCCGACTCCGGCACCAGCGTAATCTTCCCCTGGGGCTTATACACCAGCTTCCCCAGGACCTCCGCAAACCTCTTCTTACCCATCAGCTTCTCCATCTCCGTAATCCCAATCAGCGACTTCTTATAGATATCCGTGTACCCGGCAGCCACAGCCGCCTCCGCCGCCTCTTCCTCGTCCGTATACTTCCGGCAGGTCCTGCCCTCCACCAGCTTGAAGCCGTTCCACTTCTTCCCCCTGGTCACGGCCTCGTCCTGGGCATAGGCATACACGTCCGCAGACCACCTGGCAAGCTCGTCCGCCACTTTCAGCACCTCCGCAATCTCGTCATCCGTCAAAAGCGCCGGAGCCTTAAACTCCATCTGCGCCAGCCTCAAATATTCCTCTGCCCTGGCCCTGCAGGTATCCTTCGCCTTGCAGAACCGGCACCAGGAACCGCTCCGGAACTCACCCTCACCATTGATGGCAAGCGCCGCCTTCGGCTTCAATTCCTTCTCCACCCACTCCATCAATTCCGGTACGGAAATCTCCCAGGTACTCACCGATTCCAGCCGCGGCTGATAAATCGCCATACGCACCACGTCAATATCATAGATAGCCCCGAACAGCTCCAGCGCCCCCAGGCCATACAGCATCATCTGCGGGTTCCGCTCCGCATCCACGGCAACGCCCTTCCCGTACTTCAAGTCCACCACCGTCAGCACCCGGTCCGCCACGATCAGCAGATCCCCCGTGCCGAACCCCTCCGGCACATAGGCCGAATAATCCAGCCTCTGCTCGATCAGCACCACCGGGTCCTTACACTCCTGCCTGGCAAGCTCCACCTGCTCCATGGCATAGGACACATACCCGTCCGTGCATTCCTCCATCTCGTCACACTGGTAATCCGACACCGGACGCTTAGACCTTCGTTTCAGGCACCGTTTCAGCTTATGCTCCGCAAGGGCATGGGCGGCAGTCCCTTCCTCCGCATACACGCTGTTCCCCGCCTCTTCTGCAAACTGCTCTTCCAGCCGCGCGGACGGCGTACAGTTCAGCCACCTCCTGGAAGAAGACGCCGACAATAACGCATGTCTCCCCATATCAAAGCACCTTCGCTTCCTTCAAAAGCGCCGGGTAATGCTCCGGGCTCACCGCAGACAGCTTCACCGCACCGTACTTCTGCAGCAGGTCCTTGATCTCCTGTGATTTCCCCTCCTGGGTCTTCTGCGCCATCACCGCCCGCACGTCCTCAATGGCGACAGCCTTCTCCTTCCCGGAGCCAGCAGCCTTCTTATCCTCTTTTCCGGCCTTCTGCCCCTTCCCGGCATCCGAAGCACCTGCCGCCCCGGAATCCGCTTCCGCATTCCCGTCCGTATCAACGGCTCCTGCGCTCCCCGGCACAGCCGCATCCTTCCCTGCCATATCAACAGCACCATTCCACTCCATACCGGCAAGCCCTCTAAGCCCGTCCGCCACCATGGAAAACCCGTCCGCGATCCTCAACAATTCATTTCCCATCATCACAGTCCCTCCATATCTTCCAAACGCTCGATCAGTTCCTCGGAATACATCGCGCACACCAGCAGCTCCTTCCCAATCTCCGGATGGCTGAAATACTGCGCCTTCTCCCCGTACATCTTCCGTACCTTCGCCTCCATCAGCCTGCGCCGCTCGCCCCTCTCAAAGCCGAACACCCAGATCCCGTCCGCCTTCTCCATCAGCCTGGAGACCAGAATCCCCTCCACCGCGCTCCCAAGCTCATCCCTGAAAATGCCGTGGAAACATAAAAACGGGCTCACCGGAATCTTCCCCTTATGGGCCGCATACCGGCAGTATTCCTCCGCCCTCTGCCGGTCCAGCTCCTCACTCCCCGTCAGATGTGTCAAGACCAGCACCATCTCCATGCCCGCTCCCTCCTTCCATGCCTTCCGGCTCCATGAACCTCACCCCAATCCCATGCTCTACGGCAAAAGCGATCTCCGAAGCCATCCCTTCCGTGGCCTCCCCGAACACCCACACCTCATCACAGCACAGGAGCAGCTCCAGCCCCATGGCAAGCCCCGCCTGCCGCTCCGCCTCGATCCCCTCGTTCAGAAACTGCGGGAACAACAGATGCGGCGCAACAGGCAGGACCCCCTTTTCCCAGGCCGTCCGGCAGTACCCGGCCGCCTTCCTCGCATTCCCCTCCATGTCCCCACGGAAAGGGCTGCAGATAAACACCTTTTTCCTTTCGGCCATACTGTCACTTCCCTTTCTTCATTTTCCTTCTGCCCCAGGTCCCTTCCCTGGCGGACTCATACGCACGGATCTCCCGGTCAATCTTCATCAGCTTCACCGCCAGGCTCTTAGCCACAATGCTGATCGCCTGCAAAACCCCAATCAACTCCTGCGAATTTTCCATAAGTCCCGGCCTCCTTCCTCCATAATTTGAAAGGCAGAAAAACTTACCCTCTACTTCTCGTAATGACACTTTTTTCAAATGTGACGAACGATTTTCAAAACTTTCTCAAAAACCATTCGACAAACCGGCGCCCCTTTTGTCGAACCGTCCATGCACAATCACACATCAAGCCCCTTCCCCCGGAAATACGCCCGCAGCTTCCCCAGCACCGAAACCTTCCGGGAAGACACCGTTGTCCTGGGCTCCCCCCGCTCCTTCGCAAACTCGCTCACCGGCACCTGTTCCCCCAACACCTTCAAAGCCAGCTCCCTCTCTTCCGGCATCAGGGAATCCAGCGCTTCCTCCAATACCCCCAGCAGCGTCTCCTTCTCCAAAAGCTCATCCATGTCCGGCTGCCCCGTATCCGCAACCCCCATATCCTCCGCCGCAGCGTCCCTCCACGCCTCATAAGACTCCTCCGTATACCCCTTTTCCTCCATCGCCTCCCGGTTCCTCTGCTCCCTCTTCTTCTGCCTCCACCACGGGCGGAAATACCTCTGGTACTCTTCCTCCGTAACCTCCATCCTGACTTCCTCGTTCCCTGACCTGATGGTAATGATCCTCTTTTCAGACATAAAGCGTTCCTTTCTTTACGCCTTCGTAAAGCCAGAAACGCCGGAAGCTCTATGCGGGACAATTCCGTAAAACCAAAAAAAGGCCGGAGTAAGCTACTTAATTCCTAGCTTTACTCCGGCCATTCGGTGACTCGACACTATGCGGTCCCACTCGCTCGGTCGTAAAAATACATTCAGTTCCTCAATCCTGCACGGGCTGGCAGCACAATCCTCACAATCTTCCCGCAGTGCGGACACCGCAGTTCAAAAATGACCTCATATGCCCGGTCCCGCTTCACGTCCAGGAGCCTCCTGTTGCAAAGCGGACATACCTTCGTTTCTCCCACGCCGCCTCCTTCCTGCCACTGCAGGTACAGCGGCACGGCATCCATGCCATAATTTTCCATGCATAATCCAAGTATTCCCCATTCCTGGCAGGATAAACACCGCAGCGCAAAAAAAGAACGGCCCCGCACTTTCGCAGAAGCCGTCCCTCCTATGTACCTATTCCTTATCTTTCTCTTTCCTCTTACTCTTTGGTTCCCAGTACACCGTAACAATATGATTGCAGTTCGGGCATCTGGTCTGTGCCTCCACTGGCTCCGGGGATTCCGTGCGGATATCCATGACACGCTTTCCGCACCTTGGGCATTTCAGTCTCTCCATTCATGTCCACCTCCTCGTATACAGCCCCGGTTCCTGGCTGCCGGGGCTCTAACCTGGCGATTGTCTCATTGTCTACCTCCTGTCAAATTTCTATCAACACTTTCCCGTCAGGAAAGCCTTCTTCCTCATGTGCCTCCGTCTATCTCTTCCGTCCTATCACAAACACGTCCAGACCGCCGCCCATGCCCATAAACCTCCTGAACCTCCCCCTCCATCCCGGCACATATTTACGCGCTATCCCTAATCAAATCCGTATCCGAATCAGACCATGTTACCTTTATCTGTCCGTGTTATTAACGTAATCCTATTATACCTTTTATCAGTCTATTGCGCCACCTTGCTTTTTTTCCAGTTTCCTGAAAAAACCCGTGGCAAGCAGACCGATCACGCATACCACAATCCCTGAAGGAATCAATACAAGATACACAATTCCCTGGAACCTGTCAAACAAAAATCCATATACCATCTGTCCAACCGGCTGGGCGCACAACGTAACAGCGGATGTATATGCCATAATCTTCCCAATCAGCTCATCCGGCGTATTCTGCTGGATCATGGATACCGCAAAAATAGAAAAAATACTGATCGCAGCCTGCATACTACAGAAGGCAGCAACAATCACAGCATACCTGGTCATCACACCGGATGGAAAAAGAAATACAATCCCTGCCGGAATGATACAGACACCGATTGCCGCAAGCACATACGATAATCTGCCGGATCTTAACTTCCCCGTAAGAAGCCCCGCCGCAATACTTCCCAATATAGTGGCAACCGCCATCGCGCTCTCCGCCCCACCATAAAATTTTGCGTCCAAGCCAAGCACAGTCCGCACAAGAAAGGGCAGCCCCACCAGCGTGACCCCCATGACAAAAAAGCGTGAGAATGCCGCCAGAAGCAGCATCTTCATGATAGTCGGCTGCTCTTTCATGATAAAACGGATACTGCTAGAAAAATCATTTTTTACCATGGACAAAACATTTCCCTGAAACTCCCTGGCCTGATAGCCCAATTTGATAAAGCATTCAAATAACGCCGTGACAAAAAAGCATACAACACTTGCGTACATCACCGGCTTCAAACCGACAGCAGAATATAAGATACCTCCCAGCAAAGGCGCTATCAGATACGAAATGGACGCCACCTGGTTTACCACCGCGTTTCCCTTAATAATGTTATCGCCTGCCAGCATCTGC
>OFFW01001876.1_pt1 | contig 12140 bp, 11 predicted proteins | sample 1521501 | NCBI WGS metagenome assembly OFFW01 (sample SAMEA3504107, study PRJEB24116) | mouse gut metagenome | biome: mouse gut; feature: mouse-associated habitat; material: faeces | place: Denmark | collected 2011
CTCCAAAACCGGAAACTTTGCGCGTAGCACAAATCTCCAGATTGAAAATTTTAATGTTCAATCTTATAACCTTCACCCGTTCATCAAATCAAAATAAAATATGTACTGCTGCAAAGCCCCCTCGTATCCCTTATACCTGTCAAAAGGAAAGCCCTTCGGATACTGCATTGCCAGCACCTTGTTAATGTGCGTGTCCACCGGAAACGCCTCCGTCTTATGGAGCGCGAAAAGGCAAATACATTCCGCCACCTTGATTCCCACGCCGCACAGCTTCATAAGCTCCGCTTTCGCCGCCTCATAATCCATTTGCCTGACCGCTTCCAAATCCACGGCCCCTTCCGCAATACTGACTGCCGTTTCCCGAATATAGCGGCTTCGGTATCCCAGATTACAGGCGTACAAATCCTCCAGCGACGCGCCGGCAAGTGCCTTTGCGTCCGGGAAATCATAATAACGCTTCCCCGAAACCGCCGTCTTTTCTTCTCCATATCTCTGGCACAAAAGAGAAATGCATTTCCGTATCCGCCTGATATTATTCTGCTGGGAAACGATAAAGGACACTATCATCTCCCACAAATCCTGGCGGAGAATCCGAATCCCGCTTCCGTAAGAAGCCGCGCCCAAAAGATAGGCGTCCTCTTTATCTATAGCGGATATAATTTTCCCGTAATCCTCCTCCCAGTCAAAATAGTCTCTCCACAAGCTTTCAAACTCCTCCGGCTCGCAGTCAAAGGAAAGCTGATTTCCCTCCTGCATGATTTCCAGATATTTTCCAAACGCAACAAGGCTGTAACGCTGCCCGTCAAGTCTTTCAAGCCGAAAGCACTGACCCGATTCGCAGATTTGCTTTATGGAAAAATTATCCTTTGTTAATATTGTCATATATTTCTCCGTCGTACTTTTCTTCGTCTCCAAGTCTGCCATATCTCTTCTATATAAAATATTCTATCCAAAGCGCCGGCAAAAGTAAACACCCCGCAGTAAATCACATAAAGCAATCTTTCCCAAAAATCCGGTATCCTCCAATCTTCTTCATGCACGCAATCCCCGCCATATCCGCAAGAAACCATCCGATGGGAATCGCCCACCATATTCCCGAAACGCCAATCCACGGAATCGGGGAAAGCGCATAGGCGAGAAGCACTCTCGTCCCCAGAGATATCACGGTGAGCACCAGAGACATTTCCGGCTTTTCCACACCCCGGTAAAATCCGTATAGAAGAAACAACAGGCCGATTCCGCAGTAAAAAGCTCCCTCAATCCGCAGATACTGCACGCCGGTTTTAATGATTTCACGCTCCCCGGCGTCCACAAAAATCCGCATGAGACTGGGCGCCAGCACAAAGATTCCCGCGGAAATCACAAGACAGAAGGAAGCGGAAACCGCCGCCGCCTTTAAAGTCCCCTCCCGGATTCGTTTTGTCTTAGCCGCGCCGTGATTCTGGGAGATAAACAGGGAATATGCGTTGCCAAATTCCTGAGCCGGCATGTAGGCAAAGGAATCAATCTTAACCGCCGCCGCAAAAGCCGCCATGACGACGGTGCCGAAGCTGTTTACCAGCCCCTGTATCATCAGAATGCCGAAGTTCATCACCGACTGCTGGAGGCAGGCCGCCACCGAGTTTCGCATCACCTCTCCCGCCGTTTTCCGGTCAACGGCAAAATGCTCCCTCCCGGGGCGCAGCGCCGGTTCCCGAATCCATGTGTAAATTCCGATGCCAAGGCCGGATAACGCCTGGGCAATCACGGTGGCAAGGGCCGCTCCCCCCGCCCCCATATGAAATTCCATCACAAAAAGCACGTCTAAAACAATGTTGAGAACCGCCGCCGCCCCAAGAAAGCAAAGAGGGGTTACGGAGTTTCCCAGAGCCCGTAAAAGATAGGCAAAATAATTATAGAGAAACACAAACACAATGCCGAAAAAAATCATAAAAACATATTCATGCATCAGGTCATAAATGCTCTCCGGCACCTGCAGAATCCGTAAAATGGGGTGAAGCGTCATAAACACCAGCCCGTTTAAAACCACCGTCACGACGGCAATAAACAGAAAAGAGGCCAGCATGCTTTTCTTCATCTGCCCGTCCTCTTTTTTTCCGTAATAAAAGGAAACCACGGCTCCGCTTCCCATACAAAGGCCAATCAATATGGAAGTTAAAAATGTCATCAGCGTGTAGGCGCTCCCCACAGCCGCAAGGGCGTCCGGCCCCAGGTATCTTCCCACAATCAAAGTATCCGCTATGTTATAGCACTGTTGTAACAGATTTCCCAAAATCATGGGCCCCGCGAATTTCAGCATGGTACCTGTTACATTTCCTTCAGTTAAATCCTTTTTCATAATACAATTCCCTGATTTTCCGTATTTCTTCTTTATGTCCCGCATCGTCAAGAGGCGTTTCCAGATAAAAGGGGAGCTTTTTAAGCAAGGGATGCCCCATCACCGAAAGCAGAGCGTCAAGCCCGATTTCCCCGCCGCCGATTACCGCATGGCGGTCCTTATTTGCCCCGAAAGGCGTCATGCTGTCGTTCAGATGAACCGCCCGCAAAAGAGAAAGGCCCAGAACCCGGTCAAATTCCGCGAGAACCCCGTCCAGGTCATGGACGATATCGTAGCCGGACGAAAACACATGACAGGTATCCAGACAGACGCCTATCCTTTCCGGATGCGCCGCGCCGTCGTAGATGGCTTTCAGCTCCTCAAAGCGCCTGCCGATTTCCGTTCCCTTTCCAGACATGGTTTCCAGAAGCACCGTGATGTTTTCCCGTCCTGTGACCGCCTGATTTAAACCGGCGATAATGTTCCTGATTCCCTCCTGCGCGCCGATGCCTGTGTGGCTTCCCGGATGAAATACCAGATATTCCATGCCAAGGGCGTCCATTCTGGCAACGTCCTCCCTTATCACCATACACGCGAACTCATATACCGACTCCTTCGGGCTGGCAAGGTTCATGGTGTACGGGGCGTGGGCCAGCAGGGGGCCGAAACCGTTTTCTCTCCTTATCTTCTGAAACCGGTCTATTTCCTCGTCGCTGTAGGTCCTGTAACCGGAGCCTCTGGGGTTGCGGCTGAAAATCTGCATGGTATTGGCCTCCATCCGCACCACGTTTTCCGCTGCCTGTGCAATCCCGTCCGCAATCGACATATGTGTTCCTATTATCATTCTTCGCTCTCCTCCACCGGACGCCATGCGTCGCCAAACTTGATATCCTTAAAAAGCGACGCAAGGCCCGTGATTTGTTTTAAACGCAGGATTTCATCCCTGTCCATGCCAAGGTGTCTGGATATCCACGCATCCGACCGCCCCAGTTCATGGAGTTCCTTTACGATATTGCTCATCAAATCCACGTCATGGCTTCCCCTTGCCCGGTTATGCCGAATCGTGCTGGCCATTCTTTGGTCGATGGGCTTATGAATCACCGAAACCGGAAGCATTCCTTTTTCCCTCTCGTAAATGTCGTAATTTTCCTTCATAATTCTGTAGCGGTGAAAACCGTCCACAATGATGTATGTATCGCTTTCCTTACTATAATAGCACACAATGGGCATTGTGTAGCCGTCAATTTTTATGCTTTCATAAAGCAGCTTCATTTCAGGCGGCGCCACCGTGTTCGGATTGTAAGTATTTGGCTGTATTTTTTCAATAGGAACCGGAATCACTTGATAAACAGGACTTTTATACTCCATACCCCATCTCCTCTACGCTTTTGTACTCTTTTCTGATAATATCAATACGCTTTTTCTGTTCTTTGCTCATTCCAAACCCCATAAAGCGGCAGATATGGTCATTTTTCAGAATGCAGTAGCACATCCGCTTCCAGCTTGGTATATCCTTGGTGGTTTTGATGTCGTCCGTGTCGTCCGGAATGTCCCCCAGAAAAATGACCCTTGTCTTTTTGCTTAAAGTATAGTTGGAAACACCGTTTCTTTTGATTTGGTATCCGTGCCTTTCCAGCTCCCGGATGGACTCCTCGTCCAGTCCCCCTCCTGTTTTGTGCCAGAATTCAATGGATGTCTTGAACTTTTTGACATAGTTATTGCGAAGCCTGACCGGAAGCGTTTCCAGCAAAAACAGGGTAAAGGTTTTCCAGGTATGCCCCTCCGGCAGCGTAATGCTCCGGTATCCCATGGCTTTCGTCCTTCCGTAAAGGCAGGCAAAGTTGGCGCCCTGCACCCTTCCCACCAGCTTTGCCCAGATTTCCGGGTCAATCACACGGTACAGATTCAAAGCATCCTTGGAATAGTCGTTAAAAGGGGAAGCCACCCTCATCTGGGAAACCTTAAGCCCCGCCATATAATACAAATCATACAAACTGTTATAGTCGTAATCAAACAGATAGTTTGCGTGCCACACATCCCCCGACGACCAGTCGTACAAAGGAGACGCGCAGTAGACCCCCTTAAACTGGTTGGTAATCCAGCATTCCCCCTCATAGCCGTATTTCTTATTCAAAAAGCCGCTGTATCTTTGCAGGGACTCGTCCGCGCGCATCCCGAGAAGGCACACCGTCTTTTTGCCTCCGTGGCTGGTCCGGTACCAGCGTCCAAACTGTTTTGCAAGGTCTTCCTGGTGCATCCTGTAATGGTAGGTGGTGATGGGATTATTGGCCAGGTTAATGACATATTCCTTATCCGGCATGGGCCTCACCCAGACGTCCTTTTTCGTGTCGTCCCAGGGATACCAGTACATTTCATAACTGCTAAGAGCCGTCCTTGTGGCCATGGGAAGACATACCCAGTAGGGCTCCACTTCATCCTTTATCCTCTCAAAGGTTCTCTCCACGTACTCGCTCGTCACCGTATACTGGGCTTCAAAATCCTGATGGAAAACGCCTATGGTCCGGTCGGGATAATGCTTTTTCCGAAAGTCAAGCACCAGATTCAGCAAAAGGCCGCTGTCCTTTCCTCCTGAAAAGGATATATAAATATTTTCAAATTCCCTGAATACAAAATCAATCCGTTCAAGGAAAGCCTCATATACGTTTTGCTTTACATACTCGCGTTTCAATACTATCACCCTTCCAAAAATTTCCAATAATTTCCATTTTCTGGAAAATAGTGCTATAAGTGAATTTATCACAGAAAGAAATCAAATTCAACAATCGAAAACAAAAAGTTGTTTTTGGGAAAGAGTGTGATATACTGTCCATAACGGATATTAAGCTTTAAAATATAGAAAATTTCATCATCAGATACAGGAAAGGCAGTACATAAAATGGACCGTGAAAGATTGAAACATAAGTTCCACCACAATTTACAGCGCGCAAAAACCTCCGTTAAATGGGTTATCTTTGCCACCATCTCCGGAATCGTCGTTGGCGCTGCAGGTACTTTTTTTTACTTTTGTATGTCTTTTGTCACCGATTCCCGCGCGGACCATCCCTGGCTTATCTGGCTGCTCCCCTTTGGCGGCTTTCTTATTGTCGGCGCATATCACATTCTCCACAGCGAAAACGACTCGGGGACCAATCTCGTGCTCTCCTCCATTCACTCGGGAGATAAGCTGCCTATCCGCATGGCGCCTCTTATTTTTGTTTCCACGTTAATTACCCATCTTCTGGGCGGTTCCTCCGGCCGGGAGGGCGCCGCCTTGCAGCTCGGCGGAAGCATCGGGAATGAACTGGGAAAGCTGTTCCGGTTTGACGAGAAAGACAAGCACATTATGACCATGTGCGGTATGAGCGCCGCTTTTTCGGCTCTGTTCGGCACCCCCATGGCCGCGGCCATTTTTTCCATGGAAGTGGTCAGCGTGGGAATTATGCACTATTCCGCCTTGGTTCCCTGTGTGATTGCCTCTTTGATTGCCCACGCGATTGCAGGCCGTTTCGGCGCGGAGGCGGAGATTTTTCTTCTTGACAGGATTCCCGCTTTTACGACAGGCACGGCAATAAAAATATCCCTTCTGGCAGCTCTGTGCGCCCTTGTCAGCATTTTGTTCTGCATCCTGCTCCATCAGGCGGAACATCTTTATCATAAGTTTTTTCCGAATCCCTACATAAGAATTTTTGCGGGGGGCTGCATCGTGATTGCGCTGACCCTTATGACGGGCAGCCAGATATATAACGGCTCCGGTATTGCACTAATTGAGCCAAGTATGGAGGGACACGCGCGGCCGGAAATGTTCCTCTTAAAAATGCTCTTTACCGCCGCCACTTTGGGCGCCGGTTTCAAGGGCGGCGAAATCGTGCCGTCTTTCTGCATCGGCGGCACTTTCGGATGCCTGTTTGGAAACCTTATAGGCTTTTCCCCCTCCCTTTGCACCGCCGCCGGCATGACTGCCGTTTTCTGCGGTGTGACAAACAGCCCTATCACCTCCCTGCTCATCAGCTTTGAAATGTTCGGCTACGAGGGAATGCCCTATTTCCTTCTGACGGTGGCGTTCAGCTATATGCTCTCGGGATACTATGGTCTCTATCACAGCCAGAAAATCATGTACTCCAAGTTTAAAACAAACTACATAAATAAAAAGGCGGAATAACCGGCATCTGCCGCTTCCGCCTTTCTCTACCCTACATATAAGACAGCCTCAACCCGAAACCTGTTTTCATCGGAATAGACTTTCATGCTGCCGTCGTATTTTCTTACCACTCTGCGCACACTCGAAAGCCCCTGCCCGTGGCCTTTAGCGTCCCCTTTTCTGGTTATGATTTTGCCGTCTCTCTTCTTCAGGATTCCGTCGTATGTGTTTTCTATGCAAATCAGCAGAATCCCCCTGCCGTACTTTAAAATAATGGCAAGCTCCTTCCTGGTACAGTTTTCCATCGCTTCACACGCGTTTAAAAGCAGATTGCCAAGAATAATGCTCATGTCAAAATTGTCAACGGCAAGCCCTGGCGGAATGTAAATGTCCGCAAAAACCTGACCGGAAACTCTTGTAACTTTGGCCGCCATATAATTGATAATGCTGTCGATTCCCGTATTTCCCGTCTCAATAAAGCCGTCATGCCCGCCTGCGTAGCCGCTTATTTTCCTCAGATATTGAAGCGCGTTTTCGTTTTCGCCCTTATTAATAAAGTCCGCGAGCATCACGATATGGTGCTTCATATCATGGTGCAGCGTTCTGTAAGCCTCGTTGGCGTCTTTCATAATCTGCAGTTGGTTCTGGTAGGCCCGGAACTGCAATTCAAATATTTCCTTCAGTTTTGCATTATTCACCGGATGATGGGCTCCTTTTTGCTTTATCTTACACCAATCGGCATAATCTTCCGTGTTTTTTGCATAATAACTATTTTAAATAGTTATTTTAAATATTTTATCTTTATTTGACTATTATAAATAGTATGTGACTGTTCTTTTTACAGATACACTTATACAGGTATCTGCTTTTTTATTTGATGTGCATGGAGGAATCGATATGGATGCGAAGTTTGTCCGCGACAGAATTACAGAACTGAGAATGTTAAACAATGTATCGGAATATAAGCTGAGTCTTGACCTGGGGCGAAGCCATTCTTACATCCAGTCAATCAGCTCCGGCAAAACCTCTCCCTCCATGTCTGTCTTTTTTGATATCTGCAATTATTTTGATATCAGTCCCTCGGAATTTTTTGACAAAGATATCCACAATCCCAACCACATTCACAGGATTGTGGATAAGTTGAAGTTGCTTAGCGACGATGATTTGAACTTTTTTGAAGAGACGCTCAGAAGATATCTTGATAAAAAATAACGGCTTCTCTGCCAGGTGTTTTACGCCCCGTTCTGCGCCATAACGCCCACCAGATGGTGGGGAACATAAAGCTCCTCCAGATAGGAAATTTCTTCTTTGCTCAGAGCGATTTCAACCGCCCCTGCCGCTCCCTCAATGTGGCGCTTTTTCGTCGCGCCCACCACAGGCGCCGTCACTTTCGTAAGGAGCCAGGCAAGTGAAATTTCCGTCATCGTCACTCCGCGCCTTTTGGCCAGTTCCGCCACCCGCGCGATAATCACACCGTCCTGTCCGGCTGCGGCGTCGTATTTGGACTTTGCGTACGCGTCCTCTAAAAGCCGCCTGGAGGTTTCCCCGGGCAGTTTTGCAAGCCGTCCCCCTGCCAGCGCGCTATAAGGCGTCATTGCAATATTATCTTCCCTGCAAAGTCTTGCCATTTCCCTCTCTTCTTCCCGGAAAATCAGATTGTAATGTCCCTGCACGGAAATAAACTTTGCAAATCCTTCCTTTTCCGCCACTGCGTTTGCTTTTGCAAGCTGATAGGCGTAGCAGTTGGAAATGCCGATATACCGCGCCTTTCCCGCCTTTACGGCATTGTTAAGGCCCTCCATTATCTCATAAACCGGCGTGTTGTAATCCCACATGTGACAGATATACAAATCCACATAATCCATGCCAAGATTCGACAGGCTCTCATCTAACAGCTTCGCCACATGCTGCTGCCCGGTAACGCCGCTTTCGATTTCCGCCTGTGTCCGGGGCGGGAATTTTGTCGCCACCACTACCTCCTCCCGCTTCGCGAAATCCCTCAGCGCGCGCCCCACATACCGCTCGCTTGTGCCGCCCTGATAGCCGATTGCCGTGTCGTAAAAATTGATGCCGGCGTCAAGCCCCTGCCTTATGATTTCCCGTGAGTGCTCCTCGTCAAGGGTCCAGGAATGCTGCCCGCTTCCCGCGTCGCCAAATCCCATGCAGCCCATACAGATGCGGGAAACCTTAAGCTCCGAATTGCCCAGTTTTACATATTCCATAGTGCCCTCCTTTTTCCGTTTACCGCTGATTGTGTTTCAGGTTCTTTCCATTATTATAGTGCGTATCCCGCCAAAATGTCTAATACTTATGATGTATCCGGAACCATGCCCCGGAGGCATCTTTACTTTTTCACAAAAATCATAGAATCCTCCCTTGCGATTTCCACCCCGCTTTTTATAATACAGATAACCATATAAATGATTGGAAATCCGTAAAAGATAGGAGTATGTCCGCTATGAATATCTATGAAACTTTATTAAATCCAAAAGCCCTCCCCGTTCCCAAATCCCACTGCCGGGCGCATTATGAGGGCAGCATCGATAAAACCGGCGGCAATGCCGACTGGGACTGGAACCTCTATCAGGACGAAAATGGGGAATGGGTCCTCTTCGAGCATTTGGGGCCGGGATGTATTTACAATTTTGTCCAGCACCGTTATCCGAGCTGCGAGGAACCGGTCTTTTCCTTTTATTTTGACGGGGAAAAAACGCCCCGTTTTACCATCCGCCACTCTCAGTTCGGAGAAAAATATCCCTTTGTGGAGCCTCTCTCTTCACGGTACATCGGGCCTTACGATAACGGCAGAGGCCCCATCCGGGTAGTAAGGAGCTTTGTTCCCATGCCCTACAAAAAAAGCTGCCGGATTACCAGCAGTATCTGTCTTAAAGGCTGTGACCGCGCCAAAGGCGAAGGGGGATGGGGGCATGTGATTTACCACGCCTTTGAATCCGGCTCCGGCTACGAGACATTTACGCCGGGGGAAAATCCCCTGACTGAAAAGTTAATCACCCTGTGGAAGCAGGCCGGAAGCCCCATCCACACCCTTAATGCGCAAAAGAGCTCCTGCCGCCACGGACTTACTCTGCAGCCCGGCGGACAAGCCACCCTGCTGGCCCATGACGGCGCCGGAACCATAGCCGGAATCCGTTTTATAACGGAGCGCTACGACCCAAAACACCTGCAGTCGCTGACCCTTAAGGCTTACTGGGATTCCCACGTAAAGCCCGATGTGGAGGCTTCCTTTGGCTGCCTGTTTTCCAATGAACTGGGCTATCACAGCGTAAATTATCTTCTCTCCGGCATGAATACCGACGGCAGTTATTACAATTATTATCCCATGCCCTATTCCGAAAACTGCAGAATCATTCTGGAAAACAAAGGGGACCTTCCCGTCACATTCCCTTTTTGTGAAATCCTGTGGACGATGGAATGGAACGATTACTACAAAGAAAACGGCTTTTATTATTTCCGTTCCTCTTCCTATTATAACCGCCACCATACAGAGGGTGCGGACAGCATCATTGCGCAGGTAAGCGGGAGCGGGCATATTGTGGGTTCCGTCATCACTGCCTTTGGCAAAACCCCCCAGTCCAGAGCCGACTGCGAGGGCGATGTGCGCATCCATATTGACGGGCTTCGGACGCCCCAGATTGAAAGCGACGGTTCCGAGAGCTATTCCTGCTACGGATGGGGATTTGAAACCCCCCAGGAATATAATCCCGCCAGCGGATACGACGGCCATGAACACAAAAACTGGTCCATGCACCGTTCCCTCCCCGGCGACTGGTATCCTTTTTCCTCGGAATTTCGTTTCGGAATTGAGTCCGGCGGCTGCAATGATATCTATATGGAACATTCCGGTATGGTGTTTTACTATGGTTCCGATGCGGTTTCCCAGGAAAAGATTGGGGAAATCCGATTTGGTGATTTCGCCTGTGACTGTGACTACGCCTGCCCGGACGACCTTGCCCTTGTAAAGATGACTTCCTTTTTTGAAGGGGACGACGACCACATTCCCGTCACTTTGTATGGACGGCGCAGCAGCGCGTGGCGCTGCTTTACCCTTGAAGTTCCTTCAAACGCCGCGTCCCTTGTTTTAAGGAGAGTCAGTGACCAGACGAACGGGCGGCAGATGGCGGACGTCTTTGTGGACGATGTAAAGATTGAGGAATATCCCTGGTACGCGCCTGACTTTAATCCTCATAAAAAATGGCTGGAGGACGAGTTTGTGATTCCGGGAAAATACTTATCTCAAAAAAATCTTTCCCGGAAGCAGCGTATCACCGTGCGCATTGAGCCAAAGCCTTGCGATGGACGGGATTCCTCTCCCATTACCTGGAACGACTTCGGATATGAGTTTTTTGCCAGATACGAATAGCCCGCAAAGGCGCGCCCTCCGCTTACCAGCCTTTTTTTGTTATTGTTTTTTTGTGTTTTTTTGATGGGCTGACCGGAACATTTCCTTTTGCAGTGAATACAAAAGCAGCAGAAATCATCAATACGGCAATCATACTAAGCAGACAGATGGATACATTCCAATGTACAGCCGAATCGTAACTCCTGTAACCGATTAAGCCCAAACTTGCAGTAACAGGATAAATATTGGCTAATGCAGCATTTCCGGAGGCAAACATACCGCCATAACCATAAACAAAAGCAATAATTGTTCCTATCATATGTCCGTTTGGTATACGGGCGGCAAATGCAATCACCGGCATGACTGCAATATACAAAAACAGACAGTTAAGAATAATACTGATAAATGTCTGCAATACTGACGCTACGGAAATTCCCGGAAATCCCATCATCAAATCGGCAATTACCGCAAACACCCCGCTTACCAGCCCTAAAAACAAAGAAAGCAGCGCACATACAAGCAGCTTCCCCCACAACAGGCTGCTATAAGAAACAGGAATCGTCATAATACTTTTCAGCGTATCGTCTTTTTCTTCCCTTGCTATGATATACCCGGCAATAAGGGCAATACACATGGGAAAAATCATAGTAACATTATTTTTGATTACCTGTTCCGTAAAAACGGAAAATGTCCAAACCGTTCCGTCCAATGCCGTTGTCGAAAAGAGCGTTAATACAACGGAGAGCAGCATCAGAAAAACGCCTGCCCATATCATATGATACCGCTTTAATTTCCATATTTCAGTCTTAACCATGCGAAGCATATCATTCATCCCCTCTCCTTTTATACATATAATCAATCACCATAACAGAAAACAAAGCAATAACGGCTAAGATAATGATTGTCTGAAACGTAGTCGGAATTAAATATTCCAGCATTCCCACACTGTCCATAGCGCCATGTGCGGTTAAATCTCCCGCGCTCCATAGAGTTGTAAGCGGAATTGGCATCAACCAGCACACCGCTTTAGGCAGCGCTCCGAATGATGATTCGGCTGTCATACTTAAAACACTGTAAAAAACACACAATAAAACGGAAAATATATAAGTCTTACTAAAGAAAACCACGAGAACGACCAACGGAAGCGTTCCGGCTGTGGTAAATATCCCCATTTCCAATGCGAAAAATAATCGGTAAGCAATATGGTTTACTTCTGCGATTAGCCCGCCGCACAGGATTGCTATGAGAGCCGATGTCAGGCTAAAAATAATTCCAAAAAAGAATAAGGTAATTATTTTCGCGAAAATCATCTGCGAACTTGTTAT
>OFFW01001878.1_pt1 | contig 12134 bp, 10 predicted proteins | sample 1521501 | NCBI WGS metagenome assembly OFFW01 (sample SAMEA3504107, study PRJEB24116) | mouse gut metagenome | biome: mouse gut; feature: mouse-associated habitat; material: faeces | place: Denmark | collected 2011
GTCATAACGGCCTCGCCGGCGATTCCGCCCGCCGCGAGGGCAAGGGAGCGCGACCGCGCGCTGCTGCGGCCGGACACATGCCGGTGGAACAGAAAGCCGGCGATACCCGCCGTCAGCGCCTTAATCAGAAAGGTCGCAGGCGCCCAGGAGAGATATCCGGAGAAAATATCGGAAAACATGGAACCGGTACCCGCCGCCAGCGCGCCGGAGACCGGCCCGAGCACGACGCCGCAGAGGAGCACAAAACAGTCTCCGGGATGAATGTAGCCCATTGTGGGGGTCGGAATCTTTATCATCATGGTGGCGATACAGGTCATGGCGGCGAGAAGCGCTGCGGTCACAAGCTTTTTAATGTTCTGGTCTGTCATAGTGAATCTCCTCTCTGTCTGTGGGATGGATTCAGTATAACATAAATTGGACTGCTGAAAATGTCCAGTTTCAATAAAATTAACCATGCCAGTTCCGGGCTTCAGTCACTGCCGGAGAAGTGCGGCCTCCCATTCCGGGAGATTTCCGCGGTATGGTCACTGCCGGAGAAGTGTGGCCTCCCGTTCCGGGAGATTTCCGCGGTATGGTCACTGCCGGAGAAGTTCAGCCTCCCATTCCAGTACATTTCCGCTGGATGCGTCGAGTTTAAATTCATATTTTGTATCATTAAAAATCAGTTTCCCCTCATACTCCATACGCCCGTCATCTTCTTCCAGCCGGATCGAGACATCGGAGGCCGCCGCTCCCGGGACCCGGTCGAGGACGATTCGTACCGCCTGGCTTTCTGAAATCAGGTCGTCTCCCCGGGAAGCTGTGGAACCGGAAGATCCGGCATCGATATCATAGCTGCGTATGGTGCCGTCTGCGGCGCTGATCTCATATTCATACTCTGCGCCGGAGGATGTGGTGAATTCCACTTCAAAAACACTGATACCGTCCTCGTAATCCTGTTTTACCTCACTGAAGAGAAGATCCTGTGCGGTGAGCCCCGCGTGGTTTAAGGCGATTGTGAGAGCGCCCTCGGAATCAACGGCACCGGAGGTGTTATTTCCGGAACTGCCGGTGTGGTAAGAGGAATGTGCCTCTTCCTGCGGGTGAGAAATGGCGTTGTCCGTGTTCCCCTGCGGAGCACTGCCGGCGCCGCCCGTGCCGCCGGCGGCAGTCAGGGAACTGTCCGCGGTTTCACTGGAACTGTCCGCGGCGTCTGCGGGGGCAGGCGAAGTGTTTTCGTCGCTGCCGGGGGCCGCGGGGGTAGTGCCGGACGTATTGTCTGCGGATCCCTGCGCAGTGCCATCGGCGGAAGGGTTCGCGGAAGCGGACGGCGAGTGTGTTTCCCGGATGACCGTTCCGTTCAGGGCGTCGATCTGATATTCGTATTCTGTGCCGTCGTGCGTGTATACGACCTCATAATAGAATACATCATCGTCGCTCTCCAGGCCTGCCGTGGAAAATGTGACTTCCCGGGCAGTGACGCGGCCCGCGTTCAGGGCAGCTTCTTTTGCGGCTTCAATGCCGATGTAGTCTGCGGCGGGATCCTTTTGCGGTCCGCAGGCAGCTGTGAGCATGGCGGCAAGGAGAAGAGCCGGGAGGATGTGTGCTGGTTTTTTGTGTTTCAGATTCATAAGAAAGCCTCCATAATAAAAAATGTGGAAAAACAGCTGTTTCACGATTTATTATAAGCGATTGCCGTCAGAAAATCGAGTGTTTTCCACGATTGTTTTTCCGCTTCAGTCCTGTTATAATGGACAGGAGTCATATCAGAAATTCAGCAAAAAATCACAGGAAATGGAGCAGAGAGCAATGAGCGCGACAAAGAATGAAATTTTATTTCTCGAACCGGTGTGCACCCACAATATCTGGGGAGGGAAAAAGCTCAGGGAGGAGTTCGGCTATCCCGTGCAGGGGGACGACATCGGAGAGTGCTGGGGGATTTCCGCACATCCGAACGGGGACGGGACCGTAAAGAGCGGCACATTTGCCGGAAAGAAACTGTCGGAGGTCTGGAAGGAGCAGCCGGAGCTTTTCGGGAACCTGGCGTACGATCGTTTTCCGCTTATGACCAAAATTATCGACGCCAGGGAAGACCTGAGTATTCAGGTGCATCCGGACGACGCGTATGCGCAGGAACATGAGAATGGTTCTTTCGGAAAAACAGAGTGCTGGTATATTATGGACTGTCCGGAGAGGGCGGCGCTGGTGATCGGTCACAATGCGGCGACGCGCCAGGAGCTGGCGGAGATGATTCATGAGGGCAGATGGAAGGAATTTATCCGTGAGATTCCGGTGAAAAAGGGCGATTTTATCCAGATTGATCCGGGGACGGTTCATGCGATCAAGGGCGGGATGCTGATTCTGGAGACACAGCAGAACAGCGATATCACGTACCGCGTGTACGACTATGACCGCCTGTCAGATGGAAAGCCGCGCGAACTTCATGTGGAAAAGAGCATTGACGTGATCACGGTTCCGGCAAAGTCTGTGGAGGACAGCGTGAAATCTGTGGCCGGGCTTGTGGAAAATCAGTTAAATGAGCTCTATGCGTGCAGATATTATACGATTTTTAAGCTGGATGTGAACGGAAACGCGGTTTTTGAGCAGAAATATCCGTTTATGATGGCATCGGTTCTGGAGGGAGAGGGGTGCGTCAACGGCCACCCGGTAAAGAAAGGAGCGCACTTTATCCTGCCCTGCGGGTTCAAAACGGTGGACATGCAGGGGGAGATGGAGCTGATCGTGTCCACGGTGCAGGGCTGACTTCTGCGGCGGAATCCGTCTGCCGAGGCGTGCCGTGCATGAATGACGTCAGTCACGGCGCTTCCGGGCGTCCTGCGCGGGAAGAATCCGTCATTTGCCCGGATATGACAGGCATAAGAGGAGGGAGACCGGCATTTACTGGTAAGTGAACAGATTACCGGAGAGTGTTATGGCAGACTGCAGAAGACAGGTATATTCCAATGATTATTTTGACTTTATCGTCACGTACGGGGAGTTGTCAGATGTTCCGGTCTCCGGGGCCTGCACCCAGCGCATTTCGGAGGAATTTGATATTTTTTATTATCCGCGGGCCGGACTGCCGGAACTGGCGGTGGGGAAATACACCTACACATCCATCCCGAAATGTTTCGGCCTGCAGGAATCGGATGCCCTGGAGGCGTCGGGGATTATCCGTCTGCAGAACCAGCCGGTTCTCGCCCTAAAAGGGTCAGGTGTGCTGGTGGGATTTGTGGACACGGGAATTGACTACACCAACAAACTCTTCCGCTATGCCGACGGGAGCAGCCGCATTGCGGCCATCTGGGATCAGACGATTGAGGATGGCACGCCGCCCGCGGGGATTATTTACGGCGCGGAATATACGACGGAGGATATCAACCGCGCGCTCGGGTCAGAGAATCCGTACGAGGTGGTTCCTTCCCGCGATGAGAACGGGCACGGGACATTTCTGGCGGGAGTGGCCTGCGGCGGGGAGGATATCCCGAATAATTTTATCGGGGCGGTGCCGGAATCGCAGATTGCGGTGGTCAGGTTAAAAGAGGCGAAACAATATCTGAAAGATTTCTATTTTGTGCGCGACGGTGTGCCGGTATTTCAGGAAAATGATATTATGATGGCGGTATCTTATCTGAATTCCCTGGCCAATATCAAAAATATGCCGCTGGTCATCTGCCTGGCCCTTGGAAACAGCATGGGGAGCCACGGCAAAACGGGTGCGCTGACCGGCTGGCTTAATCTCGTCGGCACCAGGAGAAGAAGATGTATCGTCACGCCGGCGGGGAATGAGGCGAATGCCAGACACCATTTCCAGGGACAGATCGGGGCCGGTACGGAATACGAGGACGCGGAGATCAGCGTCGAGGATGAAATGGATGGATTTATCGTCGAGCTCTGGGCGGAGGCGCCGGAGCTGTTTGCGGTGTCGGTGATCTCCCCGACGGGCCAGCAGTTTCCCAGGATTCCGGTGCGCGTCGGCGCGTCCGAGGTTTTTAATTTTGTCTTTGAGGGCACGACGGTCACCGTGGATTACCGGCTGGATGCGAAGGAGACGGCCAGCCAGCTGATCCATTTCCGGTTTACGAAGCCGCGGAAGGGGCTGTGGATTATCCGCGTGTTTCCGGAAAGTACCGTGCAGGGACTTTACAACATGTGGATGCAGCTGCAGCAGCTGATGATGGGAAATGTATTCTTTCTGCGCTCCAGCCCGGATATCACGGTGACGGCCCCCGGGATGTCGTCGCAGGTGATCACGGTCGGGGGGTACAACGCGTCGAATCAGAGCATTTTTGCCGATTCCGGGAGAGGATATACAGTGACCGGCGAGGTCAAACCGGACTTTGTGGCACCTGCGGTGGGCGTGTACGGCCCGGGCCTGCGGGATAATTATGTGACCTATGCGGGGACGAGTGCTTCCGCCGCGATCACGGCGGGCGCCTGCGCGCAGGTGATGCAGTGGGCGATCGTGGACCAGAATAATCCGCTGATGACCAGTGCGGGGATCAAGAATATGCTGATCCGGGGAACGCGCAAGTCGAACGACAGGAGCTATCCGAACCGGGAGTGGGGGTACGGAATGCTGGATGTATATCAGGCGTTTGATATGCTGCGGAGGTGAAATGCGCGCTTCCGGCTCTGCCGGATGAATGCGGAAGGAAGCGGTGCGTCAGACGGCAGAGGGAGGAATGCAGGCCGCACATAAGGAGGGAGGCTGCGATGCCGGAACAGGAAAATACGTATGAAAATGTCAATCTGCAGCCGGATATCGGGTTTGATGTCCGCTTTGTGACCATGCATCACAATTCGCCGTTTCACTGGCACAGGGAGCTGGAGATTCTCTATATCTTAAACGGCCATGCGACGGTGACGATGGACCGGGAGAGGTATGAGGTCCGGCCGCTGGACGCCATTGTCATGGACTGTGCCAGGATTCACGAAGTGCTCTACGCCCTTCCGCAGACGATGGGCATCTGTATTCATATTTCCAGGCAGCTGATGCGCCGTTATCTGGCGGAGCCGGAGGCCGTCAGCGTCCAGTGCGCCGGGAGCAGGGTGACGCCGGAGCAGAGGCCTTACTATACCGAGCTCCGCGATTACCTAAAAGAGCTCACGGTGCTGTATGTGAATCAGGAGAAAACATATCATCTCCGGAGCACTGCGCTGATTCTCAATATACTCGCCTGTCTTATCGAGCATTTCGGAGAACCCGTCACTAAGGCTGTGTCCGACGCGAAGGCGGGCAGCATGGAGCGGCTGGAGCAGATCTGCGATTATGTGGAGCATCACTATGCGGAAGAGATCACGCTGCAGGAGGTCGCGGATGAGCTGGGGCTCAGCAGGGAATACTTCTGCCGCTTTTTCAAACAGAATACGGGTACGTCCTTTGTCCGGTATGTCAATCAGGTCCGCATCAATCATATCTATCAGGACCTTTTGTACACGGACGGGAGTATTCAGGAAATTACGGAACGGCACGGGTTTCTGAACCAGAAGCTGTTTTACAGAATGTTTAAAGAGCGGTATGAGTGCACACCGCGGGAGCTGCGGAATCTGGCGCAGGAGAGCCCGCAGGAGCAGCGTGGTACCCTGTTCCGCTCAGGCTGGAACGGAATCACGGAAAAGTAGTGTTCCGGAAAAATGACGGGAAATTATCGTCAGGCGGTATAGAGATGGGAAAATAAGGGAATATTCTTCTTCAGAGGACAGGGGCGGGCCCGCGCGGTGACGCGATGTCTGTCCTTCGTCCCGGAAAGGAGATATTTCATGAAAAAAAACAGGGTTGTGTGGTACATACTGGTCGGGATGAATCTGCTTCTGCTCCTTCTGACAGGATTTTCATATCTGAGGCGGCTGAAGCTGCAGGAGGGAATCGCGGAAAAGGTGGTTCGTTTTCATGTGGTTGCCAACAGTGATACAGGAGAAGATCAGGAGCTGAAATATCTGGTGCGCGACGCCGTCGGCGCGGAGCTCGCCAGAGTGCTGGACGGGGCAGAGAGCAGGGCAGAGTGCGAGGCGCTGATCGCCGGCCGGCTGGATGAGATCACGGTGACGGCGGAGCAGGTGATCGCTGCGGCGGGATATGAATATGAGGTAAATGCCGTGCTCGGCGATGTGGATTTTCCTGCAAAGCGGTACGGAAGTTACCGTTTTCCGGCTGGCAGCTATGAGGCGCTTGAAGTAGTCATCGGGGAAGGCCGGGGCCATAACTGGTGGTGTGTGATGTACCCGAATATGTGTTTTTCCGGCAGCGTGTATGAGGTTGTGGATGAGGAGGCCGGGGAGTCGCTGCGGCGGGTTTTATCGGCGGAGGAGTATGAGAAAGTGCTGTCATCCGGGGATTACCGGGTGCAGTTCCGTTACCTGACATTTCTGAACGGGCTTTTTGACGGGGAGTGAGAATCTATGACAAAAGAGGTGGCCGTTGCCATCAGCGGGACGCAGTCCTGGAACGGCGAAGGGGCCGCGCCGGTGGAGCTGTGCGCGGCGGGGCAGTATTTTCAGAAGAACGGGAAGCATTATCTTCTTTTTGAGGAGACGGGACAGGGAAATTCAGGTGTCACACGATGCCGGATCAGCCTGGAAGAGGGACGCCTGACGCTCACGAAACGTGGAGCGGTGGCGGTGCAGATGGTATTTGAGCCGGGCACGGTGTGCAGGTGTCATTACAGTACGCCGTTTGGCAGTATTCCGCTGGAAATTACGACGCGGTGCGTGCGCCTTTCCGGGACAAAGGAGCAGATTGAGGCGGAGGCGGGATATGTCCTTTGCGCGGACTGCGGGGAGCCTGCCGTCTGCACAATCCGGGTGTGCGTGCGCCCGCGGAGGGGATGAAGTCTTTGCGGCGAAAAAAAACAGGCGCTGCGGCTTTCGCACAGTGCCTGTCCCGGAATTATTTTTTCTTTTTCTGCTTTGAGCTTTTGCTTTTTTCCTTTTCGAACTCTTTCTGCTCTTCCTTGAGGCGCGCGCTGGCGTTCGTCACTTTATCTTTCAGCCTTGCACGCCAGCTCTTTTTCCCTTCAGGCTTCGGAAGCGGTCCGCGCAGCCCGGTCACTCTGGTGATATAAATGCCGCTGACACTCGCTTTTACTTCTTTTTTTACCGGAATCATATCATAAACGGATTCGTCTGCAATCAGGGTGGCGACTTTCGGTCCGACCTTGGCTTTTACGATCGGAAGCTTTGAGCGGCGCATCAGCTTCGGCGTCTGGTCAATCACAATCTGTGGCAGCCCGGAATCCTTAATCCGCATCCGTTTCTTATCTATAATCAGCATCGTTACGGTCTGCGCATTCGCTGCGAGCTGCGCGTCCTGCTCTTCTTTCTTTTTCTGTGCCTTTCTGCCGAGAAAATACAGGACAATCAGGCCGATAATCATCACAACCAGAATTACCAGCAGAACAATGGTAACAGGGTTCATCTTGAAATCCTCCTCACAGTAAATCTGCGTTTTATTGTATCATTGATTTTCTGAAAAAGCAATTGAATATTTTGAAACATTTGTGAAACTTTACGTGTATGGGTTTTATTTTAGGGGAAACTGTGCTATTTTAATAAGGTTATGCGGCACAGCCGCAGCACAGATTGAACGATGCCTGCATTTTTAATCGCGGGCCGGGCAGGAATGGAGGATTTTTATGAAGAAGAGAGTAATTGTACTGCTGCTGGGAACCATGCTGGCGATGACGGCTGTCTCCTGTGGAAACGCGGGGGAGAAAGAGAATCAGACGGCAGAGGGAACGGAACAGGCGCCTGGGGAGAATACAGAAGAGAGTGTGACGGCGGAGAGCGCAGCGTTTGACATCAGCGCAAAAGAGCATGTCACGCTGTGTGATTACAGCGCTATTCCGGTGACGATCACCGGGGATTATGAGGTGGACGACGCGGATGTGGAGCAGTATTATGAGCAGATGATCACATCGAACGGCCCCTACTACGAGCCGGATGAGACCAGGGATGTCATCGGCGAGGGGGATATCGTGAATGTTGACTATGTCGGTAAGCTGGACGGGGAGGCGTTCCAGGGCGGAACGGCGGAAAATCAGAATATCGACGTCTACAATAATTCCGCGGCCGGCGGGGCGACCGGGTATATCGAGGGGTTTACGGAGGGCCTGAAAGGAGCTTCCGTGGGGGATGTCATAGACCACGATGTGACATTTCCGGAAGATTACGGCAATCAGGATCTCGCGGGAAAAGCGGTTGTATTCACATTTACCGTCAATTCCATCCAGAAGGAAATCACGGCGGATGCCATTGACGACGCGTTTGTAAAAGAAAAATTCGGAGCGGAGTCCATAGAGGAGATGAAAAAGCAGGTCCGCACTTACCTGGAAAATACGGCTTCTTATAATAAACAGAACGACACTTTTTCGGCGATACAAAAATACCTGCTCGACAACTGCACCGTTGAAGTGCCGCAGGACTTTCTGGCCGCGCGGGTTAGTGACTACAGGAGGCAGTTTATTGAAAGCAACTGCGGCGGCGATGAGAGTCAGCTGGAGACGTATCTCTCCACTTACTACGGAAAGACCGCGGAGGAGATTGAAAAAGAGTGGAGCGACGGGATGGAGGACGGCATCGCGCTGGAGCTGATTATGGGGGCGATCGCGGAAGAACTCGGGACGACAATAGACGAGGAGAAATATGCGGAATTTTTAAAGAGCGCGTCGGCGAACAGCGGCTATGAGTCTGAAGAGGCGATGTTTAAGATGTACGGTTACGGGGATGTGGAATACGGGAAAGAGTATGTCAGAAAACTGTATCTGTACGATCAGGCACTGAATGAGCTGATGGAGACCGCGAAAGTGACGGTTGAGAAACCGGAGGAGAATGCGGCCGGAGATAAGAGCCCTGATCAGGCAGAATCCGTGGACGGAACGGAGAATCCTGATCAGGCAGAATCCGTGGGCGGAACGGAGAGTCCGGATCAGACAGAATCCGTGGACGGAACGGAGAGCCCGGATCAGACAGAACCCGTGGGCGGAGCGGAGAACTCCGGCGGGGAGAAGAGCGGCACGTCAGATCCGGCCGGAACGGAGAGTGTGGACGGCACGGAGCGCGCGCAGGGAGAATGAATTCTTTCCGCACTACTTGATTTTTTTCCGCGCTGCGGCTAAGATATTTTAAGGCGGGATGCCTGCGCGCAGAGCTGCGCGGGCAATCGGCCGCAGATTTGTGCGCACACGCGCAGATCTGGAATGGAGAATACGCGTGTGCACATGGAGGAAGCTATGGATTTGATCAATATCAGGGATTTATACCGGAATCAGGACAATTACACCGACACGACGGTTACGGTGGGCGGATGGGTCAGGAGCATCCGGGGATCGAAGAACTTTGGGTTTATCGTGGTAAACGACGGCACGTTTTTTGAGCCGGTACAGATTGTGTACTCGGATGTGCTGCCCAATTTTGCGGAGGTGGAGAAGCTGAATGTCGGAGCGGCGATCGTGGTGACCGGAAAAATGGTTGCGACGCCGGGGAAAAAGCAGCCGTTCGAGATTCAGGCGGCGGAGATTGCCGTGGAGGGAGCGTCCACGCCGGACTATCCGCTTCAGAAGAAAAAGCACAGTTTTGAGTATCTGCGGACAATCTCCCACCTTCGCCCGAGGACAAACACTTTTGAGGCGGTTTTCCGGGTCCGCTCCCAGATCGCCTATGCCATTCACAAATTTTTCCAGGAGAGGGATTTTGTCTATGTGCACACGCCGATTATCACCGGAAGCGACTGCGAGGGCGCCGGGGAGATGTTCCAGGTGACGACGCTGGATCTGAACAATATCCCGCAGGACGCGAAGGGAGCCGTCGATTACGCGCAGGATTTCTTTGGAAAACCGACGAATCTGACGGTGAGCGGACAGCTCAACGGCGAGACATACGCGCTGGCGTTTAAGAACATTTACACATTCGGCCCCACATTCCGCGCGGAGAATTCCAACACGACGCGCCATGCGGCAGAGTTCTGGATGATCGAGCCGGAGATAGCGTTTGCGGATCTTGATGACGATATGATGCTTGCGGAGAGCATGTTAAAGTATATTATCCGCTATGTTCTGGAGAATGCGCCGGAGGAGATGGCGTTTTTCAATAGTTTTATCGACAAGGGACTGCTGGAACGTCTCCACAATGTCGTGAATTCCGACTTTGCCCGCGTGACCTACACGGAGGCGGTCGGGATCCTGGAGAAGCACAATGATAAGTTTGAGTATAAAATATCCTGGGGAGCGGATCTGCAGACAGAGCACGAGCGCTATCTGACCGAGGTGGTGTACAAACGGCCGGTATTTGTCACAGATTATCCGAAAGAAATAAAAGCATTCTATATGAAGCTGAACGACGACGGCAGGACGGTCGCGGCGGTGGACTGTCTGGTGCCCGGCATCGGTGTGATTATCGGCGGAAGCCAGAGGGAGGATGACTATGACAGGCTGCTGGAGCGCATCCGGGAGATGGGCCTTGACGAAAAGGACTATGGATTTTACCTGGATCTGCGCAGATACGGTTCCGCGCGCCACGCGGGCTTCGGGCTCGGGTTTGAGCGCTGTGTGATGTATCTGACCGGAATGTCGAATATCCGCGATGTGGTGCCGTTCCCGCGGACAGTGAATAACTGTGAGTTATAGAGAGGCGGATGCGGGATAACTGTGATCTGTGGAACAGTGCGGGCGGAAACGGGGGAGACAGATGGAAAAGCGAAACTGGGGAGTGATCGGGACCGGGGCGATCGCGCATGAGATGGCAGCGGCACTAAGGAGGGTCAACGGGGAGATATATGCGGTCTGCGGCACGTCGCCGGAAAAAGCGCGCAGGTTTGCGGAGGAGTGCGGCGTGAAGAAGGCGCACGGGAGTGCGGAAGAATTGATCGCGGACCCGGAGGTCGGCATCGTCTATATTGCTGTCCCGCACAGCTGCCATTATGAATATCTTCTAAAGGCGCTGCAGGCGGGAAAACATGTACTCTGCGAGAAGGCTGTCACGGTAAACAGCCGTCAGCTGGAAGAGTGCGTTGCGGTAGCGGAGAAATCCGGGCTGGTGATCTGCGACGGCACGACGCTTCTGCATATGCCGCTTTATAAAAAGCTCCGCAGGCTCGTGGACGACGGCGCCATCGGCGCGGTCAGAATGATTCAGGTAAATTTTGGGAGCTGTAAAGAGTATGATGAGACGAACCGTTTCTTTGCAAAAGATCTGGCCGGAGGAGCCCTGCTGGACATCGGCGTGTATGCCGCGTCGTTTGCAAGATTTTTTATGGAAAGCAGCCCGGATCTGGTGCTGACGACCGCGGAATTCGCCGCGACCGGTGTGGATGAGACCAGCGGGATTCTCCTGAAAAATTCAGCCGGACAGATGGCGGTGATCGCGCTGACATTGCGGGCAAAACAGCCGAAGCGGGGCGTGATTGCAGGGGAAAAAGGGTTTATTGAGATCTGTGAGTATCCCAGGGCGCAGCGCGCGACGATCACGTACACGGAAAGCGGGCGCACAGAGGTAATTGAGGAGGGAGAGAGCAGCCGGGCGCTGGATTATGAAGTGCTGGATATGCAGGAATACGTCCGCACGGGAGGCGGCGGGGAAAATCTTCGGATGGTGCGGGACGTCATGGAGATTCTGACCGCGGTGCGCAGCCGGTGGGGGATGGTATATCCTTTTGAGTAAAACAGAAAATACTGCCGTCAGAGGGATCTGGCGGCAGTATTTTTCTGGTCCGGCGACAGGCACTGTTTTCCGAGCCGTATGATTTCATCGTAGTACCGGTCAAAAAATATCCGGTATGACCTGCAGAAGTAGTTCTGATAATATGCGCCGTCCGGCCCCGGATCCCGCAGGCGCTGGCAGCCGCCGCGGCAGAGGTGATAGTACGGACACTGCCGGCAGGCGGGATCCAGCTTAAGGGAGCGCTGAAGGAAGCCCAGATTCTCCCTGGCATGGTTAAGGACCTCCAGCCTGTCTTCGTTAAAATTTCCAAGACGGTATTCATCCAGCATGTAGAAATCACAGGGGTAGACGCTTCCGTCCGCCTCCACCACGTTCTGAATGCTGCAGGTTCCGCGCTGGTCGCAGGCTTCCGCCGGAAAGCCTGCGGCAAGGCCGATCCAGTTCTCGAACTGACGGATCCAGGGCTGTCTGCCGGCTTTAAGGTCCGCCAGCCACAGTGG
>OFFW01001879.1_pt1 | contig 12126 bp, 11 predicted proteins | sample 1521501 | NCBI WGS metagenome assembly OFFW01 (sample SAMEA3504107, study PRJEB24116) | mouse gut metagenome | biome: mouse gut; feature: mouse-associated habitat; material: faeces | place: Denmark | collected 2011
CTGTCAGATAGTAGAGGATATTTCCGATCAGGAATGACCAGAACATTATCTTCTCTATATTTCCTGTATGAGTGAGAAACAGTGCCGCTACATAAATGAGGGATACGGCAAAGGTAATATATCTGATGAAGCCGATTTTCTTTCTTGGTCTGCGCGGTTCTTTGTAGGGAAGAAAATCAAGGATCATGGCTGTCCAACATGCATACCCGCACCAGCCTCTGCCAAAGACAAGAGGACCGAATATCTTGGCGACTGCATAGTGGATTGTCGCGGCTTCAAATACGCCGGTAAAGAGATAGTACCAAAAACCTTCTATCTGCATGTTCTCATTACAGATCAGTCCGAGATAGACAAGCATGTAGAGACCGACTAACAGCTGGACAATTCTGCGGGCATATTTATAGCTGTGCAGAAACAGAAGAATGCCCAGCGTTATGGCAGTACCTATGTAGCTGAAGTTAAATAAGTAAAAAAGATTGTCTTTTGTCAGCCAGAGGGTAACGGCTATTGTCTCGAAGATGAGCCACATGGTCAGTGGGAGGATATATTTTTTCTTGTTTTGCAATATTTAGTGAACCTCTTTATATGTATTTGATGTGAAACCTGTTCTTTGTCTTATCTTATAGTTAATGATATTAGAAATTTTGTTTTGGCCTGCAGGTACTTCCGCATATGACTCCTGCAAGAGCCGGAAATAGAGATTTGTTATGTCGCTTATTATATATTATATACTTAAATGGTAAAGTGTGCAATTATGAAAAGGACGGTCAGGGTTTTCATATTTTTTGTTTTGTTATATGATTAGAGTATGAATTTATAATGTGCAGGATGTTGTGCTCAGTATATTCTTTCTGGCATGGATCAGGAAAGTTGGAAAGTTGATCAGATAAAATGTGAGGCGGGTGATGATTGTTATGGGTAGTATGGATATGGACAGAAATAGTTATGAAGTGTTATGTGAAATACACAGTGATATGAAAAAAGAACTGGAAAAGCATCTTGCAGAGTTGGATGAGAAAAGAAAAAGAATAGAAGAAATTGATTCTTATATGAATGGATTGCTCAGCAAGGAGGAAAACGATCTGCAAGTTTTCCTGCCGAGGCGGGTAGAAAACTTATACCGTGATGACATAGAGCAGTGCAGAAAAGAAAGAGAAAAGCTGATTTTGGAGTGTGACAGTCTGCAGGGATATATTCAGTCAGAGTATGAAAAGGTTGAGCGTCTGGATAAATTGAAGTTTGATCTTTTGAAAATGTTACACGTGAAACAATTTTCTGCTTTGAAAGTTTCTTCTTTACAGATATTGTCCCGACTTATTCCTGAGATCAGATCGGTTTCTGACAATATGGAAGTCGGGGATGGGGATATGATAAAAGCGAAACAGGTTTTATCAGGAATAGAGCAGGATATTGGCACGGTAATTGCGGATGCTAAAGATCTGATTTTTCATAGAAATCTTTTGTCTTCGGAATTGAATTTATTATCTGATGAGGTAAGCCTTAATGATATGCTTTCTGAATATTTCGATGCGTTACATTTGAATCGTTCTTTTTGTATTAAGGCAGATATAGATGATATTAGAATTGATCATTCTGACTTCGCCAGAGAGATTGCTTTTGTTGCTGCATATAGAATAATTGTCGAGTATATAAATGATTTTGTTTCGTATTCAGATGATCATAGGATTACGATTAAGGTGAAGAAGCAGAAGTATAAGTATTGGATAGTGATCAAGGATAATAAGGGAAGATATGACAGGAAAGAAGATAATGCGCCTGATCATATTGGTATTGATTATTCTGATATTGTAGAAGACAATGTGAAGAACAACTTAAAAGCAGATCAAGTAGATGCTGGCGCTGGTTATTCTGATAATGAAGGTGATAGTGATTGTATTGGTGATACGGCTTCTGGATTGGACGCCATAAAGAAAATTGTATTTGTATTGGGCGGAAACATTGATATCAGGATGGGCAGAGAGTTTAAGATTGATATTAAGATACCTGATCTGGTGTAGTCAAGGTTGATTCATGCAATGTAAATAAAATCGAAGGAGAATACGGTTTCTCTGGAAGCCACTGAGGCAGGGAGTCCCATTTATGAAAAGTATGGATTTGTGAAAATGAATGATGAAATAGAACTTTCCAAAAACTTTGTTTTTATGGGATAGATTTTAAATTTGGAAATTTGTTATGTCGTTTACTATCACTATAAGAAGAGAATGTTTTCATAATGATAAGATAATGTTTCACGTGAAACATTCCCTATATTTGGAGTATGGACACAAGATAATGTTTCACGTGAAACAATCCAACCCAATATATTGTGAGTAGTACCGTGAAACATCTAATTTTGTATAGAAATCTTATTGTGAAACATTCTTTTTTAGTCAAAATGCAGTAATGAAACTAAGATATCCTTGAAACAATCGGCGACTGTTACTGTAAACAGTAAGTAGAGTATAATTTGGAAAATTTATATGGAAAGTTTATATAGATTATCTTTCTGTTTAATGATATAATCGTAAGCGGACAGAAAACAAAGTTTTTGGAGAGAAAGCGTTTTGTCGAAAAAATAATATTTTTACAAAACGAAAGGTGAAGGTAAGTATCATTATGGGAAGAACGATTGCGATTGCAAACCAGAAGGGTGGAGTTGGTAAGACGACAACTTCCATTAATCTATCTGCTTCTTTGGCAGAGAAAGGAAAAAAAGTTTTGGTGATCGACACGGATCCGCAGGGAAATACAACCAGTGGATTCGGCATTGAAAAGAATGATCTGGATAACACAATTTACGAATTGATCCTGGGGGAATGTTCTATCAATGAATGTATCATCAAGGAAGTGATACCGGGTGTTTCGGTTATTCCGTCTAATGTCAATCTGGCGGCGGCCGAGATTGAGTTGATCGGTATTGACAAGAAGGAATACATATTAAAAAATGAAGTAGACTGGGTAAAGGATGTATTTGATTTTATCATCATTGATTGTCCTCCCTCACTGAATCTGTTGACGATTAATTCCATGACCACGGCAGACACAGTACTGGTGCCGATTCAGTGTGAGTATTATGCTCTGGAAGGTTTGAGCCAGTTGATTCATACGGTGAATCTTGTAAAGGAAAGACTGAATCCGGAACTGGATATGGAAGGTGTTGTATTTACGATGTACGATTCGAGAACAAACCTTTCCATGCAGGTAGTGGAGAATGTAAAAAATCATTTACAGCAAAATGTATATAAAACTGTGATACCCAGAAATATAAGATTAGCTGAGGCGCCCAGTTATGGCAAGCCGATCAATCTATATGATCCGAAGTCTGCGGGAGCCGAAGCATATATGTTACTTGCTGATGAAGTGATCAATAGAAAGGGTGTATAGTGTATGGCGGCTAAAGTATCAAGGGGTTTAGGAAAAGGATTGGATTCCCTGATTCCCATGGGATCGGTATCATCCGAAAAAAAGGCTGACAGCAAAGAAGAAAATAAAGAGAGTAAAGACAGTAAAGCGACAGAAACCGTAGTCAAAATTACACAGGTAGAACCTAACAGGGAACAGCCGAGAAAGAATTTTGACGAAGATGCGCTGCAGGAACTGGCGGATTCGATCAAGCAGTTTGGACTTTTGCAGCCTATTCTGGTGCAGGACCGGAAGACACATTATGAGATCATAGCGGGTGAGCGTCGCTGGCGTGCGGCTAAGCTGGCAGGATTAAAAGAAGTTCCTGTTATCATCCGTGACTATACGGATCAGGAGATCGTGGAAATCTCCCTGATCGAAAATATCCAGAGAGAAGACTTAAATCCGATCGAAGAAGCGCAGGCTTATAAGAGACTTTTGACAGAGTTTAATCTCAAGCAGGATGAGGTTGCGGAGAGGGTTTCCAAGAGCAGAACCGCCGTTACCAACTCCATGCGGCTCTTGAAACTGTGTGATGAAGTGCAGCAGATGATCATTGATGATATGCTTTCCACCGGTCATGCCAGAGCGCTGATCTCTATCGAAGATCCGGAACAGCAGTACATGATCGCACAGAAGATATTTGATGAGAAGTTAAGCGTTCGAGAGGTGGAAAAACTCGTCAAGGATCTGAATAAGCCGGAAAAGCCGAAGAAGGAGAGCAATAAAGAAGATAAAAGTCTGGATATCATTTATGAGGCTATTGAGGAAAAATTGAAACAGTCTCTTGGAACGAAGGTCGAGATTTCTTCCAAGGGAAACGGCGCCGGTAAACTGGAGATTGAATTTTATAATCATGACGACCTGGACAGGATTATTGAACTGCTGTCTAAATCCTGAAAAAAGGTATAGAATATTGTAGTACATGCAGATAAAATAATTGGCTGAGAAAGGTACGAACAGATGAATTATAATTTACTGGAAATGATAGGGCTGAGTGGATTTGATCTGACATATTTGTTTATTGTTTCGTATGCGTTGATTCTGATATTGATCATAATGGTGATCGTACAGGCAGTCAAGCTGAGTAAGCTGTCTAAGAAATATAAGAAGTTCATGTCAGGTAAAAATGCCAAGAGCCTGGAAAAAGACATTATTGGTCTTTACGAAGATAACAGATTTATCAAAGCTTCTACAGAAAAAAATAAAAGCGATATCAGATTTCTGTATAAAAAACTTGCCAGTACTTTCCAGAAAGTCGGTATTGTAAAATACGATGCATTCAACCAGATGGGCGGACAGCTTAGTTTTTCACTTGCATTGCTGGATGAAAATAACAGTGGCTTTATCTTAAACTGCGTGCACAGCACGGAAGGATGTTACTCTTACACGAAAGAGATCAGAAACGGATCGTGTGACATTTCACTGGGAGAGGAAGAAAGAGAAGCTCTGGATATTGCCATGGATATTTAGAAGACTATAAAGAGAATGTGTTTTTGCAAAAGCAGCACGAAACTATAAACAAATAATATAATAAATTGGAGGCACATTATGATAGACATTAAGTTTTTGAGAGAGAATCCGGATGTAGTTAAGGAGAATATCAAAAAGAAATTCCAGGACAGCAAACTTCCTCTTGTGGATGAAGTGATCGAGTTGGATGCAGAAGTCAGAAAAGCACAGCAGGAAGCGGATGATATCCGTGCCAGCAGGAATAAGATATCCAAGGAGATCGGCGCTTTGATGGGACAGGGTAAGAAAGAAGAAGCGGAGGCAAAGAAAGCAGAAGTAGCGGCCAACGCAGCCCGTCTTGCAGAGTTGGAAGAAAAGGAAAACGAACTTCGTGAAAAGATCAAGAAGAATATGATGACGATTCCGAATATCATTGATCCTTCTGTTCCGATTGGTAAGGATGATTCTGAAAATGTGGAGATTCAAAAGTACGGTGAGCCGGTGGTGCCGGATTTTGATATTCCTTATCATACAGAGATCATGGAGAGATTCCATGGTATTGATATGGATGCTGCCGGACGCGTGGCCGGAAATGGTTTTTACTATCTGATGGGTGATATTGCCAGACTGCATTCTGCTGTTATTTCTTATGCGAGAGACTTTATGATCGGCAGAGGTTTTACTTACTGTGTGCCGCCTTTTATGATCAGAAGTGCAGTGGTGGACGGCGTTATGAGTTTTGCCGAGATGGATGCCATGATGTATAAGATCGAGGGAGAAGATCTGTATCTGATCGGTACTTCGGAGCATTCCATGATTGGTAAGTTTATTGATACGATCATACCGGAGGAGGAGCTGCCTCACACGCTGACCAGTTATTCTCCATGCTTCCGCAAGGAAAAAGGTGCCCACGGTATCGAGGAGAGAGGCGTGTACCGGATACACCAGTTTGAAAAACAGGAGATGATCGTTGTCTGTAAGCCGGAGGAATCTCCGATGTGGTTTGAAAAACTGTGGCAGAATACGGTAGATCTGTTCCGCACACTGGATATTCCTGTCAGGACGATCGAGTGCTGTTCCGGTGATCTGGCGGATCTGAAAGTGAAATCTTTTGACGTGGAAGCATGGTCTCCCAGACAGAAGAAATATTTTGAGGTCGGAAGCTGCTCCAATCTGGGCGACGCCCAGGCAAGGCGTCTAAAAATCCGCGTAAAAACAAAAGACGGCGGCAAGTATTTTGCCCATACTTTAAACAATACTGTAGCGGCGCCGCCGCGTATGCTGATTGCATTTCTGGAAAATAACCTAAACGCTGACGGAAGCGTTAATATCCCGCAGGCGCTGCAGCCATATATGGGTGGAAAAACCAGAATAGAATAACATTCATATGAAAAGAAGCCCCGACATGCAAAGGAGGACGGCTTCTTTTTTTAATTCATGAAACTTTTTTTACATCTGATTCGTATTATCAGGGAAGGAGACGAATGAGATGATTCAAAGCCAGTTGGAAACCTACTTTCATAAGTATTATCAGGTCTGTTCCCGCGTGGCGTTTGCCATGGTAAAAAACCGTGCGGATGCGGAGGATATCGCGCAGGAAGTGCTGTTTCGCCTGTTTGTATACCAGCCCAAATTTCAGGGCGAGGAACATGAAAAGGCATGGATGATACGGACGGCAATGAATTTGTCAAAAGATTTGCTGAAAAGCAAATGGCATACTTCTACGATAGGGATGGAAGATGTGCCGAAAGCGCAGCAGCCGTATTTTGAAGAGCCGTTTGCGGACGGCGACGATACGCTGCGGGAGGGGTTGGAGCTGCCGGTCAGATACCGGGACTGTCTGTACCTGTTTTATTACGAGGACTATTCCGTCCGGGAAATTGCGGGAATTTTGGAAAAACCGGAAAATACGGTAAAAACCAACCTAAGGCGCGGAAGGGAAGCGTTGAAACAGAAGCTGAATGAAAGGAGATAGGGTATGTCAGTAGGAAGTGTAAGAGGAAAAGATTTTTTTGAAAAAATCGGATACGAAAAAGAAAGCAGAGTAAAAGAGCGGGAGAGAACCGGATTTGCAGGAAATTTTAAAGGAAAGGCGCAAGAAACAGAAGGAGCGCAGGCCGATCCGGCGTCTGTACAGAAGAACGCCCGTTTTGGTGCGGCTGCCGCTACGGAATTATTTTTGCGGGGCATGGGAAGGGTAAATCAAACGGCTGTGAAAGAATGCAGCGTCCGCCGCATCGGTTATGATGAAAGCGATTATGTTAAGGTATTTCCGGCGGAAGGATATTTGATTAAGGCAAAAGCGGATCTGAAATCCCGTATGGTTTATATTGAACGGAAAAATGAAGACGGGACTTACCAGGCATATGAGGTCAATCCGATGCAGATTTCTGAACATTCTAAAAATCCCCTGACGCAGGCCGCTTTGGAAGCGTGGTGCTTGGCAAAGGAGAAAGAAAACAACGGGGAGGAACCGGAAAGCGAAACGGATAGCGGATATCTGACCGAATTTCAGAAGCGGCTTTTGGAGTTTGAAGCATATGTAAAGGAACGGATCAAGGACGGGCCGCCGAAAATTATGATTGGCGGAGCCGAATTTTCTGAGGAGGAATGGGAAAAACTAATTCGTAAAATAGACGAAGATATCGACGCATATAAAGAAGAACTGCGGGAACGCATACAGAAGCAAAAAGAGGCGGAAGCATTAAAGGAAACAGAAGAACAAGAATCTGTGCCGCAGCGGGGAAGCAGCCTTCTGGCACGGATTTCGGGCACAAAAAAGGCACCCTATTCTTATCTGGCAGATGAAACCGGAAAAATTGTATATAAGGGAGTGACCTTCTTTTGCGATGACAAAAAACAGCAGATATGCCTGGGGGATATGAGCGATACGAAAAATGTAATTAGTATTCCACTTTCCAAGGGCGGGTGCCTCAAGGTCAACCGTGATAACATCAGCGATCTTGCAAAAGCAATCAGCATGTTTTCGGCGGAGGATATCGGGCGCATTATGCGCGCAATTGCGAAGGATAACAAACTAAAGGAAGTGGAATGGGAACTTGAAGCGTCAAAGGGAGGAATCTAAATAGGATTCCAGCCAGCGATCCAATGCCATTTCTGCAAACAGAGTGGGATTTTCCTTTGCCAGCTTCACTATCTTTTCATAAACCTGCGGCTCGTTGGAGAAATTCAGAAAAAATTTCTGGCAATTTAGCCGGAGTGTCGTGCGGCTGTCGAGGAAAATGTCTACGGAATCTGTTTCTTCATTGTAGAATGAAAGACCGTTTCCCATATTTAAGCAGCTCCTTTCTGTGTGGAACGATAATTGTCCCGATTCAATAATCTGCAAACGAGTATAGCATATTATTTGTTGAAAAACAATATTTTTCTTGCAGATTGTTTAAAGTACTGTTAATATAGTGAACAGCAGCACTTGGGAGCGTGTTGGGAAGGAGCGGGAAATGGCGGATAGAAATAGATACTTTTTGGTAACTACGGCGGCGCTGTTCGCAGCCTGCGTTCTGGCAGGCTGTACGTCAAAGCAGGACATGCTTGAAAAAGAAGAAGCGTACCGTAAGATAGGCATAGACGCAATGGAATCGGAAAATTATATGGCGGCCATTGAAGCGTTTGACAATGCGCTTAGTCAGGCGGACAAAATCGGGGCAAACGAAGTGGATATCTGTTATTATAAAGCGGCCGCTCAGTTTGCCGCCGGGGATTTGACAAATTCCGTCGGGACGTACGACACTTTGCTCGAATATGACAATGCGAACTCCGACGCGTATTTTCTGCGGGGATGCGTATACCTGAATATGAGTGAAAGCGGCAAGGCGCAGGAGGATTTTGCAAAAGCAGTAAAATTTGCGTCCGACGACGATATATACCTTGATATATATAACAGCTTAAGCGGCGCGGGGTATGAGGAGGAAGGACGGGAGTATCTGGAAAAGGCCCTCGAAAAAAAGCCTGGGAAAAAAGCCAGGAACTATACGGTGAAAGGCAAGATTTATTTCCTGGAGGGCGAGTTGGGCGAAGCGCAGAAATGCCTGCAGACGGCGGTGGAAAAAGGCGATGTGGACGCCAACTTATACCTTGCGCAAACGTATGAAGCCCTGGGGCAGACGGACAGCGCAAACAACTGTATCAACGCATATATTGAAGTGTATCCCAAGAGCAGCGTCGCTTATAACCAGCTTGGAAAAAAGGCTCTGCTGGACGGGGATTATAAGGCGGCGGTTTCTTATTTTAACGAAGGGCTTTCGCTTGAGGAAGTCACGAACGAGCAGGAACTCCGCAGCAATCTGATTGCCGCTTATGAATATGGCGGGGATTTTGAAACAGCCAGGGAGTATATGCAGGCGTATGTACAGGATTATCCGGAAGATAAAGCGGCGGCAAGGGAATATTTCTTTTTAGGCAAAAACAGGAATGAGGAGACGCAGATAGAATGATCCGAACAGAAGAAATAAAAGAAAAACTCCTGTTGGTTGGAGTAAGCGCACAGGATGGCGACGATACGGAAGATTCCCTGGAAGAATTAGCGGAATTGGTGGAAACGGCAGGCGCAGAAGCGGTGGGAGCCGTTATCCAGAAACGGGAACGCGTCCATCCGGCGACGTATATCGGAAAAGGAAAAGCGGAAGAGTTAAAAGAACTGCTCTGGGAGACGCAGGCGGACGGGATTGTCTGCGACGACGAACTTTCCCCGGCGCAGCTGCGCAATCTTTCTGATATGTTGGAAGTTAAGGTGATGGATCGGACGCTGGTTATACTGGATATTTTTGCAATGCGTTCGTCCAGCAGCGAGGGTAAAATCCAGGTAGAACTGGCGCAGCTGAAATATCGCGCCAGCCGCCTGACGGGAATGGGCAAGGCCATGTCAAGGCTTGGAGGCGGCATCGGGACAAGAGGGCCGGGCGAAAAAAAATTAGAGATGGACAGGCGGTTAATCGGAAACCGGATTTCCCAGCTGAAAAAAGAACTTGAGGAAGTGAACAGGCACCGCGAGGTGGCCAGAGGGCAGCGCATAAAAAACAATATCCCGGTGGCGGCGATTGTCGGCTATACGAATGCAGGAAAGTCTACGCTTCTCAATACGCTGACAGACGCGAAGGTACTGGAAGAGGATATGCTGTTTGCGACATTAGATCCGACGACGCGCCTGCTTGCGCTATCCGGCAAACAGCAGATTCTTCTGACAGATACGGTCGGGTTTATCCGGAAGCTGCCGCACCATCTGGTGGAGGCTTTTAAGAGCACGCTGGAGGAGGCGAAGTACGCGGACGTCATACTCCATGTAGTAGATGCGTCCAACCCGCAGATGGACGAGCAGATGCATACGGTGTATGAGACGCTCAGGAGCCTTGAGGTGGGCAGAAAGCCGGTGGTAACGGTATTTAACAAGCAGGACCGGATTTCCGGAGAAGAGATTCTGCGAGATTTTCAGGCAGACTGTACGGTAAAGGCATCTGCAAAGACAGGGGAAGGGCTTTCGGAGCTTTTGGAGGCGCTGGAGGCTGTCTTAAGAGAGCAAAAAATTGCGGTGGAGTGTGTGTATGATTACAGAGACACGGCAAAGATACAGCTTATCCGCAAGTACGGGGAGCTTATAGAGGAAGATTACCGGGAGGACGGCATCTTCGTGAGGGGATATGTTCCGGCAGACATCTGGGGAAAGGCAGCGCCGTCAGACGTCCCGGCGCGTCACGGGGAGGACGCGGCGCCGGGTGATTCCGAGAACAGGCGGCGGTAGGCTCTTGAGAAGGTGGAGTAATCTCTGTAGCCGCAGTCAAAGCATGCCTGTGCTGGGGCGGTGCCGGACAGGATAAGCTCTTTTGCCAGCAGGAGACGTTTGCGGGAGATGTAGTTTCCCAGCGTATATCCGGTTTCCTGTTTAAACTGGCGCATCATATAGTATTTGCTGATGAAAAATGTGTCCGCGATATGGCCGATGCTCAGGTCTTCCGTCAGATTGTCGTTGATATACTGTAAGATTTCGGCAACCTTGGAGTTGCTTTCGGTGTCAAGGAATTCCAGGCGGTTTTTAAATGCAGCCCTGTTTAAATGGACCATGAATTCTAAAAAAAGCACTTGGCGGTACAGCCCGGCGGCGTACCCATTGTCGGAAAAGGAGTGCTCCAGCCGCACGATGGAGGAGAACAGGGAGCTTTTTTCCAGGGATGGGATACGCAGCACATTGGAGTGTTCTGCCCGGGCTTTCTGAAAGCAGTAATTTAAGTCATAGTCGTCGGTCTTATATGCATTGGTAAAGTTCGGGGAGATGTAGACGATAATCCGGTCATAAACCTGGGAATTATCGACAACAAGGCGGTGCATGTCGTTGTGCTTTACAAGAACGATGTCATAAGGTTTCAGCTCATAGTTTTTGCCTTCGATGATGTAGGAGACCCTGCCTTTCAGGAAGATGGTGATCTTGTCGAAGTCATGGTAGTGGGTTTTGATTTCGAGGGATTCTTTGCCTGTTAAGTGGAACAGGCGGAATTCGCTGTTTAAATAGCCTTTTTTTTCGTAGATATCCATAGGAACTCCTTTGTGAAAACGGTATACGTTTATGATAGCGCAATAGAGCATTATTTGCAATAAAATAAGCACGAATTGCCTTGAAAAGGGAAATAATGCCTGTTAAGATAAAGTTATAATGAAACTGACATCAGATGGGATGTTAATAGAAACGAGTATGTTGCTTGAATGGAGGGTATGTTATGAAAGTTGCTTTGGAGAGATATCACGGTCTTGGAAATGATTATGTCGTATTCGACCCGAATAAAAACGAGCTTGAGCTGAAACCGGAGAATGTGCAGATGATCTGTGACCGCAACGCAGGTCTTGGATCTGACGGGGTGTTAGAGGGGCCGGTCATGAAAGAGGACGGCATGTATGTGAAGGTGTGGAATCCGGACGGCAGCGTGTCAGAGACAAGCGGAAACGGCGTGCGTATCTTTGCCAAATATTTAAAGGACGCGGGATATGTGCAGAAGAAGAACTTTAAGCTGTTTACGGAAAATGGGGCGGTAGAAGTGACGTTTTTAAACGAGGACGGCAGCAGGCTCAGGGTATCTATGGGAAAGCTCTCTTTCTGGAGCGACGACATTCCGGTGACGGGGGAGAGGAGAGAGGTTATCAACGAGGACATGGTGTTTGGAAGGACGCTCTATCCAGTGACATGCGTGACCATCGGAAATCCTCACTGCGTCATTCCCATGCGTGAGATATCAAAGCCTCTTGTGTGCAAGATAGGTGATTACGCCG
>OFFW01001880.1_pt1 | contig 12126 bp, 5 predicted proteins | sample 1521501 | NCBI WGS metagenome assembly OFFW01 (sample SAMEA3504107, study PRJEB24116) | mouse gut metagenome | biome: mouse gut; feature: mouse-associated habitat; material: faeces | place: Denmark | collected 2011
ATACCCGTACCGGTTCGATTCCGGTCTGCGGCATTTTTATTTGTGTGATTCAGAGTTCAAATTTATGTTTGGGCTCTTTTTTAGACACAAAAAATTATGAAAAGAAAGGAAGCTTGACATGAAAAAATGGATGGCAATGCTGCTTGCAGGCTGTCTGGCCTTTCAGGTATGGACCGGGCCGGGCACGGCGGTGTATGGCGCTGAGGCTGAGGCAGGTACGCAAGCATCGAAACGTGCAGAGGAGAGCGTTTTGGATGTGGAAGTCCGCTCTTCGGTATTGATTCCCTATCAGGGAGATGTAACCGTGCAGCTTGACGGAGGAGATGGAGAAGCGGCGCATGAAGTTAAGAAACTGAAGTTTAACGCGTCGGAATATTCTTCTAAAATCGCAAGATTTACAGTGCCTGCGGGTACTTATACGGTGACGGTTCTTGCAGATCAGTTTGCTGATTATACGCAGGAGGTCACTGCAAAAGAAGGCTGGACGACAAAAATAGTAGTTTCTTCCGCTAAGGTGGAAACGGGAAACCAAACGGCTCCGGGCTGGATTCGTTCCGGAGATGTCAACCGGGATCGAACGGTCGATCAAAAGGATATCGATGCAATTATGGGCTGGATGCGTTCGAGTTCGCAAGAGGTTTCCGGTGATATCAACGGCGACAAGAAAACAGACCTGACGGATCTGCAGTACGCCGTACAGAGCATGGGTGAAAGCCGTGAATCGAAAACGGTGCGCCTTGGCATGGTTCGGTCGGCGCAAACGGCAGGACAGACTACCGTAGAAGGCAGCCTGGATAATTTCTTAAATAATGCCGGAGCGATCGGTTTGAAACCTCAGGATCCGAATACAGCAATTTCGGAAGAAAACTTTGCAGGGCTTGATTTTGTACTGGCAGAGGGGGATGCATCTGTTTTGCTGGAGGGACTCGTTGTGGCGGCTCCTGCAGCAGCGGATGCGGACGGCATTATGTTCAGCGAGATTACGAACGGAGAAGCATCCGTTGTCTACATAGATGAAAACGGTGCGGAGCAGACCGCAGACTATTCGCTGGCAGAGACTGCAGCATATGCCGTGCAGAGATCCTCGGCAGGCGTACATGTGGAGCCGGACGGTTCTTTGGTTTTGGATTTCGGCGGACAGATCGCGGTGAAGAGGGTTACGATCAAGATTACGGGAACCAGAAAAACAGAGCCGTTAGTCAATATTGCAAAAGTAGAATTTGTTAATCGTATGGAAGAGAGGATACCGGCTCCTACGTTAAATATTCCGACTTTAAATCTGCCGGTTTCCGAGGATAAAGGACTTATGGTATCCTGGAATGAGCAGACGAATGTTACGGGATATGAAATATTTGTTTCCGGGCCGGTGAAAAACCAGCAGGAACATGAGACGCAGATTGTACGCGTATCCAAAACGCAGCACAGGATTTCTTCCATCAATGACAAAAGCTTAAAGAATTTTGAAAAGTATACGCTGAAAGTTCGTTCCGTAAACGGCGATTGGAGCAGTCCATGGTCAGATCCGCAGGTCGGTGAACCGAAACCGGGCAGCCGTCCGGCGCCTCCGGATTTTGTAAAGGCAGAAGGTAATTACCGTTCCGTTACGGTAAGCTGGAAAGATATGGACGATTCCAACGGCTATATGGTGTATTATAAAAAGAAACAGGAGCCGGACAGCGCATATCGTCCGGTTGTGGAAGGTTTTCAGCAGACGACGCAAGGCACAGGGAAATTAAATGGCGTCGGTTATGTGATCGGCGGACTTTTGGACGATACCGAATATTCCGTTTATGTTGTGGGCTGGAATGAGCTTGGCTGGAGCAGTCCTTCCCTCAGCGCGGTGGCAGTGACAAAAAGTATCGTGCCGCCGGAGCTGCCGGAGTATATGCTGTTGAATACTTCAAACGGGGAAGGGCAAAAGAGCGCCCATATTACGGCGGCGACCCATGGAAATCACGGCGGAGCAAAGATGATCGGAAGTATACTGGATACGGATGCATCCAGTGCATGGGGGCTTGTGGATGATAATTACGGTTCCTACTGGATGAAATCGGACTGGGATGACGGCGTGGCATATCCTGCCAACGGCAAGGGATTCCAGATCACATTGGATCAGGAATATAAGATGAATTATATTACGTTTGCGGCTGCGGATCAGAAAGAGGGCGTGAAATATGCCAGAGTTGAATATTTTAATGAAGAGCATCCGACAGAGAAGCAGCTGGTCGGCTCACGTGTGATTGAAAAGACAGACGATCATAACAACCCCTATTATATTATTAAGTTTGACGAAGCGGTTACGGCAAATAAAGTTTCGATCTGCCTGGGCAGGGACAGTTCCAGACAGCCTATGATGGTAGGGGAAATTCATTTCCATCGGTACGATTCTCTGGAAGACGATATTATGGGATTGTATGTGGATGAAATGCATACGACGCTTCGAGAAGACGTGACGGCACAGACGATTGCCGCGCTGGAAGCACGCCTGGAGACGCCGGAGACGGTAAGCGGAGAAAAGCATCCGCTGTATCAGGAGCTGAAGCTGGAATTACAGACGGCGAAAGAAATTCTGGAGGCTTCCTTAGAACCTGCGTATGAAGTGGATTGGCGCATCACCGCAAGAAAAGACGGACATCTTGGGTTTGGAGGACTCAATGCATGGCAGCCGCTTGGGAAGGCGGTTTATGCGGGAGAACGTCTGTTGGTTTATGTCGGGCACAATACGAGACGAACCGGGGATGCTGCAGAGCTGCAGCTTGTGTTTACACAGCATCATGCGGAAGCTGCCAGCCTTGCAAGATCGGTCTCCCTGAAGATCGGAAGGAATGAGATTACGGTTCCGCAGATTGCATCGACGGATTGTGAACGCGGCGGACAGCTTTATGTTGCCTATACCGGAAATAACGATGCCGATCGCTATGCCGTCCGCATCAGCGGAGGAAGCAGTATCCCCGTATTGAATGTGTTCGGAAAAACACAGGACGAACGCATGGAGGCAATCGGAGATTATGTAGCGGAACTTGAGACATATGTGTCGGGGATCGAAGCGCAGCACAACGAGAAGCATGACGGAACAAAGAATGTAGATTATGAGTACAGTACGGCAAACTGCATTTTAAATGCAACGGATATCATGATGAAAGATATGATGTATTCCCTGCCGGCCGCACAGATTTGGGCGGGTATTCAGAATGCTCCGGACCGGGCGGTGAAGTTAGACAATGCACTGAAGGCGATGGAGAAGACGATGACGCTGTTTTATCAGCATAAAGGATTGAGTGATGACGCGGGAACGCAGAGAGGTAAGAACGCACTGCCGTCGCAGCATTTAAATATCCGGTATATGCGGATGTTTGCGGGAGCGTTTATGTATGCGGCCGGTAATCATATCGGTATCGAATACGGTTCTTCCGCTCTGAGCGGTCCGGACGACTGGTCGGGATTCGGATGGGGAATTGCCCATGAGATCGGTCATGACATCAATCAGGGCACGTATGCCGTTGCCGAAGTGACGAATAACTACTTTGCAATGCTGCTGACCGGAAAACAGAGATTTGATTACAGAAATGTATATACGAAAGTGACTTCCGGCACAGTCGGGCGCGCATCCAATGTATTTACGCAGCTTGCATTGTACTGGCAGCTGCATCTGGCATTTGACGACCAGTTGGATGACCGGCATATTTACGACAACTATAATGATCAGTTTGAAAATCTGTTCTTTGCAAGAATGGATACGTATTCCAGAAATCCCAAGGCGGCTCCGCAGGAGGGCTTGACGTTAAACGGCGGTTCGGATCAGAATCTGATGCGTCTTGCCTGTGCGGCGGCAAATAAAAATATCCTTCCGTTCTTTGAGCGGTGGGGTATGCGGGCGGATGAAGCGACGGCTGCTTATGCCGCAAAATACGGAGAGCCGGATCAGAAAGCGATTTACTATATCAATGACGATGCCAGAGATTATCGCGTGAATCATCCGGATGAAGCGGGAACCATAAAAGACCAGGATGCCGTGACATCGGCGTCTGTATCCGCAGAATCAAACCGTGCCGAAATTACGATCACAACGGATCGCGCAGAGGATTTGATTTTGGGATATGAAATCAGCCGCAGTATGATTTCCAACGGAGAGAAAAAGACAGAGGTTATCGGTTTTGTGCCGATCGAAACGGCTGCGTCAACCGTATTTGTGGATACGGTTTCTGCCGTCAACAACAGAGTGATGGAATATGAGGTTCGCGCCGTAGATCAGTATCTGAACTATTCCAACCTGAAATCGGCTGGTTCCGTGAAGATTCAGACAGACGGCGTATGGCCGAAAGAAGGCTGGACGGTGGAAACGACGATGACTTCAGAGGATGACATCTTCATAGACGCCGATGAGGAAGATCCGGACAGCGGATATCATGAGCAGGATCCGGACAGCGTAGAGCAAAAGAAAGTAAACAGCATTGAGCGGATTCTGGATAACGACAGGACAGCGGCAGGCACTTACCGGGGAACGGCTGAGGGCAGCGCGGTGATTACGGTAGATATGCATAAAGTGCAGGAAGCGACGGCATTAAAATACCAGGGAGACGCTTTGTCCGATGTGACGGTGGAAGTCAGTGAAGACGGGGAAACCTGGACTGCGGTAAAAGAACATGCTGCATGTCAAGGCGGTGCAGAGGAGACGATCTGGTTTGATTCCGTCAATGAAGAAGACAGAGATACATGGATCGGTACGTATTCGGCAAGATATGTCAGACTGACGCTTGCAGTTTCCGGTACGGTTTCCATACAGGAGATCGAAGTATGCGGTCCGTCGGGAGATAATCTGGAATTTATGACGGCAGAAGACGGCCAGCCGGCAATCGGCGTATTGACGGAAGATTACCGGTACGGTGAGGAAGCCGCAGATGTAATTCCGGCGGGATCCCTGCTCTTTACCGGAACTTATAAGGGAAATCCGGCGTACAACGTAGTTCTTTTATATGACACGGAAGGCAATGTGATCGGAGAAAAGGACGGCAGTGTACTGGCAAAACAGGTCATTCTTGCTACGGTACCGGAACATGGAAATCTGGGTGAAACTTCAGACGGAACATGGGTTTATTTTGTGGAACCGGGACAGTGGAGCCGTGAGCAGATTCAGAAACTTGGCGGCGTGCGCGGTGAATTGTACCGTGTGGACAATGCCTTAACGCTGGAAGGAGAGCGTATCGTCAGCGATACAAAAGTCCTTTCCATTCCGGAATCGCTGCCGGATATTACGCTTCAGGGAGGTCAACATGAAAAAATGGATTAAATATATGGCGCTCGTATGTTTCTTTGTGTTTGTTTTACCGGTCCATGCTGCTGCCGCGGGAGGCGGCAGCGGCGTCCTTACGGCAGACGGGAATGAAGTGTCGGTTGGATTAAAGCTTCCGGAGGGCAAAACGGAGACGATCACGTCTCTGCGCTTACAGCTTCGTGTAACGGCACAGGCAGGAACGATGGGAGAGCCGGGGTTTGCATTTGACAGTAAATTAAAGAGCACGGTAAAGGATGCGGAAGTGCATAAGGAAAAAGACGGCGTATACTTGGTGGACTTGATCCTTTCCGGAAAGAAAGACCAGGACATTTTTAACGGAAACGAGTATGCGGCGCTTGGAAGACTGTCGGTAAAACCGAACGGCGACGAGTATCAGATTCTTGTGGAAATTGCAGGAGACTTAAGCGAAAGCGGTGAACCGGTCGTAAAATATATGGATGCCGGCGGTAAGGAAGCAATGCCTGCGCTGCTTGCAGATACAGGTGCTGCCGTTGTCAAGAACACGCGGAAATCTGCGTTTGGGCAGGAACCAAAGCTTAGGACTTCGGTGAAAAAAGGCTCGAATGCGGTAATGTTTCAGTGGTCAAAAAACGAAGAGGCGAACGGGTATATTCTGTATGAGTATGACGCTGCTTCTAAAACATACCGTGAGTTCAAGACGATCGGAAGTCCTGCAGTGACGGCTTACTCCATGAAATTTAAATATGCCACCCTGCACATGTTCCGGCTTCGGGCATATCGAAAATCCGCAGACGGAAGCATAACTTACGGGACGTACAGCCCGGTGTCAAGAGTGACGCTGCCGCCTGCGAAAGTAAAAGGATTTACCGTGAAAAAAAGCTCGAAACTTACGTTTTCCTGGAAAAAAACAGACGGGGCAAAAGGTTATCAGATTTATTCCGGAAAGAAAAAGAACGGAAAATATAAGCTTTTAAAAACCGTCAAAAAAGGGAAAACAAAAAAATGGAGTACGAAAAAAATGAACAGCAAGAAAACGTACTATAAAGTCAGGGCTTATGTGACCGGAGAAAACGGGAAACGCATCTATGGTGATTTCAGCAAAATAAAAGCGAAATAACTGTGTATGAAGGAATATCATCTTACAGAAGGAAATATATTAAAAACGCTGTTGCGGTTTGCCGTTCCGTTTTTGGCGGCAGCTTTGCTCCAGTCACTATATGGAGCGGCAGACTTGTTTGTGGTCGGAACATACTGCAGCGCCGAGAGCGTGGCTGCAGTTTCCACCGGAACACAGGTGACGCAGATTATCACAAGTTTGATTACCGGATTGACGCTGGGCAGTACGATTTTGATCGGACAGTATACCGGGAGCCGGGAAACGGAGACGGTGAAGCGTATTATCGGAACGACGTTTGTCGTATTTGGGATCACGGCGGCTGTACTGACGGTTGTATTGCTGGCATTTGAACAGCCTTTGCTGGTGCTGCTGCAAACGCCGGAGGAATCGTTTGTGCTTACCATGCGTTATGTTGCGATCTGTCTTTGGGGTAATATTTTTGTCTGCGGTTATAATGCAGTGAGCGCCGTACTCCGCGGATATGGGGATTCGGTCCGCCCGATGGTCTTTATCGGAATTTCCTGTCTGATCAATATCGGTTTGGATATCTGGTTTGTAAGGGATCTGGGACTGGACTCATCGGGAACTGCTTTGGCAACGATTTTATCCCAGGCTGTCAGTATGGGAATTGCAGTCGGTTATTTAAAGAAAAAAAAGTTTATTTTTGATTTTAAATGGAGCAGTTTTCGGCTGGATTCCGATATTGTAAAAAAGCTTTTGCGTATCGGGATACCGATTTCGTTTCAGGAGCTGATGGTTCGGATCTCGTTTTTATATCTTATGACAGTGATGAACCGCTGCGGTGTTTACGCTGCGGCAGTCGTGGGGATCGGAAGTAAATACGATGTGTTTGCCATGCTCTCCGCTACGTCGATGGCAAATGCCCTGTCGGCTCTGACGGCTCACAATCTTGGCGCCGGAAAACCGGAGCGGGCAGAACAATCTCTTTGGTACGGCTTGGGCATTGCTCTTTTTCCTGCCGTTTTGTTCTGGCTGTGGGCGCAGCTTTCCCCGGCGTCTATGCTGCGTGTGTTTACGCAGGATGCGCAGGTAATCGCCGCCGGCATACCTTTTTTCCGCTCCTGCAGTTATGACTATATCATGGTGGCGATGGTATTTTGTTTCAACGGGTATCTGAACGGAAAACAAAAAACCGTCTGGACCATGGTAAGCAGCAGCATGGGGGCTTTATGCCTGCGGATGCCGCTGGTTTGGTTTTTCGGTAAAAATTTTTCCGGGGATCTTGGAATGCTTGGCAGAATCGCTCCTGCAGTTTCCGGAATTATGGCGTGTTATACGCTGGCCTATCTCTTGTATGAAAAAAGAAAACAAAGCGCTGTCCACTCACGTTAAGGGGAAGGACGGTGCTTTTTATTGCATTTTCAGGAAGTATCTTGTAAGATACAGGTAGATTGGTGCGGCAAGATGCTGTGTTTATACGGCGGTTCATAGGAGGAGTACGGGAGGTAATAAAGTGCAATTAACGAAAATAAAATGGGCAGCTATGGGGGGTTTCGCGTATCTGATATTGCTGGGAGGCATTTGGAAGGATGCTGTACCGGTTTTTGCAAGGGCTGAGAATATTTCTGATATGTTTGACGACAGCGCGGATAATACATGGATGTTTGCTGGCGGCACAGAGACGCAGGGACGGTATGAAGAAGTAAAGGGACGGAGGAATTTCGTCGGAGATATCGAAGAATCTATCCGGAAAGGCGGCAGCGGGGGCGCGCCGGAACATCAGCGCTATACGATTAATGTCGGTAAGGCGGGGCGCGATCTGGCAGGATTTTTAGAAGAGATGGACGACTATGTCGCACGCTTGGATCCCAAAGCAGTTTCTTATATGATTGAAGAAGAAGATTACGGTAAGGGCGTGTCAGGGGTGGCTGCTTTTCAGGAAAACCTGTCATTGTTGATTCAAAAGGGGCTTTCTATGAAAGAAGACGGAGGGTATGTAGTCATTCAGCTTCCCCATGCCGTTGCCGGAGATAAAAATGCGGATGCAGGACGCTATGCGGAGGCTGCCAGAGAAACGGTGGAAACATTTACCGATGATCGGGACCGTATCAGGATTGTGGATCATTACGCGAAGACGAATTCAAGCAGTTTTTTTAACGGCGGAAATCTTACGGAAACCGGACGTCTGAACGGAACCGGACATTTCTTGATTGCGGAGCAGTTTTGCCGTGATGTGGCGGGGGTATGGAACAATACGTCTCCGGTTACGAAAAACTGGGAAGAAACAGAAGGACCCAGGAACTATCTTCCGATACAGCCGATCGTTACGGCGTCTTCAGAGAGCCTTACGGTTTCGCTTCCGGAAGAGTTTGACAGCCGCCAGGGCGTTTGCTGGCATTTGGAAATAGCCGGAATGGAAATTGAGGGCACGGCAAAAGATGCTGTATTTGAGATTTCGGACCTTCCGCAGGGAAGAGACTACAAGCTTACCGTATATTCCAAAGACGGCGGTGTTTCGCTGACTTCGGTGTATGGAACGATATTGGACGGGGAAAAGGGCGGCGAACGCAAGTTAAATTCCATTCAGCAGAAGATCGCCGATAAGGTGAAAGACGAAGAACCACTGACGTGGCTGTTTTTGGGAGACTCGATTACGCATGGACTTGTACATACGAAAGGATACGATTCTACGGCGCAGTCGTTTGAAAAATATATAAAAGAGGACTTGCATAGAACAGACGATGTCGTGGTCAATACAGGAGTATCCGCTACGGATACGGCATGGGTACTGGAACATCTTTATCAGCGTGCAGAAAAGTATTGTCCGGATGTAGTATTTATTATGCTTGGAACAAATGACGTGTATTCGAATAAAAATGCGTATCACCAGGTCAACGGCGCAGGGCTTGTGATCACAAAAGAACTGTACTGCCAGAATATGAAAGCAATTGTAGAAAAGCTGCGCCGGGTCAACCCGGACGTTCGCATTGTTTTCCGTGCACCGTCTCCTGTCAACCGGGAGGAACGTAATGTTTATCTGGATCAGGGAGGGTATCTGGATGCGCTGGAAGAACTGGCAGAAGAGGACGGAGATATTCTGTATGTAGATCAGTACCGTGCATGGGACAAGGAGCTTCGTACATTTCCCTATATGTGGAATGTGAATTTTTATTTTGCGGACAGTACACTGCATCCCGGCGTAGAAGGACAAATGAGGATGACGCGTATGGTAATAGACGCGTGTGGGCTGAATACCGATACGAAAATGGCAAACCTTTCGTATCAGTTTCAATACGATTCGGAAGAAAGTGCAGCAAGACCGCCGATCATTTGCGGCGACCATAAAGTAAAGATAGAAAAAAAGGCTCTGCAGGAGGCGTACCGATCTGCGGGCGGAACCGGAACGATCGGACATCTGGAAATCTGTCTGACGGACAAGAACGGAAAGACCTACACGCAGCGAACATTGGCGGACGGAGCGGATTTTATTATGCGGGGAATTCCTTACGGCGTATATCGGGCAGACGTAACCGCGGTCAGAACAGATGCTGCGGTGTATACAACATTTGCTGCGCAGACGGTAGAACTGGATGAGACAATGAAAGAAAACGTGGAGATTCTTCTGGAGAGAACGGGATTTACGGGACTGGACGCCGGGGATACGGCAGGCGTGATTTCGGCTGGGGACATGGCGCCGGACGGGCGGTTTACGTATACGCTTTGCAGCGGAGAAGGAAGCGAAGATAACGGATATTTTCAAATCAAAGGACGAACGCTGAAAATAAAGAAAGACCTGGAAAAAAACCGGGAATATAAGATTCGTATCCGGGCAGAACAAGGATCTGTTCATAAGGAGAGGGCTATGGTTTTGCTTACGGCACAGCCGGTCGATCTCGTGCGTTCGGAAGCAGGGAACGCTTTTATACAGGATAAAACGGCGCTGGATATTGACACCGGAGCGTTTTCGTTTGACGGGAACAGATTTATAGATCTGGCGGATGCATCCGGCAGTTATTATGCAGACGGGGCATACCTTGAAGTTTTGAATCATCTGAAAGAGAATAGTACGGGAGGGACGATTGTATTTCGCTTTCGGACAAGTCAGCCGCAGGCGTTGATTTTTGGAGCAGGAAGCACGTCTGCAGACGACGGAAAAAATATGATTTTTGGTTTAGATGCATCGGGCAAATTGCGCGGGCATTTTCGGATTGCATCGGGCAATGGATTAAAAGGTTCTATGGGAGCTTCTCTGGCCGACGGAGCATGGCATACGGTTGCCATGAGCTTTGATCTGACGAAAGAGGATTTTCAGAATCAGGGGCTGGCCTGCATTGATGGCGAAGCCAGCTGTTTTCCTTCCGGCTGGTGGACAGAGGCGTACCGGACATGGTTTAGTGTCAATAACGCAGACATTACACAATTTGCCATTGGGGGAGGCGGGTATGCTCTGGAGAATGTATTTGGTGCATTTACCGGAGATATCGATTTTGTCACGATTACGGATCAGGTGTATGAGGAGGATATGCTTCAGGCGATTTCAAAAGAAGAGGCGCCGCCCAAAGCAGTGACGATGATTTCGGAAACGGGACCTTTTCTGGTAAACGGAGTGGAGATTTCCGTTTCCGGACAGAACGGTTTTCATATCGATCATTATGTTTGGAATCAGGACAGGAGCGAAGCGGAAATTTTTCTGACGGCACGGGACGGCTATGCATTTGATGAGGCGGTTTCCGCGGGACAGGCGGACGGAAGCGGCTATGAGGCTTTAGTATTTTGGGAAACGGCAGGAGAAGCGTACGTTAAGCTGAAAAAAGCTGCTGTGCCGGAAGAACCGGATCCAAAGCCAGAAGAGAAAAAAATGCAGCTGGCAGCTCCGGAAATCATTTCTCTGCACATGGCTGCCGAGAAGAAAAAGGCTGGCGTTCGTGTTGCGGTTTCAAAAGTGACGGGCGGAGATATTTATACCGTATACCGCATGTCCAAAGGGAAAACGGAACGCATCGGCACGACAGACGCAGGCGGCACCGTATACGATGAAAATCCCGTGAACAAGAAAGCAGCGTTGTATTATGCCGTAGCCGAATCCAAAAATTCCGCATATAAAACGAGCGGAAACGGGAAGACAAAGAGTATTGCGCTTCCTGCCGCCGTAAAAAAAGTGACCGCGAAGCAGAACAGCAAGAAAGCGCAGGTTCGTATCTCATGGAAAAAGGCGAACGGAGCGAAAGCTTATCTGATTTACCGTTCGGAGAAACAAGATACGGGGTTTGTAAGGATTACAAAAGCAAAAGGAGTAAAAAAACTTTCGTTTGACGATAAAAAGGTGAAAAAAGGGAAGACCTATTACTATAAAGTCGTTGTGAAAACGAAAAAAGGGTACAGTGCGCCGAAAACGTCAAAGAAAGTGAAGATAAGATAAGCCGGTTCTGGAGGATAGACGAGGAGAGCAAAGGGAGTTGTGTAATATTGAATTTGTTAGGAATGTTGTCGGGATATCTGTTCATATTGAATCTTGCGGGATTACTTGCGATGGGAGTGGATAAATACAGGGCGAAGCGCCATGCGTGGAGAATACCGGAAGCGAATTTGTTTCTGATCAGCCTGCTGGGCGGGAGCATCGGAACATGGGCGGGGATGTATCTGTTTCGGCATAAGACAAAGCATCGGCGGTTTGTGATTCTGATGACCTTGATTTGTATCGTTCATGTTTTTCTGGCAGTTTATGTATTTTATAGGTTATTTGGATGATTGTAGAAAAGAAAAGATAGAAACACCGAAATAATAAAAAGAAAGC